>Ga0066696_10000978_pt1 | contig 11977 bp, 7 predicted proteins | sample GraSoiAngelo_145_FD_71412 | JGI IMG/M metagenome (GOLD analysis project Ga0066696, IMG submission 71412) | Grasslands soil microbial communities from the Angelo Coastal Reserve, California, USA - 14_1009_05_20cm | ecosystem: Environmental > Terrestrial > Soil > Grasslands | place: USA...
ATCGATCGAAGAACGGGAGCGTGCGTTTCGCGGTCAGCTCCAGCGACTCCCCGTTCGGGGGCGGGACGTCGTAGGACCTGCGCCAGAGCTTCACCTGCTCGGCGCCGTACCGCTTGGCCGTGTCCTCCTTGTTCAGTCCCTGTAGATCGCCGTAGTGGCGCTCGTTGAGCGCTTGATCGCGAATCACCGGAACGCGGATCCCGGCGGTGTCCAGGATGATGCGGAGAGTCTCCTCGGCCCGCGATAGTACCGACGTGTATGCGACGTCGAATCGAAAGCCCTTCAGCAACTCGCCCGCGCGGCGCGCCTCCGCGGCGCCTTTCTCGGTGAGGGGAACGTCGACCCACCCCGTGAAACGGTTCTCCAGGTTCCAGAGCGACTGTCCGTGGCGGACGAGGACCAGCGTCGGCATGCGGCGCGCTTCTACACAGCCACCTGGGAACGTGCAAGGACGCTCGACCGTCGACAGCGACAAGGCGACGCCCCTTGATCGCTTCCGCGAGGCGGGGGGATAGTGTTCCGCGGCAACAAGCGATCATCGTGGAGGGGGCAGCTTTGAGACGCTTCGGGTTCATTTTCGTTGCCGCGGCCTTGCTCGCAGGTTGCACGAGCACCACCGCGAGCAGCGCGCGGGCGCGCAAGGATTTCGATTCCCGCTTACCTTCCATCCGGAGCGCTGCCCTGCTGACGCTCGACGTGAAGGAATACGAAGTTTCCGCAGGCGGCGTCGCCGAGCTGAAGGAGGACTGGAGCTCGGCGGCGCAAAGAGCCATCCAGGACGCTCTCGCCTCCGAGCTGAAAGGCCGGCAGATCGAGCTGCGACGCGTGGAAGCGGAGCCTGAAACGGCGGAGGAGATCGAGGACCTGCGCGCGCTTTCGGAAGCGGTCAATTCTTCGATCACCTTTCCGAACTCTTCGTTCGACTATTCGCTCGGCCCCGTGAGCGACCTCGTCGATCGGTACAAAGTCGATGCGCTCGTGTTCGTGTGGGCGCGAGCCCGGCTGCCCACGACGGGTCGCAAGTTCGTCGCGGCGCTCTACGGATCCGGTGGCGCCGAGGTGGGTCAGGTCGCGATCACGATCGTCGACCGATCTGGCGCGGTGCTCTGGTTCGATCACCGCGCGCTGGTCGGCGCTCGTGGCGACCTGCAGCATGCCGAGAACGCCAGCGCGCTCATGCATGCCATCGCCAGCGACCTTGCGCCGCCTGCGAAATGACCACCAGGCTCGCCATCGTCGCGCTGCTCGCCGCCGGGTGCGCTTCGACGCAGCTCGCTCCCGTGAGCAGCGGCGTGCAGCTCGAGCAGGACGAGCGAACGCTGTGGCACCAGGCGGAACAGGCGGAGACCAGGTTCGAGGCGGGCGGCGCGGTCTACGCTGACGCTCAGCTGGAGGCGTATCTCGACGAGGTCGCGCACCGGATCGAGCCCGCACCCATCTTCGCGTCGATCCCGTTCCGCATCCGCGTGGTGCGCAACCCGTACCTGAACGCATTCACGCTGCCCAACGGCCGCGTCTACGTACACACGGGCATGCTGGCGCGCATGGACAACGAAGCGCAGCTCGCCACGCTGCTGGCGCACGAGATGACCCACACGACCCACCGGCATGCAATCCGCGAGCTGCGCGATGTGAAGAATCACGCCGCGTGGGCCGTGGGCCTCAATTCCGTGCTGCCCGGCATCGGAAGCCTCGCCGGGTTCTCCGCGATCCGCGGCTACTCCCGCGAGCTCGAGACCGAGGCCGACGACGAGGGTTTTCGCCTGGTCGCCAACGCTGGGTACGACGTCACCGAGTCGGTGAAGTTGTTCGCTCACCTGCAGGAACAATTGGCAGAGGAGAAGCAGAAGGAACCCTTCTTCTTCGGAACGCACCCGGCACTGCAGGAACGGATCGAGAACTATCGGTCGCGCATCCAGGCGCAGGGGCCGGACAGGCGCACGGGAACGAAGGAGACGGACGCGTTCCTGCTCCACACGCGCGAGGTCGTCTACGAGAACGCGGTGCTCGATCTGCGCGCGGGTCGCTTCGTCGCGGCGGAGCGAAGCGCCCGCAAGTTTGCCGCTCTCGAACCGTCGGCCGCGCGCGGACCGTTCCTGCTGGGCGAGATCGCGCGACAACGTTCCGAAGGCGAATGGGACGCCGCGCTGGGCGAGTACCGGCGCGCAATGGCGCTCGATGCGGCGTACGCCGACCCCTACCGCGCGATGGGGCTCGTGCTCTACAAGCGCGGGGACAAGGCGGCCGCGAAGGCGGCGTTCGAGAAGTACCTGTCGCTCTCGCCCGGCGCGAGCGATCGGGCGTACATCGAGGCTTACCTGGGGAACTCGAAATGAACGGTATGCGCAATGCGACTTGTGTATTGGGCGTCCTGCTCGCGACCGCATGCGCTTCCGGGCCGCGCTGGGTACCGGCTGACGCCCCATTCACGCCCGCGTCGGGGCGGTACACCGTCCAGCTTCCGCGCGGCTGGATGCAGCTGGAGCGCGGGGACGCACTGATTTCCTCGCGAGACGGCGTGTTCCTGCAGCGCATCGACGTCTTCCTCGGACAGACGGGGAAGCCGCTCGGCCCGACGAAGAAGGCGATCGCGAAAGGAATGCTGCCGCAGGAAGTCGCCGAGGTAGTGCAGGACGCGATTGCGTCCGCCCCCGGCATGCAGGCGATGACCGTTCTGGAGAACACGCCGGCGGCGCTCGACGGGCGCCCGGGGTTCAAGCTCGTCGTCGGCTACAAGGACCGCGACGGGCTGAAGATGCGAGCCGTCGTGTACGGCGCGCTCTCGGGCGAGTCTTTGTATCAGCTGACCTATCGCGCTCCGGTCCGGTACTATTTCGAGCGCGACCTGCAGACGTTCGAGCAGGTCCGCTCGACGTTCAGGATCGCGGCGGACGCGCCGCGCCCGAGCAAGGTGGATTGACGCCGGCGGAGACGGCGGCGGCGCTCCGGCGAGGGGCGGCGCTCTTTGACGCCGGGCGGTTCTGGGACGCGCACGAGGCCTGGGAGGAGGCGTGGCTGGAAGAAGAAGGCGACGTGCGCCTCTTCCTGCAGGGGCTCATCCAAATGGCGGCGGGGTACCACAAAGCGACGGTCCAGCTGCAGCTCAACGGGTGCGTGAAGCTCCTGCGCAGCGGCCTCGACAAGCTCGAGCCGCTTCCCACGGAGTTCCTCGGCGTTTCACTCGGACGGTTCCTGCCTGAAGTCGTCCGGACGCTCGAGGAAGCGCGACGATGGCAGGCGGGGCAGCTGGCGGAATTCCCGCGCGAGCTCATCCCGAAGCTCGCTCTGTAGTTGGCTCGACGCGTGCAGATGCGCCGCGAACGATGCTGCGCATCGCAGTCAGCCAGTTGTTGCGGTCGATCCCCGCGCTGCTCTTCCCGGACCGCTGCGGTGCGTGCGAAACACTGTGCGAAGGGCCGTTCTGCGCCGCATGCGCGGACACCCTCGTCGCCGTCGCAGCTGGATGTCCGGTCTGCGGCGAACCTGCCGACCAGGTGCTGCTCCCCGCGCTGCGCCCGCGGCGCTGCCCGAGATGTCGCGCGGCGCCGCCGCCATACGAGCGCGCATGCGCGCCGTACCTTCTCGGCGGCGCCCTCGCCGACGCGATTCATCACTTCAAGTACGAAGGCCGGGAGGACCTCGCGCGCCCGTTGTCGACTCTGTTCGCCGGCTGCGAGCCGCCGCGCGCCGACGTGGTCGCGCCCATCCCGTTGCACGCGTCGCGTCTGCGCGAGCGCGGGTACGATCAGGCTGCCCTGCTTGCGCGCCACGCCGCCCGTGCCTGGGGATTGCCGGTCCGCCTGCTGCTGACGCGCGTCCGTTCCACATCGCAGCAGGTTGGCCAGGACCGGCGGCGGCGCGAGCAAAACGTGCGCGGCGCATTCCGTGCCACCCCCGTTGGTGATTTGCGCGTGTGTCTGTTGGACGACGTGCTCACCACCGGCGCGACGGCGGCCGAAGCCGCCCGAGCCCTCCTGCGCGCAGGTGCAATTCGCGTGGAAGTTCGCACACTTGCTCGCGCCTGAAACTCGCCCGTCTGCCTGGCCGTGTAGCGGGCAGCCGCAACCAGCGATACAGGAATGCTGCAGGGAGGCGAGCCGTTGCGGCTTTGACCTCACGGACCGCATCCACGATGCAGACCAAGCGCGTCGCCATCGCCGCTCTCCTGGTGCCGTTCGCCGTCGCTGCCCACTCGGCCGACGACGACGCGCGGGCGCTCGCCGCGCGCGTGCAGGGCGAGGTGCGCACCGCACGCGCATTGTCCGACCTGTACCGGATGTACGAGCTGCGCGACGACGTCTCCGATATCGCAGCCCTGGCGCGGGTCTTCGATCGCGTCGCGTCGGATGCTTCCGCCAGATCAGACGTCCGCGCCGCTGCGATCGAGCTGCGGGCGCAGATCGCGGTCTCGCAGGGCCAGCTTGCGCAGGCGCCCTCGATCATCGACCGCGCCGCCCCGGTGCGCTCCTGGGCCGTCATCGGTCCCTTCGAGAACGACGGCCGCGCTGGCCTGCGCACCGTCTACGGGCCGGAGAAGGACGGCTATCGCGCTGACGCGCGCTACGCCGGCAAGGAGCACGAGGTGCTCTGGCGGACGCTCCCGCCGCAACTGTTCCCGCTCGGGTACGTGGAGCTCACGTCCGCCCTGTGGCCTTCGCACGAGTCGACGTTCTACGCCGCGACGGTGGTGCGATCTCCGGCCGCGCGAACCGCGATGCTGCACTTCGGCGCCAGCGGCGCGAGCCGCGTCTGGGTGAACGGCGTGCTCGGGCGCGAGGACGCTGCGCTGCACCCGTCGCGGTGGGATCAGGCCGGTTTCGCGGTGCCGCTGCGCGCCGGCGACAACACGATCCTGGTGAAGGTCGCGCACGGAACCGGCAAGCCGGGCTTTTCCCTGCGCTTGTGCGACGAACACGATCGGCCGTGGACCACCGTGGCGAAGTCCGCGCGCAGCCCCGACGCGAAAACGTCCTTGCCTGGGGTGCGCGAAGCAAAGCCTCCCTTGCCGCCTCGCGCCCGGGTCCCCGACGCGCTTTCGGAGCTGCGCGAAGCGGCGCGGCTCCACCCCGGGGACGCCCGCGCGCAAGAGGATCTCGCCGTGCTGCTCGCCTGGCGCAGGCCGTACGACGAAGGCGAGCGGCTCTCGCTCCATGCGCAGGAGCGCGCTTCCGACGCTGCCCCCGGCGATCCGGAGATCGAGCTCCGCTTGTCGCGCTACGAGGATCGAGACGCGAACCGCCGGCGCGCCGCGCTCGAGCGCGCGCTCGCGCGCAATCCGGAAGAACCGAGGGTCCTCGATGCGCTCGCGGCGCAGCGGCTCGACCACGGCGACGCGTGGGCGGCCGTTCGTCTTGCGGAAAGAGCGCGGCGCGCCGCGCCCTCGTTCGCACAAGCCAGGCTGACGCTCGCCCGCGCCTACGAAGCGGTCGGTCTCACGGCGCGTGCCTCGCTCTTGCGGCTCGAGACCGCGCGCGAGTTCCCTCGCCTCGCCGCCGCTCGCCGCGCTGCCGCGGCCGCGCAGCGCCGGTTCGGCCACGCGGCCGAGTCGGAAGCGGAGCTGCGCGCCGCGCTCGCCGCGCGGTTCGACGACGCCGAGGCGCGCGGCGACTTGACGGCGCAACTCACGGATCGGGGCGACGTGAACGGCGCGATGGGCCTGCTCGCGGAATCGATCGCTCTCGAGCCCGCGTCGCCCTGGTCGCGCTTGCGCGCCGCCGAGCTCTTGTCGCAGGAAGGCCGCGTGGCGGAGGCGGATCGCGCCTACGCCGAGCTGACGCAGCTCGCTCCCGATCGGCCCGACGTCCACGAGGCGGTCGGCAAGCACCGATTGCGGCAGCGAGATGACGCCGGCGCGCTGCTCGCGTTCACGCGCGCGTTGTCGCTCAAGCCGCAGAACCCCGCGCTGCGCGAGCTGATGCGCACCGTGCGGCCGGAGGAGCAGTACGCGACGTCCTATCTGTACGACGCCGTGGCGCTGGCGAAGACGAAGCCCGCCGCGAACGGAGACGACGTCGAAGTCCTGGCCGATCTCACCGTCACGCGCGTATTCGCGAACGGTCTCTCGTCGCGCACGCACCAGCTCGTGTTGCGCGCACTGACGCAGCGGGGCGTGGACCAATCGCGGTGGCAGTCGGTGCAGTACTCGCCCGACCGCCAGGTGGTGCGCATCGAGCGCGCGCGCATCGTGCGCAAGGACGGCACCATCCTGGAGACGCGCAGCGACGGCGAGCGCAACGTGAGCGAGCCATGGTACGCGATGTACTACGACCTTCGCTCGCGCGTGATCGGGTTCCCGCAGCTCGAGCCGGGCGACGTCCTGGAGCTGGTCGAGCGCACGGACGACTCCGGCACGAACTTCTTCGCCGACTACTTCGGCGATTTCCAATACCTGCAGGGCTACGCGCGGAAGGCGGTGGCGGACTACGTGCTCCTCGGTCCTCCGGGCCGCACCTTCTACGCAACGGCGACTCCGCTCGCGGGCCTGACGCACACCGAAGGGAAGCTCGCGGACGGCGGAACGTGGCAGCGCTGGACGGCGCGCGACGTGCCGCGCGTGGTGCCCGAGCCGGCCATGCCGGGGACGAGCGACCTTCTCGGCTACGTGCACGTCTCGACGTACAAGGACTGGGAGAGCGTCGCGCGCTTCTACTGGGGCCTCGTCAAGGACCAGCTGCGCGTCACGGACGAGGTGCGCGCCGCCGCGGACGAGGCGGTGCGCGACATCCCGGCCGCCGACGAGCAGGCCCGCATCCGCGCCGTATACGACTACGTCGTGTCGCGCACGCGCTACGTCGCGCTCGAGTTCGGCATTCACAGCTTCAAGCCGTATCCTGTCGAGACGGTGCTCACGCGCCGATTCGGCGACTGCAAGGACAAGGCGTCGCTGATGCACGCGATGCTCGAGGCGCTCGGGATCGATTCGCGGCTCGTGCTCCTGCGCACGCGGCGCATGGGCAACCTGGGCGACGCGCCTGCCTCGCTCGCGGTCTTCGACCACGCCATTCTCTACGTGCCGAAGTACGACCTGTACCTGGACGGCACGGCCGAGTTCCACGGATCCGGCGAGCTGCCCGCCGACGACCGGGGTGCGGAAGCGCTGGTGGTCGAGCCGGACGGCACGGGATCGCACATCCGGCGGACCCCGGACGTGTCGTCGGCGGAAAACTTCGATGAAAGCCGGGCTCGCGTCGCCCTGAAGCCCGACGGAAGCGCGACCCTCGAAGTCACGGCGAGCGCCCGCGGACCGTGGACGGCGGAGCTGCGGCGCACGTTCGAATCGCCTGACGAGCGCCGCGCGCGCGCCGAAGAGCAGCTCGCCCGCGCCGCGTTTCCCGGCGTGAAGGTCACCGCGGTGGAAGTCTCGGACCCGCACGACATCGAGCGGCCTTTCACGGCGCGCTTCCAGGCGAGCGCGCCGGGCTTCGCCGCGACGTCGGCGCGGGGCTTGCGCTTCTCACCGTTCGGACAGCAGCGCAGCTACGTGGAATCGTATGCGCAACTCTCGCGGCGCACGCTGCCGCAGCGGCTGCCGACGCCGCAGCGGCTCACGATGACCAGCGAAGTCGAGCTGCCGCGCGGGTTCTCCGCGACCGCTCCGGAAGACGCGGCCGCCGAAGCGCCGCAGGGTGCGTGGTCCGTGAAGTACGCCGTCGCGGACGGAAAGCTGACGGCGCGACTCGAGCTGGAGCTGAAGGGCGGGATCGTGACGCCGCAAGAGTACGGCGCCTTCCGCGCTTTCCTGGGCAGGCTCGACCGCGCGCTGTCGCGCAAGGTGGAGACCACGGCGCCCGCGCAGACCGCCGCCAACGAGGGCCGCTGAGCGTGCATCCCGCCTTCGCACGCGTCGCGCTCGCGGCGTCTGTTACCGTCTCGATTGCCTGCGGCCACTCGCAGCGGTCCGCGCCTTCGCGCGCGAGCGCCGAGGAGGAGGCGCGGCGCCGCCTCGACGACGCCGAACGCGCCGCCGATCACGATCCCGCCGCTGCGGTGCGCGCCGGCTGGCTTCGGTACCTGGTCGGTTCCGATTCGGCGCGCGCCGAAGAGGAGCTGCGGCGTGCCGCGCAACGCGCCTCGGGAGCCGGTCGCGCGTTCGCGTTGTGCGGCGTGGCGGAGATTCTGGAGGACCGGCTCGACTCGCCGAGCGCCGCGCGGACCTGGATCGAAGCGCTTCGCGCGGCTCCCCACGACCCGGCGGCGGAGCTCGCGGCAATGCGGCTCCTCGACGTGCAGGGCGACTCGACTCGCGTCGACGACGCCATCATCGACGCCGCGCAAAATGCTCCCGAAGGGCTATCTCCGCGAGCGGCGCGTTTCCTGCGCGAAGCGGCGGCGCGGGCTTTCTCGGCGCGCGTCGTCGACGCCGGTGCGCAGGCCGAGGCACGCGCCTGGGCGCGCATGGGGACAGTCCAGCGGTGGCGCGTGGGCGGCCCGTTCGGCGCCCTGCGCCTCTTCGATCTGGCTCGCCCGCTCGCGCTCGACGGCACAGCCCCGGCGGCGGCACCGGGGCGGGTCCTCGATTTCCCCGACGGCGACGTCGGGCTCGATCTCGAGCCGACCGACGGCGACGTCTTCTACGCGGCGAGCGAGCTGCGGCTCGAGCGCGGTGGCGAGTACCTCGCCTGGATCGAAGGCGCCGCCGCCCTGGAGGTGCGCTTCGACGGGAGCGTCGCCATCTCGCGGTCGCCGTACCCCCGCGAGGTCCCGCGCGCGCAGACGGTCCCGGTGAAGCTCGCGGCTGGTACGCACCAGGCGCTGGTGCGCTGGAGCCGCGCGGAAGGGACGCGCTTCCGGCTGACGCTGGTGCGCGCCGACGGCGCTCCGGCGGATTTCGTCAGTGCCGCGCCCGCCGAGCTGCGCGGAGCGCGCCTCGACGCGCCCTGCCCTCTCGGCCGGAGCTGTGTCGCTCGAGCCGCATGGTCAACGCCCCGTTCTTTGCAGGAGACGGCAGAGGACCAGCTGCGCGAGGATCCGCAGGACCCGCTCGCTGCGTGGCTTCTCGCACGCGCGGTCGTCGGGGACGAGCGCGCCACCTCGCGCATCGCGGTGACGCGTGCGGTCGCTCTGTCCGCGTCGGGCGCGCCGCCATTGTTGCTTCGCGCGCAGGACGTGCTTCGCGATCCCGAGATTCCCGACCGGCTCGGGCGCTCACGTGCTCTCGTCGACCTGGCGCAGGCGACGCGAAAGGACCCGCTTCTGTTGCGCGCCCACGTGACGGCGGCGGCGCTGCAGCGCGACGCGGAGCGCTTCGACGAGGCACAGCAGGAGCTGCAACAGGCGGAGGCGGCCCTGCGGCACGCGAACGACGCGCGCGGCGAGAAGGTGGCCAGCGCGGTTCCGGCGTCCACGTCCAGAGCGGGCGCCATCGCGCTGCCACCGAGGCTCCTCCTCGCGCGGGCACGCCTCGTCAATGCGCAAGGCAATCCCTCGGCGGCACGTGCGGTCGTCGCGTCGGCCTTGCACGCGGACCCAGGCCGCTGCGACGCGCGAACGCTCGCATATGAGCTGGCGCGGCGCGACGGCAGCCTCGCCGACCAGCGCCGGACCGCCGAAGGGCTCGTTCCCTGCGGAGACGGCGCCGGCACGTTCGCGGGGGTCCTTCGCGACCGCGGCGACCTGGCAGGCGCGGAGCGGCTCCTCGCGCTGCTCGCCGCGGCTCATCCGGCGCAGCCGATGCGCTTCGAGTCGCTCGCGGACGTGCAAGCCGCGCGCAACGAGGTCGACGCGGCGGCGCGGTCCCTGCGCACGGCCGCCGCGCTGGCGCCGCGCAGCGCGGATCCGCTGCGCCGCCTGGCGGGAATTCTGGAGGCGAGCGGCGACGCGCGAGGCGCCGACGAGGTGAGGGCGCGCGCGCTTTCGCTCGCGCCCGGCGACCTGTCGCTGCGGCGCCAGCTGGCGCTGTCGCGTGGCGAAGAGATGCTGGGATGGGCGGACCGCGACGGACTGGCAATCGCGCGAAGTGACGGGACCAAGTCGCCCAAGGGCGCGTCCGCGGTGCGGCTGCTCGATCAGGGCGCGGTCGAGATCTACCCCGACGGTGGCGCGGTGGAACGCGTGCACTCCGTCATCCGGGTTCTCGACAGGAAGGGGCTCTCCCGCTTCGGCGAGACGCAGATTCCAGGCGGCGCCGAGGTGCTGCACCTGCGCACGATCAAGCGCAACGGACGCACGCTCGAGCCGGAGTCCATTCCAGAAAAGGAGAGCATCACGCTGCCTGGCCTGGAGCCCGGCGACGTGGTCGAGATCGATTACCTGCACGCGATCGCTCCGCGCGGCCCCGAGCTGCCCGGGATCGCCCCCGGCGGCTTCTTCTTCCGCGACGAAGAGACGCCGATGGTGGAGAGCACGTACGAGGTCCGCGCGCCGCCCGAACCCGCGCTCGAGATCGACGCTCACAACGTTCGCGTGCCGGCCGTCCAGCGAGATGCGGCCGGGCAGCGCTTCCACATGACCGCGCGCGACGTCGTTCCGCAGGAGCCCGAGCCTCACCAGCCCACCGAGGCGGAGACGATGCCGTGGGTCCAACTCGGGAACGGCGCCGGGCAGAAGGAGTTGATCCACTCGATCGCCGATTGGGCGCTGCTGCGCGCCCGCCCGGGAGCGACCACCGACGAGCTGGCGAAGGCGGCCGGCACCGGCTCGCCGCGCGAAAGGGCCCGGCGCATCCACGCCGCGGTGGCACAAGCGGTGCGGGGAAGATCGCAGGGCTTCGACTTCTCGTCCCCCGCGGCGCACATCCTGGCGCAGGGACGCGGCAACCGGCTGCTGGCGCTCAAGGCAGCGCTCGCCTCGGCGGGCATCGGAAGCCACATCGTGCTGGTGCGCGGGTTCAACCAGGACCAGACGACGTACCGGTTCCCGCGCTCGGAGGCGTACGGCTGGGCCGTGCTGCGCATCGACCTTCCCGACGGCGCAGCATGGATCGATCCGACGTACCGGCTCGGCCCGTTCGACGAGCTGCCTCCGTTCCTGCGCGATCAGGACGCATGGGTCGTTCCCGAGCCTTCCGAGGAACCGCAGCGGATCCGGACGCCGGGCAGCTCGAGCGGCGACGGTCGCGAGATCACGTTGAGCTTCGCGCTCGACGCGAACGGCGCCGCCGAAGGAACCGGCCGGGACAGACATCTCGGTTTCGAGGCGGCGGGCCTGAAGGACGCGCTGGAGCGCCTCGACGATACGCAGCGCAAGCAGGCCGTCGAGTCGATGCTGTCGCGCGGCTTGCACGGCGTGGAGCTCGACTCGCTGCGCATCGAAGGAGAAACGGAAGTCGGCGGCGAGGCGACCGGGGTTTACGGCATGCGCGTACAGCTTGCCCGCAAGGACGGCCCACGGCTCTTCGTGCCCGCCTCGCTGGTCCCGGAAGCTCTGTCGCGGCGCTGGGCGCAACGCGCGGAACGCGCTCTTCCGCTGCTCGTCGATACCGCGGAGAAGCAGACGACCCGCTCGGAGATCGCGCTGCCCGCACGCTTCCACCTCGCATCGCCGCCGCCGCCGGTCACGCTCCGGACGCCGTTCGGCGAATTTTCCTGGAACGTCCGCGAGGAGCGCGGCCACGTGGTCGTGCAGGAGTCATTCGCGATGCCGCAGCAGCGCGTCTCGCCCGCTGAGTACCCACAGTTCGCCGATTTCGCCCGGCGCGTGGACGAAGCACAGAACCAGGAACTGGTGCTGGTCGGTCCGGGATGAGCGCCCGACCTCGCGCTGCCGCCACTACTTTCAGCGGTTGTTCTAAAAAAACCGCAGCGCCACTTCGCTATGTAGATCGAGCCCCACCTCCGTCAGGCGCAGCGTCGATCCATCGAGCTCTGCCAATCCTTGTTCGCACAGCCTGCGCACCTGGGCTGCATAGCGCGTCCGGACCGGGACGTGCAGATCGTCTTCCAGAGCCAGGAGGTCGAGGCCTTTGGCGAGCCGGAGGCCCGTGAAGATGCGCTCCCGCAGATGGTCCTCGGCGTACAGCTCCTCCGATTGCGCTTGTCCC
>Ga0066696_10000979_pt1 | contig 11966 bp, 7 predicted proteins | sample GraSoiAngelo_145_FD_71412 | JGI IMG/M metagenome (GOLD analysis project Ga0066696, IMG submission 71412) | Grasslands soil microbial communities from the Angelo Coastal Reserve, California, USA - 14_1009_05_20cm | ecosystem: Environmental > Terrestrial > Soil > Grasslands | place: USA...
GCGCTGCTCGGGTTTTCGGTTCTTCTCTGGTACGTAACTACGGATTCATTCCAACAGATGGCGCGGCGCCGGCTGATCGCAGAGATTGAGCGCGCCAGCGGTGGTCGCGCAGAACTGGGCAGCTTCCACGCGGTGCCGCTGCGTCTTCAAATAGAAGTCCGCGACTTGACTGTTCATGGCAAGGAAGCGCCCGGCCAGCAGCCTTATGCACACGTGGACAGCCTGGCTGCGGTCATAAATCTTTCGTCGGCGCTCGGCGCCAAGCTGGCCTTCCATTCGCTGACTCTTCAGCATCCGGTCATTCACATCATCTTTTATCCGGACGGCAGCACCAACCAACCGGGCAACAATTCTCAAGCTTCTGATTTCCAGCAACTCTTCTCATTATCGACCCGGCAACTACGGGTTCTGCACGGTGAGCTGATATGGCAGGACCAGCGCATTCCGTTGGATTTCAGTTCCGACGGTGTTTCCGTAAATCTCGGCTATTCCTTTCTCCATCGCCGCTATTCAGGCACTGTTGCAATTGGCAAAGCGGAGACTCACTTCGAGGGTTTACGGCCGGTTGCGTGGGGCGGGCAATCAAATTTCACTTTTGACCGGAATGGACTTCAGGTCCAATCACTGAAAGCTACGGCGGGGAGTTCTCAATTCCAGGCAACCGGGGTTCAACTGGATTTCACGAAGCTGAGAGTCCGGGGGAATTACGACCTGAATATTGATCTGACGCAGGCTGCAGCGGTGTTCCACAAGCCGCAAATTAAGGCGGGCGCCCTGCACGTCACTGGAAGTGGCTCATGGTCGCGCGAAGGATTCGCTTCTGACGGGGACTTCGATGTCCATGCCCTCGAGTGGCAGCAGAGGACATTTTCCGGACAAGGGCTGACGGCCAGTGGCAAATTTTCAATAGATCCGCGGAAGCTTGCGATTTCGAAGACACAAGGTCAATTCCTGCGCGGAACCTTTATCGCGGACGGTGAGGTGGTGAACTGGCAATCTCCGCCTGCTGCAGCGAAGAGCCTGCAACAGCGTGGGATCATCGTGATCAAGACGAAGAACGTATCGCTCACCGAATTGCTGGGGGGGCTGGGTCCGATTTTTCGCCCCGTGAACAAATTGAGGTTCGCGGGAAACATTAGCGGTAATGCTGAGGTGCAATGGAAACAATCCATTGATTACGCGCAAGCGGTCGGTGTCGCGGAGGTTTCGCCACCCAGCAGCCCACGTGATGGCCAAATTCCTTTGACGGCCAGGGTACGTGCGAACTACGACTTGCGATCCGGCGACATGCAATTGAGCGAGCTTACCGCGAGTACTCCAGCTACTCAGCTGCAGGCCTCGGGAGCGCTCGCCTCTTCTGTGAAGGTCGCATTTTCCAGCAATGATCTGCGGGAGTGGCAATCGGTCATAGCTCAGTTATTTCCAGCCGGTGCACCGCTGGTCGTACACGGGCATGCGGTGTTTAACGGAACGGCCGCCGGACGAACGTCAAATTTGAGGCTCGCAGGGAATTTGCAATTGCGGGATTTCGACGCCATCGTTCGTGCTAAACCCAGTGCGCCGCAGGGGCTGGTGCACTGGGATTCATTGATTGCGGACGTACAGGTCTCATCCACAGGGTTGTCTCTGCGCAATGCAGTTCTGCGGCGCGAAGACGCGATCGTGAAAATAAACGGTACGGCGGGATTGGAGGAGTGGGCGCTCGTCCCGGATAGCCCGCTGCGGTTGCGACTTGATGTGCAGAACGCAAATGCCGATGAACTGGGAAACTTCGCTGGTTACGACCACCAGGTCACCGGAAAACTCTCTGCCACGTTGCAATTATCAGGTACGCGCCACAATCCGGAAGGGCGTGGAAATCTCAACCTGTCCAGTGGAAGTATTAGTGGCCAAACGTTTGATTCAGCGAATGCGAATTTGACTGTGAAAGGGCCACAGCTCACAGTCACGGATTTTGCTTCGACCCGAGGGCAAGCGCGAATTGCAGGAAGCGGCGAGTACAACCTCGAGGCACGCTCCTTCCAATTTAACCTCCACGGCACGAACTTCGATCTCGCGGATGTCGACTTGCTCGGGCGATCAAAAATAAAAATTACGGGCAAGTTGGATTTTGCGGCGCAGGCGTTTGGAACAACAATCGCCCCAGAAGTGAAAGCCGATCTGCATCTGCGCAACGTTGCTTTGAATGACCAACCTGAGGGGGACTTCCTGCTGAACGCGGTCTCGCGCGGTCCCGACGTGCGCCTGACCGGTCACTCGGATTTCAAAGACGCCGAACTTCAGATCGAGGGAAATGTTCGTTTGCGTGACCTATGGCCGGCGCACATTGACTTGCACTTCTCGCATTTAGACGCTGATCCATTTTTGCAGAGCTTTCTTCGCCGGCACGTCATCGATCATTCAGCGGTGGCCGGCAATTTAACTATCGAAGGCCCCCTGCGTGATCCACAGCACTTGAATATTATTGGCAATCTCACCGAGCTCAATGCGGAAGCCGCCAAAATACGCGTTCACAATCAAGGTCCGGTTCGATTCACTCTGTCCGAACGCGCGTTCAAGCTCGATAGTTTCCATGTTGTCGGCGACAACACGGACTTGTCAGGCAGCGGCTCGGTCCAGTTTAGCGGTGACCGGGCATTGGATTTCGAAGCAAGAGGAAACGTCGACCTGAAACTTCTCCAAAGCTACGACTCCGACATCACGAGTTCAGGGACACTTACCGGAAATGGTCGTGTGACCGGCACCCTGAACGCGCCGTTGGTTAAAGGCAAGCTGGAGGTCCAGAACGGCGCAATTTCAGACATAAACTTGCCGAGCGCTTTGAGTGATATTAACGGGACTCTTCTCTTCAGTCAGAGCCAGGTCACGATTGAAAGCCTGAATGCCCGCGTCGGCGGTGGCACCATCGCATTCACCGGGCGCGCGGATATCGCCGGGAAGCTTTCCAGTTTTGAACTGAATGCCAGAGCGGACTCTGTGCGTTTGCGATATCCGCCGGGCGTGAGTTCCACGGCGAATGCAGAGCTGAACTGGAGCGGCAGTTCGTCCGGGTCAGTCCTCTCCGGCGATGTTACGGTAACAAAGCTGGGATTCACGCCGGGATTCGATTTCGCCGCCTACCTCGAACGTACGGCGCAAGTTTCAAGCCTGCCCCAGACGGATCCCGTGCTGAACAAAATTAGGCTTGATATCCACTTGACGACTACGCCCGAGTTGCAGATGCAGACCAGCGTCGTTCGCCTGCAGGGTTCGGCGGATTTGCGAGTCCGTGGCAGCGCTGCCAAACCAATCCTTTTGGGACGCGCAGACGTGTTCGAAGGCGAAGCGTACTTTAACGGCACTAAATACCGGTTGGAGCGCGGCGGAGTTTCATTCACAAATCCCGCGGTCACCACTCCATTTCTGGACCTGGAGGCGGTCACGCGAGTTCGCGATTATGATGTGACGCTGGCGCTGACAGGAGACATCAGCAAACCCAATGGTCTCAAAGTTAATTACCGATCAGATCCTCCTTTGCCCACTGCCGATATTATTGGGCTGCTTGCCTTCGGCCAAACCACAGAAGAATCGGCCCAGCTCCAGCAAGCGAATCAGTCTGCATTCAGCCAGCAGGCCTCGAGTGCGATGTTGGCAGCGGCGCTGAATGCGACACTCAATAATCGCGCACAGCGATTGTTCGGGAACAGTCGCATAAAAATTGATCCACAAGGACTAGAGTCAGAGACTTCGACGATCACCCAAAGCGGGCCGGCGGTGACCATTGAACAGCAGGTGAAGGATAACCTGACTGTTTCGTACACCACGGACGTGTCGCAGACTTCCCAGCAGGTCATTCGCGCCGAGTACAATCTTTCGAAAAATGTTTCCATCGTCGCGATCCGCGACCAAAACGGCGTGGTGAGCTTTGACGTGAAAATACGCCGACGCAAGCGATGACTGTTTCTACCTGACAAACGGCACACGCATCTAAGTGCACCGATGCGAATTTCGGAAATTGCGAACCTCGATCCGCATTTCCCTGAACGCCGGCAAATGGTGCAGTCGCAACTGCGTGCCCGGGGTATTCGCGATGAGCGCGTGCTCGAAGCGATGCTGCGGATTCCGCGGCAGGAGTTTGTTTCTGCGGAATTCGAATCACAGGCATATGCCGACCACCCGATTCCTATCGGTGAGAACCAGACGATTTCGCAACCGTTCATCGTTGCAGTTTCCTTGCAGGCGTTGAGTCTGCAGGGAGGGGAATCGGTCCTTGAGGTCGGAACCGGCTCGGGATATCAGACTGCGCTACTGGCGGTCCTCGCGCACCAGGTTAATTCCATCGAACGTCATCAGACACTGGCACGGAGTGCTGAAGCAGTTTTAGTCAAGCTCGGGCTGAATAACGTGAAGATCGTCGTCGGTGACGGTACTCATGGCCTGCCAGAGTTTGCGCCTTATGACGTGATCCTGGTCTCAGCCGCTGCGCCTTCGACTCCGCGAAGTCTTCTCGATCAGCTCGCGGAAGAAGGAAGAATGGTGATTCCGGTGGGGCCACCGCATGCGCAGGAACTGCAGCTCGTTCGTAAACACAACGGTAAAGCTGTTGTGGAAGTGATCGAAGGCTGCCGGTTTGTGCCGCTGATCGGCGCCGAAGGTTATTAATTTCTTTTACAATGCAATGTGCCCCTGCTGAAAAATCTGCGCGTCACGCTGGAGATGATCAAGTGGGAGCACTCCATTTTCGCGCTCCCATTCGCGTTATGCGGCGCCATGCTGGCGGCCCGCGGTGTTCCCACCACGCACCAAATTATTTGGATCGTTGTCGCGATGGTGGCCGCGCGATCGGCAGCAATGTCTTTCAACCGGTTGGCGGACGTCTCCATTGATGCGGCTAATCCGCGTACGAAGGTTCGCGCACTACCGGCAGGGACGCTGACCAAAGCCTTCGTCAGAAATTTTGTTTTGATATCCTGCGCGATTTTTGTCTTTGCGGCCTGGGAGTTAAACCGGATGGCATTCCTGCTCTCACCGGTCGCATTAACAATTCTTTTGCTCTATTCCTATACCAAAAGGTGGACGCGCTGGTCGCACCTGGTGCTCGGTTTCGCGCTTGGTATTGCCCCGGCGGCTGCTTGGATCGCGGTACGCGGTTCGCTTGATCCGCGAATTCTTCTGCTTACAGCAGCGGTTACTTTCTGGGTGGCGGGCTTTGATGTGCTCTATGCCTGCCAAGACTACGAATTCGATCAGAAAGCAGGATTGCACTCCCTTCCGCGCTATTGCGGCATCGCTAATGCATTGTGGATTGCGCGCCTGTTTCATCTTTCGATGTTGCTTCTGCTGCTTTCGCTGGTTTGGATATTCGGCCTCGGTGCCCTGGCAATGGTGGGGCTTGTGACCGTCCTGCTGCTGCTGGCTTACGAGCATTCACTTGTGTCGAAAAATGATTTAAGCAAGCTCAATGCAGCGTTTTTCACTATGAATGGCGTCATCTCGGTCATTTTTTTCGTTTTCATTGCGCTGGATTTGCTGGTGCATCATTCGAGTACAATGTAGCCGGATTTTTACGAGGGAATATGAATAGATTCGGTGTTGGGGTTTTCTGCGTGATAGTCTCTCTCTCCATCTCCATGGTTGCTCAGGCGCCGACCGCAATTATTTCTCCTGCCGTTCAATCCGACGGGCGGGTCACCTTCAAATTCGCAGCTCCGAATGCGGCAAAAGTGGAACTCGAGCTCGAAGGACAGGGGAAGCCCACTCCCATGCAGAAGGACGATCACGGAATCTGGAGCCTGACAGTTGGCCCGCTGGAACCGGATATTTACGGCTATTCGTTTCTTGCCGATGGTGTCGCGCTGATTGATCCTTCGAACCCGCTGATGAAACCGAATCTGCTGGGAACACAAAGTGCGGTACACGTGCCCGGCCCACCGTCGCTGCCTTGGGAAGTTAACCAGGTTCCGCATGGCGAAATTCACCACCACTTCTATTATTCAAAAATTGCGAATGACCATCGCGATTTCTATGTGTATACGCCTCCAAATTATTTTGCGGAGAAGGGAGCGGATTATCCGGTGCTGTATTTGCTGCATGGCTTCAGCGATGATGCCAGCGGCTGGACCTCCGTAGGTCGCGCGAATGTAATCCTCGACAACCTGATCGCTGAGGGTAAAGCAAAGCCGATGATTGTGGTGATGCCGCTCGGCTATGGAGACTACGATGTGATCCGGCGCGGCTGGGGCTCGTGGTCAGACAAAGATCTGGCCTGGCGGAACTTGTCGAGGTTCACGGATATTCTGCTTACGGAAGTGAAGCCGCAAATCGAGCAAAGCTATCGCACGAAGAAAGATCGCGAGTCGCGCGCGATTGCAGGACTGTCCATGGGTGGTGCGGAATCTCTGCTGACAGGACTGAATCATCTCGATGATTTCGCGTGGGTCGGCGCATTCAGCTCGGGCGGAATCGATCTTAAGGATTTCGGCGCGGGATTTCCGGACGTAAATGCCAGCGCCAATCCAAAGTTGAAAGTGCTTTGGATTTCGTGTGGCACCGATGATGGCTTGATCAAGGTAAACCGGGCATTCAAGTCATGGCTGAAGGACAAAGGCGTCCAGTTCACTGATGTTGAAACGCCTGGGGTGCATGACTGGATGGTGTGGCGGCGGAATCTGGCCGCGTTTGCGCCACTCCTGTTCCGATAAATCTGCGTTAGCCGGCTAAGAAAGCTGGCGTATTGGTGGCCAATCCCGCGACGGCCCGGTAAACACGTTGACCGTTTTTTCCAATCGCCTGTTTCCATCGTGAACAGCGATCTGGTGCGGCTTGTTCGCCTCGTAACCTTCCCAGAGCGATACCCCCGCGTAAGCGCCATCTTTTCGCAGAATGTAGTAAACCATGTCCACGAACTGCAGGCGTTCTTGGTCGCCATTGTAATTGCGGACTATTCGTTTTAGCGCATCCATTCCAGCATCGAGCGGCGACATGCCGTGCCGCATGTTTTCGACTATCGTATGCGCGCCTGCGACTTTAATATTTTCCTCGCCATTCCCGGTTGCGCCCGCAGAACCGACATCCTGATCGGTGTAGCATCCTGCGCCGATAATGGGGGAGTCGCCCACTCGTCCAGGAATTTTCCAGGCCAGACCGCTGGTCGTGGTGCACCCCGAAATTTCGGCTTTCCCGTTCAGCGCGGAACAGTGAATTGTGCCCGTGGGCGGAAAGATTACATAGCGGATTGCATCCATGCGAAGCTCTGGAGGAATCCCGAGTTCGGCAGCAATCTGTTCCATACGCCGGATCCCCTGCTCCCATTTATCTGCTTTAGCAGGAGCAGAAAAACGGCGGCGCCAGTCAGGGCTGTCAACGCCCGGTCCCCACCAGTCAGAGTGCGTTTCTTTCCAGAGCAGCCATTCTTTTCGCGATCTTTCGGTGAGAAGGTTCTCACGCTGGAATCCTTGTGCGACGGCAAATCGCTCCGCTCCTTCTCCCACCAACATCACATGACCGGTATGGAGTCGCACAGTATTCGACAGCAAGGAAACATTCTTGACATTGCGAACCCCACCTACGGATCCAGCAGTGCGCGTGGGGCCGTGCATGCAGCAGGCATCCAGTTCGACCACGCCTTCTTCGTTGGGATGTCCTCCCAGGCCGACGCTTTCATCATTGGGGTCATTCTCAGGTCCTTGCACGACCTTGAGCGCAGCATCGAGTGTGTCCCCGCCGCCGGCGAGAAACGCATACGCTTGATCGAGATAGTTATATCCGTTGCTCGCAGAAATGATGATTGGCAGCTTGGCCGCGTGTTTTGCCGTGTTCTTACTTCCAGCGGATTCTTGCGCACCCGCACTCGACAAACCAGCAGCAACAGATCCGGCTAAAGCTGAAGAAAGAAAATCGCGTCGTGAGACAGGCATGTCAATCCTTCTGTCATGAATTGCATTGAAGTCACAGGAAGACAGTTATACCACCGGCTCAGCCCGGGTTGAGTCGCCGTATTCGGCGCTAAGATGCCGCCAGCAATTGATTGGTATTACGATCGGCCCGGAAGCGCAGCACGGCCGCTATGTTGCCAACCCGGTCTAACGCCGCTTGCCTGGGGACCAGCACGAGGCCGATATTGTTTTTAATAGCCGCCGGAACTAGCGCTTCACATACATCCTCAAGCTGACGCGTTGCACGTCCGCAAAGGGGACAATAAGGAACCATGTGGGAGTCCATGTGCCCACAGGCGGTACACTCGACTGCGCGAGCGGAGTAATCGTCGGTCATCAACAGAGTCTCCACCTCTCCCATCTCCGTTGCGCGCAAGACTCTTCTGAGGCCGGTCACGCCAAGGCCGTTACTCTTTGCTCCTTCAACCGCCTCACGTATGAGATTTTCGTGATGCCGTTGCAAAGACTCACGGACGACGCGATCTGCTTCCTGTTTTGCTTGGACGTCTGTAAGCGTATTTAAGTCGGCGGAGAAGCGTCCCAGGAGCTTTTTTTGGACATAGGGATGAAGTTGGCTCTGCATCTCGGGCCAGTTCACATCATGGCAGCCAATGACGAGCGCCTCATAGTGTTTTTTCTCGGCTCCATTCTTCAGGGTCTCACAGACAGTTTGATAGTGTCGCCGGGAATCGTTTTCCTCGTGCCGTTCAGAACGTCCGGCGTCATATCCAGAATATCCATCGCTGCGGCCGTGGCGCGGCAGGGGATTGATAATGGCGCCGTGTTCGTGAAAATGTTCAAATTGGATCTCGAGAAAACGCGCACGTTGACGGTCCACCAGCGCAACCCACAACCGTGGGTATTCCGAAAAAATCGGCACCAGCGGTTTCAGATGGAAGCGTTGGTTGACATACAGCTTAGTGGCTGCGATTCCTGCAGGCACATCAAACTCGTGCCAAATCCCACTCGCGCTACACGCAAACACAACTTTGCCCCGCGCCTGGTTTCCATGCAAGCGTTCGGCAAGATCCAGAATGCGTTCGAGGTCCGCAATTCCGCTACGAAATCGACCACTTACTTGCAATTCCTGAATCGTCCTGCGGACCAAGTCTTTTGCCAAGATTCCTTCTTCGCGGTGAGACTTATCCTGCGGAGTAGAAGGTTCGAAATAAAAGCTGATCGCGAGTTCATCGGGACGGCGGGATTCGAACGAGGCAAGTTGTCGCAGCTCTTCACGAGAAATCATGAGGCACCCTAACTTGTTGTGGTGTGTTGAAGGAGCTTGTCTTTTAATGGATTTTCCACCGGAAGCGCATGGCGCAGCGCTTCTCGGGCGTTGTGGATTGACTGACGCACCTGCTCGGGCGGACGATCAACGATGGCCGCGATCTCATTGAGCGAGAATCCCTCAATCGCAAAAAGTATGAAAGCTTCGCGATCGATCCGGCTGGCGCGGCGCAAAGCAAATTGCACCAGCGAGATCATCTCGTCGGAATAGGCAAGTTGCTCGGGAGTTGACGCTTTGCCATCGGCGATTGCATTTTCTGCCGTGACGGTTTCATCAGGCTGATAAAACTCCAGCCGTGCCTCGTCTCCATCAGTGTCGTTGCGCCTGCGACTCCGCCCCTGAATATCAACTTCTTCGTTGGATTGAGCCGAACGGCTGAAGTCGTCCAATGAGCGGATCGCCAGTCTATAAAGCCAAGGCTCGAGGCCGATGCGATCCGGCTTCTCGATTTTTTCATCCAAAGCGCGGGCTACAGCCTCATCGAGAACCTCTTCCGGGCTTACTGAGCCAGGTTGCAGGTCGCCGGAGTTCTCCCGAAAGTAGATTTCCCGTTCGATGAAAAGGCGCAAGCGTCGCAGGTTGGCATTCAGGTACGAGCGAACATCCTCTGAGGTCGCCGTTTGAGGTGGTACCGCCGCGAAGGTCTCTTCAAAGGGAACTTCTGGCTTTGGAACTCCTTCCAGAGCGCGATGCCGTCTCCACGAATGTGAGCTCCGCAAAAGACCTTTGTGTTTCCCAATCTGTTCCAGCAGGTCACTAAAAGCTGCTTTCAGAGCGCTGGTAACTGCAGGGGAAGCCTGCTGTACTGCCATTTGCCCTGATGGCAGCCGCAAGTTGAGCGACACGACAGTGCCTTCACGAGGAGAGTTCTCCTCGATTGACCCTTTCAGGTGTATAAGTTCCGGCCGGAACACCTGCAGTCGTTTCTGTATTTTTGATATCCAGTGCTGAATTTCTTTATCTACGTCGGAAGTTTTATGGGCCTTATAGGTTATGTGAACATTCATGCTTTTGCCTCTGATGCCGGGAGGAGATCCCGTGAAGCCTTCGCACCTTGATTTTACACCCGCTAATCGCGAGGAACTCGCGAAATTATGAACAGCTCTCGAAACGAGTTTCATCATGGGCGCTGATACTCACATGGGCGATATTTTTCCCTCAGGACTCGCCGGGAAGACCGTTACTAAGCAACTCAGGCAGGGACGCTGCTCTCTAAATTCGGAATGCTACTCGGTCGCCTTTTGAGCAGAAATACAACGTACATTTCGTCGGTTGTTCTTCTCGTCGCAATGCAGGCAGGCTGCGGTGGAGGCTCCGACCCGTCGAACCACAAGGTCCCTGTGGTTCCCCATGTTTTTATTTTGGTGGAGGAAAACCACTCTTATGAGAGCGTGATTGGCAATCCTGCAATGCCATACACGAACTCGCTGGCCCAGCAGTATTCACTCGCGACCCAGTACTACGCCAACCGTCACAACTCTCTGCCCAACTATTTCGTGCTCACCACAGGCGATATGGTAACTACCGATGATACGTTCACAGGTACGGTTAGCTCGGATAACGTAGTACGCGCAATTACCGCTGCGGGTAAGAGTTGGAAGGTCTATGCCGAGAGTTTGCCCAGCGTCGGCTATTTGGGCCCGACCGTATTCCCATATGGCAAGGATCATAATCCATTCACATACTTCTCAGACGTGCTGAACAGCTCCAGTCAAGCCGCGAATGTGGTGCCGTTTACTCAGTTGTCGACGGATATTCAGAACGGAACTTTGCCTAACTACGCGATGATAGTCCCCAACTTCGTTAGTGACGGACATGATTGCCCCAATGGAGCTTCCAATTGCACGGATACTGATAAATTGGCGACGATCGATTCGTGGATTCAGACTAACGTCGGACCATTGATCAACAGCGCTGCATTCAACAACTCCGTGCTGATTTACACTTGGGACGAATCATCAATCGACGATATGGCGCACGATGGCGGACACGTTTCGACGATCCTCATTGGCTCTTCTGTGCGCCGAAATTATCAATCGACGACCCTGTACCAGCACCAGAGCGCCTTGCGCTTAAGTATGGAGCTGTTGGGAATTAAGGACTTTCCAGCCGGGTCCGCGACTGCTTCTGATATGAATGAGTTTTTCTAGCGCGATCGCAAATCAGACCGCAACTGTGACTGAGGTTTCGGTTCGGACCACCGGTCGATACAGCGTGTCGCGCTCGACTGGCTCGCGGCCAGCCTCGCGGATTAAGCGCACCAGTTCCTGCCGCCGCATGCCCTGAGGCGTTGTTGCGCCAGCGTCATGATAGATCTTCTCCTCAATCACAGTTCCGTCGAGGTCGTCAGCGCCGAAGCGCAGCGCAATCTGCGCGATCTTCGGTGTGAGCATTTGCCAATAGGCTTTGATGTGCGGGAAGTTGTCGAGCAGCAGCCGGCTGACGGCGATTTGCTTGATGTCTAGCATGCCGGTGGTTTTGGGAAGATGTTCCAGCGGCGTGTTATCTGGATGGAAGGCCAGCGGAATGAACGTTTGGAAGCCGCCGGTTTCATCCTGTAAAGCTCGCAGCCTCATCAGGTGGTCGACGCGGTCCTCATCGTTTTCCACGTGACCATAGAGCATTGTTGCATTGGACCTCAAGCCCAGATTATGCGCGAGGCGTGCGGTCTCCAGCCATTGACCGCCATCAATTTTGTGGTCGCAGATGATGTGGCGAACGCGATCCGCGAAAATTTCTGCGCCGCCGCCGGGAAGGGAATCGAC
>Ga0066696_10000982_pt1 | contig 11959 bp, 11 predicted proteins | sample GraSoiAngelo_145_FD_71412 | JGI IMG/M metagenome (GOLD analysis project Ga0066696, IMG submission 71412) | Grasslands soil microbial communities from the Angelo Coastal Reserve, California, USA - 14_1009_05_20cm | ecosystem: Environmental > Terrestrial > Soil > Grasslands | place: USA...
CGCTCGCGGACCGCAGAACGGATCAATCGGCTCACGGTCAGTTCCGCGTCCGCAAGCTTCAACTGGAAATTTCGGCAGCCGCGGCGTGGGCCCGGGTTCCATCAACTCGCGACCGATGAATCCGCAGTCATCCATTGGTTCGCGATCCATGAATGCACCCCAGATGAACGCGCGCAGCAATGTGCCACGTCCGCCTATGGCTGGTGGAAGCCGACCTTCGTTGTCGCCGCGCGGCAATCCGAATTTCTCACGTCCATCAGCCCCGCAGAGCTCTCCTGCCCCGCGCTCGAATGAGCGAAACGGGCCGCGAGCTGCAGTCAGCGTTCCGCGCCCATCAGGAGCCGTGGCGCAGCGCGGATATGCTTCGGGTTCGGATCGCGGAAACTATTCCAGCCCACGTCCTTCGCCTTCGTACCAGCCGAACAGCAGGCCTAATTATGGAGGTGGGTCGCAGAGCAGACCTTCGCCCAGCTACGGTGGAGGATCGTATAACCGTCCATCTCCACCTTCGCGAGACTATGGACGTCCGGCGCCTTCAAACCGTGGATCCTATGGCCGGTCTGCGCCTCCGCCTTCATACGGAGGCAGCCGATCAACGCCATCTTATGGTGGAGGTCGAGCACCGTCTTACGGCAGTAGCGGTGGGCACTCGATGTCTATGCCGTCATACGGCGGGGGAGGCTTCGGAGGTGGTAGATCTGCTTCTCCATCCTTCGGCGGAGGTCGAGCACCGTCTTACGGTGGCGGTGGTGGCCGCTCCATGCCCTCATACGGTGGAGGCGGCGGTGGCCGCTCCGGCGGATTCGGTGGTGGTCACATGCCGTCCGGCGGTGGAGGCGGTGGTCATAGCGGCGGAGGTGGTGGAGGAGCTAGCCACAGCAGCGGTGGCGGAGGCGGACACGGCCATCACTAAAACAAATTTTTTATCTTGAACTCACGCCGCCTTCGGGCGGCGTTTCTTTTCAATGCCCCTCGTCGCCGGCGGGCGCTAGATCGGGCGTGTCCAATGTTTGCGCCGCCGGGTTTTGCGGCAGATCAGGCGGTGGCTGAAATTGGCCTGGGTCCTTCCCGGCCAGGGCCGCGCTCATGAATTGAATCCAGATCGGAAGTGCTGCCCGGGCTCCGGTTTCTTTCGCTCCCAACGATCGTTTTTCGTCATAGCCAACCCAAACCCCGGCCGTCATTGCCGGTGAGAAGCCCACGAACCACGCATCGGTGAAATCGTTTGTCGTGCCGGTCTTCCCGGCAATCGGCGCCTTCAATTGCATCGCGGCGACGCCGGTTCCGTGTTGCACTACCTCTTCCAGCATGGAAGTCATGATGCGCGCGGTCCGAGAGCTGATCACGTCCTTCACCTCGGGATAATCCTCTTCAAGCACGCGGCCATCGTAATCCGTGACCTTGGACACAAACCTTGGCGCGAGCCGCACGCCATCGTCTGGAAAGACGCTATACGCCGAGGTTTGCTCGATCAATGTCATCTCCGCCGCGCCCAGCGCAACCGGCAAATACGGCGGCAAAGGCGATGTAACTCCAAATTTTCGCGCGTAATCTTCCACCATGCGTATGCCGATTTTGTCTGCGAGTTTCAGCGCAGGAATATTTCGCGACTGCGCCAGCGCGCGGCGCAAGGTGATCGTTCCTTCGTATTTATCGTCAAAGTTGTGCGGGAAGTAAGGTCCTGAGGCAGTTTGAAAAATTACTGGCGAGTCTACTACAGTGTCATCCGGCGTCGCGCCTTGATCAACTACAGCGGTGTACACGTATGGTTTGAATGACGATCCCACTTGCCGCAATGCCTGCGTGGCTCGATTAAATTTGGAGAGATTGAAGTCTCGTCCGCCGACCATTGCGCGCACTTGCCCACTCGCATTGTCGATGGCCAGCAGCGCGCCTTGTACTCCGGAGTCTTGTTCTAGAGCTACTCGGGCTTTTCCTGCGGACAAAAGTGAGCCGATTTTCACATATACGATGTCGCCTGGAGTCAGTAGCCGCGCAATTGATCTTTTCGTCCACGCCGCGACCTCCGCTCGAGTGATGGTCGCCGTGTAATTTCCGATTTTGACAGAAGCCGCTCGGCCCGAGACTGCCGTCACCAATCCGTGGGTGTAACTTCCGGGAGCCAGTTCTGCGTCCCAGTCGGGATGTTGGTAATTCGCAATGGTCTGCCCTGCCGACAAGACATTTTGCAAATGTCCGCGCCAGCCGTGCCGATGCTCATATGCCGCCAAGCCGTCGAGCACCGCCGCGTTCCCGGCAGCCTGCAAATCCATATCCAGGGTGGTGTAAACCCGCAGGCCGCCCGCGTGGACTTCCCCCGCGCCATATTTGTTTTCCAGATATTGCCGGACATCTTCCACAAAATAAGGGGCCAGCGAATTTGGATCATGCGCCAGGTTCAAACCGAGCGGCGCATTGCGCGCCGTATCAGCCTGGGCAACGGTGATCTTCCCATCTTCGAGCATGGCGTTGATCACCAGATTGCGCCGGTGCAGGGAGTGATCGGGATGATTTACCGGCGAATAATAAAGCGGCGATTTCGGCAGCCCGGCAATCATCGCCGCCTCCGGAAGCGTCAATTGCTTCGCTGGCTTGCTGAAGTAATATTCCGACGCCGCTTCGAATCCATACACCCCATGGCCCAGATAAATCTGGTTTCCATAGAGCGTCAGAATTTGTTGTTTCGTAAATCGCCGCTCGATCTGGATTGCGAGCAACGTCTCCTGGATTTTGCGATGAAACGACCGGTCGGCCGAAAGAAAAAGGTTCCTCGCCAACTGCATGGTGAGAGTGGAACCTCCCTGCACTTTTCCGCCGGATTCTATATCGCGAAATGCGGCGCCCGCGATCCGCCAGAAATTGATTCCGGAGTGCCGGTAAAACTCCTTGTCCTCGATTGAGACCAATGCCTCAATCAGCGCCGGAGGGAAATCGTTGTAAGAAGCGACGACGCGTCGCTGCAGCGCAAATGAACCGATCGTGTTTCCGTGAATATCGTAAAGTTCAGTGCTCGAAATGGGACGATAGTGTTCGAGCGCCTCGACCTGAGGAAGGTCAGTGGAATAGACCAGCAAGAGCCCGACAGTCGCGCCTACAAGTGCAGCAATCAGCACCAGCGCGCCAAAAATCATCCGGCCGACCAGCCGTTTGCGGCCAGGTTCAGCCGACTGCAGTTCTTCCAAAACCGCTTTCATGAAAGCTTGTGCCTAGCATAGCAGGAGGCAAAAGATCTATTCGGAAGGAATAATAGAAGGGGAATAACCGAAGTAAAAAATGAAGGCACGGGCCCTCGCCCGTGCCAATCTCATCATCCCTGGCGCTTCTTCAACACCTGGATCGCCTTATCCAATTGCTCGTCATGGTCCGGCGCTGTTTTTTTCTCGATATCGGCGGGCGCTGCGTTCTCGTCCTCGTCCGGAACCGGCACATCGTCCGCCACATCCGCGACCACGATATTCGGCGTTACCGCAGTATCCTGAATCGCCTTTCCTTGTGGCGAATAGTATTTCGCGATCGAAAGAATCAGCGCCCCGCCATCTTGCAGTTCGATCAGTTTCTGCACTGATCCGTCGCCGAAAGTTTTGTCACCCACAACATCGCCGCGCGCATTCTCCAGGACCGCTGCGGCCACAATTTCTGCAGGCCCAGCCGTTCCCTTATTCACCAAAACCACCAGCGGGAGAGTAGTAACTGCCTTCGCCGGGTCAGCATTGAATGCTTCCCGAGGATATTTTTGCCCTTGCAGGTACGTTATAGTGCCGTGATTCAGGAACAGGTTTGCGGTGGCCACGCCTTCCGCTTCATCGCCGGCGGCGCAATCCCGCAAATCAAGGATCAGCTTTTTCACGCCAGACTTTTGGACCGCCTTGATCCGATTTGCGATTTCCTGCGACTTACCCTTGTTCAATGCGTCCACTCGAATCTGCTCAATTCCATCGTCCAGCATCTTGTCTTTAACCGGCGGAATAGTCACGATGTCGCGCGTGACCACTACTTTTTGCGGTTCTGATCTCCGCGCCCTCACTACAGACAAATTCACGTTAGAGCCCGGCTCGCCCGTAAGCATGCTGCGAATCTGCGCCAGCGACATCTCACGCGTGCTCTTGCCTTCAATCGCTTCCAGAATGTCAGTATCCTGCAGGCCGGCTTTGTCCGCTGGCCCTCCCGGAATCACCGCCACGACCGAAGCGTATCCAAAACGTTTCGATACTGCCGCGCCAACATCGCCCTTCGAGCCGATCTTGCGGGCTTTGTATTCCTTGTACTGTTCCGGGTTCAAGTAGCTGGAGTTCGAATCCAGCGACTCCAAGAGTCCATGCAGGGCGCCATCGGTGACCGTGGGCAGATTAGGTTCCTCGACGTATTCGCTTCTCACCCGCGACAGCACTTCGCTATAAACTTCCATCTGACGGTAGGAGCCGTCATTGTTCGACGCGCGCACACCACGGATTTGCCCGGCAAGCGAAAACATTAGAACGCCGGCCGATGCGATAAGAATGGCTGTTTTGATTTTTATGGACATCTGACTCCCGGAATCTCAAAGCCGCGCTCCAGCGCCGCCGAGTTCTTTAATTATATCTGCTTTGATGCGAGCTTCCGGAACTTCGGTGCACCGCAGATTACCGGACGAGGAACGCCCGAGGAAGGTGGTTTAGTGTAATATCTCCAGTTTCGAGGTGCACCAATGCCCAGGTACTTACTCGCATTTCTCTGCATTTTCGGTTTTTCTCTTGCCCTCCACGGCCAATCCGGTGACTGGAAGCAGCTTTTCGACGGCAAAGACCTGACTGGCTGGAAGCACGTCGGTCCGGGTTATATGACCGTCGAGGACGGCCTGATTCGCACCCATGGCGGCATGGGCCTCCTCTACTGGACCGGCGGGAAGCTTGGCGACTGCACAATTCACGTGGTCTATAAAATGCGCGACCACAATGACAACTCGGGCCTGTTCATCCGCATTCCCGTCGAGCCACGGGAAGAATGGATGCCGGTGCATTACGGCTACGAAGTCCAGATCGACAATCATCCGGAAGATTCGAAAGAAGACGAATACCACGTGACCGGGACGCTATATTCATTGACCAAACCCTTAGCTAAACCCGGCAAACCTGGACCCGAGTGGAACACCATGGATATCACGCTCGACGGCCCTCACACGGTCGTAGTGGTGAATGGCGCCAAGGTCACTGACTACACCGAGGGTGAGCCTGTGCCGGAAAGAAAGTTCGACTTCGAACCACAGCGGGGCACGCGTCCGAACGAAGGCTACTTCGGCCTGCAAAATCACAGCGATAACGACATCGTTTTCTTCAAGGAGGTCACACTCAAGATGTTGAAGAAGTAGTTCTCAACATTTCAAGGTTTCGGACGTTTTCAGGCTTTCAGGTTCTGGGAACCTTGAAACCTTGAAACCTTGAAACTTTGAAACCTAATTTGTGACCCTTGAACCCTGCACCCTGAAGAAGGTCTATCGCTGTGGCGTAATCGATGATGGTTCCGGCAGAATAGGTCCCTGCACCCGGCTTTTCGAAGCGTGACCATCAACCCCAGTAATCTGGTAATCCTCATAATCGATGTTCAACGTGGCCACTCCTCCCATGCGAATGTGGCTCACAGATTGGTTATGTGCGATGAACCAGAAATTCCCAACTTTTTTCCAATGTGAGTCAATCTGTGTATCTCGAACCCAGAAGGATGGAGATTTGGCTGGCTGGCCTTCCATGCGTACAACCGCAAAATCATGGGCATCTACCCAGATCTTTCCCGCATATAAAAACTTATTCTCTTTGCGTGGCTTTACCGTCAGCACGTAACAATCACTCCCGGTCGCGTCATCCGTGCCCACCAGATCAAATTTGTAGTTCTCCGGACTTAGTTCCACCTGCTTGCGATGCTCAAACGCCTCTTTCTCGCTGTCCAGCAGCTTCAGCAACACCCGGTTCAACAGTAATTTAGACCCGCGCTGAGAAATGACAGAAAAAGTACGCTCATCCGGCGCATTGTAAGTGGCTAGCACTTCCATGCTGGCATCGTGTCCGCCCAGAAAACTGTGATACTGCAAATCGTATTTGCGTTTTCCTTGAAAGCCGCGCAGTTGCGCCGACCGCCGCGCGTTCGCGGCCATGAGCTTGTCAATAATCGCGTCCACTGAAAGCAGTGGCGGATCTTTTGCATTCAGATCAGCAGGTTCAGACTCTCGGGAAATCAGGTATTTGGAAATTTCTTTCGCTCCGGGATCGCGCGAGTTCCGGCGTGAGTGGGACCCGCTTTGACCGAATGCATGCGCGGCCATCACCGCAATCAGCATCGTCGCCCAGGCGGGTGCCGCGATCCACATGTGATAGAGCGGACTCGCGCGCAAAAAAGCCGAGGACAATTTGGCCCGTGGACAGCCGTCAGAGTGGCGACAGTTCATCTTCTCTCTCTCTGTTCGGCTCTTCAGGATAGCGGTCACGCGCGAAGCGCTTCTCCATGTATCTCCTCGCCAGTTCCTTTCCTCCCAGCCCAAAGGCAATCGCCAGCCCTAGCATCAGCGCACCGAAAGCGAGCGTAAACGCGATAAGCACCGTGCGCGATCCAATTCCGATGACCTCGAACGTCATCGAGATCACGAACAGGATCATCATTGTCCGCAACGTTTGGCTGATCAGCCTTGGCGACGGCAGATCGGCGTTTACGCCGCTCAGAAGCGCAGCTCGAGAGAAGAAGCTGGCCGCCAGCAGACCAAAGAACAAAATGACAAACGCTGCGGCCAATCGTGGAATGAACCCGAAGAAGCTCGAGATGTGCGGTCCCAGCCATGGCAGCGGGAGTACGCTGATGCCCACCAGAATGAATCCGACCCATGCAACCCAGAAGACAAACCGGCTTAACATTTCAGTTGGGGAAGGAAGCGCCGCCCTTCGCAGCAACTGCGCTGCGCCCGTATGCTCCGATAATTTGTCGAAACGGGCAATTCGCAACACGCTTCGCACTGCCATTCGCAGCACGAATGCGATGATCCAGCCCACCACGACTAAGAAAAGCATTTCTAGAAAGCGCGGCAAAAAACGGGCGAAGCTGCCCAGAATCTCGTTGAACGTCCTTGCCAGCTCGACTATAAAGTTTTGCCACATAAGGACCTCACTTCACGCCGTCCCACAATTCGACCAGGTGCGGCTTTTCCGTTTGAAACGCCAGACATAGTGACTCAACACTGCGCTCCATTTCCTGTGCTGACGCTTCCCGGTTCTCAGTTAGGAAAGTGTGCGCTCTGCCCCTGAATAGCGGGACCATCGCTTGCACAATGTGGTCGCGTCCGATCACAGCTTTGTGAAACGCACTCGCAAACTCGTACACTGTACGCGCCCAGAGCTCGGCGGAATACGAAAATTTCCCTTCGGCCAGCCCCGCAAGCCGCTTGAGCTCTTCATGCGTCGGTGTCGTTAAAATCGATAAGAACACCGGATCCAATTCCTTTACCCCGAACGTAAACATGTCATGAAGCCGCTTACGGTTTAGCCGCGAGGGCTCTTCGTCGGCTTGCGGCTCACAGCCGATACATGGAGCTTCGACGGGTTCAGGCACCGAGTTCCATACCGAAGCGTACGCATCCAGTGAACAGAAAATAGTGCCTGCGGTCTCGCGCATTGCCCCTACCAGGTCTGATGGCGCGTCTTCCCGCCGAGTTTTAGTGCCTAAGAACGATTGCGCCAGCTTGCGCCTGCCAATTGCCGCCCACAGCGTCATCCACAACTCGGTTCCGCGACGGCCTTGTTCCTGGTTCCAGATGTCTTGTGAGAGAAAGTGGCTGCCCAGCTCTCCTGAAAAAGCGAAATCAGCGGGGTAAGGCTCGTGCACCGAGCACCCATATAGGGTTTTCGCCATCGGGTACACCAGATTACGGATCAATAAACCATCGAACTTATGCCGCCTGTAAATCGGCAGCACCATGTCCTTTCCATCGCGGAACAACGGCCGTAGCAGCCGTTCCATCCACTCCGGCTCCAGGGTCGTTGATTCCGGCGAAACGATGGCACAAGTTCGGGCCTGCAGCAGATCGGTCGCGGCAAGAATAGTATGCAAAGCGATCCCGTTAGCTGGCCCGCCTTCATATTGTGTGCTGATGCTGTGAAGTGTGCGTAGTGCGCGGACGTCGCTGGCCACGCTGAGGTCGCTGATCGACGCAGCTCGAACCAGCTCTTGCGTGCCGTCCCGCGAACCGCCGTCGGCGTTGATGATCACCGAGCGTTCGCGCGGAAAATACTTCAACAAGCCGGCGCGCACTGCCTGGACGACCTGACCTACCGTCCGCGCGTCATTATACGTGGGAACAGCGACAACAATGTCAACATCGCCGACGTTTATCAACTCGCGAACAAAATCATCCGAAAGTATGCTTTCTTCGGGCAAGCAGCTCCAAACAAATTCAGAAGTAAGAAGTCAGAGTGCAGAAGTCAGAATGTAGAACTCAGAATGCAGAACTCAAACCTGATGTTTCTCCTAACCGTGGTCAGAATGTAGAACTCAAATCTGATGTTCTCCTAACCCATTTGTAATGTCATTCCGAGGACCTTTAGGTCCGAGGAATCTGCATTGGGTTTTGAACTGCGCAGCTGCAATGCTAACGGGTTCGGGATGCAGCATTGCTTCTCATTCTGCCTTTTGCCTTCTGCCTTCTGACTTCTGCATTCTGCGTTCTGCCTTCTGCTTCTTACTTCTGCATTCTGCCTTCTTACTTCTGCATTCTTGTCTTCTAACTTCTGCATTCTGCCTTCTTACTTCTGCCTTCTCATATCCTTCTCAACTTAAACCAATAAAACTGATACGGCCCCAGCGTCAATAAATACGGCAGGTCGCCAATACGCGGGAAAATATTCCGCCCAAACATTTCCACCAGAATATTCCCCTTATATGCCTTCATGTCCAACTCCACCGCTTGCGCTTTGCTGGAAAGATTGTTGACCGTCAAAATTGTTTCATTTCCAAGCTTGCGAATGTACGCCAGTACCCTATGATTCGCGGGATACAGGAACTGGATTGACCCTCGCCCCAGAACCGGGGTTCCTTTCCTTATCCGAATCATCTGTTTCATCCATGAAAGCAGAGAATGATCAAAGCGCTTCTGCGACTGCACATTGATCGCTTGATAGCCGTACACCGGATTCAGCATCAATGGCGAATACAGCCGTTCCGGATCGGCCGGAGAGAACCCGCCATTCCAACCGCCATCCCACTGCATCGGAGTTCGAACGCCATGCCGGTCGCCCAAATTCACATTGTCTCCCATACCAATCTCATCGCCGTAATAGATGATAGGCGTGCCGGGCAGAGACATCAGCAGTCCATTCATCAGCTCAATTCTGCGCCGGTCATTATCCAGTAATGGCGCCAGCCGCCGGCGAATGCCCAAATTTAACCGCATGTCTTTTTCTTTGGCGTATTCGTCATACATGTAGTCCCGTTCCATATCCGTCACCATTTCGAGCGTGAGCTCATCATGGTTTCCCAGGAACAGGCACCACTAACACAGTTCTGGAATCACAGGCGTCTGCTTCAGGATTTCCGTAATAGGCTTGCGGTCTTCGAGCTTCAGCGCCATGAACATCCGTGGCATGAGCGGAAAATGAAATGCCATGTGGAACTCGTCACTATCGCCGAAATATGCCCGCAGATCACTGGGCCACTGGTTCGCTTCCGCCAGCAGCATCCGTCCGGGAAACTCCCTATCAAGCCGCGCGCGCAACTCCTTGATGATCTGGTGGGTTTCCGGGAGGTTCTCGCAATTCGTCCCCTCGCGTTCTACAAGGTAGGGCACCGCGTCCAGACGGAAAGCGTCCACTCCCATTTGCAGCCAGAATTTCATGACATCCCACATCTCTTCCCGGACCTGCGGGTTGTCATAGTTCAAATCGGGCTGATGGCTGAAGAAACGGTGCCAGTAATACTGCTTTGAAACCGGGTCCCACGCCCAGTTCGAAAGCTCAGTGTCCAGAAAGATCAGCCGCGTACCTTTGTATTGGGTATCGCTGTCACTCCATACGTACCAGTCTCGACGCGGATTCGTTCTAGAGCTGCGCGATTCCTGGAACCACGGGTGCTGGTCCGAAGTATGGTTCAGCACCATCTCGATGATCACTCGAATTCCGCGCTGATGTGCCGCATCGAGAAACGTTTTGAAGTCGTCGAGTGTGCCGTAAGCAGGATGGACCGACCGGTAGTCGGAAATGTCGTACCCGTCGTCGCGCAGTGGAGACGGAAAAAACGGCATCAGCCAGATTGCCGTAACGCCAAGTTCCTGCAGGTAGTCGAGCTTCTGCGCCAAGCCCCGGAAATCGCCGTTTCCGTCGCCGCTGCTGTCGTAAAAAGCGCGGACGTGGACCTGATAAATTACCGCGTCCTTATACCAAAGCGCGTCTTGTGCCGCCAAACTCTCTTTCCCCGAATCTGAGTTGATGTTGTGCTACCGACTGTCCAGACCGTACTCGAACAAGGCCCTCGCCCGTGAATCTGACTATCCAGCTGAGATTGCACTGGCCAAATGTGATGGGCCGGTGGGTCAAATCGAAACTACCGCAAAAACGAAGTTAGATGCGGATTGGTTCTGGCTGAGACTCTCGCACTCTTAATCCGCCCATAGTGCTCGTACCCTCTATTACTCTAAGCCACCCGCCTGAGGAAATTTGTTAATGAGGGCCGTGTAAGTTCGACATCCACTTTCAAAAGGCACCGACTCTGCCGCCTGTGAATCTAGGTGTCGGCTCTCGATTGTCGACGGAAAAGCCTTTTAACCCGACATTGGGGAGACGGGCGCCCTCGCCCGTCTTTGCAACAAGCTCGCAGATCAACCTCAAGGGCGAAGCCCGAGCCGCACAACGCCGCGTCTCCTCATCCACACTGTGTCTCCCAACACACACGCCGGATTGCATATCTACCCTGGTTTCAATGACATAAGTCAGGTCGATCGATTGCATTAATTCCTCGCGTTAAGGGAGAACGCATATGGAACAACTAATCACATTCATCACCGTCGTAGGCGGCTTAATTTTCTCAGTCGCTGTCGCGGTCGTTGTCGAGGAATTCATCTTCGGCCAAATCTTCAAAATGTTCTTCGCTACGCCAAAACCGTCGGTTAGTAGTCCGATTCTGGTCAGGTGGACGGCTCAGGGCCAATAGATCCGAGCAAATTAAGGAGGCTATATGCTTTTTCTAAAGTACTTGCTGCTCTGTGGCGGAATCGGCATGATCGCCGCGGCCGTCGCCATTCTGGCCCGCGATTTTTATTTCGAGCTGAAGTATCGCCAATCGCTCGCGACCGGTACCACTTCCGTGTCTGCGACCCCCGAAATCCATTGGCGCCCGTCGATCGCTTTGGCACTGTTCGCTTGGGGACCAATTCTGCTGGCCTTGAGCATCGTTGTCGTCCCTAGTGGAATGGGCGGCGTTCGTGTGAGCCAAACCAGCGGCACGCTTCCAGGTACCCTCTACCCCGGAGCGCATTTCGTTACGCCGCTCGCCGAAAGCCTCGCGTTATTCGACACTCGGGACCAGCTCTTCACCACCGGATCGATTGAGGATGGGAAGCCTGAAAAGAAGCGCACCAGCAACCTTGACCCACTTCGCGTTCAGGCAAAAGAAGGTCTCTCTCTAGGTTTCGCAATCACTATCCGGTATCGCCTTGATCCCAAGCACCTCGATTACATTCAAGCGAATCTTCCTCAGCCCGTGGAAAGGGAAATCGTTCCTCCGGTCGTAGCCAGCGCCTGGCGTGAACTGGTGCCCAACTACACCGTCCGAGAAGTCTTCGCAACAAAACGCGAAGAAGTACGCTCGCGAGCCGCAGCCGTGATCACCCAAAAGCTCGCCGCCGATGGAATTGTGGTGAAAGAAGTCATGCTGCGCGATATTCAGCTTCCGCCCGAATACTCTCAAGGCCTCGAAAACCTTCTCTTGAAGGAACAGGAAGACGATCAGATGGGTG
>Ga0066696_10000991_pt1 | contig 11900 bp, 10 predicted proteins | sample GraSoiAngelo_145_FD_71412 | JGI IMG/M metagenome (GOLD analysis project Ga0066696, IMG submission 71412) | Grasslands soil microbial communities from the Angelo Coastal Reserve, California, USA - 14_1009_05_20cm | ecosystem: Environmental > Terrestrial > Soil > Grasslands | place: USA...
CCATCAGGCGGCCGGCGGTGATCGCGCCGGCCCAGAGGACGAGCGACATCGCCGCCAGCGCGCGCGCGGGCGCGGCGACGGCCGCGCGATCGGCCGCGGCGCCGAAGGCGCGCCGCCGGATCAGCACCATGCTCATCACGGCGAAGAAGATGCACGCCATCTTGATGTAGAAGACGCGATTGGTCAGCTTCGTCGTCGCGTCCGCGACGAGGAGCGCCGTCCCCGACAGCGCGTTGATCCAGAATGCGGCCCACATCACCCGGTAGAACTTCTCGAACGGCGCGAGCGGCAGCTTCTCCGCGACGCCGAGGATGCGCAGATCGATCGCGACGTTGAGGCCGACGAGGAATCCGAGGCCGACCGTGTGCATGAACAGAATCGTCGGGTAGGCCCAGAGCGAGCTCGACTCGCGCACCCACGTGCCGAACCCGCTGTTCTCGAGCGACGCGAGCAGCGGCATCATCGGCAGACGAAGTTCGCGGCCTCGTCGATGCTCCCGCTGCCGCTGTAGACGGCGAGCTGCGGATACGGGCACAGCGGCCGCGTGCGATCGACGACGCCGCCCGTCGCGTGCGACGCGACGATGCGCGCGGGCGCCTTCCCCTGCTCCACCCACTGCTCGATCGCGCTCACCGTGTCGAACGTGTTCGGCCCCTCGCCGCCGCCGCAATGGCCCATGCCGGGCACCATGAAGAGGCGCACCGACGACCGCACGTCCTTCGAGAGGCTGTCGTAGTAGTTGACGCTCGTCAGCGGACCGACGAGCTGATCGGCCCAGCCGTGATACATCAGCAGCTTTCCGCCGTGCTTCACGAACGGCTCGATGTGCGGGTTGATCGCGTTGATCGTGCCGCTGTCCACCTTGTCGGCGACCGCGACGTCGCGATCGAGATCGAACGTCCGCCAGTCCCAGGTCGGATCTTTGAAGACCACGAACTTGAACTGATCGATCGCGGTCGCGGTCGGCTCGGGGCCGCCGATGAGGCCGGCCCATCCGAGCTCGGCGCCGGGCACGTAGCCCGGAAAGATCACGTCGCCCGTCTTCGTCTTCGTCGGGCTCAACACGGCGCGCACGGTCTCGATCTGCCGCGGCGTCAGGAAGTCGAGGTGCGAGGGATCGAAGCGGCACTTCGTCGGATCGCTGACGAGGCCGTCCTTCACACCGTCGAGCGCGTCGCACTGGTCGACGACCGCCGTGTGAATCAGCCGATACTTGTCGGGCGGGATGAACGCGGCCGGATCGCTCAGCGCCGCCTTGCCGATCGTGAGCTGCCACGCGTTGAGGTGCGTCCGCGGATTTGCCTGCGCGCCGGCGATCACGCCGTCGAAGTCGTCGGGATAGCGCTGCACCTCGGCGAGCCCCTGGCGTCCGCCGGTCGAGCAGCCGTTCCAGTAGGAGAACTTCGGCGCGCTGCCGTAGAACGCGCTGACGAGCGCCTTCGCCTTCACGGTCATCTCGTGCTCGGAGCGGTACGCGAAGTCGATGAACTTCTCCGGGTGGCCGAGCGCGAACGATCCGCCCGCGCTCGTGTGGCCGGTGTCGGTCGATGCCGTCGCGTAGCCGCGTCTGAGCGCGTCGGCCATCGCGGGATAGCTGATGACTCCCGCCCAGCCGCCGTTGCCGACCGCCTGAAACTTGCCGTTCCAGCCGGACGCCGGCAGCCACACCTCGATCTTGATGTCCGAGTCGCTCGTCGGCGCGAGCGTCGCGGCGACGCGGCAGAACGCCGGCAGATCCTTGAATGGATTCGCGCCGCGTCCGCCGCCACGGCTGCTCGTCGACGGAGGGGTGAACGCGCCGGGCGCGACATTCTGCGCCGACGTGATCGCCGCCTGCGGCAGCGACAACGACGCGAGGCTTTCACAGGTCGCGCCGGCGGCGCGCGCCGCCGACGCGATCACGAGCGCAAGGCTGATCGCAACTCGCATGGCTGGCTCCTATTCAATCTTTTTCGGCGGCGCGTTCAGGTTCGGGATGTACTGCAGGTGACAGCCGGTGCACGACTGATAGATGTGCGTCCCGGCGGCGAAGATCGCCTCCGTGTTCCGCGCGTCGGCGGCGCGCGCCGCCTCGAGCGCGGCGTCCCTCATCGCCTGCGTGCGGATCGTCCAGCCGACGTGATCCTTCGCGCGCCCGTTCATGAGCAGCAGGTTCGCCGTCTCGCCGAGCATCAGCGCGTTCGCCTGCACCATCTTCCAGTCCTCGACTGTCTTCGGTCCGCCGACCTGGACGCCGTTCTCCCAGACCGCGGCGTCGAACACCACGTTCGACACCGGCTCGACGGTCGTCTCCATGATCTGCGCGATGGTGGCGACCGGCTGGAGATCGGGGCCGCGCGAGCAGGCCGCGAGCGCGAGAACGGCGACGCCGGCGGCAACGACGATCGGAATCCGATCAGGACGCGCGGCAGGCCGTCGGATGCCAGCTCGACCCATCGGAAAGCTTCTTGAAGTGCGTGCTCGTGAAGAAGCGCGTCGCCAGGTACTGCGGATCCTGCACGATCGTCGTGACGACGAGCCAGAGGTCGCCGTTGTCTTCCGGGCCGAGGACGTTGAAGTACTCGGTGAGCACGGCGTTCGCGCTGAACGGAACGCCGTTCTTGCGCAGGTAGCCGGGGCGGATGCGCGAGGTGACGACTCTCAGCGCGCCGCCTGGCTTCGGCGGCGGACCGCCGAACATGCCGGCGCGGCCGCCGAGCTCCCACGACGCCACCGATTCGCCCTGCCACGTCGGCGCCGGCTGGCCGCGGTCGGCGGCGGGCGCGCCGAATCGGAAGACGCGCGTCTGCGTGCCGGCCTCCGCCTCGATCCGGAGCGCCGCGTCGTTGTCCCACGTGACGTGGATGCGGCCGGGGACGCGCATGATCGCCGGGGCCGCATACGCGCGGCACGCTTCGCCATTGGCCTCGTCGCGCTGCGGATCCCACCCGTCCGCTTCGCGGCGGCCGGCGGCGTTCAGCGGCACGCTGTCGTAGTCCCCTTTCGCGGGCGTCACCATCCGCCAGCGCCAGTCTTCGGTGACGACCGACACCCAGTAGCCGGTGAAATCCGAGGGCGCGATCGCGCGCGGGCTCTGCGGCGGCTGCAGGCCGCGTCCGCGCGCTTGACCCGCCGGAGGCGAAGACGATCCTTGGCCGGCGAGCGACGCGCACGCGGCGACGAGCGCGACGATGGTGACCAGATGCGCGCGGCGTGTCATCGCTGGGCCGCTATGCATTTCGAGGTGATGAAGCCGATCTTGTCGCGGAAATCGGGATACATCGTCTCCGCGCCGCCGCGGGTCGCCTCGACCGGCAGGCCGCAGCGCGCGGCGAACTCGGAGGTCGCGTCGCTCGTTCCCGGCAGGCTGTGCGGCACGATGCCGGGCTTGCGGTCCACTTCCTCGACGACTTGACACGGATACGGCGGCACCCACTGGTGCACGTCGAGCTCGTAGTCGGTGGTGCGGATGAACGGCTCGGTGAGATACACCGGATCGGTCGTGATCGCGGCGACCGTGAGCACGTCGCCGTGCAGCATCCAGTGCTCGGTGAGCGTCGCCTGATCGCTGCGCGGCAATCCGTTGCGCCGCACGTAGCCTTCCTTCAGGTGCGTCGTCTTGATCGTGAGGACGTCGCCGTCCCATTTGCCGGTCGAGAAGCCCGCCCACGTGTGCGGCGCGTTGGGTGACGGATGCGGGCGGCCGTCCATGTAAATCGATCGATCGACGGACCGCAGCCATTCAGCGTGCCACGCGACGACCTGCCGCGAGACGGGATCCGCGTCTTTCCAGATCCGCAGCGGCGACGGGCCGCGCCAGATGTAGTCGGCCGAGTGCGGACGGCACTGCCATTCGGGCAGCGTCTGGATCGACGCTTCCCAGGTCGTCGCGCGCATGCGCGCCGCATCGTTGATCGGGATGCCGAGATAATCGCCGAGCTCGGGGCCAGGCACGCGCTCGGGCTCGTCCTCGTGGAAGCGCGGCGCCCACTCGCCGGTGAAGTCGACGCCGAACGGCCTCGACTTCTGCACGGCGTCGTCGTACTCGACGAGCGAGGCCGACTGCGCGCCGGTCTTCGGTGCCGTCGTCTGCGAGCGCGCGACGAGAGGAATCGTCAGCGCGCCGGCGAGCGCGGCCCACATGCCGATTCGTGTCCGGGGCATGCCGAAAGTGTGGCCGAGTATACTTGGGCGGCTTGCGTTCGCCAAGCTGATATGTCACCGCAGCAGCGCCGGACGATCGCGTTGTGCGCCGCCGTCGTCGTCCTCGACGGCTTCGATACGCAGTGCATGGGGTTTCTCGTCCCGGTGATTTCCGAGAGCCTGCGGATTCCGCTCGCGTCGTTCGGTCCGGTGCTGTCGGCGGCGCTCGTCGGCCTCATGGTGGCGGCGATGGCGAGCGGGCCGATCGCGGATCGCTGGGGCCGCCGGTGGGTAGTGATCGCGTCGGTCGTCGTGTTCGCGGTCTTCGCGCTGCTCACCGCGCGCGCGGCGACGCTGCAGCAGCTCGTCGTCTTCAGGTTCCTGACAGGCCTCGGCCTCGGCGGCGCGATGCCGAACGCCGTCGCGCTCACCTCCGAGTACACGCCGAAGCGGCTGCAGGCGATCGTCATCGGCGCGATCTTCACCGGCATGCCGGCCGGCGCCGTCGTCGCGAGCCAGGCGGCGTTGTTCATGATCCCGCGGTGGGGCTGGCGATCCGTGTTCGTCCTCGGAGGCGCGCTGCCGCTCGCGCTCGCGGCCGTGCTGGTCGCGCGGCTTCCGGAATCGGTCGAGTGGATCGAATCGCGGACGCGCGGCCGCGCCGCGGCGCGCCGCGCCGTGCCGGTCCGCGATCTCTTCACCGACGGACGCGCGGCCGGCACGCTGCTGCTGTGGATTCCGTTCTTCATGAACCTGCTGATCCTCTACTTCGTCCTGAGCTGGCTGCCGTCGCTGCTGCGGCAGTCGGGGTTGTCGATCGCGGCGGGCGTGCAGGCGGTGATCGCGTTCAGCCTGGGCGGCGTCATCGGCACGCTGACGCAGGGGCACGTCATGCGGACGGCTGGCACGCGGGCGGCGCTCGTCGTCGAGTTCGCGTTGTGCATTCTCCTGATCCCATCGCTCGCGTCGGCCGCGGCCTCGCTGCCGCTGATGCTCGCGATCATCTTCGTGCTGGGCATCTGCGTGCAGGGCGCGCAGGCGGGGCTGAACGCGCTCGCGGCGATGTTCTACCCCACCGCGATTCGCGCCACCGGCATCGGCTGGGCGCTGGGCGTCGGCCGCGTCGGATCGATCGTCGGGCCGTCGGTCGGCGGCCTGCTGCTCTCGCTTCAGTGGACGCCCGATCGCATTTTCATGGCGGGAGTGGCGCCGGCCGTCTGCGCGGCCGCGGCGATCGTGCTCGCGAGCGCGCTGCCGCAGAAGGCGAATGCGTTTCTGATATAACGTCATGGCTGGATGGCTGATGGCTGATGGCTATGGCAGCCATCAGCCATCAGCCATCAGCCATCAGCCATCAGCCATCAGCCATCAGCCATCAGCCATGACGGATCACTATGAAACTCTGCCGCTATAACGAAGGACGCCTGGGCGTCGTCGACGGCGACGCGATCCGCGACGTCACCGCGGCGCTCGACGTGCTGCCCGCGTACCGCTATCCGCTGCCGTCGTTCGATCCGTTGATCGCGAACCTCGACGCCGTCCTCTCGCGCGCGCGCAGTGTGGCCGCCGCCGCCGCGCCGATTCCGGTTCGATCGGTGACGCTGCTCAGCCCGGTCGCGAACCCGGGCAAAATCGTCTGCGCGCCGGTCAACTATCAGAAGCACCTCGACGAAGTGCGCGACGACGCGTCGCTGCACCACAACGTCAGCATGACGATGGCGCCGATCCAGACGGCGGGGCTGTTCCTGAAAGCGACGAGCGCGCTCGTCGGGCCCGGCCAGGGGATCGCGCTGCGCAAGATCGATCGCCGCAACGATCACGAGGTGGAGCTCGCCGTGATCATCGGCAGGCAGGCGAACAACGTCTCCGCCGCCGACGGCTACAAATACGTCGCCGGCTACGCGATCGGCCTCGACATCACGATTCGCGGCCCCGAGGAGCGCAGCCTCCGGAAATCGCCGGACAGCTACGCCGTCCTGGGGCCGTGGCTCGTGACCGCCGACGAGATTCCCGATCCGGGCAGCCTCGATCTGCGGATCGCGGTGAACGGCGAGCAGCGCCAGAGCTCGAACACGCGGTACCTGATTCTCGGCGTCCCGCAGCTCATCGAGTACGCGTCGGCGTTCTACACGCTCAATCCCGGCGACGTCGTCATCACCGGCACGCCCGAAGGCGTCAGCCCGATCCAGCCGGGCGACGTGATCACGGCGTGCATCGAACACATCGGCACGATGGAAGTGAAGGTGCGGGCCGCATGAACACGACCACCACGTTTCACGCTCGACCCGAGGCGTCGCCCGAGCTCAAGGCGCTCTACCAGCGTCTCTCGGCGAAGCACACCGCGCCGCTCTGGGAAGTGCTGGGCGAGCTCGTCACGCCGCAGCCGAAGGCCGGTTGCGCGGCCGCGATGTGGCGCTACGACGAGGTGCGCGCGCTCCTGATGGATGCCGGCGCGCTGATCTCCGCGCAGGACGCCGAGCGCCGCGTCCTGGCGCTGCAGAACCCGAGCGCGCGCGGCCTGCCGCAGATCACGCCGACGCTCTTCGCCGGCGTTCAGCTCGTGATGCCGGGCGAGACGGCGCCGACGCATCGCCACTCGGCGTCGGCGCTGCGCTTCGTCCTCGAGAGCGGCGAGGGCGCCTACACCGCCGTCGACGGCGAGCGGACGACGATGCGCGCGGGCGATTTCATCCTGACGCCGTCGTGGACCTACCACGATCACGGCAACCCGAGCGACAAGCCGGCGATCTGGCTCGACGGGCTCGACATCCCGATGGTGAACCTGTTCAGCGCGAGCTTCGCCGAGCACCACCCCGACGAGATCCAGCCGGTGATTCGGCCCGAAGGGGACGCGCTGTCGCGCTACGGCGCCGCGCTGCTGCCGGTGGAGTTCACGCCGGAGCGGCGCTCGCCGCTGCTGTCGTATCCGTACGCGCGCAGCCGCGAGGCGCTCGATCGCCTGCAGCGCAACGGCCCCGTCGATCCGGTGCACGGCATCAAGATGCAGTACGTCAACCCGGCGACCGGCGGCTACCCCATGCCGACGATCGCGGCGTTCCTGCAGCTGCTGCCGAAAGGCTTCGAGACCAGGGCGTACCGCTCGACCGACGCGACCGTCTTCTGCGCCGCCGAAGGCCGCGGCACGAGCCGCGTCGGCGACGAGAGCTTCGCGTGGGGGCCGCGCGACGTCTTCGTCGTCCCGTCGTGGACGCCGGTGACGCACAGCGCGCACGGCGAGGCGGTGCTCTTCAGCTTCTCCGATCGGCCGGCGCAGAAATCACTCGGGCTGTGGCGCGAGCGGCGCGACTAGGCGCGCCTCGACCTGCCGGAGATCCGATGGCCACGCTCACCATGACGCCGCCGTTCAAGGCCGATCAGGTCGGCAGCCTGCTGCGGCCCCCGCATCTGCTCGAGTCGCGCGAGCGGCGGAAGCGCGGCGAGATCACCGCCGCCGAGCTGCGGCGCATCGAGGACGCCGCGATTCGCGACGTCGTCGCGATGCAGGAGCAGCTCGGCATGCAGTCGATCACCGACGGCGAGTTCCGCCGCGGCCTGTGGCACATGGACTTCGTGTGCGACTTCGCGAACGTGCAGCAGGCGCCCGGCATCCCGATCAAGTTCCACTCCGAGGAGGGCGAGATCGAGTGGGCGCCGCCCGGCGTGAAGATCACCGGCAGGCTGTCGCGGCCGCATCCGATCTTCGTCGACGACTTCAAATTCCTGAAATCGATCACGAAGGGGACGCCGAAGATCACGATCCCGTCGCCGAGCGTGCTGCACTTCCGCGGCGGCCGCAAGGCGATCGACACGACGGCGTATCCGGACATGGACGGCTTCTACGCCGACCTCGCGCGCGTCTACAGCGAGGAGATCCGCGATCTCGTGGACGTCGGCTGCCGCTACCTCCAGGTGGACGAAGTCAACATGGCGTTTCTCTGCGATCCGAACCTGCGCGACTTCGCGCGGAGCCTGGGCGAGGATCCCGACCGACTGCCGCACACCTACGCGAAGCTCGTGAACGACGCGACGGCCGCGCGGCACGAGGACATGACGGTCTGCATGCATCTGTGCCGCGGCAACGCGCGCAGCCACTGGGTGGCCGACGGCGGCTACGAGCCGGTCGCCGAGGTGCTCTTCAACGAGTTCGACGTCCACGGCTACTTCCTCGAGTACGACAGCTCGCGCGCCGGGGATTTCAGCCCGCTGCGCTTCGTCCCGAAAGACAAGACCGTCGTCCTCGGCCTCGTGACGACGAAGAAGGGCGCGCTCGAGAAGAAGGACGACGTGAAGCGGCGGATCGATGAAGCGTCGAAGTTCGTGCCGATCGAGCGGCTGGCGCTGAGCCCGCAGTGCGGCTTCGCGAGCAACGCCGAAGGCAACGCGCTCACCGTCGATCAGGAGAAAGCGAAGCTCGAACTGATTGTGGAGATCTCGCGAGAGGTGTGGGGTTGACCGGAGGACGGAATCACGAAGGCACGAAGACACTCGAAGCACCTGCTCGAAGCGGCGATAGGGCGCCCAGCCGTCGCGCACGAGGATCCCCGCGAAGTCGGCACCGAGCAGAGTGGTGGCTTCGGTAAACCCACGCCCCGGCAGTCCAATTGTTTGTTCAGCACCACGGCCAACGTGACCGCGGCCGGCCCGAGCTGCGCCGCCACAGCGCCGATCGCACCCGACGTCTGGAGGGGATGGCGACCCTGCACACGACGGCCGCAGTCGGCGCAGCGGCCAATCGCGATGTCGAACGACCCGCTAGACGGATACGATCTTTTTTGTACAAGAAATTCTTCTTCGTGATCTTCGTGAATCTTCGTGTCTTCGTGGTTCCGTCCGCCGTGTATTATCTCCGCGAGGAACCGACATGATCCTGCCTCTGGTTCTCGCGCTGACAGTGCAGAGCGCGCCCGCGTCCGGCCGCGCCATTCAGGAAGGCAAGAAGCTCTTCGACGGCATGTGCGCGCGGTGCCACGGGATCGACGGGACGGGCGACGAGGGGCCGGCGCTCAACCGCGCCACGCTCGCGCGCGCCGCCAGCGACGATGCGCTGCGGGACGTGATCCGCGACGGCATTCCGGAGCGCGGCATGCCGCGTGTGCGCCGGCTCAGCGACGGCGAGCTCGCGCAGCTCGTCGCCTACGTGCGATCGCTCGGCCGCGCCGGCGGCCCGCCGGCGCGCGGCGACGCCGAACGCGGCCGCGCCGTCTACGCGCGCCTCGGCTGCGCCTCGTGCCACATTGTCGAGGGCCAGGGCAGCAGCTTCGGCCCCGACCTGACGGAGATCGGCATCCAGCGCGGCGCCGGCTACTTGAAACAATCGGTGATCGGCCCGGGCGAAACGCTGCCCCGCGGGCTCTCGCAGGTGCCCGGCCGCGGCTTCGCCGAATACCTGCCGGTCCAGATCGTCACGAGCGACGGCCGCACGATTCGCGGCGTGCGCATCAACGAGGATCCGTTCACGATCCAGCTGCGCGATACGAACAACCAGTTCCACTCGTACCGCAAGAGCGAGCTCAAACAGCTCGAGAAGGAGTTCGGCAAGAGCGTGATGCCCGGGTTCCGCGGACGCGTCACCGATACCGAGCTCGACGATCTGGTGGCGTATCTCTCGACGCTGCGAGGTGTGAAATGAGGGCCCTTCTCGTCACGGCGGCCGGGCTCGCGGCGCTCGCTGCGGCGCAGCCGTCCGCGCAGGTCACCTACGAACGGATCGCCAACTCGGAGCGCGAGCCGCAGAACTGGATCACCTACTCCGGCAACTACCAGTCGCATCGGTTCTCGCCGCTGACCGAGATCACGCGCGCGAACGTCGCGAAGCTGAAGCCCGCGTGGGTCTATCAGGTGCGCCGCACCGGGATCGTCGAGACGTCGCCGATCGTCGCCGACGGCGTCATGTACATCACCGAGCCGCCGAGCACGGTGACGGCGCTCGACGCGCACACGGGGCGGCCGCTGTGGACCTATACGCCGGCGATCCCGACCGACGTCATCGTCATCGGGTCGCCGCCGGTGAACCGCGGCGTCGCGATTCTCGGCGACACGGTGTTCTTCGGCACGGTGCACGGCCATCTCATCGCGCTCGACGCGAAGTCGGGCGCCGTGCGGTGGGACACCGTCGTCGACGACAACAAGCTGGGGCACTACCTCACCAACGCGCCGCTCGCGCTTGCCGATCGGATCATCGTCGGCGTGTCGGGCGCGGAGGCGGGCATTCGCGGCTTCCTCGACGCGTACGATCCAAAGAGCGGCAAGCGCGTGTGGCGCACCTACACCGTGCCCACGCCGGGCGAGCCGGGCGCCCAGACGTGGGGCGGCGAGAGCTGGAAGAACGGCGGCGGATCCTCGTGGCTCACCGGCTCGTACGATCCTGCGCTCAATCTCGTCTACTGGGGCACCGGCAATCCCGGTCCCGACTGGAACGGCGACGTGCGGCCGGGCGACAACCTGTACACGTGCTCGCTGCTCGCGCTCAGCCCCGTCGACGGCCGGATCAAGTGGCACTTCCAGTTCACGCCGCACGACGTGCACGACTGGGACTCGAACGAGATCCCGATCCTCTTCGACGCGACCGTCAACGGACGCGCGCGCAAGCTCGTGGCCATGGCGAACCGCAACGCGTTCTACTACGTGCTCGATCGCGAGACCGGCGAGTTCCTGAGCGGCACGCCGTACGCGAAGCAGACGTGGGCCGAAGGCCTCGACGCGAAAGGCCGTCCGCGGCTGAAGCCGGGCACGGATCCGAGCCTCGAAGGGACGCTCGTGTTCCCGAACATCCAGGGCGCGTCGAACTGGCCGAGCCCGTCCTTCAGCCCCGCGACGAAGCTGTTCTACCAGCCGGCGCGCGAGATGGGCACCTACTACTACAAGGGCGAGTCGAAGTACAAGGCGGGCGAGCCGTTCGTCGCGGGCGGCGGACGAGCCGTGAACGGCGACGAGGCATGGGGCGCGGTGCGCGCGATCGAGGCGGCGACCGGGAAGATGAAGTGGGAGTTCAAGCTGCTGTCGCCGCCGTGGAGCGGCCTGCTCTCGACCGCCGGCGGCCTCGTGTTCGGCGGGACCGAGGAAGGGAACTTCTTCGCGCTCGACGCGGAGAACGGCACGCCGCTGTGGGATCTGCAGCTCGGCGGCGCGGTGAAGGCGAACCCGATCGCGTTCGGCGTCGACGGGAAGGAGTACATCGCGATCGCGGCGGGCTACGCGATCTTCGTCTTCGGGCTGTAAACGCAGGTTCCTGTTCGGCGTCGCGTTGTTCCGCCGTGTTTGCTGTCACGCTGCATCCGCGACGAAAAGCAACCGCAGAGCGCACAGAGCCCGTAGAGCATCTTGTTCGATGTCACGCCGATCAGGGTGATTAGATTGGTTTAGAGCCGGTTTACTGTCAACGCTGAATCGAGGCTTCGCTCCAGCCGCGACACGCGACAGATTACTTGCGTCCTGCGCAGCGTGACAGGAACGACGAATCAGTCGTGACGGCAATAAAGAAAGCTCTGCGTGCTCTGCGGTCTCGGCGGTTGCTCGTCGTGACGCGATCCAGCGTGACAGTCTGCTCTCTACGCCGGCCGGTGCGCCCGGAGGAACGAACGGATCTGGCGCACCGCCAGCGGAATCCGCTCCTTCGGCTCCTTCCACGGGAACATGCTGACTTCGGCGTTCGGCGCGAGCATCGCCGCCTCCATCGCGACCGCGTAGGGGTGCGCGGGGATGTCGTCCGGCAGGATGAGCACCGGCGTCCGGCAGCTGCGCACGAAGTCGCGCGTCACGGTGAAGACGAAGTCGGCGTT
>Ga0066696_10000992_pt1 | contig 11888 bp, 9 predicted proteins | sample GraSoiAngelo_145_FD_71412 | JGI IMG/M metagenome (GOLD analysis project Ga0066696, IMG submission 71412) | Grasslands soil microbial communities from the Angelo Coastal Reserve, California, USA - 14_1009_05_20cm | ecosystem: Environmental > Terrestrial > Soil > Grasslands | place: USA...
CACGTCCTGCGCGCCCGCGAGAAAGTCGGTCCAGCGCACGCCGACCAGCGGCTCGCCGCCGCCGATCATCTCGTGGAACGCGCGGTTGGCGAACACGATGCGGTCGTCGCCATCGGATACCACCACGCCCTCGCCGATGCGCCGCACGACGTCGGCCAGCTCGCGCGCCTCGTTCTCGAGCCGCGCGTGCTCGATGGCAACCGCCGCGCGATCAGCCACGATGCGCAGCAGGCGATCGGCGCGACCGCCGAGGCGCCGCGTCCGGCACGCCACCTCGAGCACGCCGATCGGCGAGCCGGCCACCACGAGCGGTGCGACCATCAGCGAGCGAAACGCCTCACGCCGCGTGAGCGGATCGCCCGCGCCGCCACCGTCGGAGATCAGCACGGGCTCGCGCGTGCTGATGGCCGTCGCCACCGCGCCCACCGTGACGGGGATCGGCGCCGGCTCGACACCCGGCGGCAGGCCGACCGCCGCCCGCGGCTTCAGCTCCGCGCGCGCGTCGTCGAGCATGTAGATGACCGCGACGTCGGCGTTGAAGACCTCCACCACGATCTCGACGAGCCGGAAGAGCAGCAGGTCGGGGCTCGCCGCCGTCAGCGCCGCCTGCGCGATGCGGCTGAGCGCCTCGAGCTCGCCCGTGCGCCGCGCCAGGAGCCGCCGCGTCACCAGCGTGCGCGCGCGCGCGATGATCTCCTCGGGCAGGAACGGCTTGGTCATGTAGTCGTCGGCGCCCTCGCGCAGGCCGCGCACGCGGGCTGACGCACTGCCAAGAGCGCTGAGCACGAGGATCGGCAGGTCGGAGAGATCGGACTGCGCGCGCAGCCGCTCGATGACCTCGTAGCCGCTCATCCCGGGCAGCATGAGGTCGAGCACCATCAGATCGACGTCGGGCGCAACGGCGAGCGCGTCGAAGGCGGCCTCGCCCGTGGCCGCAGTCTCCACCTCGTAGCCCTCGCCCTCGAGCAGGTCGCGCAGCAGCGCGGCGGTGTCGGCGTTGTCTTCGACGACGAGGATGCGGGCCGCCTGAGCCTTCATGGCGCGGCCACGTCCTGCGTCTCGAGCGTCGTCGCCATCAGCCGCGCCAGCTCGTCCGGCGTGAACGGCTTGGCCACGTACGCATCGCAGCCGGCGTGCAGCGCCGACTCGCGCTCCTGCGAGCGCGAGAGCGCCGAGACCGCGATGATCGGCACGCCCGTCGTGCGCGGATCCTGGCGCAGCCGCCGCGCCACCTCCCAGCCGCTCAGCCCCGGCAGCATGAGGTCCAGCAGCACGAGGGCGGGCGTGCGCTCGCGCGCCAGCGCCAGGCAGTGCTCGCCGCTGTCGCAGATGCGGGCGCGGCCACCGAGCAGGTCCTCCACGACCGCGCGCATCAACTCTTGCGTCGCGCGCTCGTCCTCGACGATGAGCACCTCGCGCCCGGCCAGCACCGCCTCGATCGGCATCGGCGGCTCCGCGCCGCGTGTGGCCGCGTCCGCCGGCAGGGCGGCGGTCGGCAACGTGAAGGTGAAGCGGCTGCCGCGCCCCTCGCCCTCGCTCTCGGCGCGCACCACGCCGCCGTGCAGCTCGACCAGCCGCCGGACGATCGCCAGGCCAAGACCGGACCCGCCGTGACGTCGCCGCATCGGCGCCTCGACCTGATAGAAGGGATCCCAGATCCGCTGCAGCTCCTCTTTGGCGATGCCGACCCCGTCGTCCTCGACCGCGATCCACACCTGGTCGCGCTGCCGGCCGGCGAGGATCCGAACCTCGCCGCCCGGCGTGCTGAACTTCACCGCGTTGCCGACGAGGTTGACGAGGATCTGCTGCAGCCGCGACGGATCGGCCTGCACCGCCGGGAGCTCGGGCGGCAGCATCGTCCGCACGTGGATGCGCCGCGCCTGCGCGGCCGCCGTGACCACCGTCCCGACCTGCTCGACCACCTGATGCAGATCGAGCGAGCGCGGAGTGAGCTCGATGCGGCCGGCCTCCAGGCGCGAGACGTCGAGCAGGTCATTGATGAGGTCGTTCAAACGCTGGGCGCCGCGGAAGATCGCCTCCTGGTGCTCGAGCTGCTTGGGCGTCAGCGTGCCGTGGGCCTGGCGGAGCAGCAGCCGGCTGTAGCCGACGATCGCGGTCAACGGCGTGCGGAGCTCGTGACTGACCATGGCGAGGAACTCCGACTTCAGCTCGTCGAGACGGCGCAGCTCCTCGTTCACCTGCGCGAGTGCGCGCGCCTCGCGATCCTTTTCGGCGTAGCCGCGGACCATCTCCGCGTTGTCGATCAGCACGCCATAGCGGCCGTGCAGCGTCAGGAACGCCACGGCGGCGGCCGCCGCGAGCCAGTCGAAGATCACCTGCGCCGGCGACACCGCGACGGAACTACCCGACCACACTGCCACCGCGGCACGGACGCCGATCGCCAAAAAGACCAAACAGAAGACCACGCCGAGCGGCTCCGGCCGCCACGCGTGTCGCCGCCCGATGGTGACGACGATCAGCGTCGCGACGCCGAGCGCCGAGACGGCAAGGACGACGTTGGCCAATTGATAAAGGGTCTCGGGTGACAGTCCCGTCGGCTCCTTCTCGAATCATCACACGAGTGCGCCGTAAGTCGAAGCGATGACTGACGTTTTCTATGAAAAAGTTTTCCCAGCCCGCGAGTGAGATCGCGAAACACCGGCAAATCCCGGGCTTACAACGTCGCGTCGGCCACGTTACGTCCCTGACGCGCCGGCGTCGGGCAGGTATTTTTGAAAAAACTGGGATGCGGCGCATCTTCGCGCCACGATGAAGCAAGCGCACGGACGCGGTGCGGCATGCGAGTTGCTTTTGCCGCACGCATGCTTCGCACACGGCCCGTCTGGATGCGCGGCCTCAGACTGTATCGCGCCATCGCATCTGCCGGCGTCCTCGAGCGCATGGAGGCCGGCGACGACATCTTCGACACGCGCATCCACGCCCGATCACGCTTTCGCAGCCAGGACGACCCGACGCGCTTCGCCGTCTACACCGTCCACGATGCGGAGGCCTGGGCACCTCCCACGCCCGTGAGTGAGCCCGGCGATCACACGCTGATCGTCGTGCGGGAGTTCCGGCGCGTGCCGCTGCACGCCTCGGCGCTGGCGATGCTGCTGCTTACCGCGCGGCCCGGTTACGCGGCGCCCGTGCTCGCCTCGCTCGCACACTTCGTCGAGCGCGCCGTGAGCATGTACCAGCCGGCGTACCTGCTGCTCGCGCACTCGCTCGAGCAGCCGCGGATCTCCGCGCTGATGATGGGCGTGCACGAGTGCGCGGCGCTGGCCGCCGCCAGCCCCGCCGCGTTCAGCGTCGAGGGGCTGCTGCCGGAGCTGGAGCCGCTGCTGACGCTTCACCCGGAGTGGTTCAGCTACTGTCCCGAGCCGGAGGCGCAGAGCGTCGAGAGCCGGCTCGTCTCGCCCTACGCCGTGTAGGTCCCCGCGGCGTGCAGCCGCACCGTCTCCACCAGCAGCTCGGTCGTCGCCACGATGTCGTTGACGTCGACCCATTCGTTGACGGTATGGATCTGACGCATGCCGCAGCCGAGGTTGGCGACCTCCAGACCGCGCCCGCCGAAGACGTTGGCGTCTGAGGCCGCACCGGTCGCGCGCGTCCTGAACGACGTCGTGAGGCGCCCGGCGGCGCCCCGCACCAGCCGCACGATGCGCGTGTCGTCGGCGACCGCCAGCGGCTCGTAGTCGCGCTCGACGCGCGCCTCGACGCGCGCGACGTGCGTCGTGCCCGCGACGGTGACCGAGTGACGCGACGCGGCCGTCTCGAAGCACTCGAGCATGTGGCGCGTCTGTCGCTCCAGCGCCTCCAGCGTGAGGCTGCGCGTCTCGCCGCGCACCACGACGCGATTGGGGATGATGTTGCTTGCCAGGCCACCCTCGATGCGGCCCACGTTCGCCGTCGTCGCGGCGTCCACACGCCCGAGCCGCATGGCCGCGATGGCCTCCGCCGCCACCTGCACCGCGCTGATCCCCTGCTCCGGCGCGAGGCCGGCGTGCGCCTCGAGGCCGTGCACGATTATGTGTAGCCGGTTGGCCGCCGGCGCGCGCGTGATGAGCTCGTGCACGCCGTCGCAGTCGAGGATCAGCCCCGTGCGCGCCCGCAGGCGGCCCACGTCGAAGTGCTTGGCGCCCAGCAGCCCCAGCTCCTCGCAGATCGTGAACAGCACGTCGATCGGGCCATGCGCGATCCGTCGCTCGCCCAGCAGCCGGATCATCTCCAAGATGGAGACGATGCCGGACTTGTCGTCGCCGCCGAGGACGCTGGTGCCGTCGGTGCGGATCACGTCGCCGTCGACGACGGGACGAACGTGGTCGGCGGGCGGCACGGTGTCCATGTGGCCGCACAGCAGGAACGGCGCGACGTCGGGCGCGGTCCCCGGAAAATGGGCGACGAGGTTGCCGGTGTCGCTGCCGACCTTGTCGCCGGCGTCGTCGACCTGCACGCTGGCGCCCATGGCCTCGAGGATGGCCGTGAGCCGCTTGGCCACGTTGCCCTCGCGCTTGGAGACGCTGCTGATGCGCGCGAGCTCGAGAAATTCGTCGCGGACCCGGTCCTTGCTCACGGCAAGAATCCTCGCAGCCAGTCGCGGCTGGCCGCGACGGCCTGGGCGCGGTGCGCCGGATCGGTCAGGCGGTGATCGCCGCCGGCAATGACGAGCAGATCGCAGGGCTCGGCCGCCTGATCGAGCAGCTGCATGCCGTGATCGAGGCCCACGACGTCGTCGGCCTCGCCGTGGACGACGAGGTGATGCGGCACGCCCTTCGGCGCGAGCGCGTACCGTCCGCTCATATATTCGAGCGCGAACGGCACGCCGAGGCCTCGGTTGTCGCGCAGATCGTCGTTGGCCAGCTCGGTCAGGCTCGAGGGTGCGTTCCAGGTGACGATCGGCGTGTTACGACGGCGCGCGGCCACGAACAGCGCGACGAAGCCGCCAAGGCTCGAGCCGAGCAGGCCGATGCGCCCGTCGAGCCTGGGATGGCCGTCGAGGTGCGTGAGGACCGCCTCCACGTCCTCGAGGCGCGTCGCGATCGTCGTGTCCTCCTCGCGACCGCTCGACTCGCCGCACCCGCGGAAATCGAAGCGCGCGAGCGCGAGACCGGCCCCCGGCAGCGCCTCGGCGAGCAGCAGATATTTGTCGGAGTCCTTCGACGCGGACAGGCCGTGGCACGCCACCACGCACGGGACGCGCCCCGGGACGTCGGGCACGTGGAGCACGAGCGCGAGCTTGCCGTCGGGCAGCGCGATCGAATGCCGCTCGGCGCTCACGTCCACGCGAGATGGAAGAGCCGGCAGGCGTTCGTCGAGAGCCGGAACATCACGTCCTCGAGCGGCTCACGCTTGACCTTGGCGACTTCCTCCGCGGCGCGCGCGGCCAGCCACGGTCCCGATGAGCCGCCCGAGAACTCGCCCCCGTACTTCCACGGCGCATCGCTCTCCACCAGCAGCGACTCGAGGGACACCTGCTCGACCAGGGCGCGATCGCGCTCGCGGTAGACGACCTCGGGCGTGACCGAGACGAAGTAGCCGGCGTCCACGATCCGGGCCGTGACCTCCGGCGGCGCCTTGTGCCAGTGGAACACGGCGCGCTCGATGCGGTGACGTTGCAGGCTCTCCAGCGCGTCGGCGGCCGCGCCGTGCGGCGCGTGCAGCGAGACGGCGAGGTCGTAGCGCGCGGCCAGCGCCAGCAGCCGATCGAGGCGCGCGCGGCCCCGCGCCGCACGCTCGGCGGCGTCCGCCTTGCCCTCGAGCGAATACCACGGCAAGCCGACCTCGCCGAGACCGACGATGCGCGCGTGGTGCTCGGCGACCTGCTGCTCCACCGCGTCGAGATCGGCGTCGCCGAGCCGGTCCTGGTCGGGATGAAACCCGAGGCACGCCCACACCGCCTTGGGCGCCGCCGCCGCCAGCGCGAGATTGCGGGCGTTGGTCTCCGCGTCGCAGCCGACCGCGATCACGCCCCAGACGTCGAGCGACTGCGCCACGCGCAGCGTGTCGAGCGCGTCGGGGAGCGCGGGATCGTGCAGATGGCAGTGGCTGTCGATGACCATCTAGTCGCCCGCGACGACCATGCGCGCGATCTTCAGCGTCGGTGCGGCGACGCGATCACGCAGCACGAGATCGTTGCCGATCCCCTCGATGCGATCGAACATCTCCAGCAGATTGCCGGCCACCGTGACCTCCTCGACCGGAAACGCCAGCCGGCCGTCTTCGATCCACATTCCGGCAGCCCCGCGCGAGTAGTCGCCCGTCACGCCGTTGACGCCGAAGCCGATCAGCTCGGTGACGTAGAACCCGCTCTTGACGGAGCCAATGAGGTCCTGCGGCGAGGTCGTCCCGGGCCGCAGCATGAGGTTGGTCGTGCCGACCGAGACGCCGGCGCCGTCGCGGCTCGCGTGATGCGTCGAGGCGAGGCCGAGCTTGCGCGCCGAGTACGAGTCGAGCAGGTACGACTCGAGCTTGCCCTCGCCGACCAGCACCGTGCGCCGCGTGGCGAGCCCCTCGCCATCGAAAGGGCGCGAGCCGAGCGCACCCGGCAGCAGCCCGTCGTCGACGATAGTCACCGACGGGGCGGCGATGCGCGTGCCGAGCCGCTCGAGGAGAAACGACGCCCGGCGATAGAGGCTCGGGCCGCTGGCGGCGCCCGCGATCGAGCGCAGCAGGGACGCCGCGGTATCGGGGTCGAAGATCACCGGAACCTCGGCGGTCTTCACCTTGCGAGCCCCGAGGCGGCGCAGCGCGCGCGCGGCCGCCGTGCGGCCGATGGACTCGGCATCTTCGAGCGCGCGGCGGCGCCGCGCGTAGCTGTACCAGACGTCGCGCTGCATCTCGCCGTCCTTCGCGGCCACCGGCGAGACCGTCAGGCCGAAGGACGATGTGCTGTAGCCGCGCGCGAAGCCGTGCGACGTCGCGTACGCATAGTGCGCGCGCCGGTCGAAGTATTCGGCGCCCTCCGAGTTGGTGATGCGCGGATCGGCGGCGAGCGCGGCCGCCTCCGCACGGCGCGCAAGCTCGATCTTGTCCTCCGGCGTCGGCTCGGGTCCCTCGTGATCCTCCAGCTGGAGGTCGGGAACGTGCTCGATCAGCTCGGCGGCGTCGGGCAGCCCCGCGTGGGGATCCTCCGCGGTGACGCGCGCGAGCGCGGTCGCCTCGTCCACCACGCGCTCCAGCGACTCGCGCGAGAGATCGGACGTCGAGGCGGCGGCGGACGCGCGGCCGGCGAACACGCGCAGCGCGAGCCGCTGCTCGCGCGAGTGCGTGACGGTGTCGACCTGGCCCAGGCGCACGGAGGCGCTGAAGGACTGCTCCTCGATGAGGAAGCCGTCGGCGGCGGTGGCGCCGCGAGCCGTGGCGCGCGCGAGGACGTCGGCGAGCAGGGCCGCGTCGGCGCTCAAACGGCCGTGCCTCCCACCGTCATGCCGTCCAGGCGGATCGTCGGCAATCCCACGCCGACCGGCACGGACTGGCCATCCTTGCCGCACGTGCCGACACCCTCGTCGAGCGCGAGATCGTGCCCCACGCGGCTCACCCGCGTGAGCGCGTCGGGGCCATTGCCGATGAGCGTGGCGCCCTTCACCGGCTTGGTGATCTCGCCATCCTCGATCAGGTAGGCTTCGCTCGCGGAGAACACGAACTTGCCGCTCGTGATGTCCACCTGTCCGCCACCGAAATTCACCGCGTAGAGACCGCGCGAGACCGCCTTCAAAATTTCGCGCGGGTCGTCCTGCCCGGCGAGCATGAACGTGTTGGTCATCCGCGGCATCGGCGGGTGGGCGTACGACTCGCGCCGACCGTTGCCCGTGGGCGCTTGGCCCATCAGGCGCGCGTTGAGCCGATCTTGCATGTAGCCGCGCAGGATGCCGTTCTCGATCAGGACGTTCCGGCCGGTCGGCGTACCTTCGTCGTCGACGTTGAGGGAGCCGCGCCGATTCGCGATCGTGCCGTCATCGACCACCGTGACCAGCTCGGAGGCGACCTTCTGTCCCAGGCGGCCGGCGAATGCCGAGACGCCCTTGCGGTTGAAATCGCCTTCGAGCCCGTGGCCGATCGCCTCGTGCAGCAGGATGCCCGGCCAGCCGGGTCCGAGCACGACGGTCATCGTCCCCGCCGGCGCGTCGATCGCCGAGAGCTTCAGCGTGGCCTGACGCGCGGCCTCGGTGGCGAAGCGCTTCCACCGGTCCGCCTCGAGGTAGAAGTCGAACGGCACGCGACCGCCGCCGCCGAAGCCGCCGATCTCGCGCCGGCCGCCGTCCTCGGCGATCGCCGTGATGTTGAGCCGGGTCAGCGGCCGTACGTCGCCGACGGTCCAGCCCGACGCCGTCGCGATCAGCATGACGACTTCTTCGCTGGTGAGCGAGACGATTACCTGCCGCACGCGCGGATCGGCGGCGCGACACGCGGCGTCGATCCGGCGCAGCAGGTCGAGCTTGCGCGCGAGCTCGGTGACGATCGGCGGCTCGGCCAGCGTGTAGAGATCGTGCGGCCGCCCGCGACCGGCCACGGCGACGACGCCCGAGCCGCCCGACCGATCCGCGATCGCGCGCGCCTGGCGCGCGGCCTCTTCGAGATTCTTCAGCGCGAGATCGTCGGTGTGGGCGTAGCCCGTGCGCGCGCCCGACTGCGCGCGGACGCCGGCGCCCTGGCTCACATGACGGGACGCTTTCTTCACCACGTTTTCTTCGAGTACGAGCTCTTCGTTCACGCGGTACTCGAGGTAGATGTCGGCGTCGTCCACCCGCCCGGCGAGGTTGCTGCCGAGCAGGCGCTCCATGAGGGACGGCGTGACGTCGAATCGCTCGGAGAAGAACCGCTCGGGAGGCATCCGCGCGATGTTTTCAGTCATCCGGAAGGGCCCAATCCTAACCGCCGGCGTGAGCCGACCCCAAATTTTTCGAACGCTCCATTGTAGCGGGTCCGCCTAGCGCGCTCAGCGGGCCTGGAAGGCCTGGATCACCCCGTGGATGCGGCGCAGCCCGTGCACGAGCGACGGCCCCGGCGACAGGATGTCTTCGCCCTCGATCTCGTGGATCTCGCCGGCCGTGACGGCGCCGATGGTCTTCCACCCCGGGCGCGCGGCGATGGCGCCGACGTCCACGGGCTTGCCGCACCAGGAGGCCAGGATGATCTGCGGATCGCGCGCGACGACGTCGGCGGCGTCGACGATGCGCTCGCGCGCCGAGCGCCGGTCGCGGAGCTCGGCGAACACGTCGCGGCCGCCGGCGACCTCGATCAGGTCGGAGACCCAGCCGATGCCGGCGATGAGCGGATCCATCCACTCCTCGAAGTACACGCGCGGACGCTCCGGCCACACCGACGTGTACTCGTGCATCTGCGTGAGCTCGTCGCGCATGTCCGCGACGGCCTCGCGCGCCGCCGCTTCGCAGCCGAGCGCGCCGCCGATCATCAAGATGGCCGCCAGCACCTCGTCCAGCCGGCGCTGGTTCGTGCACAGCACGGCCACGCCGGCGCCGATCAGCTCGCCGACGATCTCGCGCTGCAGATCGGAGAAGCCGAGTACCAGGTCCGGCTGCAGGGCGAGGATCCTGTCGGTGCGGAAGGTGGTGAAGCCGCCAACGCGCGCCCGCTCGCGCGCAGCCTCCGGCCGCCGCGCGGTGCCCGGCACGCCGACGACGCGATCGCCGGCACCCACCATGAACGCGATCTCCGTCGTTTCCGCGGTGAGGCAGACGATGCGTCGTGGGAACTCGACGGGACTCTTGCCGTACAGCGCCTCACCCCTCGAACGTCTCGCGCCGCGCGAGGCCGCGCTGGAACGTCAGGTATTGCTCGCGCGTCATCGGCGCTCGGGCCGTCTTCAAGACTTCGCGCGCGCCGGCGGCACCGTCCGCGAGCATATCGACGGCCATCGCCGCCAGCGCCTTGGCGTTGGTGACGTAGGCCAGCTGCGGATCGACGATCTTGAAGTCCGCGCCGTGGCCGCTGCCGACCGCGCCCCCGACGTAGGGATGCAGGATCGGCATCACCATGCTGAGATCGCCCATGTCGGTCGATCCCGTGCGGTGGCCGATCTGCCGGAAGTGCTCGGCGCCTACCAGCGTCGCGGCGTTCGCCTCGTAGCGCCGCGCCATCGTCGCGTCGCACGTCATCGGCATGTAACCGGGCAGCGTCTCGATCTCGACCTTCGCGCCGAGCGCCAGCGCGCCGGCCTTGAACGCGCGGTCCACCTTCTTCTGGGCGTCGAGGATCGCGTCGACCGTGCGCCCGCGCACGTACGTCTCGAGCCGCACCTCGCCCGGGATGACGTTCACCTGCGAGCCGCCGTGGGTGATGATCGGATGCACGCGGATCGTGTCCTCGTCACGGAAGGTCTCACGGATCGCGTTGACGGCGGTGAGTCCCACCTGCGCGGCGTAGAGGGCATTGATGCCCATGTGCGGCGCGCCGCCCGCGTGCGAAGCGCGGCCGACGTAGCGGATCGTCTTCACGAGGCAGCCGTTGTTCGACACGGGCACGCCTGTCTTGCCGTCTTCGGGCCGCGACGTGAGATGGATCATCATCGCCAGGTCCACGTCGTCGAAGTGGCCGAGTCGCAGCAGCTCCGGCTTGCCGCCGAGGAACTCGAGCTTCCCCGCGCGCGCCTGCGCCACGCGCCACTCGATGTCGCCGTACTCCTCCGCGGGAACGGCAAAGAACACCAGGCGTCCGCTCAGCGCATCCAGCGCGTTGGCGTCCAGCAGCCCCATCGCCGCGCCGAGCAGCGCCGCCACCTGCGCGTTGTGCCCGCACGCGTGGGCCGCACCCGTCGTCGGATCGCCCTCGGGATGGCCGGCGACGACGAGCGCGTCGAGCTCACCGAGCAGCGCGAACGTCGGCCCGTCGCCGGCGCGTCCGGGCGCCTCGGCGCGCACGCCGGTGAGCGCGAGCCCCGCCTTCGGCTTGAGACCGAGGCCGGCCAGCGTGTCCTCGACCAGGCGCGCGGTCTTGACCTCCTTGAAGCCGAGCTCCGGCTGCTTGCGAATGCGTTCGCCGAGCCCGACGATTTCCTCGGCACGCCGGTCGATGGCCGCGTAGACGCGCTGCTTCAGCTCGTTCGTCGTCATGGAGGCTCCTTCTTAGGCTCGCCTCGGACGGTGGGGCCCCAGCCCCACGACGTCCTGCGGCTCGGCTCCTTCATAGGCTCGCCTCGGACGGTGGGGCCCCAGCCCCACGACGTCCTGCGGCTCGGCTCCTTCATAGGCTCGCCTAGGACGGTGGGGCCCCAGCCCCACGACGTCCTGCGGCTCGCACATCCGGTCCGGCGCTATTCTACCCGCCATGGACTATCACCACGTCGTCGAGGCCGCCGGCGCGGTGGCGCTCGCCCTCGTCTTCTACTCCTACACGTGGCGCTGGTTCGATGCCGCCGAGTCCCCGGCGCGCGCGCGGTGGCGGCCCATGCTCAACGGTGTCGCCTTCGGCCTGCTCGCGCTGTTCCTGATGCGCTCGCGAATCCAGGTGGGCGAGGACCGGTGGGTGGACGCGCGCGCGGTGCCGCTGGCGCTCATCACGCTCGTCGAGGGCACGCCCGCCGGCGCCATTGCCGGCGCCATCGCGCTGGTGCGCCGGCTCTGGCTCGGCGGCGCCGGCGCCGGCGCCGGCGCGCTCGGCATCGTGGCCGTGGTGGCGGTCGCCGCGCTCGTGCGCGTGTGGGCCAAGCGCGACGGCGGTGTGGGATTGCGTCACTCGATCGCGCTCGCCGTCGCCGTGTTCGCCGTCACGTGGGCGTCGTTCCTCGCGCTGGGCGAGCGCGGCGCCGCGATGTTCGGGCCCGTCTGGCTGCCCGTGCTCGTGGTCGACCTCGTCGGCATCGGCCTGGTCGCCCGCCTGTTCGGCGACGTGGTGGCCAGCCGCGCCGCGGAAGCGGCACGGCGTGACGCCGC
>Ga0066696_10000999_pt1 | contig 11858 bp, 8 predicted proteins | sample GraSoiAngelo_145_FD_71412 | JGI IMG/M metagenome (GOLD analysis project Ga0066696, IMG submission 71412) | Grasslands soil microbial communities from the Angelo Coastal Reserve, California, USA - 14_1009_05_20cm | ecosystem: Environmental > Terrestrial > Soil > Grasslands | place: USA...
GAGAACCGAAAATACTGCGACGAAATTTTGGAAACGCTGGCGGCGAGTGGCGTGGAGCTGACGGAGCTTTCCACGCACTTGCAGGGGCAGTTGGTGGCGGTGCATCCGGCGTATGATGCGGCGTTTGACGGGTTCGCGCCCGAGTCCGTGCGCGGGAATCCAGCGGCGCGGCAAGCCTGGGCCGTGGAACAGCTTTTGTTTGCGGCGAAAGCTTCGGCGAATTTGGGAGTAAAGGCGCATGTCACTTTTTCTGGCGCGCTGGCGTGGCCCTACATTTATCCGTGGCCGCAGCGTCCGCCCGGACTGATTGAGACAGCGTTCGAGGAATTAGCGAAGCGATGGAAGCCGATTCTGGACGCGTTTGACGCGGCTGGCGTTGACCTGTGTTATGAGCTGCATCCGGGCGAGGACTTGCATGACGGCGTGACCTTCGACATGTTCCTCGATCGCGTGGGCGGGCATAAGCGGTGCAACATTTTGTTCGACCCCAGCCATTTTGTTTTGCAGCAGCTCGATTACTTAGCGTTTCTCGACATTTACAATTCGCGAGTGAAAATGTTTCACGTGAAGGACGCGGAGTTTCATCCTACGGGACGGCAAGGCGTTTACGGAGGATATCAGCCGTGGATTGGTCGCGCGGGGCGCTTCCGGTCGTTGGGTGACGGGCAAGTGGATTTCCGGGGCATTTTTTCCAAGCTGGCGCAATACGACTTCGACGGGTGGGCGGTGCTCGAATGGGAGTGTTGTGTGAAGAGCAGCGAGCAAGGGGCGAGGGAGGGCGCGCCCTTCATTGCGCGGCACATTATCCAGACAGCCGAACGAGCGTTTGACGATTTTGCAAAATCCGGAGCGGACGAGGAAGCGAATCGGCGAATGCTGGGGCTCGCGGCGCGAAAGGAAGGGAAACATGCCGGGTGAATCCAAGACGCAGGGCAAGCACCGGCGCATCCGGCTCGGCATGGTGGGAGGCGGTCCTGGGGCGTTCATTGGCGCGGTGCATCGAATTGCGGCGCGCATGGACGATTGCTATGAACTCGTTGCGGCGGCGCTGAGTTCTGACCCTGGGAAAAGCCTGGCAGCCGCGGAGGAACTGCACATTGCGCGCGCGTATGGGCGATTTGAAGAAATGGCTGCGGCGGAGAAGGGGCGTCCCGACGGCATTGAGGCCGTGGCGATTGTCACGCCAAATCACATGCATTACGTCAACGCGAAAAAGTTCCTCGAGGCGGGGATCCATGTGATTTGCGACAAGCCTTTGACGACGACGATCGAGGACGCGCTGGACCTGGCGAAGATTGTGGAGCGAACCGGCCTGATTTTCGGATTGACGCACAATTACACGGGTTACCCGATGGTGCGGCAAGCGCGGGAGATGGTGCAGGCGGGTGAGCTAGGTTCCTTGCGAGTGGTTCAAGTGGAGTACGCGCAGGATTGGCTCTCTACTCCTCTAGAGAGGACCGGGCAAAAGCAGGCGGATTGGCGAACGGATCCTGCGCGGAGCGGGCCGGGGGGAAGCTTAGGCGACATTGGGACGCATGCGCACAATCTCGCGTGCTTTGTCACAGGAATGCCGGTCCAAGAAATTGCGGCCGAAGTGACGACGTTTGTACCGGGGCGGCGGCTTGACGACAACGTGCAAATGCTGTTGCGATTTCCAAAGGGAGTGAAGGGGATGCTCTGGGCAAGCCAGGTAGCGGCGGGAAATGAGAACAATTTGCGCCTGCGCGTTTATGGAGAGAAGGCGGGCTTGGAGTGGCAGCAAGAGAATCCGAACGAACTTACGTTCATGCCTTTGGGGCAACCGCGTCGGACCCTGAAGCGTGGCGGTCCAGGAACCGGGGCCGCAGCGGCGCGGGCGATCCGCATCCCTGCCGGGCATCCGGAAGGGTATTTGGAGGGCTTCGCTCAACTCTACAAGGATTTGGCTGAGCAGATCCGGGCCAGGCAGGAGAAGCGGCAGCCGGATCCGCAAGCGCTTCTGGTGCCGGGCATCGCAGAGGGCGTGGAAGGAATGCGGTTTGTTGGCGCGGTGTTGGAGTCTTCGCGCAACCGCTCCGCTTGGACCGCGCTTTCCGGTGCGCGGTGAGGCGCGCGTGGCTGCCCTGGAATAAATTGCGGACGTTCGAATAAGTTGTGGACGTGAGAAAAGCAGCGGCAAGCAGCCGCACTACGAGTTGACTGCAAATTGCAGATGGGAAGCTCCACCGCTCAAGAATGAGTGAAAGTTCCTATTGCGCTGCCGCAAGCAGACTCCCACAATAAAGCGGGAGTCTTGCTATGGATGAAGTTCTCAATAATGCCCCCCTTAAAGAACTCGACGATTGGGACGATTTCGTAAGTACTCGCTATCAGCTGGGAAAATCGGAAGAGCAATTCCGGAATTATCGGGCCGACGCGAATCCCACAGTCACGGAGTTCTACCGGCAGAATCACGCGCACCAAACTTTGGATTTTGTTCTGAAGAAGAAAGGGGAGTACTGCGGCCTGAAGCGAGGGAAGAAGAGCATCTGGGAAATGGCTGGGTACCTGAACACTCTGGTGGATGAAAGCGATCCAGACACCGACCTGACCCAAATCGAGCACCTGCTGCAAACTTCAGAGGCGATTCGCAAGGATGGCCATCCGCGCTGGTTCATTCTGACGGGTTTCGTGCACGACTTGGGGAAAGTGCTGTGCCTATATGGCGAGCCGCAGTGGGCTGTGGTTGGCGACACGTTTCCGGTCGGCTGTGCATATTCGGATCAAGTGGTGTTCCCTGAGTTTTTTGCGGCGAATGCGGACGCGAACGTTCCCGAGTATCAGACCAAGTACGGCATCTACGAGCGCCGTTGCGGGCTGGATAACGTGCATCTTTCGTTCGGGCACGACGAATATATTTATCAAGTGGCGCGGAATTACCTTCCGGAAGAAGGGCTGTACATGCTGCGCTATCATTCATTCTACGCAGCGCATCGCCACAACGCCTACCGTCACTTGATGAACGAACACGATGAGGAGATGTTTGAGTGGGTGAGAAGGTTCAATCCCTATGATTTGTATTCAAAGGGCCGTGAGCGGCCGGACATGAAGGCCATTCTTCCTTTTTACCAGGACCTGGTGTCTGAGTTTTTCCCTGGCAAGATTGATTGGTAATCAAAAAACTTCCGCGACGAGATCGCAGAAACAAAACCGAGTCTTTGCCTAGCGTAAACCCATCAATACTTAGCGCAAACCCATCAGAGGGCAGCGGTCGAAGACCTTCCCATCTGCCTTGAAGGCCACTCCGTTTTGAAGAGCCCACTTGTCAAACAGCGCAGGGTTGTTGGAGAGATGCAGAAGCGCGGTGGCAATTTCTTCCACTTTGGGCATGCCGTTGTGCACAAGATAAAAGCACGTTTCTTCGTAAGGGGACTTTGGATCCTGAGGATTCTGCAGCCGGCGAATAAATCTGTCGCGCAATTGAAACTGCACCTTGCCTACATTGAGAACATAGGCGCCGTCCACTTTCTTGGCTCCGGTGAGCGCAAGGATACGGTGAAGAAAAGCCTCCGCGCGCTGCTCCTTGGTGACTCGGGGCGAAACAGGCCCGCCGCCCAATGGATTGCCTCCGAACAAAGACAACCCTGCCGGACTGAAAACATTTACGCCAGAAGCAAAGACCTCATTCATGCGCATGCGCCCACGGAGCATTCCTCCTTCTCGCGCCAAATCTCTGCGGCGCAAGCCAGCAAGGGCTAACCTCCACTTGAGCAGAACGATGACGCCAACCAGCAGAGCAAGTACAAGCACGGACACAATTGCTGAAGTCATAACAAGGACACCAGCCAGATGCGGGCTACGACCCTTGCGGCATTTCGTCTAGTTCATGCCAAGCCGCGCGGACGACGACCACATCCCGGCCGTCTTTTCGTTTATGTCTAGCCACCTGCGATGGGGTGAACCATCAGAACTTCGTTTTGCGCGCGGGTGATTTTCTCGATGCGTTCTCCAGTAGCGACGTCGAACGGCTGCGCTCCGGTCTTTGCTTCGTATTCCGCGATGACCCGGTTGACTTCGTCCATGTCGGCGGTCGCGGGGTCGTATTCGAGAATGGTGGTATCGCCCTGGGAAGAAAACGTCACGATTTTGGCATTCATATCTGGTCTCCTGTAGACTTACATTTTGGCTTCCTGTGGGGTAGGAAGCCGGCGGGTTGGGCCTAAGTGTCATATTGCACCGATTTTCAAAGATGTCAAGACTGCATTTCCTTGCAACAAGTTAGGTAACCTTCCGACCCATGGATGATCTAGTATGAAGGCTAGTACCAACTAGAGTTACTAACTCCGAGCAACTGCGGCGTCGAGGCAGCTCCTTCTCTCAGCTCCATGTGGCAACTCTGCGATCACCGGGCAAGATTAGAAACATGATGCTGTGAAGCGCGAACTCTGGGTCCAAGGGAACTGGGCCTAACGGTTCGGCTCTTCCGCGGGTTTGGCAGGTTTCTCCGCGATGTTTTCAAGAACGAGCATTTGGCTCCGCGCTTGGGCAATTTCTCGCTGCAAGTGAGCGACGGCACTCTCGAGCCGAACCCCCGCTTGAACCAGTCCGCAATCCGCGATTTCACGCGCCAAACGATATCCAGTCAGCAAATCGTTTTCGTATTCAGCCAGCCGATAGCGCAGCATTCGGCGGTACTGCAGTATGGCGCTATTGTATTCCATGGATGCGGCACCTCCGCAGAGCACCACGGCAAATGTCCGAGCGCGGAAGGCCACCTGAATACCTTTGAAAAAGGGGCGCAGGCGGTCCAGCAGACTTGTACGGCACTCGATGCAATTTACCGTGCTGCTTGGGTGGGCCGACAACATTATCTCGCGGTTGGCGGGACTGCTTGCCTTATTTTGTGGTGCCGAATGGGTTTCCAACAGGCACCACGTAAGGGGCTCGGAAACGACAGACCGCCTGAGCGGTATCGTTTCAACCCGCAACGGGCATGGAAATGACGTTGACATTAGGTAAGTGGTCTTGCGGAACAGCGACGCCATCCCGGTAGGCAACTGCTTTGCCCGAATTGGCAGGAACGCGCTCGCCCGGAACGATGATGCCAACAAGATTCAGCGGATCGGCGGCGGAGACGGTTATGACCTCGCCGGACGGTTGCTGATTGCGGATAGCGCGCAGCGATTCTACGGCCACTGGCAACGCGAATTGCTCGCCCAGGAAGTTGCCGACGAAACGCCCGCCGCGCACTTCTCCGCGATCTTCCAGGCGACGCAGGGTGATGAGCAACTCGCGCCATTTGGGGAGAATCGCTTCGCGTGTAAGAAGTTCGCGAAAAACGATTCCGTAGCGCCGCAGCAACATCCAACAAATAGCTTCGAGCGCGCGGTTGCGGTCATGGTTCTCAATGGAATAGAGCAGCGACCAGCGGCCAGCACTGTGTCGCGGGCGCGACGTTTTGCCGCTGCCCTGGCCGGAGCGCCGCTTGGGATCGATGAGCGCGCGTAAATTATCGAAGCCGTCCGCGGTGAGCAGGCCCGCAGCGACGAGTTCCCAGAGCGCCGTTTCCACTTCGGACTTGAGCTTGGCGGTACCGCGGACGATATCGGCGAAGAAAGAAGCCCCGCGCTGACGAAGGTATTGCAGAACAGCCACGGCGTCAGGGCTGAGGCCGGCTGTGTCTGCTTCGCCGGCATCTCGCTGAGGGATCATCCAATCCGAGTCTTCGCGCACAAAAAAAGTAATCGGCGCGACGCTGGTGGGGATGACGCGGCGTTTTCCATCCGTGAGCGCCTCCAGTGTGGCGGGATGCGGAGAAAGGCGGCCCCAGCCGACTGCGCCCGTCAGGCAAAGCTGGTCGAGAACTTTGGGATCGTAATCCGCGATGCGTCGCCTGAGGATTTGGCGCTCCCAGGAATTCGCCGGCGCCTCAAAGCCCTGCATCTGGCGAATCGCTTCGAGAGTGCCGCGCTGACCAAGGAGTTGCGTGCTTGGAGCGACGTGCTGCCAGCGAAGCTCCCAGTCCATGAATTGTGCAGGAGTGACGGACTGAATTTCCTTGCGGAGTTGGCCGAGCGTGAGGCGATGGATGCGCGCGAGCAGGCGGCGCTCGCACCACTCGGTCGGATCGGAATGCGGGTCAGTAAACCTTCCACGAAGGACAACGCCGCTAGATTCGAGACGCAACAGAGCTTTGTCGATTTCGGAAACGGGAAGAGTGAGGATGCCGGCTAATTGACTGGAGGTAACCGGGCCCGAGTGAGACATCCAACCCGTGATGAGGTTTAACAAAGATTCGTCGCGGGAGAGAGCGGCGGCGCTCACACTCGGCGGCACGGCTTCGAAATGCGCGGAGGGGAAGACTTGCGAGAAAACGGGGACACGTTCGGCCGCGACCCAATAGGCTTCGCTGCCCACGTGGGCGAGACTTGCGCGGCGGTCCACAACAAGTTGCTCGAGGAAAGGAATCCAAGCATTGAGCGACTCCTGCAACTTGCCGCGCAGACGGTTGCTTTGGAGCGAAGCCGGGTCGTGACGAGCGGGCAGCGCAATCAGTGTCAGCAGGGCATCGTGCAGCTCTTCGGTGTCGCGCACATCCGGCCACGCGTCGTCGCACACTTCGGCGATGGCCGCGGGATCGAGACGCCCGATTTCTCCCAGCACGGCCTCCGGCAGCATGCGGCGCATCTCGACGGCGCGAGCACGGCGCTCTTCGAGCGGGGCATCGTCAAGAAAGGCGTAGGGATTGGCGTTCAGGATTTCATGGGAAAACTGCGAGGGGACAGGAGTGTCCACGGCCAGGCAGACGATGCGGCCGTCGACGATACCGCTCAGCACGCGCAAGAGGCCGTCGACATCCAGCGCCTCTGTGAGGACATCCTTCATCACTTCACGAATCAGCGGATGCTTGGAAATAACGATGTCGCCTTCTGGAAGGTTTTCCTGGCAAGCGAGGGCTTCGGGAAAAACAGCAGATAGCAAATCATCGGCACGCATGCGCTGAATTTGTGGAGGAACCTTTTTGCCGCCCCGGAATCGCAGCAGGGCTAGCGACCGTCCTGCGTCCCATCGCCATCGCGCGGTAAAAAGCGGGGAAGCGAGAACGGCTTGCTCGAGGACTGAGCGCAGGGAGTTAGGGTGGAGAAAATGAAAAACGTCAGCGAGCGGAAAACTGTGTTGCTCGCTGAGCGAGATATTCAGCCCATTGTCAGTAGCCGCGGCTTGCAACTCGAAATTGAACGAGCGGCAAAAACGCTTGCGCAGCGCCAGCCCCCAGGCTTTGTTGATGCGCGCGCCAAATGGGGCGTGGATGACCAGTTGCATGCCGCCGCTCTCGTCGAAAAAGCGTTCGGCGATGACGGTGGTTTGCGTGGGAACAGCGCCGAGCACCGCGCGTCCAGCGACGATGTATTCGACCGCTTGCTCCGCGCCCGATTGATCGAGGCCGCATTGGAGTTTGAGCCAATTCACGGCCGCGGCGATATCCGGCGCCATTTCTGCTTCGGCATCTGGCGTAATGCGAGGAACGAAGGCGCTGATTTTCTCGCGCAGGCCGGCGACGTGCGCGGAGAGTTCCTCGGTGCGCGATGGAGCTTCACCACGCCAGAAGGGAATGTTGGGCGCTGCTCCTTGCGCGTCTTCTACGAGGACCCTCCCAGCTTGCACGCGCCGGATGCGCCAGGAAGTGTTTCCCAGCAGCATGATGTCGCCCGCGATGCTCTCGACGGCAAAATCTTCATCTACAGTGCCGACCATCGTCCCTTCCGGGTGGGCGACCACGGTGTACAAAGAATTCTCGGGAATTGCGCCGCCGCTGGTGATGGCGGCCAAGCGGCTGCCGCGGCGGGCGCGGACCATGCCGTTCACGCGGTCGCGATGGAGGTACGCGGCGTAACGCCCGCGCGCGCTGGCGATGCCTTCGGAGAGCATTTCGATAATTTCGTCAAAATCCGCATGCGTCAGATTGCGATAAGGGTAGGCGCGGCGCACGCTATCGAATAATTCATCCTCGCGCCAATCTTCCGAGGCGCACATGGCGACAATTTGCTGGGCCAGAATGTCCATTGGCGCTTCGGGAATAGCGAGGCGGTCGAGGTCGCCCTGGCGAATCGCGAGCACGAGCGCGGCGCATTCCATCAAGTCGTCGCGCGTGGTGGCGAAGAGGCGGCCTTTAGGGACCGCGCCACGCCAATGCCCCGCGCGACCGATGCGCTGGAGGGCTGCGGAAATGGAGCGGGGGGAACCGATCTGGCAAACCAGGTCAACGCTCCCGATATCAATGCCGAGTTCGAGAGAAGCGGTCGCAACCAGCGCGCGGATTTCCCCGGCCTTCAGTTTTCGTTCAGCAGCCAGACGCAGCTTGCGCGACAGGCTGCCGTGGTGGGCGGCGACCGCATCTTTTCCCACTCGTTCGCCGAGATGATGCGCCATGCGCTCGGCCAGCCGGCGCGTGTTGACAAAGACAAGCGTGGAACGATGCTGGGAGGAAAGCGCCGCGATGCGATCGTAAATCTCGTCCCACATTTCGTTCGATGTCACGGGCCCCAACTCGCTGCCGGGGACTTCGATGGCCAGATCGAGTTCGCGCCGATGGCCGATTTGCACGATTTCCGGGGCGACGTGGTCTGCGCCAGTCAGAAAATCGGCCACGAGTTCGATAGGCTTTTGCGTTGCGGAAAGGCCAATACGCGGAAGGCGTTTTCCGGTCAAATGATCGAGGCGCTCGAGCGATAGCGCCAGATGTGCCCCGCGCTTGTCGTCTGCAACGGCGTGGATTTCGTCCACGATTACGGATTCGATGGTCCTCAGGATCTCGCGGCTCCGCGCGGCGGTCAGCAGGATGTAGAGAGATTCTGGAGTTGTTACCAGAATGTGCGGCGGGTGAGCTAGCATGGCGCTGCGCTCATGCGCGAGCGTGTCACCGGTTCGCACGGCGGTGCGAATCTCCGGCATGAGCATGCCCTGTTGCCCGGCAAGCTGTAGAATTTCGCCAAGCGGAACTTCTAGGTTCTTCTGGATGTCATTGCTCAGCGCTTTGAGCGGCGACACGTAAAGAACTTCTGTCTGATCTATCAGTTCGCCGCTCAGAGCCTTACGCACCAAGCGGTCGATGCAAATCAGAAATGCAGCCAGCGTTTTTCCCGAGCCGGTGGGAGCCGAGATCAGCGCAGTCTTGCCAGCAAGAATGTGCGGCCAACCTTGAAGTTGCGGCTCTGTCGGCGTTCCAAAGCGGCCAACGAACCAGTCGCGGACGAGTGGATGGGCCCATTCGAGGCCCTGGTGGTTGGCGTGGGAATCGGTCGTCATTGCGGCGCTTAAGCCTGGGGCTAAAGACTAGAGTATAGCCTGAACAATTGCGGCGCGCAGCGAACCAGGCCTATCGTCATTTCGGAGCGTCATGTCAGGCTGAGTGCGGTTTGATTCTTTTCCTTCCTTCTGCCGTATGATGCTCTTATGCGGCTTCTCCTGGTTGAAGATGATGCACGGATCGCGCGGTTCGTCGCCAAAGGGCTGCGCGAACAGTCTTACGCTGTGGACGTTACAGGCACGGGCGAGGAGGCGCTCTATCAGGCGGCAGTGAACACGTACGACTTAGTGATTTTGGACGTGATGATTCCAGCGCCCGATGGGTTTGCGGTGTGCCGCGAGTTGCGCAAGTCAGGACAGCGCATGCCGATCTTGATGCTGACCGCACGCGACGCCGTGGAGGACCGCATCGCCGGTCTGGATCATGGCGCGGACGATTATCTTACGAAACCATTCGAATTTCGCGAATTGCTGGCCAGGCTGCGAGCCTTGCTGCGGCGCTCCGGTGAGTTGCGCCCGGAAAAACTTGCCATCGCCGACCTCGTGCTCGATACGGGGGCGCAGACCGCCAAGCGCGCCGGGCGTCAAATCCTACTGACGGCAAAAGAATATGCGCTGCTGGAGTATCTTGCCCGTAACGCGGGGCGCGTGGTGCGCCGCGCGGAAATCGCGGAGCACGTTTGGGACGAGACGTTTGACCCGTTTTCGAACTTGATCGAGGTTTACATCAACCGCTTGCGGCGAAAGATTGACGCGAATTCGGCAAAGCCGCTAGTCCACACGAGGCGCGGCGTGGGCTACGTTCTAGGGACAGCCGCGGACCTGCCCAGCGCGGAAGATGCGGATGAGGCTGTTTCTCAGCGTACGCGAGTCAAGACGCCATCTTCAGCGCGGAAAAGCCATGCTTGATTCGATTCGCACGCGGCTGACGCTGTGGTATTCCGGCGTGCTTGCCCTGGTGATTGTCGTACTTTGCGGGGTTGCGTATTTTATTTTTTGGCGAAGTGCGGTGCGCCGAACGGATTTGAATCTTGTCGAACTGTCGAATTCTTTTCTCGTGACTCTCCGGGCTGAGTTGGAAGATCAAACTGGTCCCGATGTGTTTCGGACTGCAGCGCAAGAGGCGATCGACGAGCATCATTTTCGCGACACTCTTTATGTGATCGCGGAGGAAACCGGAAGAGTGATCCTCAGTTCCCAGGAAACTCCCTCTTCCAATGCGCAGGCAAAACATCCCCACAAGCCGGTTCTTCCTTCTAATTCATTTCAAGAGTTCCTGGCGGCGTCCGTGCAGTCGGATCATCTCTTTGGCCACATCGCACTTACCGAAGCTGGCTACCGCGCGTTCGCGCAGCGTTTCTCAGCCAAAGGGAGATCCTACACACTCATCATCGTGCAATCGCTTCACCCGCAGAAAGAGATGATGGAGGAGGCAGGAGCAGTTTTTGCCTGGTTGATACCCCTGGCCATATTGCTGGCCAGCGGCGGCGGTTATTTCCTGGCACGCAAGAGCCTCGCACCTGTAGTGGCGATGAGTAGCCAGGCGGGGCGGATTGGGGCCGCGAATCTTCACGAACGTTTGGCGATACAAAACGAAAAAGACGAGCTGGGACATCTGGCGCGATCTTTCAACGGTCTACTAAACAGATTGAGTGAGTCGTTCGACCGGCAGCGCCGTTTTATGGCAGATGCTTCGCACGAACTGCGGACGCCGGTGGCGATTTTGCGCGGTGAGTCAGAAGTGGCCCTGTCGCAACAGGCGCGGTCGCCCGAAGAGTACCGCGAATCCCTGGAAGTGATGCACCACGAAGCCGAGCGGCTGACGCGCATCGTGGAAGATCTCTTTACGCTGACCCGTGCGGACGCCGGGCAATATCCCTTACAACCGAGCGAGTTTTATCTGGATGAATTGGTTGCGGAATGCGTGCATTCGGCGCGGACGCTGGCCCAAGCCAAGAAGATTTCGCTCAGGTTCGAAGGGGCGCCGGAATCCCCGATTCATGCGGACGAATCTCTCGTGCGCCGCATGCTCCTGAACCTCTTAGATAACGCGATCAAGTACACGCCGGATTTCGGGCGCGTCACGGTATCTTGCCAGCGCAATGGCAAGGAATACGCCGTGAACATCGCGGACACGGGGTGCGGCATCCCGGCGGAGCTGCGACCACGCATCTTCGAGCGATTTTTCCGTGCCGACAAAGCGCGCTCGCACTCCGAGAACGACGGTGGCGGCGCGGGACTCGGCTTAGCTATTTCCCGTTGGATCGCTGAAGCACATCATGGACGCTTGGAATTGACCCGTTCCGATTCCACGGGAAGTACTTTCAGCGCCAATCTGCCGGCCGATTCGGCACACTCTACATCCCCTGGTTAATCCTGCGTTTAACTCATAATTGTTAGCCTGAATCCTCCTACGCAGCCCGGTAGATCCGGCATAGGAGTCGAGATTCATGAGACCACTTGGACTCTTTGCGGTGTCTTCGCTGATAGCCGCAGCGCTGTGCTTATGCATCGCGGGGATGTGTGCGGCCCAAGACCCCGCAACCAGAGACGCATCCCCGCCTGCACAGAATCCCTCTCAAAGCGATTCGGCA
>Ga0066696_10001002_pt1 | contig 11855 bp, 9 predicted proteins | sample GraSoiAngelo_145_FD_71412 | JGI IMG/M metagenome (GOLD analysis project Ga0066696, IMG submission 71412) | Grasslands soil microbial communities from the Angelo Coastal Reserve, California, USA - 14_1009_05_20cm | ecosystem: Environmental > Terrestrial > Soil > Grasslands | place: USA...
TTCGATCTCGTGCTCTTTCCGGGCGTGTACTACCACCTCAAGAATCCAGTGCTTTCCCTGCAGCGCATTCGCAAACTGCTTAAGGACGGAGGATTATTGTTCATCGAGGGAGCATCAACAACAGACTATCTCGCCGAGCAGTTGAATAGGGTGCTGGGCCTGCCGAAATCGCGCGTGAGCTCTACCGCGGAGATTCTGGACGGGATGCCGATTTCTTTCTTCGATATCGATCACAAGATTTATGGGGACTGGAGCAACTGGTGGTTTCCGACAACCCGCTGTTTGGAGGCGGTTATGCTCGACAGCGGTTTCCGCAATGTCTATGTTGAGCTGAAAAAGAACGCCTTCTACAACTACTCTCACCGGCGTCTCATGGGCAGGGCGGTGGCGGACCCCGCGAAGCCCAATCCCGCCGAGCAGGAATACGAGCATGACGTGATTTCGAAGGACTTTACGACGGATCGCAACATTGCCAGATTCCGGAAGCCACGATTTGACAGGCTGTTGTCGTGGTCGCCCCCTGTCCTACATCCCACAGCAAAGCACATCAGGCGCGTTGTCCGGGGGCAATTCTCAGGAGGGGAATGACCATAGCCGAATGCATTCGAATGCAGTGGAAATGAACGCACGTAGCCGCAATCGAAGTACCTTAGGAATCGTTACGCCTATCCTTGAAAAGACTAGCCTGAACCCAGGCCCGAATATGGAAGACAGTGGAACCGAAGGACCGTCCTGGTTCTTTTTCGCTAGTGCCGTTGTGTTTCTAATCGTCGTAGCCGCCACTCGATGGATATTTGCTCATCCCTACGGTATTCATTGGGACGAGGCCTATTACTTTAATGAGGCCCTGACCGATACTCATAAACTGCACAGCGGGAGCCTGCGTCAGCTAGGCTCGATTCTCATTGACGATCCCTTCCGTCCTCCCGCATACCGTCTTTTTGCTCTCCCATTCCTGGCATTATTCGGGTTCCATACGGTGACTACGAGATTTGTGACTTTGGCATGTTGGCTGGCGACTGCGGCCTTCCTTTACTTAACGTCTCGTCGTATTGCAAGCCCCGCTGCTGCCGCTATTGCTGTCCTCGTCTTCTGTTTGGCGCCGGAGGTCCTTTCGGCCAGCACCTTCTTCAGCACCGAGGGACCCTTTCTCCTCGCTGTATCTGCCACGTTGTATTTTCTATTGGACTATTGGGGCGAAGAATGGGGACGACAGGGTTGGATTTGTCTGGGACTCGCTTTCGCCCTCGGGCTTCTGTCCAAAATCACATTTGTCCTGATCGCGTTTCCGATCCTGGCGGTTACGTTCATTTTGCATCGCCCCAAACCTCTGAGCGTCCAAGCACTGATGCCACTCTTCAAGTCGAGCGCCCTGGCGTTCGTAATTGCGGCTCCTTGGTGGCTCAAGAATATCGTCCGTGCAGTGCAATACAGCGGGATGTCGAGGCAGCAACCCCGAGAGTCCTTTGGCGCGCCCTCACTCCTGACTTGGGCTAAGTGGCTTGGCTCGGTCGCCATGGGCTTGCTGGGACCTGCGATTACCATACTAATCTGCCTGGTTGTCATCGTCGCGGTGCGAAGAATCGTGATTAAGAAAGAGACTGTCCTCAAACCTCTTCACCGGACTGCGGTATGGGCTGGGGTTTGCGCCGGTTTGCCCCTTGTTGTTCTCCAACTCTCTGGCATGAATCATAACCTGCGTTACCTCACTCCGGCTGTCATTCCGCTGGCAATGGCCATAGGCGTTTTATCCGACGCGACAGGCTGGATTCGCTCTAGATCCGCGGCCGCAATCGCCGGCACGCTCATCTTCGCTCAGCTACTTATGATTGTGTCTCCTGTGGCGTTCCCGAAACCATATCCCGTAGATCCTGGCCTCGTGAATGGCGGCCTTCCTTGGGGGATTTGGGTACGCTTTGAACAGTGGGACTGGCGGCCGCTCCGAAACGTCGCCAGCAGTTGCGGCCTGCAGCAGCCGAAGATTTCCTTCTTGGGGATGGGGCGTCCCCTAAACCCCCCGCAAATCGAATATCCGTGGTTTGTCGACGGGACGGTTTCTTCAGACGCGGGGCTTTGGCGTTCCCAACCAGTTTGGCTTTGGCGTTACGAGGAAGGGCGGCTTGATTGGCAAGACCTGATGAGCAAAAGCGATCAAAGCGATATTGTTTTGACGGCCCCCGGCTTTATTGGGCAAGTCTCGGACAAGCAGGATTTGGACAATCGCTACAACCGCGAATTCGTCGAACGACTGGCGGCTGATCCGCTTTTCCGAGGACCGATTCGCTTGAAAATGGGGCGGTTCGAGCCCATTGAGGTTGCGGTGTTCGTAAAATCCACTCTCCCGTGCCATTTTGCAGAAGAGCCGCCATCACGAGGCAGCGAGGAGCCAATAGCAGCCGTTCGGCCCTGAATGCAGACCTGGTAGTCTCAGCCGACGCCTAAGGAAGCGTAAGAGTGGCTTTGCGCCTTTGTCACGCTCCTTTTAAGATTCGAAGAACTGTAGCTATCTGGAACATTCCGTGAATGTTGAATCACAGCCTTTAGTTAGCATACTGACGCCTGCGTACAACGGCGCTGAGCATCTCGAGGAGTGCATCGAGAGTGTTTTGCGGCAGAGCTATTCCAATTGGAACTACACCATTGTGAACAATTGCAGCACCGACGGGACGCTCGCAATTGCTCAGAAGTACGCGGCAAAAGATTCGCGGATTCGAGTGACTAGCAACGAGCGGTTTCTCCGCATCATCGAAAATCACAATCACACGATTCGCCAAATTTCTCCGGAATCAAAATACTGCAAATTCGTGTTTGCCGATGACTGGCTCTACCCGACTTGCGTGGAAGAAATGGTGCGCGTCGCCGAGGAGCATCCCACAATCGGAGTGGTCAGTTCCTTTACCATGGACGGTCAGGCAGTACTGACGAATTCTCCGGTCAGTCGCGCCGCTGTATGGCACCCTGGTACTCATCCATGCTGTTTTTTGTCCGGGCGAGAGCTATGCCGGAGTGAACTATTCGGAGACAGCGGCTACATGCTCGGCACGATGACGTCCCTCTTGCTTCGCTGCGACCTGGTCCGCAAAAGGCCGGTGTTCTTCAACGAACCGCATCTCCACGCCGATCATGAATTTTGTTTTGAGGTCCTGAGAGAAGCGGACTTCGGTTTTTGTCAGCAGGTCTTGAGTTATACGCGGCCCCGGCCCGGCTCGACTTCCAGCTTCGCAGAAAAGTTCGATGTCATCGTTTTGGGCAAGTTTGCTATTTTTCTCAAATACGGCCACGAGTTACTGGATCAAACTGAATACCGGCGCGTGCTCGCAATAAGACGCGGGAATTACTATAAGTCGCTGGCACACAACGTGCTTCGTTTTCGGCAAGAGACCTATTGGAGGTACCACCGGGATACTTTGCTGGCCTACGGTTACCGCATCAATCCGTTTCTGCTGACGGTTGCCCTGATTGGGGACCTCTTCGCTCAGTTCTTACATCCGGTTAATGCCTTCCAGAGGATTCGCCATTGGTGGTCTCAAGCGGTCCAAAGATTATCCAGAAGCCATCACGTAGACAGTCAGCGTTCACCTTGAAAATCGAAAGCAGGGTTCGAACGGTTGAAATGCGACAAGCATCAATCAACAACTGAAGAACGCAAACCAGAAACCATGAGAATTACAGTCATACTCTGCACCTACAACCGCTGTCGGAGCCTCCAAAAGGCGCTGAGCAGTGCGGCTGCCCTGGTGCTTCCCGAATCGGTTGAATGGGAAATTCTGGTTGTCGACAACAATTCGAATGACCAGACCCGGGAGACAGTGAAAGACTCTATTCGCCGTTATCCGGGCCGCTTCCGCTATCTTTTTGAGCCGCAGCCTGGTAAATCGCATGCGCTCAACACTGGGATCCGAATGTCCAGGGGAGATGTCCTCGCCTTTATGGACGACGACGTGGTGGTGCACCAAGATTGGCTCAACAAGCTCACTTTTGCGCTCCACAATGGCGAATGGGCTGGGGCCGGGGGTCGCATTCTTCCCAAGTGGAATTGCCCGCCTCCTCGCTGGCTGGCGCCTGAAAGTTCTCGCGCGGCAGGACCCCTTGTGGCATTCCATCCGATGCCCCAAGCCGGTCAGATCTTTGCAGCTCCCATCGGTACGAACATGGCTTTTCGCAGAGAGATGTTCGAGAAGTATGGCAATTTCCGCATTGACTTGGGGCCCCGGCCCGGAAGCGAACTTCGGAACGAAGACACCGAATTTGGCGAACGCTTGCTGGCTGCAGGAGAGCGGCTGCGCTACGAACCTTCCGCAATAGTCTTTCATCCTGTGACCGAAACTCGGCTGAAAAAAGAATATTTTCTGGCTTGGTGGCTGAATAAAGGCGAAGCAAACATTCGGCAATTTGGCGCTCGTCCGTGTACGAGGTATCGCATTGCGGGAATTCCCCTGTATTTGCTCCGCAGGTTCGCGAAATGGACACTAAAATGGATAATCTCAAGCGATCCTGCCGAACGATTTTCGAACAAACTCAGCGCCTGGGAAAACCTGGGGGAAATCCGGGAATGTTATCGCGAGGCGGCTGTTCCCAAGAAAAGGCCGGAAAGTTGCAGCGTTTGACCCACACCAGTTCAAATTCAGCCAGCCGCGCTGCGGGACTCGCGCAAAATTTGCCGTCTCGCGAGAAGTTGCTCTGGATGTATGAGCGATTGACGCTCATCCGTGAGTTCGAGGAGCGCCTGAAGTGGCTCGTCGAGACGGGCGTGCCCGTGGGTGCCGTGCACTACTACACCGGCCAGGAAGCTTGTGCCGTGGGTGTGTGCGCTGCGCTGGAGCCCGGCGACTGGATCGCCTCTACGCATCGGGGTCATGGACACTGCATCGCCAAGGGCGTGGAAGTCCATCGCATGATGGCCGAACTCTACGGCAAGACGACGGGAAGCAATCGTGCCAAGGGCGGCTCGATGCACATCACCGATGTTCGCGTTGGCATGCTCGGCGTGAATCCCATCGTTGGCATGGGCGTAACGCACGCGGTGGGTGCCGCACTTTCGGCGAAAGTTCGTAAGACCAGCCAGGTCGCGGCAGCCTTTTTCGGCGAAGGCGGAGCCAGCATCGGTGCCGTTCACGAAGCGATGAACCTCGCTGCTATCTGGAAACTCCCAGTCCTCTTCGTTTGCGAAAACAACGGGTACGCGCAAGCGACTCCAGTGGAGTACGCGGTTTCCGTTCGGCGCATCGCTGACCGCGCTGCGGCTTACTCGATGCCGGGCGTGACCGTTGACGGGCAAGATGCGATAGCCGTTTGGGAGGCGTCTGCTGCCGCTGTCGAGCGCGCTCGCCGCGGCCAAGGGCCGTCTCTGATCGAGTGCATGACTTATCGCTATTACGGTCATCATCAGGGAGACGATACTGGGCGTTATCGCCCGCGCGAAGAAGAGCAATCCGCGCGCGACCGCGATTGCATCCGCCGTTTCCGTGAGCAAACGCTCGATCAGCATTTGCTCACAGCCACAGAACTCGACGCCATCGAAGCTGCGAATCGCAAGAAAATTGACGAAGCTGTAGCCTTTGCGGAGTCGAGCCCGCTGCCCCAACCCGCGGATCTTTTGACGGACGTCTATGTTCCCGCACGCGACGGAGAGCAGAAATGACCACGACCGCCGTGCGAGAACTCAGTTTCGGTCAGGCCATCAATGAAGCCATTCGCCAGGAAATGCGCCGCGATCCCAACATTATTGTTATGGGCGAAGACGTCGCCGGTGCCGCAGGGCGCGCGCATCTCGGTTTCGTGGACGCCTGGGGCGGACCGCTTCGCGCAACTCGCGGCTTGATTACCGAATTTGGCCCCGAACGCATCCTCGACACGCCTATTGCGGAAATGGGTTTTCTCGGCGCTGGCGTTGGCGCCGCTATGTCCGGCTTGCGGCCGATTGTCGAGATCATGTTCGTGGACCTCATCGGCTGCTGTTACGACCAGATCATGAACCAGGCGGCCAAGATGCATTACATGATGGGCGGCCAGGTGGACTTGCCTTTGGTGATTCGCACGGCTTACGGCACGCGCGGCGGTGACAACCGGACTTACGGCGGAGGCGCGGGCGCGCAGCATTCCCAAACCCTCTACGCTGTCCTGGCCCACATCCCCGGCCTCAAAGTGGTCGTGCCTTCCACGGCCTATAACGCGAAGGGTCTGACGATTTCCGCTATCCGAGACAATGGCCCGGTGATCATTCTCGAGCACAAATTCCTGGGATTGCGCGCCAAAGGTCCCGTCCCCGAAGAATCCTATACCCTGCCCATTGGCAGTGCGCAAATCGTGCGCCGCGGCCGCGACGTTACTCTGTGCGGCATCGGACGCATGACTCACATTTGCAGTGAAGCCGCAGATTCGCTCTCAGCCGAAGGCATTGACGCCGAAGTCGTGGATGTTTTGACGCTTTCTCCGCTGGACGAAGACACGATTCTCGAATCCGTTTCCCGCACGCGCCGCTTGGTTGTTGTGGATGAGGACACGCCGGTGTGCTCTGTGGCTCGCGACATCGCTGCGCGCGTCGCCGACAAAGGCTTCGACAATCTCGATGCGCCGATCAAGACCGTCACTGCTCCCGATACTCCGGTTCCTTTCTCAGCGGTTCTCGAGGCTCACTACACGCCCGGCGCGGCGCAGGTCATTTCTGCAGTGCGCGAACTTTTTGGGACGGGAGCCTGAATCGCGTGGCCCGAGCGATTGTTATGCCCAGCATGGGAATGTATACCGAAGAAGGCGTCCTGACCGCGTGGTTGCGCCCCGCTGGCACGCGCGTCGCTATGGGCGACCCCGTTGCGGAAATCACCACCGAAAAAGCGACATTCGAGATTCCTGCTCCGGAAGAGGGCATTCTTCACCCTGTTGCAACCATTGGAACAAGTCTTCGCGTGGAAGCTCTAATGGGCTACATCTTGCGCAGCGAAGAGTCGGCGCCCGCGGGTGTTACCGATGGCGCTGGCGCGGCACAAACGAGCACGCTGCCGGCCGAAGCTCCACCAGGCCCAAAATTAGATGCGCCTGCCGCCGGCCCTCTGCGCGCGAGTCCTCTGGCGAAGAAGCTGGCCGCGCAACATGCAATCAATCTTCAGCAGGTGAAGGGAACCGGTCCCGGCGGCCGCATCGTCGAAGCTGACATTCTGGCGCTGGTTTCAAAACATTCAGCTGTAGGTCAAGCGCCTGCGACTGATAGGCCCGCGTCCGAGTGCATCCCGCTCGCCGGCTTACGACGTTCTTTGGCCGAACGTTTGCGCGTGACATTGTCCACTGCGGCTTCCACGACGCTCACTCGCGAAGTCAATGCAGATGTGTTGGTTGCCGCTCGCCGCTCGCTTTCAGAAAAACCAGGTCAGGTTCCGTCTTATGACTCGCTTTTCATCAAGCTCTTTGCCTCAGCGCTGCACGAACGGCCCGAACTCAACGCAACCATCGAGAACGACTCCATCGTTCGGTTTAAGGAAATCAATCTCGGCTTTGCTGTCGCGGCTCCTGGCGGTTTGATCGTTCCGGTGATCCGCAACGCGGACTCCGCCTCATTCCGCGAAATTGTTGCCGCGGTGAAAGATTTAACCGACCGCGCCCTCACCAGCCGTTTGCAGCCCGCGCATCTCGAAGGTTGCACCGCGACCATCAGCAATCTCGGCGTTCATGGCATTGACGCTTTCACGCCGATTCTCAACGGCTCGCAAGCCGCCATTCTTGGCATCGGAAGAATCGCGGAGCGGCCCGTCGCACGCGGCGGGCAACTGGCTGTGGGCCACACCTGCGTTTTGAGTCTCACGTTCGATCATCGCGTCGCGGACGGCGCGCCGGCGGCGCTCCTGTTGGATGCCGTCGCGCGCCGCATGAATGACGAATCATTCTTTAGCTCTCTCGATTAGGAAACGAAAGAAGGCAGCATGTGCGACGTATCCCAAGTCGATCTCGCCGAATTGGCCAAACGCATTCGCAAACATTGCGTGCGCATGACCGGCACAGCCAACGCTTCGCACGTCGGTGGGTCGTTGTCCGCCGCGGATTTGCTGGCCGCTGTGTACGGCCGCGCCCTCCGTTACGATCCGCAACGCCCCGACTGGCCCGACCGCGACCGCTTCATCATGAGCAAAGGGCACGCCTGCTCTGCCCTCTACGCCGTTCTCGCCGAGAGCGGCTATTTCCCGGTCGACCGGCTCCAATCCTTTTATCAAAACGGTTCGCCCCTTGCCGGTCACGTCATGCACAAGAATGTTCCGGGCGTCGAACTTTCCACCGGTTCACTCGGCCACGGACTTTCTGTCGCCACCGGCATGGCGATCGCCGCAAAACGCGATGGCCGTCCCAGCCGCTTCTTCTGCCTCATCAGCGATGGCGAATGTGACGAAGGCTCCGTCTGGGAAGCAGCACTCTTTGCACCTCACCACAAGCTCGACAATCTGGTCGTCCTTGTGGACTACAACAAAATTCAGAGTCTTGGCGCGGTTAAGGAAGTAATCGACTTGGATCCTCTGGCCGACAAATGGCGCGCCTTTGGCTGGGCCGTCCGCGAACTTGATGGCCACGATGTCCACGCCGTGGAACAAGCGGTCACCCAAGTGCCCTTCGACACTGGCCGTCCAAGCTGCATCGTCGCACATACCGTCAAGGGCAAAGGTGTCAGCTACATGGAGAACAAGCTGCTCTGGCACTACCGCGCGCCGATGGGCGATGACATGACCAAGGCTCTGGCCGAATTGGACACCTGCAAATGAGAACCGCATTTATCAAAGAACTGTTTGAGTTGGCCAAGCAGGACGAGCGTATTGTTCTGGTTGTTGGCGATTTGGGATTTGGTGTCGTTACTCCCTTCATGGAACAGCTCCCAAAGCAATTCATCAACGCCGGAGTGGCAGAACAGAACATGACCGGCCTGGCCGCGGGCATGGCCCTCAGCGGGAAAATTGCTCTCACCTATTCCATTGCCAATTTCCCAACGCTGCGTTGCCTCGAGCACGTGCGCAACGATGTCTGCTACCACAACGCCAACGTCAAGATCGTTTCCGTGGGTGGGGGCTTCACTTACGGTGCCATGGGTGCAACGCATCATGCGGTCGAAGACATCGCGGTAATGCGCTCTTTGCCGAACCTGGTGGTTGTTGCTCCCGGCGATCCTGTGGAAGCTCGCGCAGCCACGCGCGCGGTCATTGGCCACCACGGCCCTTGCTATCTCCGGTTGGGCAAAGCTGGCGAGCCGGTTGTCCATCAAGCGCCCATCGAATTTGAACTTGGCAAAGCCATTCGAATGCGGGAAGGGAAGGACGTCACTCTGATTTCCACCGGCGGCATTCTTCTCAACACGGTTCGCGCCGCGGATTGGCTGGCGAAAGAAGGTATCCAAACGCGGCTGCTTAGCATGCACACCGTGAAACCTCTTGATGTGGAAGCCGTTCTGGCGGCCGCGCGACAGACGGAAGCAATTTTCACGGTCGAGGAGCATAGCGTTCTCGGCGGCCTCGGCAGCGCCGTCGCAGAAGTCTTGGCCGAAGCCGACGGCGTCAAAGTCCCCTTCAAGCGGATTGGCCTCCCCTCAGCTTTTTCCCCTCACATCGGCACTCAGGAATACATGCAGGAACGGCACGGACTGACGGGCGAAGCCATCGCCAGAACCGTGACAGCAACTTTGCGCACGATGACTGGCACTCTGATTCGAAACGGACGGTAAACGAACGTCGTGATAAAAACCACGGATCAAACCAACGAAATTTCATCGGGAGAAGGAATGAGTTCGAAGAAGCATTCCGGTTGCCGGTTCTGCGGAGCTGCGCTTGAGCATACGTTTGTGGATCTTGGCGCTTCTCCCTTGGCGCAAAGCTTCTTAAGCCAGGGCCAACTCAATCACATGGAGCCTTTCTATCCGCTCCACGTGTATGTTTGTGGGAAATGTTTCTTGGTCCAGCTTCAGGAGTTCGTGGCTCCCGAGAATATTTTCAGTGATTACCTCTACTTCGCTTCGTATTCCGACAGTTGGCTTGCGCATGCCAAGGCCTATGCCGAGCTGATGGTGCAGCGTCTTGCGATTAACGAGAAGAGCCTTGTCGTGGAAATCGCCAGCAATGACGGCTATTTATTGCAGTATTTCGTCCAGAAGAAGGTTCCCGTCCTCGGTGTGGAGCCTGCCGCCAACGTCGCCGCCGTTGCCGTTCAGAAGGGCATCCCCTCGCTGGTGAAATTTTTCAATAGCGAAACCGCGCGCGAACTGGTCGCCAAAGGCCAGCAAGCCGACCTGCTTCTTGGCAATAACGTGCTGGCCCACGTTCCGGACATCAACAATTTCGTAGCCGGCATGAAAATTTTATTGAAGCCAACGGGCGTTATCACCATGGAATTTCCTCATCTCATGCGTTTGATGGAGGAAAACCAGTTCGACACCATTTACCACGAACATTTTTCCTACATTTCTTTCCTTGTCGTGGAGAAGATTTTTGCGGCGCACGGTCTGACGCTCTTCGACGTTCAAGAGCTTCCAACTCACGGCGGCTCGCTTCGCATTTTCGCGCGCCATGCCGAAGATTCTTCCAAACCAGTCGGCCCGCGCGTCACCGAACTCCGTTCCCGCGAACAATCGGCGGGCTTCGATCAACTCGAAACCTATTCCCGTTTTGCCGAGCAGGTCAAGGAAACCAAGCGCAAGCTCTTGGAATTTCTGATTCACGCGAAGCAAAACGGCAAGAAAATCGCCGCCTACGGCGCCGCCGCCAAAGGCAATACGCTTCTCAACTACTGCGGCATTCGAACGGACTTTGTCGATTACGTCGTGGATCGCAGTCCTTACAAACAGGGCAAGTTTCTGCCGGGTGTGCGGATCCCTATTTATCCGCCCGAACAAATCCGGGAAACACGTCCAGACTACCTGCTTATTCTCCCGTGGAACCTGAAGGACGAAGTGATCAAGACCAACGCGTACATCCGGGAATGGGGCGGTCAGTTCGTAGTTCCTATCCCTGAAGTTAAGGTCTGTTCGTAGCCTCTGTTAGGCGGTTCTGGAAGTTCTATCCGCTTAGGCCAGAAAAACTAAGAAGACTTTGAGCGGAAACGGGATACTCACTATCTCCTGCTCGCTTCCCACGGTCCTTTTGGCAGCTCATCACCGTGGATGTAACTCATTTTGTTTCATGGGGTTGACGCCGTAACCCTTTGGAAAGGGGATTGCTCCACCTCTCCTCGCCGGTACTGTCCTCAATACCGATGGAACAGCATTGCATGTGTGAGGCTGGCGAAGCCGCCTAAGGGCCAAACATTCTGCGCGGCTCAGGGCCAGCCAGCCTACTTGAGTGGTGTGGGGTTTAGGATTTCCGACGCGAGTAATGTCTCTCGAAGGGAAGGTTTGGCCAGTTACCAGAGGCAGGGTGTGCCCCGCGCCGCTGAAGCTCACCCGCAGTCTGGTGAGCGAAAAACGATTTTTTATCCTCGGAGGATGTCCGATGTCGATTAGCTTGCGCCGTAATTCCTCGGTGATTCGCAACTGCATTTCCCGCTTCCTTGTTCTCGTGCTTCTCCTTTTGCTTGCAGGGGGATTCGGCAAGGCGCAGGCCGCTATTTCGCTCGTACAGCACACAAACAAGGACGCGGGTACAACCACCACTTCCACCCTCGCGTTTCCCGGAGCGAACACTGGTGGCAATTTCATCGCGGTCGCCATTCGCGGCGGTCTCTCTAGTTCGCAAGTCTTCCCCGTCACTGACAGCAATGGCAACACTTACAAGAAAGCAGCGCAGATTGGCTTCACCGTAAGCGCAGTGACAGGGGCTATCTTTTATGCTGAGAACGTCAAAGCTGGGGCGAACACCGTCACCGTATCCATGACCGTTTCGGGGCCATTGCGTTTC
>Ga0066696_10001011_pt1 | contig 11777 bp, 15 predicted proteins | sample GraSoiAngelo_145_FD_71412 | JGI IMG/M metagenome (GOLD analysis project Ga0066696, IMG submission 71412) | Grasslands soil microbial communities from the Angelo Coastal Reserve, California, USA - 14_1009_05_20cm | ecosystem: Environmental > Terrestrial > Soil > Grasslands | place: USA...
GTGACGCACCGTGTCACGCTCTCGGCCACGTCCTCCGGCTGCCGTCCATATCCCGACAGGAAGTCCGCGCTCACGGGCAGATCGACTGCAGCCATGATGCTCGAGATGTAGCCAAGGCTCCGCTCCATTCGACAATCAAATGCAATGTTCGCTCAGCCGAACCTTCACCACCGCGTTGGGTGGCCGCGTCAACGGTGGGTTTCACCGTCGCCACTAAAGACCACATCAGCCGCTGTTCTGTGACACACGACACAAGGCGCCGGCTGTTGCCGTGTCACATCCCGACCTGATGCCTGGTCTTCAGGAGTACACGCGTCGCGGCAACCCATTGGCTGCCGGCAATCCTGCAACGCAGGCGGATCATTCAGGAGGCGCACATGAGCACGATCGCAATCAGCAGGGTCCTTTTGACTGGCGGCCCCGGCTTCTTCAGCCGTTTCGCCGACGTCCGGCTTCTGGCTGATACCCGCGAGGTGCGCGGCATGAAGGAAACGATCGACGTCCGGGAGGTTCAGCCGAATCGTGGGACGTCGATCATCGCGGCAGATCGCGATCACGACGCCGGAAGCCTGGATGCTGTCGCCGGCTCAGAGTATGTCGATGATCGAATCCGGCTACGAGAGTGACCCATCGTTTCGTGGTCGTGACGAGATGTCTGTTCACACATTGCGAGTCGGTGACCATGGAGGCAGAGGATGAAAATCGTCGTTGCTGGTGGCAGCGGGGTATTGGGTCCAGGCTGACGTCAAGGACCGCTCACTCCTCCCCGGCGACGAAGCGGAGCTCGGCGAGATCCTGTTCGACGACTGGCTCGGTCGCACCGCACACCCGATTCCGAATGCGAGCGTTCAGCCTGCAGCTTCAGCCGGCGCGAGAACCCCACGACCGACGCTCAAGGAGAACGAATTCCGCGTCGGCGAAGTGCCGGCTGCATCGGTGCTACTTGTCGACGATTGCGCGGTGTTCAACATCGAGGGAGGTTTCTGCGCCACCCAGGCGATGTGCTCGCACAGACAGGGTCCATTGTCCGAAGGCTCGCTCGACGGGACGACGGTGACGTGCCCATTGCACGGCGCTCAATTCAATGTGTGGACGGGCGCGGTATTGCGTGGCCCGGCCAAGGATCCGCTCAAGACCTACCGTGTAACTGTGGATGGCGACATTTCCCGAACCCCTATTCGCCTCGCGCCGCGACTCCGTCGCTCGTTCCAGGAATCCAGGTGACCGCCGCGGGGTCGTTCTTTGACCAGATAGTCGAGGAGTTTCTTCGCATCGTTCGACGATGACTTGTTTTGGCCACGTCGTCATCGGTGAAGGCAGGCAAGATCCTGCCTCTGCAAAGCGCCAAGGTCCACAAACATCACCTCTGCATTAACTTGTTGAAAATGCAGTGTTTATCCGTCGACCGTGTTTCCACACATCTGATGCAATGATACTAAAGATACTTGACAGTTAAGCAAGCATGTCGTATGTATTTTTAGGAGGTTTTAAAGCAAGGAGGTTTCGCGATGTTTGGTCTCACTCGTTGGAATTCGTTCGAGGACGTGTTCAATTTTCAGCGTGAAGTGGATCGCCTCTTCAACCAGTTCTGGAGCGATCTGCCGACGCGCACCACCCCTGCCGGTTCGTCCCAGTCGTTCCAGGTAAACACGACGGATGACGGCTGGCGCGTCGACATTCCGCTTCCCGGCATCGATCCGAACGACGTGTCCCTCGAGGTCGCCGGCAACAATCTCACCATTCGCGCCGAGGTTGCGAGCGAAGGCGGAGACAAGAACGTTTCGCGCTACGAACAGACGCTGATGATTCCGCAGTTCCTCGATCTCGAGAAACTCACCGCCTCGCATCGCCATGGAATGCTGCGCCTGACGCTTCCCCTGAAGGAGAGCGTCAAGCCTCGCCGCATACAGATCGAGACGGAGGTAGAGGAGCACAAGCAACTGGCGGGAGCGGGAGCCAGATAAGTCACGCCGTCAGCGGCGGGCTTCGAGCTCGCGCGGCATCGTGGCATCTGACACGTCGTCCCGCCGACGTCTTCGCTGCCTCCCTCAGGGCACACTCGACGGGCTCAGTCCTGAGCCCGTCGAGGCGTCGGCAGTCGCGACCATCAGTCGCCACATCCAACCGACTGCCGGCCACTCCGCGATCAGAGAATGCTCTGCCCATACGATTACGTTGGCCTGCTGCGCCGACTTTATCGTTCACGCGGAACGCAGAGGGAGCACTGCGGAACGCAGAGGGAGCACTGACGACAGCCCGCAGGCGAACACTGCTGAGGGGATGACAAACGATGACGATTGCTGCGCTCAAAGCATTGTGCTCGCGCATCCCTTGGTGCGAGCCGGCCGTTCTCGAATCAGTCCTGGAGCTCGCACTCGAGATCGCCCGGGAGGGTCGCGAGGGCCGCCGAATCGGGACGTTGTTCACCGTTGGCAAGACAGACGCCGTGCTCGCGGCGTCCCGCGCGCTCATCCTCGACCCGTTGGCTGGCCATGCTCCATCACGGACGCACATCACGGATCCGGATCTGCGCGGAACGATGAAGGAATTGGCGCAGCTCGATGGCGCCTTCGTGATTTCTGAAGGCGGGACCGTCGTGGCGGCGTGCCGTTATCTCGATGCCTCAGTCGAGCAGATCGCCCTGCCTCTTGGGTTCGGAAGCCGCCACGTAGCTGCGGCGTCGATTTCGCAGCGCATCGGCGCGGTCGCCATCGTTGTCTCGGAGAGTGGCGTCGTGCGTGTGTTTCATGCCGGGCAGATCGAGGCCACGCTGATCCCGGAGCTGTGGCTGTTGGACCGCCACCACACGCAGCTCAGCGTCGCCGCCGCCGGCGCCGTCGAAGCACAACGTCTGGGAACGGCCACGTTCTCGCTGAGCGACGCGGGTGAGCAATCGTGAGCACTTCAATCGCGTAGGAGGCGCGACAGGAAGAAGGAGGAAGTATGTCGACACAGTGGATGCAGATCGCAGTGGTGGGAACGATCTTGACGATCGGCGGACCGGTGCTTGGCGCAGCGCAATCGTCGCAGACCAAGACCGACACGTATACCTGGAATGGGGAATTCGTATCGCTCGACACGACCGCAAAGACGATGACCGTCAAGTCTCGCGTTGCGTATCAGGAGGCGATCTCCGAGCTGAAGCACTTAAAGGCCGGCGATCGCGTATGGATTGTCTGGTCCGGGATTCATGACTCCAGCGACGCCGTGCGACAGGTTCGACGGTCAGAGACAGGGCGCAAGATTGACGAGACGCTGGTGCTCCCCGCCGAACTCGTGTCGACGGAGGCGCCCAATCAGTACATCACGATTCGAGTCAAGGTGCCGGAAAGCGGGTTGTCGGCGATCAACACCGTGAAGCCCGGCGAGTGGGTGACCGTCACGTCCCGCCACCGGCCGTCGATTGATGACGAAGCCGTGGTAGCGGTCAGGCCGTACGGAGCGCGCACGACGACGGAGTGAGCACGATCATACGGGACTGTGATGCCTACGCCGCCTGGGTCCTGTGTGACGACTGAGTACGGGCGCGTGACGTTTTCGCAGTGTAAGCCCACTATGGCCCAAAGACGCACGGCGTCATCTCGACGCGCAGTGACCCAGCGGAGTCGCGCCCGACTCTGCAGAAAGGCTCTCGATGCCTCTGTAGCATTCGTGGGGATTCATGGGACGGAATGTATGGCAACTCGAGACATGTTCCTTGAGAGGCCAGTATCGGGTGATGTGCTGCGCGAACACGTCGCGCGGCTACTCGGCGCGTGCGGGCGACTGTCGCGCCACTTGCCTCCGCTCGACCTCTTGAACTTCGCTGGAAAAGCGGCGAATAGGCCGTCCTCACAGACGGTGTCCGCATTCCAGGGCGGGTCGTCTTCGGCGGCGCCAGTTTCGGGATCACAAAGCGATGCGGATGTTTCTGTCGGCGGGAACAGTCGTCCTGCGGAACAGCGCACCTGTCCACAGTGTCGCGAACCGTTGGAGTATCGGCAGAGGTCGCCAGTCCTCTCGGTGGCGGAACCGAATGATCGTCGGCCGCGAGAGCGTTTGCGCTATGTGTCTGGCTGGTTCTGCAACAACGCGAGGTGCGAGTATCGCGAGTTGGCAGGGTGACGGGAATAGTGGTCGACGAGGGCCAAGCATGGCAACGACTCCGCACCGTCCGAGCGAGGTTTCATTGCGAGGCTTCATCGAAGCTGTCGGTTCCGCCGAAGCGCCTCACAGCGCAGTGTCGACAGCGGCCGTGGCGGGAGGCTTAGGCAGTTCGCTTCTCCTGATGGTCGCGGCACTGCCTCAGACGAGGTCAGACTCCGTTGCGGATCGGACGAAGCTGATCGAAGCCGCGACCGCGCTCACCGACGTGCAACAGCAATTGATCGAGACGCTTGAGACCGAGACCGCAGTGAAGCTCTTCACCGCCCGCAACATGCCGCAAGCCAACGACGTGCAACGCTCGGAACGGCGGGCTGCGATACAGTTCGCGCTTCGTGCGTCTGCAGACGTGCCTCTCGAGGTGATGCGTCTGTGCGCGCAGGGATTGGAGCTCGCGGCAACAGTCGCAGCCCACAGCGCTCGCCCGGCATCGGCCGACGTCCAATTGGGGGTCGTACTCCTGCGGGCGGGTTTCGACGGCTCGCGTTCCAGTCTCGAGGGCAAGCTGAGCAGCTTCACTGATGCGGCGTACGTCACGTCAGTCGTGGCCGAGATCGCTCGCCTGAGTGACGTCACGATAGCCGCGACACGTGCCGCGGAGTCAGTGGTGAAGGTGCTGCCGGCCTGATTTGTTTCGTGAGGTATAGGAGGCCTCTTGACGTGCGTTCGCGATTACTGAAGACAACGGTTCTTACAACTGCCGCCGGAGCAATGTGGGCCCAAATGCCGCAGCTGACCTTGCGGTTGGACATCGGACGTCGGCTTTCGTTGAAGTGGTTTGTCCTCGGTCATGAAGATTGGATACGCCGGACTTCTGATCGCTTGTATCTCGAATGCTTCGAGTGCGGGCGGGAGACACGAGGATGGACAACTGGCAGGAGTCACCACTCAAACCGCGCCGCCGACGGTCGCGTCCATCGCGAGCCGGTGAACAAACGCGATGACCATTCGGCTCCTGCCTTGGCCCGTCCGCCACGGAGCCGGTCCCTGAGATCCGACTGTTCAATCGGTGACCACCGTGACATCACGATCGCCGCGTAGCCGCCGGGAGCGGCGTTTTCAATGGATCGACTTGTAAAACAGAAACCGGAGGGAACTATGGCTCGGAAGAGTTTGCCGGTCACTCTTGTCGCGGTATTGCTGATAGGCGCAATCGCGGCTGCCCAGGCGCACGCTCCCGTTGTCACGATGAGTGTGACGTTGCCGGACGGTCGCACGCAGGAACTGACCGCGACCGAAAGCGGACTCGCCACACTGACACTCAAAGACGGTACGGAGTACGGCTTCCGTCCCACGATTCAGGACAGTTCACCGTGGAATCGAATCGTCGTGACGGTCTTCAAGAGCGCGACAACCAGCTCGCCAACGACGGTTCTCGGGGAAATCGAGCTCAGGAGAGGCGGCCCCGCCATGGAATCGAAAACGAATCCGCCCTTCAAGGTGTCCGTGCCTAAGGTGTCTGCTCCAACGTCGCAGACTGAATCGTCGCCAAACGCGATCGGGAGGCCGGCCGGAGCTCTTGCGAACGCAACGGAGTCATACCGGTGAGCGCAAAGTCTTTATACTCAGCGGGTCGCAGCCAGATCGATCGCGACGATCAGACGCTCGTCCGAGCGCTGCAGGACCGCGGCGAGCGCGTCTTCAAACGAGCTCGCCGGGTCGTGGAGTGGCAGGACGCTGCGCTTGGCGCTCAAGGCAGGAACTAGGAAATAGCGTCATAGTCATCGCGGGGCGCCGCCGCTTCGATCGTCCCGCGCCCTGGCCGTCTGGCCCGGAAGTGGAGTTCCCGTGGCGGACGCGCGGGACTGCCCTTTGACGCCGCGGTCTGGCGTCCAGTTATGGGTCGCTGCCACATGGCAGAATCGCGCCAACTTGACGCGCCACGGCGTGAGGTCGGTCTGATGCTACGTCGTCGAGAGTTCTGGTGCGAGACGTCGCCGGCACCGTCTGCGCTCCGTGCGGGCGAGGTCCGCTTCGTTTCGGCCGCGGATCATGCGCGGACATCAACTTTTCGTGGCCAAACTAATCTGTAACCTGTGCGTTCTCTGCGTCACTCGTCGGTGTCGTCTTCGGCGTTTCGCGTCGGCGCGACGGGCAGCAACGTCAGACGTGGTGGATTTCCTGTCCACCGAAATGGAAGCCCGCAGTTCAAACACACGTAGTCGGTGCCCTGTGGGAATATGATTCCCGGCGTGAGTTCCGGTGGTGCGAGCGGACTTCCGCACGCAGTGCATCTCTTGTCTCGCGGCGGTGTCACGTTGCGGGTAGCGTTCGGGTGTTTAGCAACTCCCGGTCGCGTCAACTCGGAGAGTGTGCGGCTTTACATCCGTCGCCGCCAACCGCGTGCGCATCGGGCAGTGAACGATAGCAACCGATCCTCGGAACGTCCGGTCAGTCGAGCAGTCTCGCCCGTTTCAGAGCGCGTTTCATTTCGTCCACTTCTGCCTGCAACTGCGCGAGACGTGTCAATTGCGTCGCAAGGTCGACAGTGTGTTTCGCGACAGCATCGGTGTTGTCTTGTATTTGATGGAGCGACTTGACAACCTCTCTGAACTCCCCACGGCTCACGGCTTCGCGGCTCCGTCGCAGCCGGTTGATTTCCTTTTGGAGCACGCCAATACGTTCGTTCAGAGCGATGCGTCTGGTGACGCCGCTACGGAGAACGGGGCGGCTGCGCCTTTGGCGCTTAGCTGGCGACATGGAACACGCTCCCGCGCGCCGAACGCGCGTGCTCTGTTTTCTGCTGCCCATGTTTCAAAATCGATTCCACTCCGAACGGCGCACCCTTGGCAGACTCCGGTGGTAATCGCATAAAGAATCCATCCAGTGCCGCCACAGAGTGTTTCGATTGCTCCACGTTCAAGGCTTCGCGTCCTGTGTGGCCGACGCCTTGGAATGCCTCTTCGGTGTCGGCCGTCCTGAGTTGCTCATTCATGGCCTCAACGGCGCGCCGCACGCGATCCCACGGTATGCCGCCGCTCTTCGAGAATCTTTGGAGCGCGAGCCGGCCGGACGGATGTCACGATGCTGACGTGCCGGCACTCTGGCGCCTACGCGTTCGTCCCGCCCGCGGAACAGGACGCGTTCCGCCGTCTGTTCAAGGTGTCGGTACAACCCGCGCCGACGTAAACTCCTCAGCCGCCGCCGGTCGGCGTGTACGCCCTGCGCCGATCGGCCGCCGGCGGTCGATCCACCGGTGCCGCACGAGCCCGCGAACGTGCACAGCCAGAGCTCGCGATCGAGCCAGTCAACGTGGTCGTCGCGCGTCGTCGCTGAGCGCAGCGACGACGTCCCACGTCAGCGCCGTGGCCTCGCCCGCGTCACCATTGACGCGACCGCGCCCGGCAGAACCCGACGCTCAGCGTCGTCCGACGGTGATCACAAGGCCTGGAATCCGTGATCGCATCCGTGGAACGGGTGATCACGACGCCGTGGAATGAGTGATCACGATGGCGTGGAACAGGTGATCACGATGGCGTGGCGCGCGCAGGACTGTTTCGAGGAGTGAATTTCGCAAAAGCGGTAAATGGCGCCATGCTGTTCTAGCTCGCACGAGTCGGCCAGCTGATGGGTGGCCGCTATGATCGCGCCGCGCATGAACGACTTACAGTCGTCGCACGCCACGGCTTCGAGCCGGCGTCCGTACTGCAGAGTACGGCTCACGAGTACGTCGGAGGCGCGTATGCGAAATGTGATGCCTATGCTGCTGATCGGGTCGGCGCTCGCCGCCGGCACCGCGTGCACGTCGATGTCCTCGGCGTCGCCGTCAAGCCCATCGAGTTCAGGCGCGAGTGGTTTCAAGGCCAGCGGAACGGTGAGCGAAGTGCCGCCGGGATTCAGTCCGCTCGCGGACGCCCGCATCGAGATTGTTGCAGGTCCGAGCCTGCACGCAGTCGTCACCACCGATGCCGCCGGAAAGTACACCTTCGGCACGCTCTCGAATGCGAATTACACGTTCAAGGTGACGCGTGAGGGGTATCAGGATTTGACGAAAAGCGTGCTCTTGAACCGGGACATGAGTAGCATCGACATCCCGCTATATCCGGTGCCGCCCGCTGGCGCCACGGCCCGCTGCAAAGACAAGTCGTGGAGTTTTGCGACGGACAAGAACACGGCATGCCTGCCGCGCAACGGCGGCGTCAGCTACTTCGTGTGCCCCGGCCTGCTCTGTCCGACGAGCAGCAGCGGTAATTTAAGTTAACGATGGTTGCTCGTGGCGGAACCTGCTTCAGTTTAAGCCGTTACCGCCATCGCTACCGGCAGGATCGTACTCGAAACACGGCCCAGACGAGTCCGTCTCATGAGGCCCATTGGGCCAAACCGGTAGTGGCGGCTTTAGTGCCGTTTCGATTTATTGCGGAGCACAGGCCACGATCGACTGGCGCGTTCTGTCGTTCGTGCGTTCGGCATCGCGCCGGCGTTGCGCGCGACGTCGATGAACCTCACCGCTACGCTGAAGGAACCAGCCGATCAGTCGGTGGCCTTTATCGGAGTCGCACTTGCAGAAGCAGCTTGCGTCGCCGCTTTCTGGTGGTCGCGCCGGCACGAAGCGGCTCTTGCGGCGCCGGTCGAGCAAGCTCTGCCAAGTCCTTGGCCGCCTCCCAGCCTTGCACGATTCTAACGTGAGTACGTTGTCAATGAACTCGACGGTGACGCGGCTATTGAGCGTGGGCGTGGTGTTCACGTTCTCGATGGTGGGCTGTGCGCTCAATCGTACGGAAGTCAAGAGCCTGCGCGATCCAACTGCAGCTGGTATTCAGTTTGACCTGCCGATCGACACGACAATCTCCGCCCTGAATGCGATCCCACCCCACTGCGGTCCGACAGGGAATCGCCGCGTGCGCGACGAAGAGCGACGCGTGTATCGCATCGACGGCACGATTACCCGCGTCAAGCGTGAGCGCGATCACGATATCCATATCGTACTGGCCGACACGACGAATCCGGAGGATCACGTTGTCGTCGAGTCCGATGACCCTAATTTTGGCAAGAATGCGACATCGCCCTATCGTGACAGGCTCGTCGCCGCGCGCAGGATGATGGATGCCCTTATCAGCGACTCTTCCGCGAATCGACTTGACGATCTGAAGGGCACGATGGTTCGCGTGACCGGCGTCGGCTTCTTCGACGTGAATCACCTCCAAAAGGGTCGGTCACGAAGCTGCATCGAGCTGCATCCGATACTCACGATTGAACGGCTCAACGCGATCTCGACGGGACAGATACCGAACGCGTTCGAAGGCCGCTTGTTGGAAAATGTTGGTATCGCCACAGGGTCGGGGGAATCGTCGCGTGACTGCTCAGGCGATACGTGCGCGCTCGAGGAGACCCGCGAGAGAGAGTCGGTAACTCGGCGACGCCCCGACTTCAATCCGAATGACTCTCGCCATGCGCGAGACAATCCCGGCGACGCGTGTATTGATGGGCGGGAATCCGACGCCGCCCTCTTGTAACCACGCAACATCAGCATGACTCAGGAACCGGTCGGGATGCGCGCCGGTGAAACGACGGCATGGATATTGGGATCTTTGTCGGCCCGATCAACAAGTGTCCCTAACTGACTGGCTATATCTGGAGTGAGCAGGGCGTGCTTACCTCCATTGATGCGGACAATCAGGGTAGTGCCGTGTTCGTCGATTTCCAGTCCGGTTCTGTCTTTAGCGGTCATGGCTTACCCTTATTGATTGACGCGAGCTTGAGCACCGACCCGGCTTATCGTGCAAGGAACTCCAGCGCCTTGGGCACGAAGTCCGCGTGGTACTGGAACACCCCGCCGTGTCCGGCATCCGGGTAGATGATGAGGTCGCTATTGGGAAGACGCCGCGCCAGATCGTGCGTGTTGTTGCTCGGCACCATACGATCGCTATCGCCGTTTGCGACCAGCACCGGTTGCTGAATCTTTGACAGATCCGCCGGTTCCTTCGAGCCCCAGCGGCGCAGCGCCTTCAACTGTGCCTGCAGCGCGGTCACGGTGATTTCCTTGTCCCGGTTCTGAGAGCGTTCGCTCAATCGCGCCAGGAATTCTTTGCCGGCGCGGATCCCACCGGGCGTCCTGGTGAAGAACAGGAACTGTTTCGGGTCTTGACGAGTGAGAAAGCCCCGTACGATGTCGAGGTACGTCACCCGGGGTACGTTGCTGATGCCTTCGCCCCCGGCAGGACCCGTCCCCGCGATGATCATCCTGCGTACGAGTTGCGGCTCCATCAACGCGATTTCCTGCGCAATCATCCCGCCCATCGAGAAGCCGAACAGGTCCACCTGTTCGAAACCCATGGCCTTGATGAACGTGATCGCGTCCCTGGCCATCTGCTCGATCGAGGCCGCCGGTGCGCCGCTGGACGCGCCAACGCCTCGATTGTCGAACGTGACGACGTGACGGCTCGCCGCGAGCCCATCAACCACGCGAGGGTCCCAGTTGTCCAGGACGGCAGCCAGGTGGATGAGGAACACCACCGGCGGGCCGGGATTATTTGCCCCGAGCTCGCGATAAGCGAAGCCCACGCCGTCTGCGGTGATCGTCCGTGTCGGCACGTTCCGCCAATTGATGTTCTGATCTTGCGACGTAGTCATGCTCTGCCTCGTTTCAGCTCAGTGAGACGACGACCTTGCCCTTGGCGCGTCCTGCTTCGAGATAGGCCATCGCCTCTTTGGTCGATGCGAAGGGGAAGACTCGATCGACGACCGGGCGGATGATTCCCTGATCGATCAGAGACGCGATCTCGGTCAACTGGCGACCGCTCGCTCTCATGAATAGAAACGAATATGTTGTCTGCCGGCGCTTTGCCCCCGCTCTAATGCTGTAGCTCAGGACGCCCATGATCATTCTGAAGATCCATGACGCGCCGATGCTTCGCGCAAACGCCGCATCGGGCGGGCCTGAAATGGAAATCAGCTGTCCACCGGGCTTGAGCACTCGCAGGGATTTCTCGAGCGTCACCTTGTCCAGGCTATTCAAGACAACGTCGTAGTCACGCAGCAGGTCTGCGAAGTCCTCTTTCTTGTAATCGATCACGATGTCGGCGCCCAGGCGTCTGACGAGATCCACGTTGGCCGTGCTCGTCGTGGTCGCCACTGTCGCGCCGACGTGCTTCGCCAACTGAATGGCAAACGTGCCCACCCCGCCCGAGCCGGCGTGGATGAGAACCTTTTGTCCCCGCTTCAGATTCGCTCGTTCGATGAGGGCCTGCCACGCGGTCAAGCCGACTAAGGGGATGGACGCGGCTTCTTCCATCGAGAGTGCCTTGGGCTTGATTGCGACGTCCTCTTCGTTGATCGCAATGAACTCCGCGAACGCACCGATTCGCCCGTCAGCCGGCCGTGCATAGACTTCGTCGGCGGGCTTGAATCGACGCACCCGAGATCCGATCCGGACCACTACCCCGGCCACGTCATGGCCCAGGATAACCGGCAGGCGATACGGCAGAATGCGCTTGAACTCGCCGTTGCGAACTTTGGAATCCAGGAGGTTGACGCCAGCGGCGTGAATCTGGACCAAGACGTCATCCTCGCGCAGTTCCGGGTCTGGCATCTCGCCGGCCCGCACGCGATCGGCGCTTCCATAACGATCGAGGATGAATGCCTTCATTGATGTTGTCTCTCGACTACTTTCCAAGGCCATCGATGAGCGCCTTCCC
>Ga0066696_10001012_pt1 | contig 11777 bp, 7 predicted proteins | sample GraSoiAngelo_145_FD_71412 | JGI IMG/M metagenome (GOLD analysis project Ga0066696, IMG submission 71412) | Grasslands soil microbial communities from the Angelo Coastal Reserve, California, USA - 14_1009_05_20cm | ecosystem: Environmental > Terrestrial > Soil > Grasslands | place: USA...
ATCGCTACGTGGCGAGCGACATCAACCCGGTCTACCTGCAGACCCTGGCGAATCTCCAGGAGGACCGTCCCTACCTGCGCAGCTCGTACTGCGACGTCACCGACCTCGCTACCTTCCCCCACGAGTCCGGGCCCTACGACACCGTCATCTGCCTGAACGTCATCGAGCACGTCACCGACGACCGCGCTTCCTTGCGCAACATCGGCAGCGTCCTCGCCGAAGGCGGCCGCGCCATCGTCCTCGTACCGCAGGGCCAATGGAACTTCGGCACCCTCGACGAAGTGCTCGGCCACCGCCGCCGCTACGACGAGGCCAGCCTGCGCAAGCTGGCGGCCGACTGCGGCCTCGAGGTCGAGCGGGTCCTCCAGTTCAACCGCGTCGGCACCATCGCCTGGTACCTGAACGGGAAGATGATGCGCCGGCGGACTTTCGGCCTCGGCCAGATCCTGGTGCTCAATACCCTGACGCCGATCTTCCGCATGCTCGATCGATGGCTTCCCGTCCCCCCTTTGAGCCTCATCGCCGTGCTGCGGAAGCCGGCTCGCGCTGCCGACCAGGTGCTCTTGCAAGAGACCAGCCGGGCTCCGGCCCCGTAGCGGTCACGGCACCAGCACCACCTTCCCGAAGTTCTCCCGGTGCTCGAGCCGCTCGAGGCCGCGCGCCGACTCGGCAACGGGCACCTCCGCATCGACGATGGCGCGGAAGGCGCCCTCCTCGAAGCCGCGCAGGATCTCGCGCATCTCGCGGGCGAGCATCTCCTCCTCGCCCCACAGCCGGCCGATGTTGACCCCGAACACGCCCTTGTTGTCCTTCATCAAGGAGAGCGGCCAGAACGGCGTCATGTGCACCGCGGAGGAGATCATCTTGCGGACGCCGCCCAGCACCGAGCTGGCGCCGAAGATCATCAGCTTCCCGGTGATGGCGAGCGACCGGAAGCTCTTCTGGATCGACGCGCCGCCCACCGCATCGAGCGCCACGTGGACTCCCTTGCCCGCGGTGATGCGGCGGACCTCCACCTCGAAATCCTGGGTGCGGTAGTCGATTGCATGGGCGAGCCCGAGATCGCGCAGCCGGGGGTGCTTTCCCGCCGAAGCGGTGCCGATCACCTCCGCACCGATCCGCTTGCAGATCTGCAGGGCCGCGAGCCCGACGCCGCCGGCGGCCGCGTGGACCAGGACCCGCTGCCCGGGGCGGAGGTTGGCCAGCTCGACCAGCATGTGCCAGGCGGTCAGCCAGTTGACCGGAATGGACGCGGCTTCGGCGAAAGAGAGCCGCGAAGGAACGGGCAGGAGCAGATCCTGCCGGATGGCGACCAGCTCCGAATATCCGCCGAATCGAGTCGTCGCGACCACCCGCTCGCCGCGCCGGGAGGGCGGAACGCCTTCCCCTACCTCGTCGATTTCGCCCGCCACCTCATACCCGGGCACGAAAGGGCGCGGCGGCGCATCGGGGTAGAGGCCGTAGCAAGCCATCAGATCGGCGAAGTTCACTCCGCAGGCGCGAACGCGGATGCGCACCTCGCCGGGACGCAACCGGGGATCCGGGGTTTCACGTACTTCCAGAGCGCGGCGGGGCGGACCTTTTCGTGCGATGAAGACCTGTCTCATGGGTCCTCTCTTGCGCGGACCACGCGCGACTTGGCAATCTTCCTCGATGCGATCGGTCCGGCTCCCCGCCGTCCTCTGCGCTCTCGCTGCCGCCTGCGCGGGGACGGCCCCGCGTCCCTCTAGCACGGTGCAGCGGGATCTGCCCCTCGCCGCGCAGGCGCGCGCGGAGGCCGCTTCCTTCGACCTGCGCTACTGCAGCGACGACCAGGGAGAGATCGAGCGCCTCCGGGCGGCGCTGCTCACCGCGGCGGGGCCGCTTTCGCGCTGGGGCGCCTTCGAGCAGCCGGTCGCCATCCGCGTCTACCCGGACCACCAGTCGCTCGAGGCAGCGGTGCAGCGCGAAGGATATCCGTGGTTGCGCGCCTGGGCGTTCGCGGACCGCATCTTCCTGCAGTCGCCGCGGAGCTGGAACGATCCCTCGCCGGCCACCGTCGCGGCGGAGCTGCGCGAGCTCCTCGCCCACGAGCTGACCCACGCGCTCATGTACCAGCTCCTCGGCGGCGCTCCGGAGCCGCCGCTCTGGTTCCGGGAAGGGATGGCTTCGGTCACGGCGGGACAAGGGCACCGCCGGCCCACTGCCGAAGAGCTCTCGCGCTGGATCGCCGCGCACCCGGGACAGGACCTCCTCGAACCAGCCCCGGAGGTGTACCGGACGGAGAAAGAGGCCGTGTACGGGGCGGCGCACCGCGCCTTCGAGCTGTTCGTCGCGCTCGCCGGCGACGAAGGAGTCCGCGAGCTGCTCCTGCTCACGCGCGGAGGGGCGAGCTTCGAGGACGCGTTCGCGACCGTGACGGGCGTGGGACTGGCGCGGTTCGAGGTCGACGCCGTGCGCGCCCGCTTCTCGCGCGCCGGGTTCGAGCGGCGGCAGGGAGCGGGAAGCGACTAGCGCTTCACCGCCGTCACCGGCGGATTCGCCCACGGCGACGGAAGCACCGGCGGCCGCCCCGTGTCCTTGCGCGTCCGCTGCAGCTCGATCTCCGAGATGAGGATCGCCGGCGCCACGGTGCTCACCGGGACGAAGCCGCTCTCCGCGCCGCAGTAGCCGTTGAAGACCCGCATCTCCGAGCCGGTCGCCACGATCTTGTTGATGCTGGTGAGCGGAGTGCCCACGATCTCGACCCCGCGGACCAGCGTCTCCTCGCCCGTCTTCGCGTCGACCTTGTAGACGAGGCGAGGCTGGCCCTTGAAGGCCTGGTAGGCGTACCCGCTCGTGTCGGTATTGCCGCCCGTCACGTCCCTGATGAGGAGCCCGAACGGCTTCTGCTGGCGGCGCACCTCGGCGAGCAGCGCCTCTTTTAGTTTCGCGGCCGACAAGGTGTGCTTCGACTGCACGACGAGGTTCGCCATGCGCGCCACCGGATCGCGACCGGGCGAGCTGCGCCCGTGCCCGTTGGACTTCGCGAACCCGGCGACCGGCGCGCGCGAGAGCAGGAACGATCGCAGCACGCCGCTCTCGACGAGGAGGGTGCGCTGGGCCGCGACGCCCTGGTCGTCGTAGCGGTACTCGCCGTTGAGGCTCATCCCGCTCCAGCTCCCGAGCGTCGGGTCGTCCACGATGCTGAGGAAGGAAGGCAGGATGGCCTTGCCAATCTGTCCCTTGAAGGTGCGCCCGTCCTTGTCGTCGTTCTGGCGCTCGCCCTCGAGGCGGTGCCCGACGGCCTCGTGGAAGAGGACGCCCGCGGCCTCCGGCGCGAGGATCGCGGGCCCGGTGTAGGGATCGAGCGGCGGCGCCTTCCGCAAAGCGAGCAGCTCCTCCACCATGGCGTCGACCTTGCGCGAGAGATCCTCGCCGCGGGGAAGCTCCGACTCGCGCATGCCGTAGAAGTCGCGGCTGTTGTCGAGCAGCATCCCGTCCGCCGCACGGGTCCAGGCCTGCACGTGCATGCCGTAGATCACGTGCTCGGTGACGAGGCGCGTCCCCTCCGTCGAGGAGAATTCGCGCTCCTCGTGGTCGACCGCGACGCGGATGTGCGAGTCGAACAGCTCAGGATGGGCGCGGAGCCGCTCGGTCTGCGCGCGCAATTCCGACTTCCACGCTTCGCGGTCGAAGGGATGCGGCGCAGGCTCGAGCACTTCCACCTTCGGTGTCTCGCGCGAGAAGCTCGAGGGCCGCTCCGGATCGTCGGGCCGATAGACCTCCTTGCCCTTCTTCTTCAGATAAGCGGAGAGCGACTTCTTGTAGAGGTCGTCGGTGAGCAGCCAGACGGCGTTGCGCAAGGCGCCCGGATCGTCGTCGAGCGGCGCCTCGTGGCCCGCGCTGTACCCGGAATCTGCCGAATCGAAATCGAACATCTCCTGCGGGCCGCTGTTGTCGAACTCGTAGCTGCCGACTCGGACGTCGGCCGAAAGCCGCCTCTCGCGCCGGGAATTGTCGAGGAAGATGGCCCCGTACTTCGCGCCCACTTCCTGCGTCGTGACGCCGCGTATCGCGTAGGCGAGGAAGTAAGGCGCCTCGTGGCCGTGCAGCCGCAGGCTCTCCTGCGATCGGGTCAGCTCCTCGACGAGGGCCGAGAGGACGCGCTGTCGCGGGTCGGCGAGGTTCGGGGTCCAGGAGGGCGGAGCGGCGAGCGATGCGGCGAGGAGGACGGCAATCATTCCATAGGTTGTAAACCAGCTACCTCCGCGGCGCGAAACAGGAGGTGGTTGCGAGTAGGACCGCGGCGCCGCTCAACTGGAAGAGTAGCCTGTCTGCCGAAACGGGCAGCAAAGCGTCGACGTCGGGCGGCGCCGCGACATAGATGGCGAAGAGTGACGCGGTGCAGAGCACGAGCGCTCGGCGGAGGATGCGGGCCGCCTCGAAGCGGCCCGACGAAAGCCGGAGAGGCCAGGCCGCAGCCACCGCAACCGCGGGGCCGGCAAGACCCCAGGACGCGAAGTTCCACGATTGCGCGACGAGCCCCGAGGCAACCGCGGCGAAGCGGTGGAAATCCGAGACCCGGGCCCAGAGCCCCGCCACCGTCGTATGGGCGGCGAAAGCGTTCGGCGGCGCGAAGCGGAGCTTGAAGACCAGGAGCAACACGAACCCGGGCAGACCGCCGAGCAGCATCGCCAGCGCGGCCCGCCCGCGCATCGCGGTCGAAACCGCGATCCACAGCGCCGCTGCCCAGACGAGCCCTTCGTTCTTCGTCAACGCGCAGAGGGAGGCGGCAAGCCCGGCGAGAAGGAGCGATCCGCGCCTTCCTCCTGAGTGCACCGCCAGGGCGCAGGCGGCGGCGAGAAGCGCGGCGAGGGGAACGTCGGCGCACTGGGTCGCGCCCAACTGGAGGAGCGCGGGAAATCCCAGGACCAGGAGCGCCGCTGCGCATCCCGCGGCCGGTCCCAGCGAGGCCGCGGCGGACGTGCCGACCACCGCGACGAGCAGCGCCGCAAAGGCGAGCGCGATCGATCCGGAGGCGTAGGAGTCCTCTCCCGCGACGCCGAACGCATCGGCGACGAGGGCGGGTACGAGCAGCGGATAGTCCGGATGGGCCTCCGGCATCTCCGGAGAGAACGCGAGATCGAGGCGCAGGGGTGCGCGATGAAGCGCTCGCGCGTGGAGGTTCCAGATCGCGCGCGCGTCCCAACCGCCGTCCGGATAGCGGACGGTGTGCTCGACGAAGAGAGCGAAGACGAGCAGCGCGGCAGCGGCGGCCGCTGCCGCGAGAATGCGGTCGCTGCACGCTCGCACTACGCCTGCTTCGAGGCGCAGTCCCCGGCCTCGAACGGCGACCAGCACTGCCGCGCCGGCGACGACGAGCGCGCGATCCTTCCACGGCGCGGGCAATCCGGCGAGGCGAAGCGCCATCGACAGCGCGCCCGAGATGCCGAGCCCGAGCAGCGCTCCGGCCGCGAAGCGGAAGAGTTGCTCGGCGCGCGACCCTGCGCGGGGAAATGCCGCCGCGCAGAGCGCCAGCCCGCCGAGGATCGCACCGATCGCGAAGATCATCGGCGTTCGAAGAGGGCCACCGCTCCGTGCGATGCGACGAGGGAATAGCCGCGGGCACGCGCGATCGATTCGAGCGCCGACGGCTTCCCCGCCTCCGCGACGGCGAACCGCCACGTATCGTTCGCCGCCACGATCCGGGGGCACAGGGCATAACGCGCGTCGTAGAGCCGGCCGGCAGTTCTTTCTGACCCCGGTTCGGAGTCGGTCAGGAAGGAAACCTTCTCCACCTCGGCAGGCAACAGCGGCGGAACCCACCGATAGCGCGTATCCGGGCGCACGCGCTCGCTCGAGGCGCGAAGCGGATGCTCCTTCCACAGGTGCAGCGAGATGTCGCGCAAGAGCCCCGCGGCGCAGAGCACGAGCACCACCCAGCGAGCCGCTCGCATCGGCAGAACTTGGCACAATGGCGACCGTTAAACGAGCGCGGTGGGGCCGCCCGGAACCCGGCCCCACCGCGCCCAAGCGCAGCCCCGCCGCCACGGGGCGCGCCACCTTCCCGCGGTCTCCAGAGCGCGGCCCAGGGGAAGGCCGAGCCCGCCGCGGATCATGTCTCGCCCGAAGGAGCGACTCCCTTCGTGGCGCCGTCGAAGCTAGGCATCCCCTCGCCCGCAAGCACGAGGACAGCCGTCCAGATGCTCGCCGGCACTTTTCCCGCGAGGCGCAGGGCGATGGTCCGGGCGGGCGTCCGCTCCGCGTAACCGGGAGAGACGTCCGAATCCTCGACGGATAAATGGAAAGGAAGCGTTGCGGCAAAGGCGAAGAGCGCGAACGGCGCCCGGTTCACCACGACTTCGACCGCGCGCGTCGCGTCGAACCCGTCCGGAGCGTAGCCCTGTTCCGGCAACTCGCGCAGCCGCGCCATCTCGGCGCTCGTAGCTGGACGAACGTTCACGTTCACGTGGGGCACGTGGAAGCGCACGTCGACGACGTGCTTTCCGCTTCCGACCAGTTCGTCCTGCAGGACCGCCATCCGGCGGCGCACGTCGAGCGCCGCCACCCGCCGGTGGACGACGCCGTGGACCAGCCTCTGGTATCCGACGTGCTCGCCGCTCGCCATCTCCCAGCCACCGCCGCGGCCGAGGAAGCGGATGCGGGCGCGCGAGGTATCCGGGAGCGCGAAGAGCCGTCCCGCGATGATCCGGTTCTGCTCCGCCGCGTCGATCTGCACGGTGCTGTGCGCCGACGTCCCTCGCCGCGCGTCGCGTTCCTTGGGATCCCGGGCGTAGACGAAGGTGCCGCGATCGAGGACCAGGTCGACTGCGCCCCACGACAGCTCGATCGAGTTCTTGTCGTTGTGCGCGTGGCCGCCGCAGCCGCCCTGCCCGTTCGGTCCGCTGGTCAGGCAAAGATAGCCGTCGCCGCTCCGCAAGGTCGCGATGCCGGCGTCGGCAAGCAGGTGGCTCGCGGTCCGACCGTCGGCCGGGAGCGATGCGAACCGCTCGACGCCGGAGGTGCCGAGAAGCCACGCCACCTCGACCGGGCACGGCGAAGACGGATTCTTCAGCGAAGGATTGCCCAGCGCCGCCGCGCCGAGCGCCGGAAGGTATCCGCAATCGAGCGCGGCGCGAGGCATGAGCGGAAGCCCGCGGCAGGAATCGAGGTCCCCGATCTGGGGGATGTTCCCCGACGGCTTGAGCAGATCGCCGAGGGAGCGGAAGAGGCCCACGACGCAGCGCTCGACCGAGCGCGGCGCAGGATCCCCGCCGGCCCGGGCCGCCAGGACCGCGCCGAGGAAAAGCTCGGTCACGAGGCGCTGGTACCCGGTGGAGGATTCGAAGTGGGTGCCGTCCGGACGGCACTGGCGCTCGATCTCGACCCACAGCTTGTGCCCGAGTTGCTCGCGCCAGAAGCGTGCCCGGGGAAGCTCGGGGAATAGCGATCCGACCACCACCGGGCCGACCAGATCGGCCGCGTAATGATTCGTCCGCACCGCTGCCGTCTCTTCGAGGTGTTCCTCGGCATAGGCGCAGTGCTCCTCGAGCATCGCGGCCACCTCGCCGAGCACCTTTCTGTCGACGGCCGGATCGTCCATCACGTAGGCGAAGCTCAGGGCGACGTGGAAGGCGCGCGAGGAGACTTCCATCGCCACCGACCACTGCACGCCCATTCCCACCGGGCAGTCGTTGCGGAACTGGCGGATGGTGGCGATCCATGCCCGCGCCCACGCGCTGCGCTCGGTGGCGGAGCGCGCGAGCCAGCGCGCCTGTCCGTAGCGCCACAATTGCTGCAGCCTTCCCACTTCCCAGGCGGCCTTGGCATCGGCGCCCGGCTGGAACAGGTTCACGCGCGGTCCCGGTACGGAGACGTCGTAACGGACCTGGTGGCCGATGGGATCGAGGTCGTAGTCGATGGGGACGATCTCCCCGGGCTCGACGTCGGAGTTGCGCTTCCGGCAGTCCTTCCACTTCCCGAAGACCGGCACCTCGGCCCGCTTGCAGGCATCGGCCTCGCGCAGGATGAATCGGCAGGCTTCGGGATACCTCTCGCGGAGCAGGTGGGCAGTCGCCTCGCGCTCAGCGGGATCGACGATCGACGGCCGCCGGCCGGTGAGCGCGTTGCGCAGAAGCTCGCCGCCGGAAAGCCGGGGCACCTCGAAGAAGAACGGCGTCAGCGCCTTGGGCATGCCGCCGCGCACCGCTCGTCGCGCGCGCACCGCGACCGCCCGGGCGATGTCCCAGGGCGGCACGTTGGCGGCGAGGTACGCGAGATATCCGAGGTCGAGCGAACCCGGCATCAGGCCGCCTTCTTGCGCGACTCCAGTGCGCTGGCGACGATCTCCTGCATCTCGGCTACGCGGGCTTCCCATCCCTCGCTCCTCACCTGCGCGGCGCGCACTTCGCTCGGCCCGGGGCCGGCCGAGATGGCCGCGGAGATCTCACGCACCACGGAGTCGAAATCGACGCCGATGCGGCAGACGGAGAGCCGCTCCACCTCGGGGATGGCGGTGCTCACCACCGGTAGGCCCGCCGCCAGGTACTCGCGCACCTTGAGCGGGTTGGAAGCGAGGGTCAGCTCGTTGACCTTGAAGGGCATGAGCGCGACGTCGAAGGCCTTGGCGTAGCGAGGCAAGTCCGCGTACGGCTTGCGCCCGAGGAAGTGGACGTTGCGCGCGCCGTCGAGCGGCGACATGTCGGTCGTCGAGGAGCCGAGCAGCACCACCGAGCCGCCGCTGAAGGAATCGGCGACGTGGCGGATGAGCCGCAGGTCCACCCAGTCGGCGATGAGGCCCCAGAAGCCGATCACCGGCCCGGGCAGATGCTTCACCTCATCGGGGATGGTGGTCTTCGGATCGAAGGCCTTGGCGAAGTGCTCGAGGTCGACCCCGTGCTGGACGAGATGGGCGTTGAGATTGGTCCGCGCCTTGTCGAGGCGCAGCTTCTCCGAGGAGCAGATGACCACGTCGGCCTTGCGCAGGAGCCGCTGCTCGAGCTCGCGGATCTGCTGCGCCGGCGCGTCGCTGAAGGCGCTGAACTCGTCCACGCAGTGGTAGACGACCAGCTCCTCGCCGAGGTTGCCGGAGACCGGCGCGCTACTGGGCAAGAAGCTCCAGCTGATGACGTCCTTGAAGCCGAGCTTGTCCATCGCCCGGTTGACCTGGGCGCGGAGCAGCGCTCCGTTCGCGGCCCGCACCATCTCCGACCCGTAGAAGGGAATGGCGAGGGGCGAGAGCACCCAGATGTTGGGATGGCGCTGGCGGATTCCCTGCATGGCGGAGGTCAGCTTCTTGCCGATGCGCTTCAGGTCCTTCGCCGAGGCGGTCGGCTTGCGGTTGCCGATGCTGTTCACCCACAGCACCCGGTTCTCGCGGGCGAGGATCTTCATGGCGTGCATCTTGGAGAGCGGATCGCCGTCCCAGTCGTTGGAGAAGCAGACGATGTCGCGGCCGTAGAGCGAACCCATCGGAGCCTTCCTTTTCGTCGTTTTCGCAGCGGTCTTGATCTCGGGCGCGCGCTCCGAGGGCAGGCGCGCGGGATGGCCGACCTTGTGCTGGCGGAGCCAGAGCTCGTAGACCCAGAGCGCGTAGAGCTCTTCCTTGCGATCGCTCACTCCCCGCTTGTGGTCGTCGAGGAGGCGCATGAGCGGCTCCTCGCCGAAGCGGGCCCGGCAGAAGGAATCGCTGCCGAGGAGTGCCTCGCGAAGCGGCTCGTGGAGCTGCTTCTTGAACCAGCCGGAAACCGGGACCGTGAAGCCCCTCTTCCCCGGCGCCGTGCACTCGGCCGGAAGCCGCTCGTGGGCCGCGGCGCGGAGCAGCCACTTGCCGACGTTGCCGCGCAGCTTGGCGCGCTCGGGCAGCAGGGCGCACCACTCGATGAGCTGGTGGTCGAGGAAGGGAACGCGCAATTCCACCGACGTCGCCATCGTCATCTTGTCGGCCTTGACGAGGAGGTCGTCGGGGAGCCAGACGCGGCGATCGAGCTCGAGCATCCGCTCCAGCGGCGGAAGACCCTCGGTTTCCGCCCAGTGCACCGCCAGGCGATCGACGAGCTTCGCGCTGATCTTGCGCGGCGGCACCAGGCCGCCTTCGCCCGCGCGCAGGATCGACTTCTCCTCGTCGACGAAGGCGCACGAGACGCCGCGATAGCGCTCCTCGAGCGGCAGCGTCGCCCAGTAGAGGTACTTGCGCAGCTTCGGGTTCTTCACGAACCGGGCCGCGAGCGGAGCGGCCGTGTCCACGGCGGAGCCCGCCGCCGCTCGCATCCGCTCGAAGTACAGCATGGTCCGGTAGATGGGGTAGCCCGCCAGGACCTCGTCGGCGCCTTCCCCGGAAAGGACCACGGTGACGTCCTGCCGGGCCCGCTTGGAGAGATAGTAGAGGGGAACGCAGGCCGCGTCCGCGACCGGCTCGTCGAGGTGCCAGACTAGATTCGGCAGGAAATCGAGGAAGTCCTTGGCGGTGACCACCACCTCGGTGTGATCGGTGCCGAGCGCGCGCGCCACGCGGCGCGCCTGATCGAGCTCGGAGGATCCGTCCTCGGCGAGGTATCCGACCGAGAAGCTCTTCACTTGCGGTCCGCCGCTCTCGGCGCGCAGGTCGACCATGTGCGCGGCGATGGCGCTCGAGTCGAGCCCGCCGGAGAGGAACACGCCGAGCGGAACGTCGCTCATGAGGCGGATTTTGGTCGCGTGCCGCAGCCGTTCCCAGAAGTCCTCGGCCAGGTCGCGGTCGTCGCGGCTCTCGTCCGGCGCGGGCGGGTAGACCGTCTTCCAGTAGCGCCGGACGGTGAGCTTGCCGCCGTCGAAGATGGCATACGAGGCCGGCGGGAGCTTGTGGATCTGGGTGAAGGCGGTGAGCCCGGCGGGGACGTAGCGGAGGCTCAGGTAGAGATCGAGCGCCTCTTCGTCGAGCTCGCGGGGAACTGCAGGATCGCAGAGGAGCGACTTGATCTCGCTCCCGAAGGTCAGCCGGTCCTTGCCGAGGTGGTAGTAGATCGGCTTCTTGCCCAGGCGGTCGCGGGCGAGGAAGAGCCGGCGCTTGTTCCGGTCCCAGATGGCGAAGGCGAACATCCCGCACAGCCGCTCGGGAAGCTCTTCGCCCCACTCTTCGTAGCCGTGGACCAGGACCTCGGTGTCGCAGTGGCTCTTGAAGACGTGGCCCTTGGCGACGAGCTCCCGCTGGAGATCGAGGAAGTTGTAGATCTCGCCGTTGAAGGTGATCCAGATGGTCCCGTCCTCGTTGGTCATCGGCTGCGCGCCGGCCGAGGAGAGATCGATGATCGACAGGCGCCGGTGCCCGAAAGCGAGCGGGCCTTCGATGTGGACGCCGCTACCGTCCGGACCGCGATGCGCGATCACGTCGGTCATGCGGGCGAGGAGCTCGCCGTCGGCGGGATGCGCCGGATCTCGATTCAGGAAGCCACTGATGCCGCACATGCAGGGTTCTCCACCAAGGTCGTCGTGTTGTCGTTCGTCTTCGCCGGCCGCGCGGGCACCGCAGGCTCTGCGGCCGGGGCGTTGGAAGCAGTGCCGGGGGCGCCGGTAGCGCCCGAGTAGAGCTCGAGAAGCCGTTGCAGGCAGTCGGTCTTCGCCGCCGTTTCCGGAGCGGGAGCGACGCGCAGCGAAGGATGTTCCTGGGCGGCTTCGAGGAGCGCCGCGGCGAGCGCATCGACGTCGCCCGGAGGGACGAGCCGTGCTTCCGGAGGCCTGGTCCCGACCGAGGAGGCGACGACGGCGCGGCCCAGCGCGACTGCTTCGCGAACCGAGACCGAGTCTCCGTCGGCGAGCGTCGGGCGGACGAAGACGTCGGA
>Ga0066696_10001014_pt1 | contig 11770 bp, 10 predicted proteins | sample GraSoiAngelo_145_FD_71412 | JGI IMG/M metagenome (GOLD analysis project Ga0066696, IMG submission 71412) | Grasslands soil microbial communities from the Angelo Coastal Reserve, California, USA - 14_1009_05_20cm | ecosystem: Environmental > Terrestrial > Soil > Grasslands | place: USA...
CAGGTACTGGCCGGGCGGCAGCCTGGAGCTGTCGGCGGCCGAGCTGCGGCGTCCCTTGAACCCGCGCGAGATAAAGGCCAAGGCAGCGAGTCTAGTGCCGCCGCTGGTCTCAGGCGCAACCGCGGAAGGGCTGCGCGGGCCGGCCCTTGACCCCCGGCCGGCAGCGGAACAGGCTGCCGGCCTCGGGCTGGCGGGCGAGCTCGGCGGCGTCAAGATCCTTGGCGGCCGACGTGATGTAGAGCTGGTCCAGATCGGGACCGCCGAAGGCGCAGCACGTGACCTGCGTCACCGGCAGTTTCACCACCCCGACCACAGCGCCCTCGGGAGTGATCCGGCGAACCTCGCCGCCGCCCCAGAGAGCCAGCCAGATGCATCCATCGGCGTCCACGGTCAGCCCGTCCGGCAGGCCATCCTCACCGGGGATCTGAAGAAGTGTCCGGCGGGTTCCGAGCGAGCCCGTCTCGGGCTCGTAGTCGAAGAGATCCAAGCGCTGAGTCGTGCTGTCGACGTAGTACATGAACCGGTCGTCGGGGCTCCAATCGATGCCGTTGGAAAGCGTCACGGGTTGGAGCATGGTCTCCACCCGGCACTGTGAGTCCAAGCGGTAGAGGGCTGCCGCGTGCGGCCGGATCTGGTAGCCCATGGTGCCGGCCCAGAAGCGGCCGCGGCTGTCGCACTTGCCGTCGTTCATGCGGTTGACGGGCTGGTCCTGCTCGACCGCCGCCACCAGCCGGGTGCTGCCGGTCTCGGGATCGATCTGGAGGAAGCCGTCCACCACGGCCGCCATCAGCTGCCCGGACTCCGTCGGCACGACGGCGCCCACGTCGCGGCCCACGTCGAGTGTCTCAACACGCCCGTTACCAGGGTCAAACCAGAGCAGCCGGCGGCCCGTTATGTCGACCCAGAGCAGTCGCTGCTGGTCGGGCAGCCAGACCGGCCCCTCGCCGATCTGGTTGGCGGTGGAGGCGACGACGTCCACCTCGCCAGTTTTCACGACCATATCTTGGAGGCGCGTGCGGAGTGGGGCGCGGCGCGCGCACCATCGAGACACCTACGGGCTTTGGATGTAGGCTTTCTGTCTGCGTCTAATCGGCATGGTTGGGGTACATCGGTGAAAGTGGTTCCGCGAAGCGTCGACGATCTGGAAGCCGGAGGGCAGCCAGGCGACCTGCACATTGAGGCTGGATCGGGCGATGCCCTCCACTCGTGGGTGATCGGAGGCGTACACGTCGCCCGAATTGACCCGCGACGCCGGCTCGGCAAGCACCTCGAGCTGAGGCAGCGCCTGGCGGACGACAGTCAAATGACCTCCGGCTCAGAGCCTTTGCGGGCCCTGGCCTCAGCGTTGGGCCGGCAGAGTCTCGGTCAAGCCCTCCGCCGACTCAGCGCCAAGGAGGGCGAGGTCGTGCGGCTCGCTTATGTCGAGGGCCGCACGAATAAAGAGATCGCCGCCCAGCTTGGGGTTTCGACGAGAACGGTGACCAGGCGGCTGCGATTGGCGCTACAGAGCATGGAGAACCAGATCGGCCGGGCCGGTGGCGCGCTCTCGGCAATAGCACTTCTCGGGTTCGCCGGGCTTTCAGCCCGGTTCGCCAGGATCGGCGGCTTCTTGTCGAAGTCGATCGATGGGAACCAGCTGGCGGCAGCCACCCTGGTCGGCGCCACCGTCGTGGGCACAGTCGCCTTCGTCAGCCTGGCGCCGCCCCTGGGCGCCGAGCCCTCGTTCCACGCATGGCAAGCCGGCTCGGCACCGTTTCGAGCGCTAGTAGACGCCGGACAGCCGCAGCAGGCATTGAGCGCGGGACCCATCGAGGATGCGTCTACGTCCCGCTCGAACGCTCCCGGCTCCACTTTCGATGAGCCATCACCGACTTCGGCGCAGGGCCAATCGGGATCCCCAGCGGTGGTTGGCGGCTCAGCGCACGTCAGCGGGGGACGCGGGTCGAACAACGGCTGCGACGGCAACCCGACGAGCGCAGCCCCGGCGGTGCCGGTGGGTCCGCGGGCAGGTCATCCCACCAGCGCCCCCGTGACCCATCCGACGGCGGGCGGTTGCAAGCCTTGAGAAGGCGCTCCCAGCCGGCGCGCTGATCGAGCCCATCGACTGATCAACGGAGCGCGGCGACTCCACACTCTGCGCCCAAGTCGCTGACCAACCGCTGGGGGTGGAGCCTACGCCGAGATTCGAACTCGGGACCTCTTCCTTACCAAGGAAGTGCTCTGCCGCCTGAGCTACGTAGGCCTGGCCCGAGCGATTCTACCGAGACCCACCAGGGGCCTCCCTGGCCCTTCGGAGCCTGAACGTGGCCACCGCCGCCTCGGAGTAGCGCTCGAGCATCTGGTGGTAGCGCTCCACGTCCTCCTCCAGCCCCGAGCAGTCCGGGTGGCGCAGGCGCATCGCCACCAGCGCAAAGCGCGCGCCCCTGAAATAGGGCACGAGGTTCTCCAGCGCCATGGCCGGCGCGCCTCTCGGCATTAGCCGAACAGCTCCTCGTCGGTGGGCCTATCGGCGAAGTCCTCACCGATGTACTTGAATCTCACCGAGCCGTCCGGCTCCAGCAGGAACAGCGAGGGCTTGGCGAGGCCGCCCTCCCCATCGTTCCAGACCCCGTATTCGCGGATCACACGGCCCTCGGGGTCGGACAGGATCGGAAACGGCAGCAGGAGCTTGTCCACCATGGCCGCGTTGTTCTCGACCGGATCGACCACGATGCCTACGGCCTGTAGGCCGGTCTGCTCAAACCGCTCCCACTGCCTGGCGTACGAGGCCAACTGCCCGTTGCAGTAGGGTCACCAATCGCCGCGGTAGAAGATCAGCAGCACCGGCCCCCGCGCCAGCGCATCCGCCAGCTTCCACTCCTGGCCGGTGTGGTCGGGCAGTGTGAAATCAGCCGCTGCCACGTCGCCTCTTAGTCTCCAACAACCGGGCTGACAGCGATTCCTCGTCCGTTGGCGCATCCGCCGCCGCGGACGGGGCCGGTGACGGGTCCGACGCGGGCCCGGCAGTCCCGGTCATCACCGTCGGTATGCCGGCCGGCCGTCGCCTGCGCATCCCTGCCACCCTGCGCCGCAGCCTCTGCAGCTCCTCGGGCGCCGCCAGCTCGATCTCCTCGGGCTTGCGCAGCGTGACCATCGCTCGCACCAAACCGCCCAGCTGGCGCGGAGTCAGGGTCAGCCGCCGCATGGCGATGTCCAGCGGCCACAGGCAGGCGACCGCGATCAGCAGGAACCAGAAGACCTCGGAATTGATTGGCACCGGCAAAGAGGGCTGTTTCCAGGCCAGGGCCGCCGAGCTCAGCACGGTGCCCGAACCTTCGTGGGCGAGCTGGCGCAGGAAGCCCTCGTCGCGCCCGAAGACCAGGTACTCGGGCGAGTACGGCAACGAGACCGCGGCGTCCGACGCGGCCACGGTCGAGCCCCCCTTCGCAAGCGTCGCGTGCACCAGATAGGTCCCCACATCGCCCGCCTGCACGTGACCCTTCCAGGTCCCGGGGCCGGTCGCCACCAGGTCCTGCGAAAGCGACTCCAGGTTCGGCGTCACCAGGCCCACCGACAAGACCGCGCCTGATGTCTCCGGACCCCGGACCGTGAGGTCGAAGCCGTCACCCGAGGGCACGGATTCGATCGCCAGGCGGTCCCCGGTGGCGGTCGGCAGCGTCCACATCAGCATGTGGCCGAAAAGCGACTGCGAGACCGGCGAGCGCAACAGGCCCGCTGTCCAGATCCCGTTCGAGTCCGAGGTCCATGCCACCGCGCGTCCGGCGCCGTATGTCCAGGCCGCCAGTACTGGGTCCTGCTTGGGCGAGGTGAAGTACACCTCCGAGGCGGGCTTTGGCGTCGAGACCACGTAGCCGCCCAACTGCGGAAACGCGTCCAGAGGCACCCCGTCCAGCAGGTTCCCGGCCGAGCTCACCTTGGGGAAGAAGGGATCCTGCTCGAACCAGGGCCGCAGCGAAACCTGGGCCTCTTTCAGGAAAAGATCGGGCACCTGGGACGGGCTGTTGGACTGGAAGAAGCGACCGCCGCCCCAGGTCGCCATGTCCTGCATGAAGGCCATGTTCGGTTGTGAGCCGTGCACGTCCACCCCCACCGTCGAGGTGGTCACCTGCTTCGCCCGCAAGCCTTCGATGAGGGCCCGCACGGAGGTCTGGGCCTGGTAATCCGCGTCCCCGTCACCCAGCACCACGATGTGCTTGAGCGGCGCATCCGTTTTGAGCAAGGCGTCCCCGGCCATGGAGATGAACTCTCCGTAGTCGGGAGGGTCGCCGAGGCCGGAGGCGCTCTCCAGCTTCTGGTCGATGGCCTTCTTGTCGGTCACCGGCTGCAGCGGCACCAGGAAGCCGCGGATGCCATCGGTCACGCCCACCTGGTCGTCCGGGCTCAGCTTGTCGATCACGGCCTCCGCCGCGCCCAGCACGACCTGGTCCGCGCGCGGGTCTTCCATGGTCTCCATCACCAGCACCACCGCCACCTTGGGCTTGTCCTTTCGGTTGGGCAGGTCCATCCGCACCGGCAGCGCGTCTTCCAGGGGCGTGCCCTGCCAGCCGCCAGGGCCGTAAGAGGTAGGTCCTCCGATCGTCACCAAACCGTGGCCGAGTTCTTTCACCGAAGCGGCGATGGCGGCCAGCGAACCGCCCGGGAAGCTGTCAGCGGCCGCGTCGACGATCACGATGCCGTCGTAGCGACCGAGGGTCGTGGTGTCGGCGGGCGCTTGGGCCGACAGCCTGCGCTCGACCTTGACGCCGGTCGTTTCCAGAGCCGCCTGGACGTTGACACCTTCTCCGGCGGTCCCCTCCAGTACGAGCACGGTGGGCCTGCCCAAGACACGGACGGCGGCCGTGCCCACGTTGTTGTCGGCGTAGGTGTCGGGCTTGACCTGGAGCTCGACGCGGATGGGATGCAGGCCAACGCCGAGGTTGGGCACCTCGAACGACTGAGCGGAGGTGCCGGCAGGCAGGGTCAGGGTGCGGCTGGTGACCTCCTGCTCGTCGACGAACAGCGTGAGCGTGCCCGCGGCTTCGACCGTGGAGCGCAGGCGCACATTGACGTTCAGCGTCTGCCCCTCTCGCAGCTCGGAAGGCGCCTCCGTGGCCACCACCAGGGCCTCCGAGGTCGGTGGCGTGCCCACCGCCAGCAGGTCGACCCGAACGCCCTCGGCGCGCAGCGCCGCCACCGTGGAGGCGGCATCCCCCAGGTTCTGGAGCCCGTCGGTCAGCAGGACCAGCTGGCGCGCATAGCCCTCGGGGATCAAGCCTGACGCGAGCCGGAGCGCCCCCGAGAGGTCCGTGAAGTTGGGGTCGGGCTTGGTCTGGAAGGTGTCGAACTGCTCGGGATGGTCGGAGACGGGCATCTCCACCGAAGCGTCGTGCGCGAAGGTCACCACGCCGAAGGCGTCGGCCGCACCGCGGGCGGCCTCGAGGGAGCGGACCGCCTGCTCCTGCTGCGCGGAATCTGCGCGCAGGCTGCCCGAGAGGTCGACCACGGCGACCACGGCGCGCTTCTGAGGAAGCGTGGAAACCCGTACTCCGGCCAGCGCGAAGACCAGCAGCGCGACCAGCAGCGCCCGCAGCAGCAGCGTTAGCCGCGAACGCCGGCGGGCCAGCGGTGGAGGCCAGGCGCGCCAGGCCAGGTACATGGCCGGCAGCACCAGCAGCAAGAGCAGAAAGACCGGCCGCAGCACGGACAGCCCGAGGCCGACTGCCGGCATCAGCGCGGCCTCAAGCGTGGGAATCGCAGCCCGGTCGGGTTGAGATAGATGAACCACTCCAGGACCAGGAGCGCCAACACCGCGCCCACAAGCCAGGGCCAGAGCTCCAGGGTTCCGCGGACCGCGGGGGCCTGCTGCGCCCTCTCCTCTTCGAAGGGGATGGCCGCCGCGCCGGGCGCCACACGGGAGAGCTCGGGGTCGTTGAACTCAACGACGAAGCGGCTCGAGCGCACGCCACCCGGCACCAGCTGGCGCACGTTGTAGACGCCCGTCACCAGGGTGTCGGTGAAGGGAGACAGTGGCGGATGCAGTCGCGCCAGCCGGCCGTCAGGCGTGGTCACGTCGACCTCGGTGGCACCGGGCTCGGCGGCGAGGATGACCGGCTTGCCGAGCGCGAAGGCCTGGTTCTCGAACCCGCTGGGCAGCAGGTAGGACAGCAGGTTGTCGACCAGGATCGGAAAGGCCGCCCGCAGCGGCAGGTCGGAGTGGTGGATGTCGAAGGTGAGCTCGGCAATCCGGGGCTCACCCTCGTGAGCCAGCACCAGCGGCCCGGCGACCGCCGAGATCACCGTCCGCCAACCGGGGGGTGCCGTCACCCGCCCGGCCACCTGCACGTGCACGTCCCGCAGATCGACGTCGTTGAGCAGTGGGTCGCGCGCGTTGGCGGGCAGCACGCCTCCGGGATCGATGGCCGGCCCCAGCGGCACCGGGCCCTGCCCGCCGGGCGGATCGATGACCAGCGCTGGATCAGGCAGCGTGCCGGGCGGCACGATGCGGTCGAACACGTAGAGGTCGTACTTGCCCGGCTTGTAGTCCTTGGGCGCGACAGTGGTCAGGTGCACGCCGGGCCGCAGCGAGAGCGCCCGCGCCAGGAAGCCGTTCTCGTCGGTGACCAGCAGCACCTCGTGCGGTGGCGGTGCGCCGGTAAGCAGCCAGCCCGCGTCGTCGAGATTGAAGACGTCGGCGGGCGTGATCCTGGCTTCCACGAGCTGGGTGCCGGCCGGCACCCGGGTCCAGGTGAGGTCGGTGCTGGCGTTGCCGTCCACGTGGACCGGGAGCACGTCGGCCAGCCGGCCGTCGCCGTACATCTCGATCTTCAGGTCGCGGGCCTGGCGGCCGAAGTTGGCGACGCGCAGGAAGACGGTGCCTGCCCCGGTGCGGGTGAGCGCCTCGAGGGCCGCGTTCTGGTCGCTGGAACCGATCGAGATGTAGGTCAAGGGCGCGGCCACCCGCGGCGGCACCGCGGGCGGCCGGCTGTGACCGTCGCCGAGCAGGATGATGCTGCCACCGGAACGGCCGCTGAGGATGGCGTCGGCCAGGGAGATGCCCTCACCCAGGTCGGAGCGCCCGCCGCCGGCCGCGGCCCGGTCGAGCGCCGAATCGAGGACCGCCCCGTCCGAGGTGGGCGCCGCCAGCAGCTGAGAGTGCTCGCCCATCAGGATCACCGCCATCTCCTCGCCGGGCGCCAGCGAACCCGCGAGCTGGCGGGCCCGGGCCACGGCGGCGCCGAAACGATCGGGCGCCACGTCGGTGGTCCGCATCGAGGCCGAGGCGTCGATCAGGACAACGGTCGTCTTGCCCACGCCCGCCGCCCCGGTCACCCCCGGGCGCACCAGGGCGGCCGTGATCAGGAACGCGGCCAGCAGTTGCAGGAGCAGCAGCGCGCTCCAGCGCAGCCGCTGCCAGGGCGCATTGGCCTGGCGGTCGGCGAGATGGCGGCGCCAGAGCACCAGGGTCGCCACCCGCACCTCCGGCCGCTTCACCTTCAGGAAGTAGAGGAGGACGATCAAGGGCAGCGCCAGGGCGGCCAGCAGCCCCAGCGGCGCGATCAGCTGCACGCGCTCACCCCCGCTTGACCACGCCCACCCGGAGGCCGGCCAGCATGGTGCCCTCGAGGTCGAGGCCGCTGTCGGAGCTCAGGAAGCGACCCCCGGTGGCCTCCGAGGCACGGGAGAGGCGGTCGCGGAGGGCAGCCAGCGCGCGCTCGTAGTCCGCGACCACCGCGGGCGTGATCGTGATCTCGCGGTCGCGGCCCGTCTCGGGGTCGACCAGCTTCAGGTCACCGGTGATCTGCGGCCGCTCCTCGTCCGGGGCCAGGACCTGCCACAGCACGAGTTCCTGCCGGCGGCCGCCCAGCGCTGCAAGTGCCGGCGCCCAATCGGCTGCTACACCGTCGTCGTCAGCGGTCAGGAAGTCTGAGATCACCACCGTCATGCCCGGGCGCAGCCAGCGCTGGCGGGCGAGGTCGGCGGGCCCGGCTTCGCCGACCGGCGCCAGGCCCTCCAGGAACTGCCAGATCCTGCCCACACCGTCGCGGCCCCGGAGCGGGGGGAGCGAGCGGCCGTCCAGCGTGCCCAGCGTGACCCGGTCCATGGCGGCCAGCCCCAGGAAGGAAAGCGCGGCCGCCAGGCGGCGGGCTGCCTGCCACTTGGGCGGCGTGCCCAGGGCCATGGACTCCGAGGCGTCTAGCACCACATTCAGGCACGCTTCTTCTTCGGCCACGTACAGGCGCAGCGTCAGCCGCTCCAGGCGGGCGTAGGCCCGCCAGTCGATCTGGCGGAAGTCGTCGCCCGGCACGTACGGCCGGAAGTCGGAGAACTCGGGTGAGCGCGCCGCCCGCGGCGAACGGCGCTCGCCGGCGTAGAGGCCGTTCCTCGATCGCCGGTAGGCGAGATCGAGCCGGCCCAGCAGCGTCAGCTCAGCGGCGGTCAGCAAGTGAGTGGCGGCCGGCTGATGACCGGCGCCTCGTCCATGGGTGACCAGGTGGACCGAGGCGGCTGCCGTAGGCGAGGAGCGCAGGCGAGCGCAGCCAAAGCTGCGTGAGCCGAGCACCGGAGGCTACGGCAACGTTATCGGCCCGCATGGGCGCCCATGGGCCGGTGATGGGCATCAGCCGGTCGCCTGGAGCACCGCGGCCACCACCTGGTCGGTGGTGAAGCCGGCGGCGTCGGCCTCGAAATTGAGGAAGATGCGGTGCCGGAGCGCGGCCGGGGCCACGGCCGCCAGGTCTTCCAGCGCCACGTTGAAGCGGCCGTCCAGCAGGGCGCGGATGCGGGCGCCCAGGACCAGTGTCTGCAGGCCGCGGGGCGAGGATCCCCAGCGCACGTAGCGCTTGACCTCGACGGGTGCGGTTGGCGTATCGGGATGCGTCGCCAGCACGGTCGCCACCCCCCTCTGCAGCACGTGCTCGGCGATGGGAACTTCGCGAGCCAGCAGGGCCATCTGGGCCAGCTCGGCGCCACTGGCCACCGGGTGCAGCTCGGCCTCGTCGGTGCCGGTGGTGCGGCGCGCGATCTCGGCCAGGTCGGCCGCATTGGGGAACTGGACGAGGATCTTGAAGAAGAAGCGGTCGAGCTGGGCTTCGGGCAGCGGGTATGTGCCCTCCAGCTCGATCGGGTTCTGGGTGGCCAGAACGAAGAAGGGATCGGGCAGCGGCCGGGTGCGGTCGCCGACCGTGACCTGCCGCTCCTGCATGGCCTCCAGGAGCGCGCTCTGCGTCTTGGGGGTAGCGCGGTTGATCTCGTCGGCGAGCAGGAGATTGGTAAAGAGCGGCCCGGCCTGGAACTCGAAGCGGCGCCGGCCACGCTCGTCCTCGGTGACGATGTGGGTGCCCGTGATGTCGGCGGGCATCAGGTCGGGGGTGAACTGGACCCGCGCGAACTCCAGGTGGAGGACGCCGCCCAGCGAGCGCACGAGCACGGTCTTGCCCAGACCGGGCACGCCCTCCAGGAGCACGTGGCCGCCCGCGATCATCGCCATCAGGACCAGCCGGATCACCTCGCGCTGGCCGACCATCACCCGGCCCAGCTCCTTCTCGATGGCCAGGGCCAGCTCGGAGAACCGCTCGGGCGTCATGTCGCCCTGGACGTCGGCGGCGGCGTTGATGCTCAAACGGTTACTGACCCAGATTCGCGAAGTACTGGTTCACCAGGTCACGTTCCGATTGAGGGATGTCGGCGCGGTCGACCTGGTTCAGGGCCGCTGCCTTGTAATCTGCGTAGACCTGCTCGTAAGGCACCAGGTTGGCGTCGGTGCCCTGCCCGTTGCCCTGGTTCTGGCCCTGGCCGGTGGGGTCGCCCTGGCTGGGCACGTACACCTTCTCGGTGCTCTTGGCGCCGGCGGTCTGGCCGCCGTTCTGACCCCCACCCTGGCCCTGACCGCCCTGGCCCTGACCGTTCTGGCCTTGGCCTTGACCCTGGCCCTGGCCTTGACCCTGGCCCTGGCCTTGTCCTTGTCCTTGTCCCTGCTGGCCCTGGCCCTGCTGCCCTTGACCCTGCCCCTGCTGGCCCTGACCCTGGCCTTGGCCCTGGCCTTGCTGACCCTGGCCCTGTTGGCCCTGACCCTGCGAGCCCTGGCCCGCCTGTGCCTGCTGTTCGAGCGGCGTCTTGGCCTGCTGCAGGCCGTTGGCCGCCTGGGCGGCGTCCCCGGCGAAGTCCTCCCCGTTTTGCAGTTGGTCGGTCTGCGCCGCGGCCTGGTTGAGGGCGGCCTGGGCGGCCGCGGTGTCGCCGTTCTTAAGGGCGTCCGAGGCCTTCTGCAGCGACTGCGACAGCTGCGGATTGCCACCGGCTGCCGCCGCCTGTGCCGCCTGGGAAAGCGACTGCGACAGCGACTGCCGATCGGCCTGGCTCATGGAGGCCAGCGAGGAGGCCAGGTTGCGCAGGTCGCCGGCGGCTTGGCTGTTGTTCTGGGAGGCCAGCGACTGGCCGGCCTTCTGGCCGGGGTTGGGGTTCTGGGCCAGCGCCTGGCCGGCCGCGCTGGAGCCCTGCTGCTTGGCGCCCAGGTTCGGGTCCTGGAGGTTCCGGATGTCCTGCTGGGCCTGGCTGAGCGCCGCCACGGCGCTCTGCGGATCGGACGCGCTGCGCACCGCCTGCTCGGCCTTCTTCAGGTCCTTGACCAGTGCCTGGCGGGCCGCCGGATCCTCGCCCGGCCGCGCCTGCGACTCCTTGGCCGCGATAGTGGCCACCTGGTCGGCCGCCTGGTTCTGGGCCGCGAGCGCTTCGCGATGCTGGCGCAGCTGGGCCAGCGCCGGGTTGGGCAGCATCCACAGGCCGAGCGCAAAGAGCGCCGCGGCCAGGAAGACCGCCAGCGTGCGCAGCGGCCAGCCCTCAGGCACCACCTGCCGCGGATCTGCCCGCTCGGCCCAGGCCTCCGCGTCCAGGCGCTGCCGGGAGGGCAGGTAGCTCTTGGCTGTCGCGAACTCGAGCGCCGTGGAGAGCCGCTCGCGGGAGCCGAGGTTGAGGTCGGCCAGCCGCGCCACCTCGGGGAGCGACGGCCAGGCTCGCAGCCAGCCCACCAACCCGAAGAGCAGACCCGCGAAGACGCAGCCGGCCAGCACCGGCCAGGCCGGGTCGACCGGGAAGCGGCGGAAGGCTAGCTCGGCGGCGGCCGCGGCCAGGGCGCCGGCCGCCAGCCCGCGCGCGCCCCAGTTGAGCGCGCGGTCGCCGACTACGCGGGATCGGGCGCGCTTCAGGAAGCGTTCGACGCCGGTCACGCCGCAGGCTCCGGCATTGCCGGGCGCACCCGGCGCAGCGGCATCGCGCGGCGGCCCCGCACCAGCAGGACCGCGCCGAAGATCGCCAGCGCGGTGAGGATCATCTCGAAGGCGACGCAGAGCTTCCAGGGCTCCAGCTCCGGACCCCACCGCGAGGGGTCGCCGCCGCTCATGAAGAGCAGCTGCAGCAGGCGGCCCAGGTGCACCGGCGCGCCCGAAGGCGAGGCCAGGACCACGTACATCGCAAACAGTGGGTTGCCGTAGGCCAATGGGTGGAACTCGAAGTTGCTGGCCGCGGCCACCCCGTCCCGAAAGGCGTAGATGTAGGTCAGCAGCAGCCCAGCCACGAAGGTCCCGACCACCAGGAAGAAGGTGGTGGCGTAGGAGGTCACCGTGGCCGGCAGCGAGCGCCGGAAAAGCGCGCTCCAGAACAGCGATACCGCGCCTATGGAGAGCGCGGTCATGATCGTGAGCACGTGCGCGAGCACGAACTGCTCGAAGTCGATGCCCCCGAACAGGAAGACGGCGGCAAAGAGGGGCAGCGCGGTCAGGATCAGCAGCACCAGGTAGGC
>Ga0066696_10001047_pt1 | contig 11570 bp, 10 predicted proteins | sample GraSoiAngelo_145_FD_71412 | JGI IMG/M metagenome (GOLD analysis project Ga0066696, IMG submission 71412) | Grasslands soil microbial communities from the Angelo Coastal Reserve, California, USA - 14_1009_05_20cm | ecosystem: Environmental > Terrestrial > Soil > Grasslands | place: USA...
CCATCGACGGGAACGATCCCGAAACGTCCTACCGCGAGATCGCGCAGGCGATGGAGTATGTGCGCAGCGAGCGCAAGCCATTCCTCCTCGAGGCGATGGTCTCGCGCCTCTACGGACACTCGAGCGCCTCGGGCGCGAACCGGATGACCGACGAGGCGGACTGCCTGGTCGGATTCGAGCGCAAGCTCGAGGAGCGGGGGCTGCGTTCACGCAAGGAGATGGACGACCTGCGCGCGCGCTTCACCGCGCAGTTGCAGGAGGCGCACAAGAAGGTGCGCGACGAGCCCCAGCCGGACGGCAAGACCATCCACGACAACATCTTCGCCGACCGCGATCTGGTCCGGGAGAATTAGCCGCACATGTCGAACATGGTGCAAGCGATCCGGATGGCATTACACGTGGCCGAGGAGCGCCACGACCTCACCGACGTGTTCGGCGAGGACGTCGGCCCGCCCCTCGGCGGCGCCTTCACCGCCACGCAGGGGATCAAGTGCGCGTGGAACACGCCGCTCGACGAGCGCGGCATCGTCGGGGCTTCCATCGGCCTCGGGCTCGCCGGCTGCCGGAACGTGGGCGAGATCCAGTTCTGCGACTACGCCTACAACACCATCGACCTGCTCAAGCTCGCCGGGATGATGTACTGGGTCTCGAACGGCGACTGGAACCTCCCGATGACCATCATGACGCCGGTCGGCTCGGGCATCCGCGGCAGCATCTATCACTCGCACAGCTTCGACGCGACGGCGACGCACATTCCCGGATTCAAGATCGCCATGCCCTCGACGCCGCGGGACGCGTACGGGCTCTTGCTCTCCTGCATCGTCGATCCGAATCCTTGCTTCTTCCTCGTGCCCAAGGCGCTGATGCGGGTTCGCAACGCGCCCGGCGAGGAGATCCCGGGTGAGCCGGGCGACGACAGGGCGCTCAGCAAGTTGATCGATGCGCCCCTCGGCGATCGCAGCAAGTGGCAGCCGCAATGGCCGGAGACACCCGACCTCTTCGTGCCGTTCGGAGAGGGACGCACGGTCCGGAAGGGCCGCGACGTCACGGTGGTCAGCTACGGACGCACGCTTCCCCTCTGCGCCAAGGCCGCGGAAGAGCTTTCCCAGGAGAATCTGGACGTCGAGGTGATCGATCTCCGCTCGCTCTGGCCGTACGACTGGGAGCGGGTGAAGGAATCCGTCTCCCGCACCGGCCGGGTGCTATTCGTCAACGAGGACACCGAAGTGACGAACTTCGGCGAGCACCTCGTGCGGCGGACGACGGACGAGCTTTTCTATCACCTCGCGGCACCGCCCAAGCTGCTCGCGGGCGCCTTCGTCCCCGGCATCGGGCTCGCGGACAACCTGGAGATGGCTTCCGTGCCGCAGCTTCCGTCGATTCGCGCGGCGATTGCGGAGCTCGCGGTGATGGAGGCCTGACGTAAGAGCCGTGTGAGTGCGGGTTTTCGGGACTCGTGCTCGCGCACGGGCACGCTGCTATATTGAGCTCCGCTCAGCTTTTCGCCCTCTGCGCGAGGTTTGCTCATGCAGGATCTCCCCCTCGAGCTGCTCCGTACCTTCGTCGCCACCGTCGAGACCGGCTCCATGGCCGCAGCCGCGCGAGTCGTCGCCCGCACCCCTTCCGCCGTCAGCCTGCAGATGTCCAAGCTCGGCGAGCTCGTCGGCCATCCCCTCTTCCGCCGCGACGGCCGCACCCAGGCCCTCACCCGCGCCGGCGAGCTGCTCGTCCCGCACGCCCGCGAGATCCTCAACGCCAGCGAGCGCGCCATCGCGGCGCTCGCCGACGAGCGCCTCGAAGGACCGGTCCGCCTCGGAACCGTCCAGGATCTCGCCGACGGGGTGCTCCCACGCGCCCTCTCCGACTTCGCCCAGCAGTACCCGGGCGTGACCCTCGAGGTGAAAGTCGCGCAGTCCGCGTCGCTCCTCGAGCAGGCCATGTCGGGCCAGCTGGACTTCGTCATCTGCTTCCGGGGCGGCCGCGCGACGCGCGTCATCCGGCGCGAGCCGATGGTGTGGCTCGGACACCGCGAGCTCGCCTCGCTCGATCCGCTGCCGCTCGCCGTCCTCGACCCGCCCTGCGGATACATCGAGGCCGCCCAGGCGGCGCTGAAGCGTGCCGGGCGGCGCTCCAATGTCGTCCTCCGCACGCCCAGCCTGCTCGGGCTGCGCGCCGCGCTCGAAGCGGGTCTCGCCGTCGGTTGCCGCACGGCGCTCATGCGCTCCGGGTCGATCGAGATTCTCGGTGAGGCGGAGAAGCTGCCCGCGCTGCCCGAGATGCCCTTCGCGCTGTACGTGCCGCGGCCCATGAGCCCCGCCGCGCGGCGACTCGCCACGCTGGTGCGCGGGGTGGTGCAGGGCGCCGCACCCGCGCCGGCCGCCGTGCTGGCGCGAGCGTCCTGATCCCATCAATGAGGTTTCCTCATCGATCGCGCGAGATCTTCGCACTTCGCGCACGGGTCGGGATCGGCCACATTGTTCCTCGCCGCGCCCGCGGAGGGCGCGCGGAGGAGGAGCGCCATGTGGAGCGCACCCGTTGGAACGAAGATCGCCGCAGCCGTCGCCGGCCTGGCCGCCATCGGGATCGTCGCCCTTCTCGCGTGCGCACGGGCGGAGGACCGGATGCCGCCGCTTCCCCTGGCGAAGTACAGCGAGGTGCAACGCAAGGCGCTGGTGGAGTTCGCCAGGGAAGGGCGCCAGCCGCTGTCCGGGCCCTTCGTCCCGCTCTTGCGCAGCCCGGAATTGATGCTGAGCGCGAAGTCGATGGGGGACTACCTGCGCTTGCGGAGCCCGCTCCCGCGCCGGGTGGGGGAGATGGTCGTCCTCCTCGTCTGCCGCGAGTGGACCCAGCAGGTCGAGTGGCAGATCCACTATCCGCTCGCGCTCCAGGCGGGGCTTCCGCACAAGACCGTCGAGGCCATCGCGGACGGGCGGCGGCCCGACGATCTCGCCCCCGAGGAGCGGATCGCCTACGACCTGTCCCTGGAGATCCTGCGCAACCGCCGGGTGAGCGAGGAGACCTACCACCGCGCGGTCCAGGCCTTCGGCGAGCAGGGCGTCGTCGATCTGCTCGGGCTCACCGGGTATTACTCGTTCCTCGCGACGGTGATGAACGCCGCCCGCACGGGCACCCCCGACGTGGCGGTGGTGCCGCTGCGATCCTTTCCCGACTGAGCACAGAGGAAGCCGCCCATGCCCATCACCACCGATCTCACCAAGCGACTCGGCATCCAGCATCCCATCGTGCAAGCCCCGATGGCGGGCGGCGGCGACACGCCCCGCCTCGTCGCCGCAGTGTGCGAGGCGGGCGCGCTCGGATCCGTCGGCGCCGCCTACTTGACCCCGCCGCAGATCGTCGAGACGGGACGCTCGGTCCGCTCCCTCACTTCGCGTCCGTTCGGCATCAACCTGTTCGCGCCGCTCCGTCCTCCCGGCCCGCCGGAGGACACGGCCGGCGTGCTCCAGCGCGTCGCGCCGCTGTTCGCCGAGGTGGGGCTGCCACCGCCCGCCGCGCCCGCCGTTCCGGCGGACGTCTTCGCCGATCAAGTCGCTGCCTGCCTCGAGATAGGAGCGACCCTCTTCAGCTTCACCTTCGGCATGCTGCCCGACAGCGCCATGAAGGCGGTGAAGCAACGCGGCTTGCTCGTGGCAGGCACCGCGACCACCGTCGAAGAGGCAGTCCTCCTGGAGAAGGCCGGCGTCGACGCGGTGGTCGCGCAGGGAAGCGAGGCGGGAGGGCACCGCGGCACCTTCGCCTCGGCCTTCGAGACTTCGATGGTCGGCACCATCGCTCTGGTGCCCCAGATCCGGGACGCGGTGCGCGTGCCGGTCATCGCCTCGGGCGGAATCATGGACGGCCGCGGCATCGCGGCTGCGCTCGCTCTCGAAGCCTCCGCCGTCCAGCTCGGCACCGCCTTCCTCGCCACCGACGAGGCCGGTGCGGCCGAGTGCTACAAGCAGGCCCTCGTCTCTGCGCGCGACGACTCGACCCGGCTGACGAGGGCGTTCTCCGGCCGGCCCGCGCGCGGGATCGTGAACCGGTTCATGGAAGAGGTGGAACGCGCTCCGGATGCGATCCTTCCCTTCCCGTTGCAGAACGCGCTCACGCGGCCCCTGCGGACGGCGGCGGCGAAAGCGGGGCGCGCCGAGTTCCTTTCGCTGTGGGCAGGGCAGGGTACGCGGATGGTTCGGCGGGTTCCCGCGGCTGAGCTCGTGTCGCGGCTCGTCTCGGAAACGGACGCCGCCCTCCGCCGACTCGCGTCCTCTTCGCGATAACCGCCGGGCGTCAGGATCGGATACACAGGCGGGCCTCCCCGGAAGCGGAGGTCTCCGCATGCGCCGTCTCGCCGTGCCGCTCCTCGCCGTCCTCGCCGCGGCTTGCGCCTCGTCGAAGGCGTCGTCTCCACCCGCGAATGGCGCGCCGTCCCCTGCCCGGGAAGCCCAGACCCAGAGCGAGACCCACGCCCAGCCGCAGCCTGCGGCCCCCGCCCCGGCGAAGGCCCAAGGAGGCGCGCACGGCGATCTCGCCTCGCTCGCCGAGCGCTACCTCTCCGGCCTCTTCCGCGCGAAGCCGCACCTCGCCGACTACATGGGCGACCACAGGTTCGTGACAGGGCACTGGGACCTGAGCACGAGCGCCGTGCGGTTCCGCATTTCCGAGCTCACCGAGCACGGCAAGGAGCTGGCCGCTCTCGATCGATCGAAGATGTCCCGCGACGAGCAGGTGGACGCCGCCATCATGGCGGACGCCATCGCCCTCGAGCTGCTCGAGCTGGAGGAGATCCGGGAGTTCACCTGGAGCCCGAGGCTCGTCGATTCCTTCACCTACTACGATCCCCGCGAGATCATCGCCGCCCGGATCTCCGACATCGTGCACGGCAGCTGGGGCACCGAGGCGGAGCGCCGCGCCGCCGTCGCGGCCCAGCTGCGCGGCGTTGCCCGGATCGTGGAGAGCCGCGAGCGGTACCTGACGAAGAGCAAGGTCTCCAAGGTTCATCTCGATCAGGCGGTGAAGGAGAACGCCGGGCGGCTCGCCTTCCTCGAGAAGGAGCTGCCGGCGTTCACCAAGGGCGACGCGGAGTCGGAGACGGCGCGCACCGAGGCGGTCTTCGCGCTGCAGAACTACCAGAGGTTCCTGGAAAAGGTTCTTCCCGAACGGGTCGGCGCCGACTGGCGTCTCGGGCCGGAGAAGTACCGGAAGAAGTTCCCGCTGGCGCTCCAGACCGACCTCGCGCCGGAAGAGCTGGTCCGGCTCGCCCGCGAGGACTTCACCGCCGCGCGCGGCGAGCTGTATTCGGTGTCGCGCGAGCTCGCGAGGTCGCTGTTCCGCGGCGAGGGGGTGCCGCCGGAAAACGCCCCGCCGGCGGAACAAGCGAAGCTCATCGGGCGCGTGAAAGACGCTCTCGCGAAGGATCATCCGGCGCCCGATGCGCTGGTCAGCGCGAGCGCCGGCAAGATCGAGCGCCTGCGCGCTCTCGTCCGATCGAAGAACATCGTCGAGCTTCCGCCGCCGGAGACGCTCTCGGTCGAGGCGATGCCGGAATACAAGCGCGGGGCGGCCGGGGCCGAGTACCTCTCGCCCGGGCAGCTCGATCGCGGCGCTCCCTTCCACGGGACGTACTACGTCGATCCGGTGGATTCGAGCTGGCCCAAGGAAAAGATCGAGAGCTACCTGCGCGCCAACAACAACTACGAGATCGCCCTCACCGCGGCGCACGAGGCGATCCCCGGCCACCATACACAGGCCTACTTCGCCCGGCGCGATCGGTCGGTGCTTCGCGCGACGCTGTGGAGCGGACCGTTCGCCGAGGGATGGGCCGTCTACGGAGAAGGACTGGTCGTCAAGGACGGGTTGGGCGATGCCGACAACGACCGCTATCACTTCTTCGATCTGCGTGGCCGCATGATCGTCGCCGCCAACGCCATCCTCGACGTGGGGCTGCAGGGCGGCGCGATGACCGACGAGGAAGCCTTGCGCTTCATGATCGAAGACGGTTTCCAGGAACGCGCGCAGGCCGAGAAGAAGCTCACCCGCGCGAAGCTCGACTCGACCCAGCTCTGCCAGTACTTCCTCGGCTGGGCGGAGATCGTGCGGTTGGAGCGCGACGTGCGGGCGAAAGGGTCCTTCGATCAGCGCGCCTTCGACGACGCGCTTCTCGCGCACGGGACGCTGGCCGTCAAGTATCTGCGGCAGTACGTGCTGGGGCGGTAGCGCTCAGGACCGATCGGGATCGCCGGGCTTGCGGCCCTTGGCGCCGAGCCGTCCGTCGACCGGCACGTCGATGGTGAAGGTCGTCCCGAGCTCCGGCAAGCTGTCGACGGCGATGCTCCCGCCGTGCGCCTCGGCCGCGGCGCGAACCTGGGCGAGGCCGAGTCCCCATCCGCGGTGGGAGCCGCCTTCGGCCGCGAGCCGTTGGAAAGCGCGGAAGAGCGTCGCTTGCTGCTCGGCAGGAATGTGCCGGCCCTCGTTGTGGACGAGGATGAAGAGGCGCTCGTGCAACTCCTTCACGGTGATGGTAATGGGCCGGCCGGCGGCCCCATACTTCACCGCGTTGATGGCCAGGTTCTCGACTGCGCGCCGCATCGGATCGACCCCGAAGTAGCCGCGCACGGGCGCTGGAGCGACGAGCACGAAGCGGTCGCCGTAGACCGTGCGCAGGTGGTCGAGGGCCTCGTGTACGACCTCCACGATGTCGCATTCGCTGAACTGGAGATCGAGGGACCCTCCGGCCTGTGCCCGCATGGCGTCGAGGAGGTCCTGCACCATGCGATCGGCGCGGTCGACGCTCTCCACGATGCGGGCGGACCAGCGTGGCACGCTCTGGTCGGACGGCTTGCGCAAGATGAGGCTCGCGGACGCCTTCGCCGCGCTGAGCGGGCCGCGGAGATCGTGGGCGAGTACCGCGACGAACTGCTCGCGGAAGCCCGCTTGCACGAGGGCGTAGGCGGTGCACGCTTTCCGCGTGGCCTCGTCGATGGACGAGTGAAGCGAGTTGCGCTCCGCGGGAGTGAGTGGCTCGTGCTCCTCGAGCACCTCGACCAGCACCTCGCGCAAGAGGGCGTACTCGTGGATCACGTCCTCGAGCCGGAACTGCGTCATGCGCACCCGCTCGCCGCCGTGCTCCTCGGCGACGGTGGACCCTTCGGTCGCCGTCCGCCGCGGGTGCTTCGGGGACAGGGCCTCCGCGATCTGCCGCAGGACGCCGGGAAAGGTGTTGATGATGATGGCGCGCTCCTCCTGCGCGGCGGTCGGGATCTCCTTGCGCACGCGCTCTTCCCAGAGCGCCAGGACTCGATCCCGGCTCGCGAGGATGCGATCGCCTGCTTTCGAGGTCACTAGCGGCTACGTCTCGTCGAAGCCGCTGCCATCGAGATCGCTCGGGAGGTCGCCCTTGCTGTGCGAGCGGCCGGCCTGTTCCGCCTTCTCGAGCTCGCCCTTGCGCTGCTGCAGATCGCGCTCGGCATCGAGGCCCGCCTTCACCGTATCGTTCCGGTTGGCGAAGTCGGTGGCGGCGTCGCGGTACTTCTTGTCGGCGATCTTGTTGCCTTCGCCCTCGTTCCGGTCCTGCTTCCTCTTGTCGTCCATGCCGACAAGGTGGCCTCGCGGCGCTCGATCGCAACCAGGGTCCGCTCGCCAGCCTATTCGGCGAGTGCTCCTAGCAGCTCGGTCGCCCCCACCAGTTGCCGGCCGAGCAGCGCCGAGGCGTAGGAGGAGAAGGGCAAGAGCGCGCCCGACTGCAGTGCGAGCGCCTCGATGTCGGGAAGGGGCCGCCCCGCGGCGATCGCGTTGCGCAGGTCGTCCGTGAGGGTGAGAGCCTCGATCACCACGGCGCGCCCGGCCTGACCGGTGTGGTTGCAAGCCTCGCAGCCGAGCGCGATCGGCATCGGCATTGCCGCCTGCGAGCGGTCGATCACCTTGCGCACCACCAGCGCCTCGGCGAGCGCGGCCGGGAGCGGCTCCATCTTCCTGCACACCGCGCAGAGCCGCCGTACCAGCCGCTGGACGAGGATCAGCGCGACCGACTGCGCGATGAGCGCCCGCGAGCAGCCCAGGTTCTCCAGGCGCTGCAGAGCGGCGACCGCGGTGTTGGCATGGATCGAGGTGAGGAGCAGGTGGCCGGTCATGGCCGCCTCGAGCGCCAGCACGGCGGTTTCCTGATCGCGCGTCTCGCCCACCACGATGGCGTCGGGATCCTGGCGTAGCAGCGAGCGCAGGGCGCGCGCGAAGGTGAGGCCATGCGAGGCGCTCACCTGGACCTGGGTCACGCCCTGGAGGCGGTACTCGATCGGATCCTCGACGGTGAGGATGTTGGTGTCGGGCCGCGTCGAGCGCCGCTCGTTGAGCATCGCGTAGAGCGACGAGGTCTTTCCCGATCCGGTGGGGCCGCCGACGATGATGCCGCCGTAGGGCCGATCGAGAGCGCGGCGAACGGCGGAAAGCGCCTTGTCCTCGAAGAAGATCTGCTGGAGCTTGCGGGTCGCGCCGGCCTCGAGGATGCGCAGGGCGATCTTCTCGCCTCGGTTCGCGGGCAGCGTCGAGACGCGAAGGTCCAACTCGCGTTTGCCGGCGTTGACACCGATGCGGCCGTCCTGCGGCAGTCGGCGCTCGGTGATGTCGAGCCCCGCCAGCACTTTGATGCGCGCGGCCACGGTCTTCATCGTCGCGGCCGATGGCACCGGCTCGTTCCAGTCCTGCAGCACGCCGTTGACGCGGAACCGGATGCGCGGCGCGCCGGAGGTCGGTTCGACGTGGATGTCGCTCGCTTCGCGGTCGAGCGCGGCGACGAGCATCTTGTTGACGAACTTGATCACCTCGTCGCCGACGGCGCGGGCAGGCGGGTTCTGCTCGCGGTCGGTGTCGGCGGCGGTCTCGAAGGTGAGCTGTTCCGGATTGATCGAGTAACCGCCGGTCTTCGCCTGCTTGGGCGCGAACGCCGGATCGAGCTTGTGCTGGATGAGCGCGTGGTAGAAATCGTCCGCCGAGATGGCCACGACCTCCAGGTCGACCGTTTGCAGCGCCCGCTTCAATTCAGCCACCGCTCCCTGGTTGCGGGGAGCAACGAGCCCGACCGTCAGCTTCTTGCCCGAGAGCCGTAGCGGAAGCAGCCGATGCTGGCGGATGAGCTTCGCCGGCACCATCGAGAGCACGGAGGCGCTAGGCTCGTAGTCGGCCACCTCGACGAAGGGAACGGTCCCCGCCGGGAGCGCCGGGGCTTGCTCCGTGGTCGCGACCTTGGCCTGCGCCTTCGGGGTATCGACGGGCTCGCGCGCGGCGCGGAGCGGCTCGGTCACCACCACCTCGGCGAGGGGAAGCTCGGCGCGGTCGAGCGCGCAGGTCCGCGAGAGCTGGGTCGAGAGGCGCCGCAAGACCGCCTCCGTCGCCGGGCCAGTCCGTACGATGGTCTGCGCCGCGTCGCCACCGATCCAGAGAACGCGGCACGGATCATCGGCGACCACCGTATACGGGCTCGTGCCGTCGCCGAGGAGCGCGGCCTCGCCGAAGGATTCTCCGGGACCGAGTCGCTCGATCTCCGCATCGGCGAGCTTCACCACGATTTCTCCCGAGAAGACGATTCCCATTCCCTCGGCTGGGGCGCCCGTGCGGAGCAATTCGGTTCCCGCTCGTACCTCGAGCGGGACGAAGAGCGGCGCGATGCGGGCAATGTTCTCGGCATCGAAACCCTGGAACAGGGCGGTGCGGGCGAGGAACGGTTCGAGGCGCGCCGCCGGCACCCGGGCGACGAGAACGCCCTCGATGGGCGGAGCGGCGGGACCAGACCCCGCGCTCGCCTCGGCCCCCCCGTTTCGCCCTCTCGGTTGGATGTCCGCCAAAGTGCTCCCTCCGTCGCGTTCGCCGGGATGGAAGCCCGAGCCTATCAGACGCTGTGAACGCCTGTAGAATTTCTGTGCTGCGGTAAAGCACGGTCCGCTGCGGCACCCACAGCGGAGCCTGTCTCGCAAGCGGCCGTGATCAGAGCCCGGACCCTTTCACGAACCCTTGCACCACCGCGCGAAGGCGGGCGGCGTCGAAGGGTTTCTCGATCTTGGTGTTCGGCACCTGCTCATAGAAGTCCCGTGCCTTCTGGGTGACGGCGCCGCCGCTCAGGAACACCATGCGCCGCGCCAGATCGGGGTCGCGGCTCTTGAAATCGGCATAGACGTCCATCCCGGTCATTTCCGGCATGAGCAGGTCGCAGAGGATGACGTCGTAGCGCTCTCCTGCAGCGATCTTCGCCACCGCGTCCTTGCCGCTCTGCACCACCACCACGTCGTGATCCCGTCCGAGCAGCCGGCGGATCGACGATCCGACCATCGGTTCGTCATCGACCACCAGCACCCGGCCCCTGGGCGCGTTCATGGAGCGGCCTCCGCGGGGAGCATGTAAGTCCTCGGCGCGCAAGGTAGTACAGCGCGGCGCGCAATCCGAACAGGGGGCGCCAGTCTGCCGCGGCCGGCGGGGTAGGCCCCCGTGTTAGAAACTCCACCATGGTTCCCGCGAAGTACGGGCTCGCCGCCATCGGCAGCCACCTCGTCTCGCTTTTCGAGGTGCGCAGGCCGGCGATTGCCCGCTTCGACGAGGAAGCCCGTTCGCTGCTGCAGCGCGAGGCCGAAGAGGCCCTCGAGCAGATGGAGAAGCAGTGTTGCGAGCTGGGCATCGACGTTCCCCGGCACTGGAAGCGGGCCCGCGAGGTGGTGAAGAGCGTGCTCCTTCCCCGGTATCTCGCGCTGGCCAAGGCCGAGAACGCGGCGGCGGCAAACGATTACGGTCTGTGGCGCGGCGGAGATCTGATCGCTCGCGGCGCCTTCGCGCTCTTCGGCCTGGTGCTGGGAGCGCTCCTGGTCTGGATCCCCTGGATCCCGATCTACGAGAAGTGGGTGCCCTGGGCGCTGTTCGTGCTGGGGCCGTTCCTGCCGGACGCCTATCTTTGGTGGTACCGGCGAAAGCACGAGAAGAAGCTGGAAAAGCTGGTCGAGGACCTCGCCCGCGAAGGCGAGACGCTCGATGCCTACCGGCCGCTCAGCGAGGTCCACGAAGCGCTCGGAATCGGAAGCGAGGAGGCCGGCACCGCGCGCGACGCGGAATCCGGAGCCGCTTCCCGCGTACGGTCCCGATAGGAGTCGCAAATGGCGTTTACCATTCCGCGGGTCAGTGTTGGGACCGCGGGCAGGTTGGGTAAGATCTCGCGGCTCGGCTGGCTCGTCATCGCGGGCTCGGTCGTGCTGCTCCTCGGCTACAACTCGTGCACGACCTACGTCCGGCCCGGCGAGGCGGGCGTCAAGCAGAGCAAGTTCGGCAAGGGCATCGAGCCGACCATCTATGGCGTCGGCCTGCATTACGTCGGCGTCGGCGAGACGATGCACCGCTTCCCGACCAACCTCCAGGTCCTCGAGTTGACCAATTCGCGCAGCGAGACCGCCGGCGAGGACGTCGAGGGCCATCGACAGACCACCGCCATCAACATCCAGACCAGCGAAGGCTACAACGTGCGGGTCGACGCGACGGTGCTCTACCGCATCGTCGATCCGCTTCGCGTCATCCAGACCATCGGCCTCGGCCGGCTCTTCGAGGAC
>Ga0066696_10001049_pt1 | contig 11562 bp, 10 predicted proteins | sample GraSoiAngelo_145_FD_71412 | JGI IMG/M metagenome (GOLD analysis project Ga0066696, IMG submission 71412) | Grasslands soil microbial communities from the Angelo Coastal Reserve, California, USA - 14_1009_05_20cm | ecosystem: Environmental > Terrestrial > Soil > Grasslands | place: USA...
GCGCCTGTCCGGCGTGTCTTCCGATCTTTCACTAGGGGGATGCTTTGTCTGCACGCCACGACCGTTCGAGGTTGGCACACGCGTTCACCTCACACTGAAGTACAAGAACCAAAGTGCAATAATGCTCGCCGCAGTGCGTGTGTTCAAACCAAGAATAGGAATGGGTCTTCAGGCCCTAGAACTTGATTCGAGCTCCATTGGGACATTTCTGCGCTGGCTCTATGATCTTCGGGAATCTCGCGGAATTCTCGCCGTGCCTTAGCCAGAAGACGAATAAGAGCCCGATCAATTCAGCGTTTTCGCTTTAGCCACAAACAACCATTCCAAATCATCGTTCATGTAGCGACATTCCCTGAATTCATCATATTATCGGCAACGATAGTCAGCGGGAGGACACCTCGTGGAAAACGAACGCCGACGCACACCTAGGTATTCCTTCAGCGGCACGGCCGAAATCATCGCGGATAGTCCGAATGCTTCTGCCACTGCTACTGTTCGTGAGTTGAGCTTACGGGGATGCCGCCTGGACATGAAGAATTCGTTTCCAGTGAACGTTCCTGTCACGGTTAAGATTTCCGCTGCGGGCGAACTGTTCCAGTCCAAGGGAAGAATTATCTATTTGCACCCGGGCATCTCAGCAGGCGTGACTTTCCTCGCCATTGAACCGCAATCGCGAGCCGTGCTCCGGCGTTGGCTAGACGCAGCAGGGAAGGATACGAAGCATCCTCGGCCCGACGGGCATCGCATCAAGGAGTGAAAGCGGCCGCGTCGTTCGGTTTCATCTGCCTTTCGCTTCAGGACTTCGGTTCGTCCAATTTGATGGAGGAAAGGCGATTCCCGAGAACCGCGGGTAGAGCTTCGTAAAGTCGACGCCCACCTTCTTTCTTATCGAGTAGACGGGGACTAATGTAACCACACGACAGGAATGGGACCATATACGCCGGGACCACAATGCGGACCGAGTTGGCATCGGTACCGGAGTCAACTCGCTTGGAGCTCCAGGCCAGATCGAATTCGGCCTGCACCTTGCCTTTAGCTGGCGTCAAAACCTCGGTCCTATCCGTCAGCCACATCTCTGATTCAAGGGCGACTTTCTGGGGAAAGGGAGACGATCTCCTCGACGATCAAACATCAATTCCGTGAAAAGCCGGATGCCGCTCTGTTCAGCTGAGGAGGCGGTTTTCTAGACCGTGCTGCCAGGAGGCACCCTGTGCCGAATCCTACATCTGAAGCCTCACAGGCTTCCGATGTTGGCGACGACCAGGGCGCCGATCTGCCAAGAATCTGATTAAGTTGCTGGCTGCACAAGGCTTACGAAATTCGCCGCGAAAAGCTAGAACCGGCGCTTCTCGCAAAAAAGAAGTTGGTCTTGCGCAGATTGAGAAAGAATGGAAAGTAAGGCAGCGGCCTAAGTGCTTTGTTTTCTGGAGCGGGCGATGGGAATCGAACAGAACACCCTCCGATTTCTCAATGATTTCAAGGGAGTTACACAGAACCTCGAAATAGTTATTTCTACTCAGGACAAATAACTTAGCGCCCCCTGAAACGCCAATTGCCGCCTTTCTGCCGCCTCGAAGCATTCGCAAGCGCTTCGGGCTTCAGTGGCTTGCACTGATAGGGACATGGGGTAGAAACCCATATCTGAGGATTGGAAAGATTTCTCTCCCACGAGTGAACGAACGGGAGCTTGAACTCCAGGGCGCGGGCAAGAGACGAGATAGCAATTAAGCTGATATTTCGCCTCCTCTTTCGATCAATCCCTGAGTCGCTCCAGTTTCTTCAGCAGGCGATTTGCGGCCCGTCGAGCACGAGATCGGTTAAGAGAACGAAGCACATTAGAACTGACAACATAGCCAGCTTCACGAAATTCTGACCCTTTCCTTACGACTTCCTTATGCGTTGTCCGTCATCTTGAAAGCCGGTGATATCGGCCGTTCGCTAATCAGGCCGAGCGTCCCCAGTCCACGCCATGGTAACTAAGACCCCTACGGAACTGTGGACGTAGAGAGTTGGAGGTCTGGGATTGCTGGCTGCCATTGCGCTCTGCTCGCAAGTAGCACTGGGACAAATCATGCAGACCTCGCGAAGGTCTTCTGAAAACCGCGACGCTTTGCAGGTCGAAGTGTCGGATTCAAATATCGTGGATGACCAAGAAACGTCTTCCGACCAAGCACCAATGCAGTCACTCATTCCTGATTGGCAGTATGGTGCGTTCCTCGATGCTGCATATTTGCTCGACTTCAATCATCCTGCGAATGATCTCTTCCGCAGCCGCGGAACGGCTTACAAAGTTGACGAGCCCATTCTGAACATGGGGGCTGCGTATGTCCGCAAAAGCGCTTCAGAGGCGTCGCGATGGGGCTTGGAACTGACTTTACAGGGCGGTCAGGATTCCCGAATCTTTGGGTTCTCCGCCACTGCATCAAATCTTCCAGTTTCAGAGTGGCTGCGCCACCTTGGGCCAACGGATGTCTCTTATTTGGCACGCATTGGAAAGGGACTAACCGTCCAGACGGGAATCTTTGCGAGCTTGATCGGATACGACTCGTTATACGCGAAAGACAATTTCAGTTACACGCGCCCATGGGGCGCTGACTTCACTCCCTACCTGATGATGGGCGTCAATGCCAGTTATCCGTTTTCAGAGAAGCTTACGGCGACAGTGTTTCTTGTGAACGGCTATTGGCATCTTGCCGACGCCAATCACGTGCCCAACTCGGGGGCGCAAATCGCATACAAGATTACCGGGCACACGACTCTAAAGGAAACCGCTCTTTGGGGTCCGCACCAGTCGGACACAGGACTTCAGTACTGGCGATTCTTGTGGGACAGCATCGCTGAATGGAAGACGGATCGGGTTACATCGGGATTCGAATATCACGTCGGTACCGAGGAAGTTGCAGCGCTGGGGAATCCCCGCGCTCTGTGGATGAGCGCTCAATTACCGGTGCATTGGACGTTCCGTAAGAACTGGAGCGCCACTCTCCGGGCGGAAGTGTATTGGGACCGCGACGGCCGGGTGACCGGTTTCCGCCAGACGGTGAAAGCCAATACCACGACTCTCGAATATCGCATTCCGTATCGGCAAGCGTCGGCGATCATCCGCCTGGAACACCGGATTGACGATTCGCGGGGGGCCGGAGGCGGCTTCTTCCGCGGCGGAGAAATCGCGCCCGGAGTGGTAAGCCTTACGCCGACGCAGAACCTTCTGATTCTGGGAGTCATTGTGACGTTCGACTCTCACTTTCAGCCGTAGAGGGGAGGCCACTTATGTTGGACCTCATTTTCATTGGCGCGACGGCACTGTTCGTCATCGGCGCGGTGTTCTACGTCCGCGCGTGCGAGAAGCTGAGAGGGGCAAAATTGTGAGCTTCGCGAATACCGCTTTGCTGATTATCAGCGGGCTTCTGCTCGCGTACTTGCTTTACGCCCTGTTGAAAGCGGAGCGCTTTTGACTATGACAGCTAACGGTTGGTTTCAAATTTTTCTGTATCTGGTGGTGATTTTTGTCGTGACGAAACCGATGGGAATCTTCATGACGCGCGTGTTCAACCGTGAGAAGACTTTCCTGGATCCCGCTCTGCGCCCTATAGAAAAGTTCCTGTATCGGCTGACCGGCATCGATCAAAAACGGGAAATGCGTTGGACAGAATATACGATCGCCGTGCTCCTATTTAGCGGCGTGTCGATGACGCTGTTGTATTTAATCGAGCGCACCCAGAAATGGCTTCCCCTCAATCCGCAGAAGCTCCCAAACGTGGAACCCGGCCTGGCGTGGGGTACGGCGGCTTCGTTCACTACGAATACCAACTGGCAGTCATACGTGCCGGAAACCACGATGAGTTATCTGACGCAAATGGTAGGGCTCGCCTATCACAATTTTGTCTCGGCGGCGGTTGGTATCGTCCTTGCGATTGTGGTCATTCGGGGTATCGCGCGACGCGAAACCGAGGAGCTCGGGAACTTTTGGGTGGACACTACTCGGTGCCTATTATGGATTCTGCTGCCTGTCTGTCTTGTAGGTTCACTCGTGCTCGTTTCGCAAGGAATCATTCAGAACTTCAAGCCCTATACGACGGTCGAGTTGCTCGAGCCGCAAACCGTGCAGGTCACAGGCGCGGATGGCAAGACCAGTACGCAACAAGTTGCGCAGCAGGTGATTGCGCAAGGCCCGGTCGCGTCGCAGGTAGCCATCAAGGAATTCGGCACGAATGGAGGCGGATTTTTTAACGCCAATAGCGCGCATCCCTTTGAGAACCCCACGCCGCTTGCAAATTTTATCGAATTGGTCCTGATCTTCGCGATCCCTTCCGGGCTGACCTATACGCTGGGACGTATGACCGGATCACAGCGACACGGTTGGGCCGTGTGGGGCGCGATGGCGTTCCTGTTTCTGGCGGGCGTGACGGCGACGTACTGGGCAGAAGCTAGGGGCAATCCGCTCCTGACAGGCACGAACCAACACGCGAGCGCATCGCAAGCTGGCGGCAATATGGAGGGCAAAGAGGTGCGGTTTGGAATTGCGAGCTCTGCGCTTTTCGCTGTGGTCACTACGGACGCGAGCTGCGGGGCGGTAAACAGCATGCATGATTCGTATACGCCGCTCGGCGGAATGGTGCCACTGATCAACATCATGCTCGGCGAGGTCGTCTTCGGAGGCGTTGGCGCCGGGCTTTACGGAATCTTTGTTTTTGTCGTCCTCGCTGTATTCATCGCCGGCTTGATGGTGGGACGCACACCCGAATATCTGGGTAAGAAAATCGAATCGTACGACGTCAAGATGGCCATGCTAGCTGTCCTTATCCTGACGTTCACGATTTTGGGTTTCTCCGCCCTTGCGGTTATTAAACCATTCGGGACCGCAGGTATTTCCAATTCCGGACCGCACGGACTGTCGCAAATCCTATACGCGTACGTTTCGTCGACCGGGAACAACGGGTCGGCTTTCGCGGGAATCAACGCAAACACGCTGTGGTACAACTCCAGCACTGGGATTGCGCAGTTGCTTGGCCGATTCTTCATGATCATTCCGATCATGGCCATCGCGGGAAATCTAGCCAAGAAGAAAACGGTCCCGGAATCGGCAGGGACTTTTCCGGTAACCGGACCGCTGTTTGCCACATTGCTGGTCTCCACAATTGTGATTGTCGGAGCGCTGACATTTTTTCCTGCCCTGAGCCTCGGACCAATCCTGGAACATCTGCTTATGGCCGCAGGAAAGGTTTTCTGAGGAACTATGACGACATCTGGTCAGGGCAAAGGCAAGGCTCTTGGTGAGAAGAAGATCGTGATTGGCGCGATTCTGGATTCGTTCGCGAAGCTGAATCCTCGCACGATGGTGAAGAGTCCGGTCATGTTCGTCGTGGAAGTGGGTGCTGTGCTTACGACACTGCAATTGGTGAGAGACACTTGGCGTCACACTGGCGCTTTCGGCTTCGGTTTGCAGATTACATTGTGGCTGTGGTTTACGGTGTTGTTTGCGAACTTTGCTGAGGCGATGGCCGAGGGCCGCGGAAAGGCTCAAGCGGAGACGCTTCGGAAGGCGCGGGCGGAGACCCAAGCGCATCGTTTGCGCACTGATGGTTCTACAGAGACAGTGCCCAGCTCAAAGCTGCGCTCCGGCGATGTTGTGGTCGTAAGTGCGGGCGAGTTCATTCCGGGGGATGGGGAAGTAATCGAAGGAGTGGCTTCGGTCGATGAATCCGCGATAACGGGAGAGTCCGCTCCGGTCATTCGAGAGTCGGGCGGAGATCGTTCCGCAATGACCGGCGGAACGCGGGTGCTTTCCGACGAGATCAAAGTGCGCATCACCTCGAATCCCGGCGATACATTCTTAGACCGTATGATCAAGCTGGTCGAAGGCGCTTCGCGCCAAAAAACTCCGAATGAGATCGCGTTGAACATTCTGTTGGCGGGATTGACCATCATTTTCTTGCTGGCGGTGATTACGCTACAGCCATTCGCAATTTATTCCGGAGCACCTCAAAGTGTCTTCGTATTGGTCTCGCTGTTAGTCTGCCTTATCCCCACGACAATCGGCGGTCTGCTGTCGGCAATCGGCATCGCTGGTATGGATCGCATGATTCAAAGAAATGTGATTGCCTTGTCGGGGCGTGCGGTTGAAGCGTCAGGAGACGTAGACGTGCTCTTGCTAGATAAAACCGGCACGATCACCCTCGGCAACCGCCAAGCCACAACATTTCTGCCTTGTCCGAATGTCGCCGAAGCCAACCTCGCGAACGCGGCGCAGCTTGCCTCGCTTGCCGATGAAACGCCCGAGGGTCGTTCTATCGTTGTCCTCGCTAAAGAAAAATATGGCCTGCGCGGACGGGAGTTCGGTAATCGCAACCCGACTTTCATTCCCTTTTCGGCTCAAACGCGAATGTCCGGCGTCGACTTCGATGGGTTGCAAATCCGCAAAGGTGCTCCGGAAGCGATAGCGAAATATATCGCGGAGCGTGGCAACCAAGTGCCAAACGAAACCCAGCAGTGCGTCTCCGACATTTCCAATGGAGGCGGCACGCCCCTCTTGGTGGCTGAGAATGGGCGCGTGCTCGGGGTGATCGCCCTGACAGACATCGTCAAGGGCGGAATGCGTGAGCGTTTCGACCATCTCCGCGCGATGGGCATTCGCACCATGATGATTACCGGTGACAACCCGCTGACTGCGGCGGCAATCGCGCGTCAGGCCGGCGTGGATGATTTCCTGGCAGAAGCACGGCCGGAGGACAAGATGGCGCTGATCAGACGCGAACAGGCCAGGGGCAAGCTTGTGGCGATGACCGGCGACGGCACCAACGATGCCCCGGCGCTCGCACAAGCTGATGTTGGCGTGGCGATGAACACCGGGACTCAAGCCGCAAAGGAAGCCGGCAACATGGTGGATCTCGACTCGAACCCGACGAAGCTGATTGAAATCGTTGAGATTGGCAAGCAGCTGCTCATTACGCGGGGCGCGCTGACGACGTTTTCAGTGGCAAACGATGTGGCCAAATATTTCGCGATTATTCCGGCAATGTTCGCGGGAGCCTTTCCGCAACTCAGCGTACTGAATGTCATGAGGCTAGCAACACCGCAGTCGGCGATTCTCTCCGCCGTCGTTTTCAACGCGCTGATCATCATCGCGCTGATTCCCTTGGCGCTCCGAGGCGTCAAGTACCGGCCTGCGGGTGCCGCGGCGCTGCTGCGGCGGAATTTACTCATGTATGGGCTGGGCGGTGTGGTTGCGCCATTTATCGGGATAAAACTGATCGATCTTCTGATCTCTTACTTCCATTTTGCGTGAGACTTGCACATGAAAAATAACCTACGAATCGCGATCCTTTTCACCCTGATAACGACGGTGCTATTTGGCTTCATTTATCCGCTCGCGGTCACCGGTCTGGCACAGCTCGTTTTCCCGTCACAGGCAAATGGCAGTCTGATCGTCAACGAAGGCCGTATTGTGGGTTCAAGCCTCATTGGGCAGCCATTTTCGTCGCCGGGCTATTTTCATACTCGACCATCGAACGCCGGTACCGGGTACGACGCCGCGCAGTCGTCGGGTTCAAATTTAGCGCCAACCAATCACCTGCTCCTTGAGCGGGTAAAAGGTGATGCCGAGAAAATGCGTGCTGAAAACCCAAGTGCGCCGATTCCAGTAGACCTGGTCACCGCTTCGGGCTCCGGACTTGACCCAGAAATTTCACCGGCGGCAGCTGAGTTCCAAGTGGCTCGCGTAGCTAGAGAACGAAGAATGCCCGAAGCGGACCTTCGCGGTCTGGTTCAGAAACATACTTTGGGAAGACAGTTTGGCTTCCTGGGGGAGCCGCGTGTGCGGGTTCTGGAGCTTAATTTGGACCTGGACGCGGTCCATCCGCCGCACTAGAACGTCAAGCTTTTCGCATCGTAGCGTTGGCAGGGGCGTCAGTAAGCGGCTGGAATCGATAGCCCACCCATGGCTCCGTAACGATGTATTTCGGCCGAGCAGGATTCGCCTCAATCTTTTTCCGCAATTGATTAATCACCACGCGTAGGCTCTCGCTTTCATCGCCGTAGTCTGGTCCCCAAACCGCCTGCAATAGGCGCCGGTGCGTTAAGGGCTTCCCCTGGTTTGTAACCAAGTGTTTCAGAACCTCGTACTCTTTGGGCGTCAAATGAACACTTTGGTCGCGCACTGTAACCTGACGGCTCGCAAAATCAATTGTCAGATCCTTCGACACAAATGAGGGAAGCGCATCCGTCGGCGCATAACGGCGAAGAGCGGCGCGAATACGTGCGAGCAGCTCCTCGATACCAAACGGTTTCACAACGTAGTCGTCCGCTCCGGCGTCCAGGGCCGCGACCTTGTCGCGCTCAGCATTGCGCACCGTTAGCATGATAATCGGCGTATCGGAACCTCGGCGAATCTCGCGGCAAGCCTCCATGCCTCCCATTCCGGGCATGTTCACGTCCAGCAGGATCAGATCGGGGCGTCCTTTGCGAAGCGACTCGAGAGCTTCTTCGCCCGTCTTTGCCTCGGTAATCACATAACCCCGCGCTGTAAGGGTTGAACGCAAGACCCTGCGAATCTGCGGCTCGTCGTCAACAACGAGAATGTTAGCTGCGTTCACCGAGGTTCCTTCGGACCGTGATCCACAGGCAAGGTGAAAGAAAACACCGAACCATATCCCAACTGACTAGTGACGCTGATGCTGCCTTGTTGTGCCGCAATCAGGGCTTTGGCAATTGGCAGACCCATACCCGTGCCGCGAACTAGATATCGTTGATCCTTGCCACGATAAAACTTATCGAAAATCATGGTCTGCTCGAAGCCATCGATTCCGGCGCCTCGGTCCGCGACACTTGTCGTCACAGTATCTCCTGTGAGCTCCGAGGTAATCGTAATCGGCTGCTCTTTCGGAGAATACAAGTTCGCATTGTCAATCAACTGCACCAAAGCTTCTTTCGCGCGTTCGAGGTCTGCACGGACCGGCGGGAGATCCGGAGCAATGCGTACCTCCACTTGGCGTGTGGAAAGTGCGGCTTTGCAATGTGCCAATGAAGCTTCGATGATTTCATCGATCGGCACGGCCGTTACATCGAGCGTGATTTCCCCAGCTTCGAGCTTGGCCATTTCTGCGGCTTCGGCGACCAGATGGTTCAGTCGATCGCATTCTTCATTAATTATGGTCAAGAGTTCGATAGCATTTGAATCGGCAGAGGTCAGCAGGCTCGTTACAGCGGCCTTCATCGAGGTCAATGGGGTCCGAAAATCGTGCGTGATGGACTCCAGCACGGCTGATTTCAGACGCTCGCCCTGACGGTCTGCCTCCGTTTGCCCAAGCTGTTCAACAGCCCGCGCCCGTTCGATGGCGATGGCGACTAATGTGCTCACGGCTTCCACGGATTGACGGGAGAGCCTTGCTCCTGAAATGCCCAGGCTGGCAATGGGACGCACTCCGAGCCGCACGGGAATGAAGTACTGGTTGTGTTCTGCATCTAGCGTGACCTCATCATTCAAGAAGGCCGCCTTCATTTTTTGTTCATCAAGATGCGCCGCACCGTAGCCTGAACGATAGAACTTATCCTTCTGCGGCAGAAACAGCTCGGATGCTCCCGCCTCAAAGCTTTGGACGATATAGTCGGGTATCGCGTTCATCAGTTGGATTACGTTGCCTTCGCCCAGCAACTGCCGGCTGAAACCGTACAAGCGCTCAACTTCTCGCCTGCGTCGGTGAGCTTCATCCGCTTCCTTGTGAATTCGCGACGAAAGCTGACTTCCGGTAATTGCCGTGACCAGGAACGCGAGCAGTGCCACCCAGTTTTGCGGATCCGCGATCGTAAATGTTCCTACAGGAGGCAAACAGAAATAATTGAACGACAGCATCGCGAGCACCGACATGAACGCGGACACCGCCATACCCCACACTGCCGAAACTGCTAAAATGGCCAGCAGAAACGATAAAGCGACTGTGGTTTGGTTTACGTGTACAACGTAGCGATAGAAAATAATGATGCCGGCGAGCACGACTAGCGACACGGCTACTCCCGCAATGCGCCCGCCGAGGAATCTTTGCATCGTTAGATTCTAGCCCAACCCATCAGCTCGCAGCGGATCGATCCTTGCCCAAAAAGCCTGAAGAATGGCTGGAGGTCGCTTCTCCCCCGGAGAAAACGAGAGGTGTGTTTAAGCTGTTTCTAGGATACGCTCCCGGCGTCGGGAAGACCTTCAGCATGTTGAGCGAGGCCCTGCGGCGCCGCAGCCGTGGCGAGGACGTGGTCATCGGCTTCATTGAGACGCACGGCCGCAAAGGGATCGAAGAACTTGCCGAGCAAATGGACGCGGTTCCCCGCAAAAAAATCGAATACAAAGGCACTATTTTTGAAGAGATGGATGTGGACGCAATTCTCGCGCGTCGACCGGCCGTCGCGCTAGTGGATGAGCTCGCCCACACGAATATCCCAGGGAGCAAACACCGCAAGCGTTACGAAGACGTGCAGGAGCTCTTGGCGGCAAATACCGATGTGCTTTCGACACTCAATATTCAGCACATCGAAAGTATCGCGCCTGTAGTCCGCTCGATCACGGGCATCGTTGTGCGTGAGACCGTTCCAGATTGGGTGCCACTAACGGCGTCCGAAACCGTAATGGTCGATCTAACGCCCGAAGCCCTGCAAAACCGGATGAAGCGTGGAGATGTTTACAGCACCGAAAAAGTCGAGCGATCGCTCAAAAATTTCTTTCGTCGCGGCAACTTGATTGCGTTGCGCGAACTGGCGCTTCGCCAAGTGGCCGAGCAGGTGGATCGCAGTCTCGAATCGTACATGGAGTCGCAGGATATCCGCAAAAACTGGGGAGTCCGCGAGCGCATGGCCGTCTGCGTTTCCTCGAATCCGGCTGGGCAGTACCTAATCGCCCGCGGCGCAAGAATGGCGCGGCGCATGGATGCCGAATTGTACGTGGTCCACGTTGACCGCGAGTTCGGCCCAAAGGAATCCAACCAGAACGCATTGACCGCCAACTTGCGCTTCGCGGAAAGTCTCGGCGCAACGGTTGTCCGCTTGAAAGGGAAAAGCGTCGCGGACACGGTCGCTGATTTCGTTCGCTCCAAGCACATCACACAAGTGATCTTCGGCCGCGCACCCATGCGCGATTGGCGCAAATATTTGTACCTCTCCGCCGTGCACCTCTTCCTGCGTGAATCTCCCGCCGTGGACGTCCATATCGTCACCCAAGAGGCCGAAGACTAAAGCTCATGTGCTCATGTTTTGTCCGGCCTAGGAACGGGTTCCCCTCAAAAACTTGGAAACAATTTGAGAACAATAACCGGCGAAAAACGTCATAAACCGTGTTGCAGGCAAAGTCATAGATTAGACAATTTAGCTATTTATGGTTCACCTTGAGGATAGGACGACACACAAAACGGTCATGGAGACTTACGGGCGATTCTCGGCATTAACCCAACGCTTGGAGGTGCGAGTTCTGCCCCGGGGTTTTGCCAATGAAAAACGCGGTTGCGCGAGCCGGCGGTGCCACCCTTGAGGCTCTTTTTATTTTTTATTGCCGCCTTTTGCCGCCGCGAAAATCGCTAAGTTATTAGA
>Ga0066696_10001057_pt1 | contig 11536 bp, 13 predicted proteins | sample GraSoiAngelo_145_FD_71412 | JGI IMG/M metagenome (GOLD analysis project Ga0066696, IMG submission 71412) | Grasslands soil microbial communities from the Angelo Coastal Reserve, California, USA - 14_1009_05_20cm | ecosystem: Environmental > Terrestrial > Soil > Grasslands | place: USA...
GCGCCCCCATTGGCCAGTACCAAGGCTGCGGCCAGCCGAGAAGGCTCGCCCAGGACCGCCGCGATGCCGGCTATGGCCGCCGGGTAAAGCGGAAAGAAGACCGCGGTCGCGGGATCGAAATAGCCGCGGCGCGAGATGTCCAGGTACCACCCGGTGTCCCACTGCCGCCAGCTGTCGAGCAGGGCCGCAGGATCGTGGCGGCCGTGGGCGAGTCCGACGGCCAAAGTGATCGCCACGTAGCCCGCGCGCGTCACCAGGAAAGCGAGCAGAGCCGAGAGCCAAAGCCGAGCGCCGGCGGCGGAACGCTTTTCGGCGCTCAGAACAGTTCCGGCGCCGGCGCTCGACCCAGAGAGACAGCCGGTCCGGCTACTCGTCCTCGATCTGGTTGTACATCAGGCTGTCCTGGATCTCGTAGAGCAGGTCCATGGCCGTGACCACGGTGTTCGGGCGCAGCTCGGTCTCCACCTCGGAGTCCTCCAGGAGCTGGTCCACGGCGACCACCAGGGCCCCCGGGATCTCGACCTGCTCGGCCAGGTTCAGCATCTCCAGCTCGTTCAGGAGCCGGTCGATGTAGCGCATCTTGTTGCGGCGGGCGTACTTGAGCTCGCGGTGCTTGCGCTCCCGCTCGGACAGGTCATCAATCGCCACGCACGCTTCTTCAATCATCTGAAGCACTCCCCTTCGCTAAGCCGGGACGCTGCCATTCTAAAACGCATCGGGAATTTGTCAAGGATGGACTTGAAAAAATAACCAAGAGGTGTTCGCCCCTGTGCTAAGCTCGCCGCGAGCCAGGCCCAGATGTCCTCCCTGATCGCCGGCCGCTCGACCCGCATGGAGATCCTCGAACTCCTGCGGCGGCGCCAGGCGGCCAGCGCCGAGACCATCAGCACCGAGCTGGGCATCACTCCCAACGCCGTCCGCCAGCACCTGACCAACCTCGAGCGCGACGGCTATGTGCGCTCCGAGCCGGTCCGCCACAAACGTGGTCGCCCCTCCCTCCTTTTCTCTCTTACCGATCGCGCCGACGCGGCGTTCCCCAAGCGCTACGGCCAGCTCGCGACCATGGTCCTCACCGAGCTGCAGGAGATGGGCGGGCCCGAAGCCCTGGACGAGGTCTTCCGCAGGGTCGCGCTCCGCCACGCCACGGCCATGGAACCGGACCTGGAGGGCCTCGACTTCGACCAGAAGCTGGAGCGGGTGGTCACCTGGATCGGCCGGGCAGGCACACTGGCCGACCATGAGGACCTGGGCGACGGCTGCGTGCGGGTGACCATCCACAACTGCCCCTTCCGGAACACCGCCCTCAAGTTCCCGCAGGTGTGCACGATCACGCCCCACCTCCTCAACAACCTGCTGGGCGCCTCGGTCTCGCAGTCAAACAGCATCCACCGGCACGACCCGCACTGCTCTTTCGTTGTGGAACGCCCCCAGCCTGACTAGCGCGCAGGCGCGCGAGGTCGACCGGGTCTGCGCCGAGCGCTTCCACTTACCGGTGGAATGGCTGATGGAGGCGGCGGGTTGGGAGCTGGCCCGCCACTGCCGCGGCCAGACCACGGTGCTCTGCGGGACCGGCAACAACGGCGGCGACGGCCTGGCCGCGGCCCGCCATCTACACCGCTGGGGCCGCCTGCACGCCGTCGCCTGCGTCGACCGCAACCGCCTCAAGGGCCCCGCGGCCGGCGAGGCGGAGGTGCTCGAGCGGCTCGGCCTAAGCATCGAAAACGAGCCACGCCTGGCCGGCGCCGAGGTGATCCTGGACGCGCTGCTGGGCACCGGCCTCAGCCGTCCACCCGAGGGCACATACGCGGAATGGATCCGCGCCGCCAACGCGGCCGGCGCCGAGATTGTGTCCGCCGACCTGCCTTCGGGGCTGGATGCCGACAGCGGCCGCGCCTACGATCCCTGTATCCGCGCCCGGGTCACGGTCACGCTCGGCTTCCTCAAGGTCGGCCTCCAGCAGGGCGACGGTCCCGCGTTCGCCGGACATGTCGAGATCGCCGACATCGGCATCCCCAACGAGGCGCTGCCGTGACCCATCACGTGACCTGGGATCGTGGGATCAGCCTGGTCGGGCACGACCTTTGGTTCGATCCCCAGACCATCCGGGAGGTCGCCTTCGTCTCCCACGCCCACTCCGACCACGCCCGCCGGCATCGCCACGCACTGCTCACCAGCGAAACACTCGAGCTCTCGCCCGGTCCCCGCAAGCCACGAGGTGCGCGGCTGGTCGGCTTGGGCCAGACCGTGCCCCTCGGCGACGCGAGAGTGACGCTGTACGACGCGGGCCACATGCTCGGGTCGGCCCAGGTGCTTTTCGAACACCGCGGCGTGCGGCTCCTGTACACCGGGGACATCAAGCTCCGCCGCGGTTGGGGCCGGCCCGACACCGCCGTGCCCAAGGCCGAGGTCCTGGTCCTGGAGAGCACCTACGGCAAGCCCCATTTCCGGTTTCCGGACCCGGATTCCGTCGTGGAGACGCTGGCCCTGTTCTGCCGCCGGGCGCTGGACGCGAACGTGGTCCCGGTGCTGCTGACTCACGCCTTGGGCAAGGCCCAGGAGGTGATGCTGGCCCTGGCGCCTTACGGCTTCGAGTTCGCCCTCGAGGAGCGCTGCGTTGAGCCGGCCCGCGCCTACGAGCGTGCCGGCGCCAGCCTGCCCCCCTGGTCGGAGCTCGATCCCCAGCGGCCCGGCCGCCGGGTGGTGGTGGCGCCGCCCAGCGGCAAGGATGCGGTCCGGCGCCTTCCACGGCATCGCACGGCCCTGGTCTCGGGCTGGGCCCAGGAACCCAGCTTCTGGCGGCTCTTCGGCGCCGACTTCGCCTTCCCCTACTCCGACCACTGCGACTTCGACGAGCTGCTGGCGGTGATCGACCGCTCGGGGGCGGAGAAGGTCTACACGGTGCACGGCTTCACCGAAGAGCTGGCCCGGCACCTGCGCAAGCGGGGCGTCAGGGCACACGCGCTGGCCGCCAGTGAGCAGCTCGCCCTCGCTCTTTGAACGCGCACCCGTCTACGCGCGCTACCGGCCGCTGCGTTCGGGCGATCGCCGCCGCCTACGGCTGACTCTCGAGCGCTGCCCGGTGCCGGCGGGCGGCTTGGTCGTCGAGATCGGCTGCGGCACCGGGCGCCTGCTGAGGGAATTCCGCGGCTGCCGCACGCTCGGCGTGGACCCCGCGCTGCCCATGCTGCGCCAGGCGCGCGGCCTGCGCGTCGTCCGCGGCGTCGCCGAGGCGCTGCCCCTGAAGAGCGGCAGCGCCGACCTGGCCTTTGCCTCGCTGGCCTTCCACCACTTCCCAGACAAGGCGCTGGCGGCCGCCGAGCTGCACCGGGTCCTGCGGCCCGGCGGCCACGCCGCGATCTGGACGGCCACCCCTGAGCACGTGCAAACCTTTCCGCTCAATGCCTGGTTTCCCAGCTTCCGGGCCATCGACGCCGCACGGTTCCCGCCACCCGAGCGGTGGATGTCGCTGCTGGCCCGAGCGGGCTTTCCCCGCGTCGCGGCCGAGCAGTTTCGGGTCCGCCGCAGCCCCACGCTGGCCTGGCTGGCCGGCGCAGTCGGGGAACGCTACCTCTCGACGTTCGACCACATCAGCGAAGCGGAATACCGGGCCGGCCTTCGCCGGCTGGAGCGTGAGGCGGCCGCCGCGCCAGGGCGTCGCGTCGATTACTCCATGGAGTGGAGCCTGATCTGGGCGCGCAGGTACTGAGCGAGCGCGCGCTCAACCGCGCGCTGCTCGCCCGCCAGGGCCTGCTGGAGCCGCTGGCGGGGGATCCGGTCGAGGTCCTGGAAAGGATCGGCCCGCTGCAGGCCCAGAACTGGGCCGCACCTCCGGTCGGCCTGTGGGCCCGGACCGGCCGGAAGGCGGAGCTGACGCCGGCGCTGGAGGGGCGCCGGCTCCTCTACGGAACCCTGCTGCGCGGCACGCTGCACCTGGTCAGCGCCGCCCAGTACCCGAGCTACGCCGCGGTGGTGGAGGCTTCCGGAGCCCGGGCCCAACCGCAGTTCGAGCCGCTGCGGCAGGCGCTGCTCGAATTCGCCGCCGAGCCCCGGACGCAGCCCGAGCTGGTGGACTTCGTGGAGGGTTGGGTGACCGGCCATGGCGGCAAGATCGATGCGGCCGAACTGGCGCGCCAGCGTCAGTACCGCTGGCGCCCGCTGCTGCGATGGCACGCGCTGGTGCGCGCGCCCGAAGGGCGCCGTAGTGAGCACCGGGCACTGGCAGCTCCGGTGGCGCCGGCGCAATGGCCGGATTCCGACACGGCGCTGCGGGACGTGGTCCGCCTGCACCTCCAGGCCTTCGGACCGGCGGCCGCCGACGACGTGGCGCAGTGGATTGGCTTCAAAACGCCTCCGGTGCGCGCCGCCCTCGAGGGCCTGGATCTCGAGCGCTTCGAAGACGAACGCGGCCGCCGGCTGTTCGACCTTGCGGATGCCCCGCGCCCCCATCCCGAGACACCGGCGCCGCCACGCCTGCTGCCCTGGTTCGACAACGTGGTCCTCGCCTACGCGCCCGCCAATCGGGGACGCATCCTGCCCGATGCATATCGAGACAGGGTTTACGTGCGGGCCAACCTGCAGTGGCTGCCCCTGCTGCTGCTGGACGGCATGGTGGCGGGCACCTGGGGTCCCAAGACCGGGCTGAAGCTCTTCATCAAAGCGAACAAAGCCGACGCGGCCGCCCTCCAGCGGCTACTGGCGGAGTGCCCAGCCTGAGCGGCTGACCGCGCGTCTGACGTCGGCGTCGCCGGCTGCCTCCCGGCTGAGGGCGACCAGCAGGCGTTCGGTCCAGGCGGTCGCGGGCAGGCGCGGCGTGAGCTCGAGCTCGCCGCGCCGGAAGCGGCCGGTAAAGCTCTCCCCGCCGGCCTGCAGCTCCAGCCGGCGCACGCTGCCGCGGCCCAGGAAGCCGCCGCGCTGGACCTCGGCCTGGGGCAGGTGCCTGGCCAGGTAGTCGAGCAGGCCGACCACGGTCGGCGCCGTGAAGGAGCGCTGCTCGGTGTGGCAGAAGACGCAGGTCCGGGCCAGGGGCGGGGCTCCGCAGACCGTGCAGCTCGGCAACGCGACTCTAAAGTAACCCCGTGCTGGACTTCGCCCGGGCCGCCGGGGCGATCGGGGCGACGACCTCCACGCTGGAGAAGGCGCGGCTGCTGGCCGAGTACCTGAGCATGCTCGCCGACGACGACCTGCGGCGGGCGGCCAACTGGTTCTCCGGCCTGGCCTACGGCCGCAGCGAGCGCAAGACCCTGAACCTGGGTTGGGCCGCGATCGGACGAGCGGTCGACTCGCTCAGCCCGCTGGAGCCGGAGCAGCTGAGCTCGCTCTTCCTCAAGCATTCCGACCTCGGCGATTGGACCGGCGAGGCCCTGGAGGGCGCCACCCGGCGAGAGCCGCTGGGCCTTGGGGATGTAGCGCAGGCGTTCGAAGAGATCCGGACCGCCAAAGGCGTGGCCCCGAAGCAGCAGCGCCTGCGGGAGCTGCTGGCCGCGCTCGACCCGCAGGCGGCCCGCTACGTGGTGAAGGTGCTGAGCGGAGAGATGCGGATCGGGCTCCAGGAAGGCATCGTGGAGGCGGCGCTGGCGCGCGCCTTCGAGACTCCGCTGGAAGCCGTCAAGCGCGTGCACATGCTGACCGGCGACATCGGTGAGACCGCGGTGCGGGTGCGCCACGGCCGTCTCAGCGACACCCAGATCGAGCTCTTCCAGCCCATCCGCTTCATGCTCGCGAGTCCGGTCGAAACCCCCGCCGAGGCCGTGCAGCGGACGACCGCCGAGACCGTGTGGACGGAGGAGAAGTACGACGGCGTGCGCTGCCAGCTGCACCGGGTGGGCGCCCGCGTCGAGCTCTTCTCGCGCGACCTCAAAGAAACCACCGCCGCCTTCCCGGAGATCGCCGAGGCAGCGCTGACCCTGCCCCACGACCTGCTCCTGGACGGCGAGGTGCTCGCGCATTCCGGGGACCAGGTGCTGCCCTTCTCGCAGCTGCAGCGCCGGCTCGGCCGCAAGGTGGTCAGTTCCGCCCTGCGCCAGGCGGTGCCGCTGGTCTTCGTGGCCTTCGACCTGCTCTGGGCGGACGGCGAGGCGCTGTTGGAGCTGCCCCTGCGGGCGCGGCGGGCGCGGCTCGATGCGCTCGACCTGCAGGCGCCCTTCCTGCTCGCCCGAGTGGAGTCGGCGTCGGGCGAAGCCGACCTGGAGCGCATCTTCGCCGAGACGAGAGAACGGGGGAACGAGGGCCTGATGCTCAAGGACCCGGACAGCGCGTACTCGCCCGGCCGCAGGGGCATGGCATGGCTCAAGCTCAAGCGCCCGCTGGCGACCCTGGACTGCGTCGTCACGGCCGTCGAGTGGGGCCACGGCAAGCGCCGCGGCGTGCTCTCCGACTACACGTTCGCTGTGCGGGACGAAGAGCAAGACGGGCGCCTGGTCAATGTGGGCAAGGCCTATACCGGCCTCACCGACGCCGAGATCGCGACCATGACCAGGTACTTCCTGGAGCACACCGTCGCCGACCACGGCCGGGTGCGCCTGGTCGAGCCCGACACCGTGGTCGAGGTCGCCTTCGACGCGATCATGATCTCCAACCGGCACCGCTCCGGCTTCGCGCTGCGCTTCCCGCGCATCGTCCGCCTGCGCGATGACAAGCCGCCGGCCGAAGCCGACACCCTGGACCGCGTGCGCGAGCTGTACGACCGCTACTTCGGCAAGACGACTCCCCTGGCCGCGGTGGCTGAGGTCGATTGAAGCTCACCTTCATGGGCACCGCGGGCGCCCGCTTCATGGTGGCCAAGCAGCTGGCCGCCTCGGGCGGGCTCTACATCGAGGAAGGCTCGACGCGCCTGGCCTGCGACCCGGGACCGGGCGCCGTCGTCCAGTACGCCAAGCGCAAGGTCGACCTGGCCCGGCTGGACGGGATCCTGGTCAGCCACCGCCACCTCGACCACAGCAGCGATGTCAACGTGATGATCGAGGGCATGACCGAGGGCGGCTTCCGCCCGCGCGGCAAGCTCTTCTGTCCGGCCGATGCCCTCGACCACGACCCCGTCGTGCTCCACTACCTGCGCGCGTTCCCGCGCGAGGTCGTGCGCCTGGAGCCGACGACCGTCTATCGCCTCGGTGATCTTGAGTTCACGACCACCCGGCGCCACCCGCACGGGGCCGAAACCTACGGTTTTCGCTTCGGCCAGCGCCTGGGCTGGGTGACCGACTCCGACTGGTACGACGCGATCGTCGAGGATCACCAGGCCGAGGTGATGGTGCTGCACACGGTGCTTCTAGACGAGCGGCCCGACCTGCCCCATCTGAGCATCCCGGAAGCCGCCCGCATCATCGCCGAGGCCCGGCCCCGGCTGGCGATCATCACCCACTTCGGCATGAACGTCTGGCGCGCCCACCCCTGGGAGGTCGCCGAGCAGATGACGCAAGCGACCGGGATCCAGGTGAAGGCCGCCCGCGACGGCATGTCGCTGGAGATCTGACCGGCCTCGGTGACGACCGCCCAGACCTTCCTCTTCTTCCTGCTGCTGCTGGGCGTGGTCGCGGCACTGCTGCGACTCGCCTCGCAGCGGGCGCCTGCCCTCCCCTACCAGGTGGTCCTGGCGGCGGCCGGCATCCTGCTGGGGCTGCTGCCAGGGCTGCACCTGCCGAGGGTCGGCGCCGACCTGATCCTGCTGGCGTTTGTGCCCGGCCTGGTTTTCGAGGCGGCCCTCACACTGGACCTGGCAGAGCTGCGCCGGCGCGCCCTGCATGTCGGCCTGCTGGCGACGGTCGGCGTGTTGGTGGGCGTGCTGGTGATGGCCGCCCTCCTGCGATTTGCTCTCGGCTTCGCGTGGCCCTCCGCCTTCATCCTGAGCGCGATCGTGGCGGCCACCGACCCCATCGCGGTGATCAGCGTGCTGCGTGGATTGCGGGCCCCGGCCGGGCTGACGGCGATCCTGGAGGGCGAGTCTCTGTTCAACGACGGCACCGGCGTGGCGGTCTTCGCGGCCGTGCTGGCTTCGGTGCTGAGCGGCGCTCCCTCGCTCGGCGACGCGGCCGGCCGCTTCCTGGTCCTGACGGTGGGCGGCGCGGCGGTGGGCGTCGTCGCCGGCGCGGCCTCCGTGCTTCTTCTCCGCAGGGCACAGGAAGCCGAGCTCGAGATCCTGCTCACGCTGGTGGCCGCTTATGGCTCCTACCTGCTGGCCGACGTCCTCCACTTCTCGGGGATAGTGGCCGTCGTGATCGCCGGGATGGCGGTCGCCCGTTTCGCGCGGCGGTCGGGGCGGCTGCAGGGCACACAGCTGCTCGGCTTTTGGAACCTGCTCGCCTTCGTCCTCAACGCCGTCCTCTTCGTGCTGGTCGGCGCCGCGCTGCCAACGCCGTCACTGCTGCGCCTGGTTCCCCTGGTCATCGGCGCCTACCTGGCCATGGTCGTGGCTCGAGCCCCTGCGGTCTACGGCCTGACCTGGTGGGGCGGCGTTCCCTGGGCCTGGCGGCATCTGGCCTTCTGGGGCGGCCTTCGCGGCGCGCTCTCGATCGCCCTGGCCCTGGCCGTGGCGGCCAGCCCGGGCATCGACCCGCGGGTCTCAACGGTGGCCTACGGCGTGGTGGTGCTGTCCCTGCTCGTGCAGGGAGGCCTGGTGGTGCCCCTGGCGCGCCGCCTAGGTCTGAGCGGAGCCTGAGGCGGCGGCCGCGAGCTCGCGGACCGGAGTCGTGGGCTGGATGAGGCCGTCGATCAGCCCGTACTCGATCGCTTCTTCGGGCGACAGGTAGAAGTCGCGGTCGGTGTCCTTCTCCACCCGCTCCAGGGGCTGGCCTGTGTGCTTGGCGATCAGCTCGTTGAGGACCTGGCGCAGGCGCAGGATCTCGCGGGCGTGGATGTCGAGATCGGTGGCCTGGCCCTGCAGGCCGCGGCCGGCGATCAGCGGCTGGTGGAGGTGGATGCGCGCGTTGGGCAGCGCAAAGCGGCGGCCCTTGGTGCCGCCCATCAGGAGCACCGTCCCGAAAGAGGCGGCCCGGCCGACCGCGACCGTCGAGATGGGCGGCTTTATGTACTGCATGGTGTCGTAGATCGCAAAGCCCGAAGCCACGCTGCCGCCGGGGCTGTTGACGTAGATCTGGATCTCCTTCTCAGGGTCGTCGGCGGCCAGGAAGATCAGCTGGGCCACCACCAGGTTGGCCAGGGTGTCGTCGATCGGGCGGCCGACGATGATGATCCGGTCCCGGAGCAGGCGCGAGTAGATGTCGAAGGCGCGCTCCCGGCTGCCCCCCTCGTTCTCGATGACGGTCGGTACCACTGCCATGCGTTGTAGCGGTCGATCGTATATTGCCGGTCGTGGTCGCCACCGCAGCCATGTCGCCGAGCACATTCTTCTCGGCGCTCCCGGTGGCGCTGGCAACCCGTCTGCCCATCGAGCTGCGCGCCTTCGAGCACCGGCGTGGCTTTGGGCGGCTCATGAAGTTCGACTACGGGCGGCCTGGCGTCCACTACGAGGCCTGGCAGCACACGGCGACAGGCCGCATGGAGGTCGGCCTCCACCTCGAGGGCACGGCTGCGGCCAACGAGGCGGGGTTCCGCCTGCTGCGAGGCCGGCTGGTGGAGATCAAGCAAAGTCTGCCGCGCGCCGAACTCGAGCCCTGGGACAAGGGCTGGTACCGCTTGTACGAGACGTTCCGGGCGCCGGTGCTCAGCTCCGATGTGCTCGACGCAACGGCCGGTCGCCTGGCCGCCTACATCACGACGCTCGATCCGATCCTGGGAGGAAGCTGAATGGACCCCGTCGAAGCTCGCGACCTCTACCCGATCACGCGGCAGTACATCTTCATGAACCACGCCGGGGTCTCGCCGATGTCCGAGCGGGCGCGGGCGGCGGTGGAGGCGATGGCCGGGCAGCTCACGGCCAAGCCTTTGACTTCTCCCCTGGCCATGGAAGAGGCCGACCGCCTCCGTGAATCGCTGGCCCGCCTCTTCACCTGCGGCGCCGATCACATCGCGCTCACCCGCTCGACCGCTCATGGGATCAGCCTGCTGGCGGCCGGGCTGGACTGGCAGGCCGGCGACAACGTGGTGGGCGCCCGCGGCGAGTACCCGGCCAACGTGTATCCGTGGGTGGCGCTGGGGCGGCGGGGCGTCGAGTTCCGGATGGCCGACAACACCGGCGGCCGGGTGACGCCGGAGTCGGTCCTGGAGCTTGTCGACGCCCGCACGCGTGTGGTGGCTCTGAGCCACGTCGAGTTCTGGAACGGCTATCGCGTCGACCTGGAGACCATCGGCGAGGAGTGCCGGAAGCGGGGCGTGATCCTGGCCGTCGACGCCATCCAGAGCGCGGGCGCGCTGCGCCTGGACCTCTCGCGACTCCCGGTCGACTACCTGGCCGCGGGCTCCTACAAGTGGCTGCTGGGGCCGCAGGGCATCGGCTTCGCCTGGTGCCACCCCGACCTCCTGCCCAGGATCACCCCCGCCCTGGTCGGGACCGCGTCGGTCCAGGACCGCTTGAACTACTTCAGCTATCCCACCGACCGTGTCGACTTCGAGACCACCGCCCGGCGCCTGGAGGAAGGCAACCCGTCACTGCTGGACATGGCTGCCTTCGCGGCGTCGGTCGACGTCTTTCTTGAGGTCGGGCCGGAGGTGGTGGAGCGGCGGGTGCTGGACCTGGCCCTGCGGCTGGCCGAAGGGCTCGATCGCCAGGGCTACGAGGTGATCGGCCCCTGGCCGCGCGATGCCGGCGAACGCTCGGGCATCGTGTCGTTTCGCAAGCCGGGGTCGCCGCCGCAGGAGATCCTGCGCGACCTCCAGGCTTCGCGAATCGTGGGTCGCATCCATGCCGACTTCGTGCGGCTGTCGCCGCACTTCTACAACACCGAGGACGAGGTCGACCGCGTGATCGACGTGCTCTCGCCGCAGGCCGCGCTCCAGCCATGACGCGGCTGGCCGGGGTCGCCGTCACACCCGACCTTGAGGACTACCTGGACTCGCTCCTGGCGCCGCGTGACGCGGTGATGACGCGGCTGGAGCAGGAGTACGAGGCGAACAACGTGCCCGCGGTCGGGCCCTTCGTAGGGGCGCTCCTGCTACTGCTAGCCCGCACCGCGGGCGCGCGCCGGATGCTGGAGCTGGGCACCGCCACCGGCTACAGCGCGGCCTGGCTGCTGCGCTCGTCCGAGGAGGCGCGCCTGGTGACCCTGGAGCTGGACCCGGCCCGGGCCGCGGAGGCGCGCCGCAACCTGGCCGAGCTGGGCCTGGGCAGCCGTGCGGAGCTGGTGGAGCGCGACGCGCTGGAGTATCTGCGGGGGGATCGCGAGACCTACGACCTGGTCTTCAACGACCTCCTCAACTCGTTCGGCTCCGAGGCCGCGGTGCGCGAGTGCTTCAGCCTGTCGATGGAGCGGCTGCGGCCGGGAGGCCTGCTGATCGCGGACAACGCGCTGCGCCGCGGGGAGGTGCTCAACCCCAAGGGCCAGGGCGCCAAGAACGTGGTGCTCTGGAACCGCCTGGTCGCCGACGACCGCCGCCTGGACTCGTCGCTGATCCCCCTGCGCGACGGAGTCTCGGTGGCCCGCCTGCG
>Ga0066696_10001071_pt1 | contig 11478 bp, 4 predicted proteins | sample GraSoiAngelo_145_FD_71412 | JGI IMG/M metagenome (GOLD analysis project Ga0066696, IMG submission 71412) | Grasslands soil microbial communities from the Angelo Coastal Reserve, California, USA - 14_1009_05_20cm | ecosystem: Environmental > Terrestrial > Soil > Grasslands | place: USA...
GAACGGCGCGGCTCTCGCGGCCGGCGACTTCAACAAGGACGGCAAGCTCGATCTGATCGCGGACCTCGACACCGGGGACATGCCGCTGAACTTCATGCCGGGCCGCGGCGACGGCACGTTCGGGCCGCCGGCGCAGATCGGCGGAGCGGTCGCCGTCGGCCTTACCTTCGCCGCTGTCGCCGACATCGACGGCGACGGCAATCTCGACCTCGCCATCGGCTTCCTCAGCGAAACCGACAACGACGCGGTGCTGGTGTATGCGGGACACGGCGACGGGACGTTCTCCGACGTCATGGTCGCGCTGCATACGGGCAACCTGAGCCACCCCCACGGCGCTGCAATCGCGGATGTGAACGGCGACGGCAAGCCGGACATCGTCGTGGCGAACCACGGCGCGCACACGGTCTCGGTCTTCGTGAACCAGGGTGCGTTCACGTTTACCGCTGCCGACATCCCGCTCGACAGGCAGGCGAACGACGTGGCGATTGCCGACGTCAACCGCGACGGCAAACCGGATCTGCTCGTCGCGACGTCGCACGACGGATCCGACGATCTCTTCTACATCGACGGCTTCGTCTACGTGCTCCGCGGCAACGGCGACGGCACCTTCGGCGCGCCGGCGCAGTACGCGACCGAACCCGGCGCGTGGCAGATCGCGATGGGCGATTTCAACCGCGACGGCGTGCCCGACGTCGCCACCGTGAACTACTCCGCAAAGCAGGACGTCGACGCCTGCGGCTTCCTCTGGGACAGCGTGTCGATTCTGCCGGGCAACACCGACGGGACCTTCGGTGCCGCATCGTCGTTCTCGCTCGGCAATCAGAGCAACCTCACCGACTTTCACTACCGCGACACGGCGGCGTCGATCGTCGCCGTGGACGTGAATCGCGACGGCTGGAAAGACCTCGTCGCGTCGGCCGGCGCGGTCCTCCTGAATCAGGCGCCCGATCCGAACTGGCCGCCGACCGTGACGGCGAGTGCCACTCAGCCGGATGCCGATCACTCGATCGCGCTGTCGGCCGTCGCGAACGACGTCGATCAGGATCGCCTCTCGTACGCGTGGACCGAGAGCGGCGGGCAACCGATCGAGCACACAGCAACGCCGTGCCGCTTCACGCCGGCGACCGGCGGCCAGCACACATTCACCGTCACCGTCGACGATCACCACGGCCACACGGCGACGAGCTCGGTGATGGTCGACTTCGGGACCATTGGCGGCGGCTCGACGCCGGGCACCGTGTCCATCAACGCGCCGGCGCAGGGCGAGACGGTTCAGGGCGGCACGCCGTACACGATTCGCTGGGCCGCGTCAGGCGATCTCAGCAGCGTGACGCATTGGAGCCTCGCGTTCACGACCGACGGCACCGGTTTCTCGCCGATCGCCGAATGCAGCAACGTCCCTGCGGGCGCGCGCTCGTGCACCTGGAACAACCCGAATCCGCCCACGCCGGGAGCGCAGATCGTCATCAGCAACCAGTCGTCGACCAATGAGATCGGCGGGATCTCCGGCGTGTTCGCGATCGCCGGGCCGTCGGGCGGCGTCATCGGCGACGGCTGGGCGCACGCCGACGTCGGCGCCGTCGGCGCGGCCGGCAGCGCGACCTTCGACGGGTTCCTGCGCGAGGGCGCCGCCTTCACCGTGTCGGCGAGCGGCGCGGACATCTGGGGCACCGCCGACGAGTTCCACTACGTGTGGAAGAAGGTCAACGGCGATTTCCAGATCAATACGCGCGTCGACTCGGTGGAGAACGTCAACGCGTGGACCAAGGCCGGGATCATGCTTCGCGCCGACGCGACCGACCCGTCGTCGCCCCACGCGACGATCGTCGTCTCGCCGAGCAAGGGGATCGCGTTCCAGCGCCGCACCAGTGAAGCGGGCGCGACCGTCAGCACCCAGGGCCCCGCGCTCGCTGCGCCGGTGTGGCTCCGCATGGTCCGCATGGGGAACACGGTCAAGACCTACTACCGGAAGAGTCTGACCGATCTCTGGACGCTGGCCGGCCAGCAGACGTTCACGAACATGCCGGCGCTCGCGAACATCGGCATCGCCGTCGCGAGCCACGCGGACGGCACGCTGGCGACGGCGAAATTCTCCGGCGTGCGACTCGGCGCGCTGCCGCTGCTCTTCGGCCACGCGATCGGCAGCGCCACCGGCAGCGCCGCCACCGACGGCACGACGTACACGGTCACGGGATCCGGCTCCGACATCTGGGGCACGAGCGACAACTTCTTCTACGTCGCCACCGTGCTGAACGCGGCCGAGGTGATCACGGCGCGCGTGCGGACGCTCGGCAACACCGACGTCTGGGCCAAGGCGGGCGTGATGATCCGCGAGTCGCTCGACGCGAACTCCAAGCACGCCGACGCGATCGTGTCGCCCTCGAAAGGCATCGCGTTCCAGTACCGAGCGGCAACGGGCGGCGCGACCGCGAGCGCCGCGCAGTTCAGCGGAACCGCGCCGATCTGGCTGCGCGTGCGGCGATTCGAGTCCGCGTCGTCGCCGGACGCCGGCGACATCCTCGCCTGGTGGTCGAGCGACGGCAACATCTGGCATCCGTTCTGCTGCCGCGCGTCGGTCGCGACGGCACACGACGCGTTCGTCGGCCTTGCAGTGGCCAGTCATCACGCGGGCGTCGAGACCACCGCAGTCATCGACGATGTGTGGATCGAACGATAAGGGACAGCCATGACGCGCCATCGACTCACGCTCGGATCCGTCGCCCTCTTCTCGATGCTCGTGCTCGGCGGCCGCACGCAACTCGCCGCCGTCACCTCCACGCCGACGCTCAGCGTCGTCCGGTCGGCGACGATCGCAGGGCCGAACTTCGTCGCCGACTTCAACGGCGATGGCCTCCCTGACGTCGCCGGCAACGCGCCCGTCGCGCCCGGCGCGAACGTCTCGAAAGTGCACGTCGCGCTCGGCACCGGCGGCGCCGGATTCCACACCGAGATCGACACGACATTCGACGGCTACGTGATGGGCGTCGGCGACGTGAACGGCGACGGCAGGCTCGATCTGCTCGTCGCGTCCTTCGGCAAGGCCGACGATTTTCTCGCCGTCCTGCCCGGCAACGGCGACGGCACGTTCGGCGCGTTCAAGTTCGTGGCGTTCACGAGCGGTCCGCGCTGGGCGCAGGTGGCCGATATGAACGGCGACGGCAAGGCCGACATCGTGATCGTCAACCGCGACGGCGCCGACGGCGTGGACGTGATGCCGGGCAACGGCGACTTCACGTTCGGCACGGCCGTCGCGCTCACGACCGGCCTCTCGCCGAACGGCGGCGTCGTGGCCGATCTGAACGGCGACGGGCGTCCCGACCTCGCCGTGCCGAACGAGGACAGCCACTCGGTGTCGGTGTTCCTCAATCAGGGCGCCTTCGCATTTTCGGCGAGCGACATCCCGATCGATCGGCGCGCAACCGGCATCACGGCGGCCGACGTCAACGGCGACGGCAAGATCGACCTGATCGCGACCGCCGCGGACGGCGGCGACACCGTCATGGGACTGATGTACACCGCCGGCTTCGTGTACGTCTTCAACGGCCGCGGCGACGGCACGTTCGCCGCGCCCGCGGTGCAGCCCGTGGCGCCCGGCGCCTACCGCGTCGTCGTCGGCGATTTCACGCGCGACGGCGTCATGGACATTGCGACCGCGAACTTCTCGACGATCCTCTACGACGACTGCGGACGGTCGCAGAAGACGTGGGATTCGGTCTCGATACTGCCGGGCGTCGGCGGCGGCGCGTTCGGTGCCGCGAACAACTTCTCCATCGGCAACCAGATGAACCTGTTCGATCCGCGGTACCGCAACTCCACGACGACGCTGACGGCGGCGGATCTGAACGGCGACGGGGCGCTCGATCTCTATACCGCCAACGGCGTGTTCTTCCTGAACCAGCCGCTCGATCCGAACTGGCCGCCGACGGTCGATCTCGGCCCCGACCAGACGATCAACGTCACCGAGATCACCATCGGCGCGAGGGCGGACGACGTCGATCAGGACATGCTGACCTACAGCTGGACGTCGAGCGACGGCACGGCGCTGCCGCCTCTTTCGTTCCAGTGCCTCGGCGGCCTGAGCAACGGATCGCACACGTTTACCGTCACCGTCGACGACGGCCACGGGCATCAGGCGACCGACTCGATCACGATCACCGTCGACACGGGTGGCGGCGGCTCGACGGGGCCGACGATGACTCTCACCGCGCCTGCCTCCGGCGAAACGATCACGTCGGGCACACCGTACACGATCAAGTTCCACATCGACGATCCGCAAATGGCCCTGTACGAGTGGTCGGTCGATTATTCCGCCGACAACGGGGCGACGTGGAACCACATCTGGGAATGCTTCCAAGGCGGCCCATCGTCGGACCCGCGCGTGCCGACCTCGCGTGACCAGTCGTGCACGTGGATGAACCCCGGACCACCCTCGACGCAAGTCATCTTGACCCTGTACGCACAGGACGATGCCGATGCGCCGATCGGCACGCAATCGGTCGTTCACATCGTCATCGCGCCGCAGCCGGGCGGCGTGCCGTACCCGTGGCAGCACCAGGACATCGGCGCCGTCGCGAAGGCGGGGACGACGACGTTCAGCAGCGGCGTCTTCAGCGTCAGCGGCAGCGGCGCCGACATCTGGGGTACTGCCGACGAACTGCAGTACGCGTATCTCGCCGATCCCACCGGCGGCGGCCTGACGATCCTCGAAGCGCACGTCGACACCGTGCAGAACGTCGCGGCGTGGACGAAGGCCGGACTGATGTTCCGCGCGGGCAACTTCGCTGGATCGCCGCAGGCGTCGATCTTCGTCACGCCGGGCAAAGGCATCGCCTTCCAGCGGCGTCTCACGAGCGGCGGCACGAGCGTGAGCACCGCCGGCCCGCTGACCACGGCGCCGGTGTGGCTGCGCCTCACGATGTTTCCCATCAGCGGCGGCCAGGGGTTCCGCGCGTACTACAGAAAGAACACGACGGATCCATGGACGCTCGTCGGCCAGGACCGCACGACCGAGTTCTGGTGGCAGCCGAAGGCGGGCCTCGCCGTCTCGAGCCACGCCGACGGGACGCTCGCGACGGCGACGTTCTCCAGCGCGCGCGCCTTCGCTGGCGCCGACTGGCACTCCAACAGCATCGGCGCGGCCGGAGGCAAGGCCACGGCGGACGACACCCTCTTCAGCGTCACCGGCATCGGCGCCGACATCTGGGGCACGAGCGATCAGTTCGAGTTCGTCTACCAGGACTGCGTCGGCGACTGCACGATCACCGCGCACGTGCGCGACGTGCAGAACGTCAACGCGTGGACGAAGGCGGGCGTGATGTTCCGCAACACGCAGTACACCGGCGAATCGACACAGGTCGACGCCATCGTCTCGCCGTCGAAGGGCGTCGCGATGCAGTACCGCGCCACCACGGGCGGCGCGTCGGCGAGCGCCGGCGCGCTGCCCGGCGTCGCGCCGGGATGGCTGCGCCTGACGCGCCGCGGCGATCTCTTCACCTCCTTCTGGTCGACCGACGGCGTCCATTTCACACAGATCGGATCCGTGTCGGTGGTCATGAACACCGGCGTAGCGGTCGGCCTTGCGGTGACGAGCCACAACGCGACGACGCCGGCGACGGCGACCTTCGACAGCGTCACGATTCAGCAGCCCTGAATGGGATTGCACACATTTGCGCCGGCATGAAACGCGCAGCATCCCGGTGCATCCACACCTCGAAAAGCGGCGTTTCCCTGGGAGAACTGCGTGTGATGAAACTGATGGGCTGTCGTAATCTCATCCTCTTAGCTCTTGCGGTGTCAGCAATGGTCGGGCTTGAAGAGCTAAGGCTCTCGGCGCAGGCGGCGCCGCCGGCACCCGCCGTCTCCGTGCTGCGCAACGCCGGCATGGCGGCGACGGTGTGGCCCGGCGACTTCAACGGCGACGGCATCACCGATCTCGCGTCCACGGCGCCGCGGCCGTTCGGCGCGCCGCCCAGCCCGATTGTGATCGCGCTCGGCCGCGGCGACGGCACGTTCAACGCACCGCATTCGATCGGTTACACGGGAGGCGTCGTCGCGGTGACCGACATCAACGGCGACACCAAGCCGGACCTCCTCATCGCGGACGGCTCCGACAGCGTGGAGCTGTTCTTCGCGCTCGGTAACGGCGACGGCACCTTCACCGATATCCGCCGCGTCAACTCGTTCGACGGCGTCGAGTTCGCGCTGGTGTCCGATCTCGACGGCGACGGCATCAAGGACGTCATCGTCGGCGCACCCGATGACGTGATTCAGATTTATCCGGGCCGCGCCGACGGAACCTACGCCGACATGATCCCCCTGACCGGCGGCCTCTTCATCCACGGAGGCATCGTCGCCGACTTCAACGGCGACGGCAAACCAGATCTCGCGATCGCGAACCACTACGGACGGTCGGTGACGATCTTCCTCAACCAGGGCGCGTTCACTTTCCTGTCGGCCGACGTGCCGACGGGGATGCAGGCGAACGGCGTCACCGCGCGCGATCTGAACCGCGACGGGAAGATCGATCTCGTCGTGGCGATGTCGGACGGCGGCGACAACGACAACTACTTCACGGAGGGCGCCGCAGCGGTTCTCCTCGGACGCGGCGACGGCACGTTCGACGCGCCCGTCAACTACGACGTGCCGCGCGGCGGATGGATCGCGGTCGTCGGCGATTTCAACCGCGACGGCATCGTCGATATCGCGACGGCGAATCGATCGTCGATCATCTACGACGACTGCGGGCCCTGGCGAAAGACGTGGGACAGTGTGTCGATCCTTGCCGGCAAGGGCGACGGCACCTTTGCGCCCGCTTCGAACTTCTCGATCGGCGACCAGACCGACCTCGACGGATCGGCCGATCGGAACCAGGTGCTGTCGCTCAAGACATCCGACCTCGACCGCGACGGCGCGACCGATCTGATCGTCTCCCACGGTACGGTGCTGCTCACTCGCGCGGCCGGTTCCAATCGCGCGCCCGTCCTCGACGTGAGTGAATCGTGGGCGACGAGCGATGCGGTGGTGCTGCGCGCGAAGGTGTCGGATGCCGACCAGGACATGGTCACCTACACGTGGACGTCGAACGACGGCATCCTCATCGGCCCGGTGCCCAATCCGTGCTTCGGATCGTGGGCCACGCCCGGCACGCACACCTACACCGTCACCGTCGACGATGGGCACGGGCATCAGGTGAGCGCGTCGGTGTCGTTCACCGTCGGCTCCGGCGGCGGATCGGGTCCGGCGCTGTCGATGATCGCGCCGGCCGACGGATCGACGATCGTGTCCGGCACGCCCTCAACGATCACGTTCCACGTCGAGGATCCCGACATGGCCCTCGATCACTGGTCGATCGACTACTCGCCCGACAACGGCGCGACGTGGAACCACATCGCGGAATGCCGCAACACGGGACAGCCGTCTGGACCCGGCGTGCCGACCTCGCGCGACGAGTCGTGCACCTGGAAGAACCCGGGGCCGGCGTCGGCGCAGGCGATGCTCGTCGTCTACCCGCAGGACACGTCCGGCACGACGATCGGGACGCAGGCAACGGCGCGCTTCGCGATCGCGCCGGCCGCGGGCGGCATGCCCTATCCGTGGCAGCAGCAGGACGTCGGCGCTGTCGCGAAGGCCGGCAGCACGACGTTCAGCAACGGCGTCTTCACGGCAAGCGGCAGCGGCGCCGACATCTGGGGCGCCGCCGACGAATTCCACTACACCTACCTGGACGCGCAGTCGTCCGGTCTGAACGGCAGCGCCGAGGTCGACGTCATCGCGCATGTGGACAGCGTGGAGAAGGTGAACGCGTGGACCAAGGCGGGCGTCATGATCCGCGCGCACCTCGGCGCATCGTCGCCGCATGCTTCGTTCTTCGTCTCGCCCAGCAAGGGGATCGCGTTCCAGCGCCGGCTGACCGAAGGCGGCGCCTCGATCAGCACGGGCCTGCCGGGCGTGACGGCCCCCGTGTGGCTGCGCCTCGTCTCGGAGGTGAACTCCCCGAACGAGTACGTGCGCGCGTACTACAAGAAGAACGCATCCGACCCGTGGACGCAGTTCGCGCAGGATGCATTCCCCAGCGTCGTCTGGCAGCCGTATGCGGGCCTCGCCGTCTCGAGCCACGCGGACGGGACGCTCGCGGCGGCCGCGTTCTCGAACGTCAGCGTCGCGCCCAAGAGCGACTGGCAGGACGCGAGCATCGGCAGGACCGGCGGCCAGGCGTCGACGAGCGGCGGCACCTTCACCCTGCAGGGCATCGGCGCCGACGTCTGGGGCATGAGCGATCAGTTCGAGTACGTCTACCAGCAGTGCCCGGGCAGCTGCACGATCACCGCGCGCGTCGCGAGCCTGGAGAACACGAATCAGTGGGCGAAGGCGGGCGTGATGTTCCGCGAGTCGACCGACGCGAACTCGCGGCAGGTGGACATGATCGTGTCGCCGCTGAAGGGCGCGGCCATGCAGTATCGCGCCGCGACGGGCGGCGCCTCCCTGTCGGCCGGCACGATCGCGGGCGCCGTGCCGGGGTGGGTGCGCCTGGTGCGCAGCGGCAACGTCTTCACGGGCTTCTGGTCCACCGACGGCGTCACCTTCACGCAGGTCGGCAGCGTCACGGCTGTGATGAACGCGACGATCTGGGTGGGGCTCGCCGTGACGAGCCACAACACGGCCGCGGTGGCGGCGGCCGAGTTCGACTCCGTGTCGTTGACACAACCTTAGATGGGTCAGTCACTTAAGCCGCGCTCGCTTGACTAGTCGACACGGGCCACGCTAGGCTGGCCCGTTTCGACTCGTTGCGACTAGGAGCGACATGGCGGCCACCAGCGGTTCGATTTTCGGTGCCATGCTCCAGGAGTTCGACGGAGCGGCCCGCATCCTGAACCTCGAGCCCGGCATCTGGAAAATCCTCACCAGCCCCAAGCGACAAATCACCGTTTCGTGTCCGGTGCAGATGGACAACGGCGAGATCGAAGTGTTCGTCGGCTACCGCGTTCAGTACAACATCACGCTCGGTCCGGCGAAGGGCGGCATCCGCTATCACCCGAACGTCACGCTCGACGAGGTGACGGCGCTCGCGGCGTGGATGACGTGGAAGTGCGCCGTCGCGCACATTCCGTTCGGCGGCGGCAAGGGCGGCGTCATCTGCGATCCGACGAAGATGTCGAAGCGCGAGATCGAAGCGCTCACGCGCCGCTACATCGCCGAGATCGTCGACGCGATCGGCCCCGAGAAGGACGTCCCCGCGCCCGACGTGAACACCAACGATCAGATCATGGCGTGGGTGATGGACACCTATTCCATGCACGTCGGCCACACGACGACCTCCGTCGTCACCGGCAAGCCGGTGGAGCTCGGCGGCTCGCTCGGGCGGCGCGAGGCGACCGGCCGCGGCGTGATGATCGCGGCGCGGGAATCGGCAAAGCACGTCGGCTTCAACATCAAGGGCGCGACGGTGGCGGTGCAGGGATTCGGGAACGTCGGATCGATCTCGGCGGAGCTGCTCGCGCAGGAAGCCGGCGCGAAGATCGTCGCCGTCACCGACTGGAAGGGAGGCGTCTACAACAAGCAGGGGCTCGACATCCCGAAGCTGCTCCAGTACACGCAGCAGAAGAAGACGGTCGACGGGTTTCCCGACGCCGAGCCGCTGGCCAACGCCGATCTCTTCAAGCTGGAGGTCGACGTGCTGATTCCGGCCGCGCTCGAGAATCAGATCACGGCCGAGAACGCGCCGACGATCCGGGCGAAGGTGATCATCGAGGGGGCGAACGGTCCGACGACGCCGGACGCGAACAAGCTGCTGCACGACCGCGGCGTCTTCATCGTGCCGGACATCCTCGCGAACAGCTCGGGCGTGACGACGTCGTACTTCGAGTGGGTGCAGGACCGCTACGGCTACTTCTGGACGGAGAAGGAAGTCAACGAGCGCCTCGAGGCGAAGATGTGCGAGGCGTTCAGCGCCGTGCTGCAGACGTCGATCAAGTACAAGGTCGACATGCGGACGGCCGCCTACATCGTCGCCATCGGCCGCGTGGCGACCGTCACGAGGATGCGCGGGATGTACGCGTAGACCTGTCACGGTAGCGCAGCCCTTCAGGGCTGCCGCGGCGAGGCTGAAAGCCTCGCCCTACAGATCACGGCGTGCGGGCAGCGTCACCGTGACGGTGGTCCCGACACCGACCTCGCTCGACAACTGAATCTCGCCGCCGTGCGCGGCGACGAGGTTCTTCGCAATCGTCAAGCCGAGTCCGGACCCGCGCGAGCCCGGTCCCTTGTGAAAGCGATCGAAGGCGTGCGCCACTTCGTCGGGCGTCATGCCCGCTCCGGTGTCGCGTACTTCAATCTGCACTGCGCCAGTTGACGTCGCCGCGACGCGAACGCGTACCGATCCCTCCGCCGGCGTGTGCCTCAACGCGTTGCTCGCCAGGTTCGCGATCACTTCCCGGATGCGGATCGGATCCACGTCGGCCGGCGGCAGCTCCGAGGGCGCCTCGACGGTGACCTCCGCGTGCGGCGCGGCCGTCGAACCCGCAAATCCCCGCGCGACGTCGCGCGCGAGATCGCCGACGTCGGTCGGCTCCTTCTGCAGCTGCAGCGCGCCGCTCTCGGAGAGCGCGAGCGTCCGCAGATCGTCGATCAGCCGCGACAGGACGGCCGTCTCCTCGAGCAGCGCCGTCAGCTGATCGTCGTCGCGCGGGTAGACGCCGTCGAGCAATCCCTCGAGCTTGCCCTGCAGCACGGTGACCGGCGTGCGCAGCTCGTGCGAGAGATCGGCCATCAGATCGCGGCGCTGCCGATCGTGGTTCGCGAGGCGCTCGGTCATCGTGTTGAACGCGCGCGAGAGCGCGCGAAACGGCGGCGCGCCGCGCTCGGCGACGCGCACGCTGTAGTCGCCTTCCGCGACGCGTCCGGCGGCGTCCATCACGGCGCCGAGCGGCCGGCCGACGGTGCGAAGCGTGCCGAGCAGCGCCATCGCCGTCAGCATCGCGCCGGCGAGCCCGCCGCCCAGCACGAAGAGCGCGCTGCCCGGCGCCGAGCCCGGCGCCGCGAGGCCGAGCCGCGTCGCCGCCGCCCAGACGAGCGAGACGGTGCCGACGATGCCGGTCGCCAGCACCGCGACGAACATCAGCGCGAAGAGGCGGAAGAAGCGGACGCGGCGGGCGCGCCAGTCGTACCCGCGGTGGCGCGGCGGCCACGGTTCGTTCTCCGGCCACCACGGCGGCCGCCCGCGCTGCCACCCCGGTCTCACTCCCCGAGCTTATAACCGACGCCGTGCACCGTCAGCAGATAGCGCGGACGCCGCGGGTCGCGCTCGATCTTGCGCCGCAGGTTCTTCACGTGCGTGTCGATCGCGCGATCGAACGAGTCGACCTCGGCGCCGCCGATCGCGTCGAGCAGCTGCGCGCGCGTGAACACGCGCCCCGGCTGCCTCGCGAGCGCCGCGAGCAGCTCGAACTCGGCCGGCGTCACGTCAACCTCTCGGCCGGCGAC
>Ga0066696_10001072_pt1 | contig 11475 bp, 9 predicted proteins | sample GraSoiAngelo_145_FD_71412 | JGI IMG/M metagenome (GOLD analysis project Ga0066696, IMG submission 71412) | Grasslands soil microbial communities from the Angelo Coastal Reserve, California, USA - 14_1009_05_20cm | ecosystem: Environmental > Terrestrial > Soil > Grasslands | place: USA...
GGGAAGTACACGCCGGCAGGACCTCGCGGGTGAAGCGCTCGAGCTGGGCCAGCTGGTCGTCGCCGACGAAGCGCACGCAGAGGTCGGTGACCCCGGCCGCGGCGTAGCGACGCAGGGCCGCGATGACGACGTCGGCCGGGCCGAGGCCCATCGTGCCGCGCTGGTGGACGCCGCCGCCGTAGTAGGTGTCCAGGAACGCCCGCGTGTCGCGCTCGGCGGCGCGCGGGTCGTCGTCCATCCGCACGGTCGTGTACACGCAGAGCGGAAACTCGGCACGCGGTCGCCCGCGACGCGCCATCGCCTCCTCGGCGCGCTCGCGCACCAGCCGACACTCCTCGGCGTCGACGTACGTGGTGATGATGCCGTCGCCGAGGCGGGCGAAGCGGTCGAACTGCGCGTCGAGCAGCTCGCCGCGATTGCCGGCGGTGATCAGCACCGGCGGGCCGGCCGCCGTCCACGGCAGCGGCCCGATCGTGTGGTCTTCCAGCGTCCAGTCTTCTCCCGTCCGCATCACGGGCTCGCCACGCCACAGCAGACGCCAGACCTCCACGTGCTCTTCCAGCCGCCGCACGCGGCGCTTGTGGCGCGCGCCGCAGGCCGCCCACTCACGCTCGGCCGACGGGAGACTCCAGCCCACGCCCAGGCCGAGCACGACACGACCGCGCGAGATCTGGTCGACGTTGGCGATCTGGTGAGCGAGCACGACCGGATGGCGCAGCGCCGGCAGCAGCACCGCGGTGCCGAGCCGCACGCGCGTCGTGATGCCGGCCAGATAGGCCAGCGTGGTGAGCGGCTCCAGGCGCGGCTTGGCGACGACGCTGTCCCCGACCCACACGGCGTCGTAGCCGGCCGCGTCCGCGAGCCGCGCCATCGTCCAGCATTCCTCGACGGGCGGTCGCCGCGCCGACTGCATCACGACGCCGCGGGTCGGGACGAGGATGCCGACGCGCATCAGGCGCCGACTACCGGGCGCGCCAGTGGCCGTCGACCCACACCCAGCCGCCTCCGCGCGGCGCCCAGTGCGGGGCGACCCAGACATAGCCGGGCTGGGCCGGCACGGCGTAGTGGCCGGGCACCCACACGTAGTTGCGTCCGCGCCACGCCCAGTGGCCGGCGACCCAGATGTAGCCCGGCGCCGGCGGAACCGGCACGACTTCCGCCTGGACCGGCGGCGGCGGGGGCGGGGTCGCCACGACCATCGGCCGCGGCTGGGCGACGACGCATCCGGAGAGCAGCAGCCCGACGCACCCGCCCACCACCATTCGACGCACGATCTGTCCACTCAACGCGTGGTCCTCCGTCTCGCGATCGGAAATCGCCCTTGCCCGCTTCGACGCCCGCGGGCCGTGGAGCGTTTACACCTGCCCCGTCCACGAGGGCTCGGCGACCTCGCGCCAGCGGGTGCGAATCCGGGCGAACTCCTCGGCCTCCAGACCGCCGGCCTCGAGCGCCGCGGCATTCTGCGCCCAGCGCTCCGGCCTGGTGGTGCCCACGATCGCGGTGTGCACGCCCGGCGCGCTCAGCGTGAACCGCAGCGCGGTCGCCGCGCCGCCGCCGTCCCGGGCACGCAAGAACCCGTAATCGAGCGCCCGCAGCCGCGTCCAGTACGGTTGATGGTACGGCTCGGCCGGCTTGCGCGCGTAACGCCAGGCGACGTTGGCGAGGGGTCGCTTGGCGATGACGCCGAGACCGCGCGCACGGGCCAGCGGCAGCGTGAGGTCGATCGCCTCCTGGTCGGCGATGCTGACGGACGTCTGCAGCGCGTCGAAGCGGCCGCACTCGACCGCGAAGCGCGCCGCCTCGCCGTCGCCGCTATAGCCGATGTAGCGCGTGAGCCCACGCTCGCGCGCTCGCTCGAGCGCGTCGATGACGTCCCCCTTGCGGAGCGCGGCCAGCGAGCAGCTGTGCAGCTGGATCAGGTCGAGGCGGTCGGTCGCCAGGCGCTCGAGGCTGCGCTCGATGCTGGCGACTAGCGCCGGCGGCCGCCAGTCGGCCCGGTTCCAGCCGCGTGCGTGGCCGCATTTCGTGAAGAGATGGAACTCTCCGCGCCGCGCCCCCACCGCCCGGCCGATCAGGACTTCGCTGTCCTCGTAGCACTCGGCGGTGTCGATCACGTTGAGCCCCGCGTCGAGCGCGCCGCCCAGCAGGCGCGCGACGCTGCGCTGGCTCACCCCCTGATAGCCGATCTCCGAGCCGCCGAAGCCGAGCACGCTGACGGTCATGTCGGTCCGGCCGAATCGGCGTCGCTCCATGGCCCGAGCATACCCTGTCGAATACCCGACGCCCGCGCGCCGTCCAAGCCACCAGAAGCGATGCTCCCGGGCCGGTCGACCGGCAAGGAGGACAAGCGATGAAGCGGTTCGCTCTGGCAGTGATGCTCGCCGTGCTGCTGCTACCCGGCGTGGCGCTGGCCGGCTCGGCCACCGACGCGGCGCTGGGGCTGGGCGCCTTCGCGGTCTTCAATCAGATCCTGTCGGGCACCGGTCTGTTCGGCGCCGTTGCCACCCCGACGCCGGCCGTCGTCGCCTCGCCACCGGTCTATGCGCCCGCGCCCGTCTACGTGACGCCGCCGGCGCCCGTCTACGTGACACCGGTGCGGCCCGTCTACGCAACACCGGTGCGGCCGATCTACGTGACGCCGCCGGCCCCGCTGTACGTGGCGCCGCCACCGCCACCCGTCGCGTACTATCCGGCTCCCCGCGTCTACTACCGCCCGCGCTATGCCTACGGGCGGCGCCATCACGGATGGGATCGTCGCTGGCACGACGACTAGACATCACTGCGTCGTTTTCATGGCCCTCGCCTCGCCGGTTGCGTAGTCTAGTCGACCAGCGAGGGAGGGCTCCATGAAGATCACCCACGTCACCACCCACCTGCTCCGGACGCCCGCCGACAACCCGCTCGTCGTCGGGTTGCCGGCGCCCACCGACACTCGCGAGTTCGTCACCCTGGAGCTCGGCACGGATCAGGGCCTCGTCGGCATTGGCCTCACGTTCTTTGGCGGCGCGCTGACCGGCGCCCTGAGGGCCGCGGTCGACGGCCTCGCCCGGCTGGTGGTCGGCGACGATCCGACGCAGACCGAGGCCATCGCCGCCAAGCTGCGCCGCGCGGCCGGCAGCTCGGGGCCCGGCGGCATCTTCACGCTGGCGCTGTCGGCCATCGACATCGCGTGCTGGGACCTGAAGGGCAAGGCCCTGGGCCGGTCGGTGTGCGCCCTGCTCGGCGGCCTGCGCGAGCACGTGCCAACCTACGCGAGCGGCGCCCTCATGCGCCCGCATCCGACCGACTATCTGGCCAAGGCCGGCCCGCGCCTGCGCGACCTGGGCTTCCGCCAGATGAAGATGCAGTGCGGCAGCGAGCCGAGCATCGCCGCGTCGGCCGAGCGCGTGCGCGTGATGCGCGAGGCGATCGGCCCCGACGTCGATCTCATGTGCGACATCAATCAGCTGTGGAGCGTCGACCACGCGATCGAGGTCGGCCGCCGGATCGAGCCCTATCACCTCTTCTGGCTCGAGGACCCGACGACGCACGACGACTATCCCGGCCTGGCCCGCATCGCCGCCGCGCTCACCACGCCGATCGCGGCCGGCGAGTACCACTACGGCATCGCGCCGTTCCGTCACCTGCTGGAGGCGCGCTCCATCGACATCCCGATGATCGATCTCCTGCGCGTGGGCGGCATCACGCAGTGGATGAAGGTGGCCGGCATGGCGGAGGCGTTCAACCTGCCGGTGGTGAGCCATCTGGTGCCGGAGATCCACGTGCACCTCGTGGCGGCGGCGCCCAACGGCCTCACCGTGGAATACATGCCGTGGACGCTGCAGCTATTCGAGGAGACGCCGAAGCTCGAGCGCGGTCAGCTCGTCGTACCGCAGAAGCCCGGCCTCGGACTGGCCTTCGATCAGACGGCGCTCAAGCGCTACCAGGTGAGCTGAGCCGCGTCGGGCACGATTCCGCAACCGCTCGTGGCTGCCCGGGCCGCCCTGCCGACGCATGCGCGTCGCGCGCGCGTTCCCCGCCGCTAAGCGCCGGAATTCCCAGGACGTCGCGCGCGCCGACGCGTCTGGCATCGAGGTTGCCAGCGCGAGACGCCATGAACGGGACGTCACTGGGCATGGCCGTCGTCATTCTCGGGGCGCTGGCGTCGGGCGCTCACGCGGTCGAGACCCGGCCGGCGCCGATGCTGACCGTCGAGCTCGACGACGGTCGCCTCCGTCTCGAGGCCCGCGATCAACCGCTGATGCGCGTCGTCGACGAGCTGCGCCGCGTGACGGGCGTCGCCGTGCACGTGCGAGTGCGCACGGACCGCACGGTGACGGCCTCGCTGAGCGGCGTCACGCTGCAAGCCGGCCTGCCGCGCATCTTCGGCGCCGAGGCCAATCTCGTCTTCTCCTACGCCGCCGCTGCGTCGGAGATGCCGACGGAGCTCTGGGTCTGGCCCGACCGGCCGGAAGCCGTCGCGGCCGACGCCGGCTCCCGCGATTCGGCGGACGCCGCCGGCGGTGAGACGGCGCTCCCCGACCCGATCGCGTTGCTTCACGACCTCGATCCGCGCGCCCGGGTGCGCGCGGTCGCCGCCGTCGCCGCGACCCGCGACGATTCGCTGGTCGAGGCGCTGGCGCGGGTCGCCCGCGACGATCCCGAGCGCGACGTGCGGGCGGCCGCCGCCGAGGCGCTGGCGGAGATCGGCTCGTGGCGCGCGCTCGCCGCACTCAAGTACGTCACGCAAGCCCACCCCCGGGCGTTCACCACACACAGCGGAGCCCAGCCATGAAGACCGTCTGGTTCAGGAGCGTCGTTCTTGCCGTCGGGTTGCTGCTGGCCGGCGCCGTCCCCGGCCGGGCCGAGACGATCACCGGGACGTTCACCTACACCAAGACGAATCCCGCCACGGGGGGGACGGCGATCCGCCCGATCGCATTCGCCGAGGTCGAGATCTGGCGCTGCGGCCCGCCCGTCTGGTTCGTGTGCACGTGGGGAGGCGTGACGAAGGTCACCACGGACGCCAACGGCGCGATCAGCGTTCCGATCACGTTCGTGGGAAGCGGCGCCATCTACGCCGTCCGCGTGGCCGCGGTCAACTTCGGCGCCGTGGTGTGGAGCGACGTGTTCCATACCACCGGCTACTACAAGGAGCCCGGCGAGCCGGGGATGCAGATCCATCGTACGGTCAGCTCGGGCAGCGACGTCCTCGACTTCAGCTTCAACTTCGCGGACCCGACGATCGCCCCGCACTACAACATCGCCGAGGTCGGTCGGCGCGCCTTCAGCTACGCCATCGCGCGGCGGGACCCCAGAGAAGGCGATCCTCTCCCCCGGATCAACTACGAGCTGACCAGCATCTCGCCGTCGCCGACCGGCACCTACTATGACCCGGTGCGCCGCACGGTCATCATCGCGCCGGAGCCGGCCGGCGGCCTCCAGGACTTCCAGACTCTGCACGAGACCGGGCATTACCTCGAGCATCACATCAGTAAGTTCATGGCGTTCCCTTCCAGGCACGACGGCTGCAATGCGACCATCGGCCCGGCGCTCTACAACAGCGCCGAGCACGCGTGGATGGAGGGATTCGCCGAGTACTTCGCGCAGGCGGTCCGCCTCTCGCTTCCGGCCGGTACGCTGACCGGGACACCCGGCACCGGGACGTTCAGCATCAACACCCTCGAGACCCCGCCGACGCCGTGCGCGGCGCTCGGAGCGACGGCGCTCGATTCGTCCGGCATCGCAACGCTCATCGGTGAGACCGCCGATCACCCCGAGCTCATCGGCGTGGCGGCGTTCGACCCGGTACCGTTCGCGGCTCTCGCCGGCGCCGCCGCGGCGAGCGGCCCGACCCATACGGTGACGTCGGACATGGTGGAACATTTCGTCACCGGCGCCCTATGGGATCTTTTCGACATGCCGGGCGACCCGACCGACGTCTCCGCGGTGACGATCGGCGTCGAGGCCTCCGACACGCTGGCGCGCCTCGACCGCGACGTGTTCCAGATCTTCGACCACGAGCTGGGCTCGCTCGGTCGGTGGCCCACGATCCTCGACTTCCACGAGGCCTGGGTGGCGCGCGGCCTGGACGCGGTCGGGATCGACCGGATCATGGAGGCGGCGCCGATGGCGATGCCGGCCGCGACCGTGGAGCCGGCCCGCGTGCGCCAGGGCCTCGAGGGCGGACAGCAGGTGACGCGTCGGCTGGATGGCCGGATCGCCGTGGCCATCCGCGGCATGGGCAACGATGTCTCGACGGGTAGCCAGTGCCCGAAGCCGCAATATCCGCTGGCGCCGCTCGGCTCCCTCGGCTCCCTCGGCGCGATCGTCGGCCGGCCATGGCTGACGGTCTCGTGCGACTGGACGGATTGGCAGGGCGTGGCCAGCGGACTCAACGCGGAGCCGGCCGCCGTCGTCGCGCCCGACGGTCGGATGTGGATTTTCTTCCGCCGGCCCGACAACGCGATCGGGGTCACCGCCGAGCAGACGGGCGGACTCTGGGCGCCGCCCGGATCGCTCGGCGGCGTGCTGACGTCGGGGCCCGCGGTGGGCGTCAACGCCGATGGTCGTCTCGAGGTCTTCGCCCGCGGCACCGACGACGGCCTCTGGCACGTCACGCAGAACGTCAGCAACGGGACGTGGGGAAACTGGCAGTCGCTCGGCGGTGATCTGACGTCGATCCCGGTCGTGGTGCGGAACCCGTCGACCAACACGCTGCAGGTCTTCGTCCGCGTCAGCGGTGGCGCCATCGCAACCCGGGCGCAGGTCAGCCCCGGTAACGCGACGTGGACGGGGTGGACGTCGCTGGGCGGCGTCCTCACCACCGCGCCGGCGGTGGCGATCAACGCCGACGGGCGGCTCGAGGTGTTCGCCCGCGGCACCGACAACGCGCTCTGGCACAACGCGCAGTCCAGCGCCGGCGGATCATTCACCGGGTGGAGCTCGCTGGGCGGCGTCATCACCTCGGCGCCGGCCGTCGGACACCGCGCCGACAACGCGCTCGACGTGTTCGCCGTCGGCACCGACGGCGCCATCTGGCACACCGCGCAGACCGCGGTCGGCAGCACGACGTACTCGGGCTGGACCAGCCTGGGAACGCCGCCGAGCACGACGACCGCGTCCGGCCCGCATGTCGAGGTCGACGCCACCGGCAATCTCCAGGTCTTCGTGCGGGGCGCGGACAACGCGCTGTACTCGACGCCGGCCGCCGGTCCGGCATGGGCTGGAATGCTCAAGAGCACGCTGAGCTTCTAGGTCGGGACCGCGCCGGGTCGCCGCCGTACGTGGCGACCCGGCCCAACCCCGATGGTACGATCCGCTCAGTGAGCCCTCCGCCCCCGCCCGCCGTCGCCGCGCCGTCGCCGGCGCGCTTCGCCGCCCTGCACGAGCGCGACTACCGGCGGTACTTCGCGCTGAGCCTGCTGTCGATGACCGCCGACAACATCGAGCACGTCATCAGCTACTGGGTGATCTTCCAGAAGTTCCACTCGCCGACGCTCGGCGGGTTCGCCGTCATCAGCCACTGGCTGCCGTTCCTGCTCTTCTCCGTCTACACCGGGGCGCTGGCCGACCGCTACGACTGCCGCAAGCTCATCCAGATCGGCCAGGCGCTGTTCATGCTGGCCTCGCTGACGTGGGGCGTGCTCTTCCTCGCCGACTCGCTGCGCATCTGGCACGCGGCCGTGATCCTGCTCGTTCACGGCGCCGCCGGCGTGATCATCTCGCCGGCGGTGCAGCTCATCATCCACGACGTCGTCCGGCCGGGTGAGCTGCCCAGCGCGATCCGGCTCAACGCCAGCGCGCGCTACCTGGCGATCCTGCTCGGGCCGGCCGTCGGCGGCGGTCTCATGCTGCTGCTGGGGCCGGCCTGGGGGCTGCTGACGAACGTGCTGCTCTATCTGCCGTTCACGATCTTCCTGATGCAGGTGCCGTACACCGGCCACGCGCGCCACGGCGCGGCGCCGCGGCCGGCGCGCCGCCCGCGCCTGGCCGACAGCTGGCGCGTGCTGGGCGACGTGCGGGCCGACCGCCGGATCGTGACGATGATCGTGCTGGGAGGCGCCACGTCGTTCTTCGTCGGCAACGCGTTCCAGGCGCAGATGCCGGCCTACGCCCACGACCTCGGCGCCGACGACGCCGGCGCCTGGTACAGCCTGCTGCTCACCGCCAACGCCGCTGGCGCCATCGCCGGCACGCTCCTGCTGGAGACCGTGACGGCCATCCGCCCCTCCACGCGGACCGCGATCGTCTTCGCCGGCCTGTGGGGCCTCACGATGGGTCTCTTTCCGGCGGCCACGAGCTACCCCGTGGCGGTGACCCTGCTGGTCCTCGCCGGGGCCTTCAACATCGCGTTCACGTCGATGGCCCAGACGCTGGTGCAGGTCCTGGCGCCGCCCCGCGTTCGCGGCGCCGTGGTCGGCCTCTTCAACACCGCCATCCTCGGCTTGCGGGCCGGCAGCGGCGTCACGGTCGGCGTGCTCGGCGCGCTCATCGACGTCCACTGGTCGCTGGCGCTCAGCGCCGCCGCCGTGGTCCTGGTGGCCGCCGGCCTGCTGATCCGGGAGTCGCGCGGGCTCGAGCCGGGCGTCGCGCCTCAGTCGCAGCGGTAGCGGCGGATCATCGCGGAATCGAGCACCAGCCCAAAGCCAGGGCCGGCGGCGACCTCCATCGTGCCGTCCTTCACGGCGGGCCGATTGGCCCACAGCGCCTGCCACACGGGATCGCGCTCGGGATCGGCGAAGCACTCGACGTAGGTCCCGTGCGGCACGCCGGCCAGCAGGTGCTGGGCGATCTGCGGCTCCTCGTGGTGCGCCATCTGCACGCCGGCCGCGGCGCACAGCGCCGCGGCCCGCCGCCACTCGGTGACGCCGCCGCCCTCGGAGGCGTCGAAGTTCACGAGATCGACGGCCCCGGCGTCGAGCAGGCGCCGCACGCCGTGGCTCGTGATCTCGCTCTGACCGGCGGTGATCGGAATGCGGGTGGCCCGCCGCACGCGCGCCATCATGGCGGCGTCGTCGTGCCAGTGGCAGGGTTCCTCGAACCACCGGATCTCGAGGGGCTCCACCAGTCGCGCGAACGCGATCGCGTCGTCCACCGACCAGGCGCGATTGGCGTCGACCGCCAGGACGAAGTCGGGGCCGGCCGCCCGGCGGGCCACCGCCACGCGGGCGGCGTCGTCCTCCGGCGAGAGGCCGCCGACCTTGAACTTGCAGCCGGCCATGCCGGCCTCACGGTAGCTCTCCAGCTCGCGCCCGATATCGGCCAGCGTCTTGCCCTCCCGGTAGTAGCCGCCGATGGTGATGATGGGCAGCGCGCGGCGGTCGCCGCCCAGCAGCTCGCACACGCTGCGGCCCTCGGCCTTGCCGACGGCGTCCCAGATCGCGCAGTCGACGCAGGCGATCGCCTCCAGCAGCAGCTTGCGGTCGCGCTGGGCGTGGCTCAGCGCGAACATCGCCTCCCAGATGCGCTCGCGCTCGAACACGTCGCGGCCGCGGACGCACGGCCCCAGCTCTTCCTGGATGACCCGCACGATCTCGCGGCCATCCCGGCGGTTGTCGCCGTTGTAGACCTCGCTGACGAGCCCGGCGTCGGTCCGCAGCCGCGTGACGACCGTGCAGCGCGACAGCACGGCGTAGGTGCTGCCGCCGAAGTTGCGGGTCAGCGGGATCTCGACCGGGACGGCCTCCAGGCTGTGAATGCGCATGCCCACGCAGTCTAGCCGCGGGCTCCGTTGTCGCCAAGCCTGCCAGGCACAGAACATGAAGCTCCCGTGTCCGTGGCCGACACCGCCGCCGTCGCGAGCCCCGCCTGGCGCCCCTCCGCGAGCCCCTGGGTCATCGCGGCGTCCGTCATGCTCGCCACCTTCATGGAGGTGCTCGACACCTCGGTGGCCAACGTCTCGCTCCCCCACATCGCCGGCAGCCTGGCCGCCACCAACGAAGAGGCGCTGTGGGTCCTCACGAGCTACCTGGTCTCGAACGCGATCGTCCTGCCCGCCACCGGCTGGTTCGCCGGGGCGTTCGGCCGCAAGCGGTTCCTGACGACCTGCATCGTCATCTTTACGCTGGCCTCGGTCCTGGCCGGCGCCGCCACCAGCCTCGGCATGATCATCGTCGCCCGCGTCATCCAGGGGGCCGGCGGCGGCGCCCTGCAGCCGCTTGCCCAGGCGGTGCTGCTCGAGAGCTTTCCGCCCGACCGCCGGGGCGTCGCGATGGCCGTCTACGGGATGGGCGTGGTGGTGGCGCCGATCGTGGGACCGACGCTCGGCGGCTGGATCACCGACAACTACTCCTGGCGCTGGATCTTCTATATCAACCTGCCGGTCGGCCTCCTCGCCATCCTCATGACGCAGACGTTCGTCGAGGATCCGCCCTACCTGCGCGGCGGGCGGCGCGGGCGCATCGACTACCTGGGCTTCGGGCTCATGGCGGTGGGCCTCGCCGCGCTGCAGATCCTGCTCGACAAGGGCCAGGAAGCGGACTGGTTCGCGAGCGTGACGATGCGCTGGCTGGCCGTGATCGCCGTGCTCGGTCTGGCCGGCTTCGTGGTGCGCGAGCTCACGACCGAGGCGCCGATCGTGCAGCTGCGCATCGTGAGCAATCGCAACTTCGCCGTCGGGCTGCTGCTGATCACCGTCATGGGCGCGGTGCTCTACGCGTCGCTCTCGTTGCTGCCGCTCTTTCTACAGACGCTCCTCGGCTATCCGGCCCTGCAGAGCGGGATGGCCACCAGCCCGCGCGGCCTCGGCGCGCTCGCCTCGATGCTCGTGGTCGGCCGCCTGGTCGGCCGCGTCGACGGCCGCTTGCTGATCGCCACCGGGTTCGCCGGCCTGGCGGTGGCCACCTTCATGCTCGGCCGCCTCGATCTCGACGTGGCGATGGGCAACATCGTGCTGCCGAACGTCATCGCCGGCTTCGCGATGGGCTTCATCTTCGTGCCGCTGACGACGCTGGCCCTGGGCATGCTGCGCGACGACCAGATCGGCGCCGCCACCGGGCTCTACAACCTCATGCGGAACCTCGGCGGCTCGGTCGGCATCGCCGCCACCACCACGCTGCTGGCGCGGGCCGCCCAGCAGCACCAGGCGCTGCTGGTGGGCCACCTCACGCCCGAGAACCCGCTCTACCTCGACCAGCTCGGCGCGCTCACGGCGGCCCTGACGCCGCAGCTCGGCGCCAGCGCCAGTGAGCAGGCGACGGCGCTCATCTACCAGACGCTGCAACGGCAGGCGATGCTCCTGGCCTACATCGACAACTTCCGGCTGATCGCGCTGGTGTGCCTGCTGTGCGTGCCGCTGGTCTTCCTCTTCCGGCGGGTCCGCGCGCGCCCCGACGCGGCGGCGGCCGTACACTGAAAGCGAGCGCTGGGATGGAACCGACGTCGACGACCACGCCGACCTCGCCGGCCGCCACCGACGGCGGCGGGCCGCAGCAAGCGCCGACCCTGCCCCGGCCGCTGTACCGTCAGCGCTGGTTCAGGGTGGCGATGGTGATC
>Ga0066696_10001074_pt1 | contig 11464 bp, 10 predicted proteins | sample GraSoiAngelo_145_FD_71412 | JGI IMG/M metagenome (GOLD analysis project Ga0066696, IMG submission 71412) | Grasslands soil microbial communities from the Angelo Coastal Reserve, California, USA - 14_1009_05_20cm | ecosystem: Environmental > Terrestrial > Soil > Grasslands | place: USA...
GCCGCGGGCGTAAGCTTCGCCACTGGATTTCTGCAGCGGTGGGCGCCTTTGGGTATGGGACTGATGTTCGCGCTCTGGCTCGTAACAATTCACCTACCGCCTGTTCTCAACTACCTCCGCACTCCCGGCGCACCGCAAGACCCGGATAAATGGTCGGACGTGTTCATTGTCGCAGCGCTTTGGGGAGGCTCGTGGGCGCTCGCGCGCGATTTGCGCAATAGAAAAGATTTAAGCTTGGGGGCAGATTCGAATAGGGCCTAACCAGACGATCCAGCCAACCGCTGGCCGGCGCATGGCTTGACTTTCTATGACTAAAACACATCCATTGCAGTGCACGCGCGTTCTCGTCAGTGATGGCTGATCTTGTTCTCGTTAGACGGTAATGCCCACACTCGAGTTGAAAGGTGTCCAGTTCTACTCAGATGCGGATGAGAGCGCCTTCTTCACATTTGCCCGCGGCATCAAAGCCGTTCAGAAGATGGGTGGTGTTGGTGATTCAATCATTTTGCATGTGACTGCACGTCCTTCGCAGCAGTCGCTTCGAGATTTAGTCGCGTTATTCATCCGTTACCGCATCAGCGGCATGCGCCAGCTGGCTCAGTTCCTATTCACCACGAACAGGCGATGGTTTGCCGATACCAGAAAAGCCTGGCATAAGAAAATCTTCGGCGATGGGACGCGAACGTCTAACCAGATTAGATGAGAAGGCGAAGAGAGCCTGAGCGTGCGCGCTCGGGTAAGCTCTGCGTCTTATGAGGGAACAAAACAATCGGAGTGAGTTCACGATAGGATTAGATCTGGGAGAGCGCCGGCACCGGTTTTGTGTGCTCAATGGCGAAGGCGAAGTGGTGGAGGAAGACACTCTTGGCAACGATCGAGCTTCCCTAGGACGATTGAGTGCTCGTTACCGCGGAGCATTGGCAGTGATGGAAGCTGGAGCGCATAGTCCGTGGATCAGTCGATACCTGGAAGGGCTGGGGTGGGAGGTGATTGTGTCCAATCCGCGCAAGGTGCGGGCGATTTATCAGCATGAACGCAAGAGCGATCGGCGGGACGCGCTGAGCGCCGAAAGCCAAGAAGATCCGATCGTCTTAGACCATCGCTACATCTTCATTCATTCAAACCCGGAATATGCCCGTAACCGATAAAGCGTGGACGCTCTCTTCCCTCATAAGCTTCGCTATTTTCCGTCTGTGGCATTTTGAATTCAAAAACGCTGACGCCGAAACGCTGCTGACCTTGATAGGTGCGTCCGTCACTCGCGCCCACCATCACACGCGCGCCGGTTTTTTTCTCGCGTCCGAGATAAATCATGGCGTTAGTGATCGGAGGATCGCGTTCGATCGAATACGTTCCGCTCCAAAAGAGGAGATCGCCCGGTTTTAGCTCCTTGAGCTCGAAGGAATCGTCCTTACCACTGACCACGGGCTCGAAGGTGCCTGCGCTACGAAGCCAAATATATTGGTCCTTGGAGTCATCAGGTACGTAGGGGGCGACGCCGTTTTGATTGAGCACGTAGTAAACAAACCCGGAACAATCCATCCCACCATTTGCCGGATCGGCGGAGCCATATTTGTAATCGAGATTGCGCGTGGTGAGTTCGAGCGCCGAAGTGAGTAGCTTCTGCACTTTCGGGGGATAACTCTCAAAATTCGCTATTGCTTCGGGTGATAACGTGACGTTGGGAGCTCCTAGACCTTTGTTCTGCGGCAACACTGATTTTTGGGGCGCGGGCATCTCGCTGGGTGACGGGGAAACTGTTGAGGTCGGTGCCACCACTCCGCTCGCTGCCGGAGTTGGTAACGACGCGGTCTCGGACGGTGAAGGCGACGGCGATTTCTCTTCCTCCTGACTTGGCGACGGTGACGCCGTTTTCTTCTTTACCCTTACCGGCGAGGCAGAGGGCGATCGTTTTTTCCTTGATTTCTTCTTCCGATGAGGAGTCGGCGTTGGTGTCGAGACAATTTGCCTCCCCGTATCATCAATTGATTGTTCGGCCGCCTCCATCGGCGTCACAGCCGACGCGATGAAGGTCGCGAGGATCAATACGCGCAAAAACATGGTGAGCAGTTCGCTGTAGGTTGTCTATTCGGAAACCGCAAATCCTAAATTGCGGTTGTAAAACGGTCCGTTTACTGGTTTTGCGTGCGTGTTTTTTTGGCATTTGATTCTCCTTTTGTTTCATATCGCAGTTAACGGGCCGATGAGCTGGCAAACGTCGCTCGCCACACGCGCGATATTTGTGTGATGCAGAAAATGCCGAGAGCAGTGTATTTCGTTTAGAGCGCCGTTACCCGAGACGGCTGGCGGTGGATCGTCGATGCCCATCGCGGAGACGGGCGCCCCTGCATTGTCCATTCTGACGAACTGCTGAGCGCATTTTTAGAATTGGAAGCGACGCTGCTGTGATCCGTCGCGCTCAGCTGCTGCCGCTTGGCGAACAAACACTGTTGCGCGCTATCGGAACGGCGCATAGATTCTGAATCCGGCGCAGGCCTCGCACCCCGGTAGCTCCTTCGCACATCTTTCAGAACCGGAGGTGCAGCGTTCAGCGACCGGAGGGTAGGCAGGGTTAAAATGTTGGGTCCCTCGATTGAGCTCAAAGATCTGACTCGACGCGTTAAGGCCCGACTTCGGAGAATCCCAGGCGTCCGCGCGCTTGCCAGACAGTTACGGCTAACTCGGAACGAGGCTGGTCCGCGTGCCTTTCTATTGAAAATGCTTCCAACCGGTTCCGTCGGAGCGGAAATTGGTGTTCATAAAGGAGAGTTCTCGGAGCAGATTTTACGTTCTGTCAAACCGAGAGAACTGCATCTAATCGACCCCTGGAAGTATGAGTCGTCAGAGGAATACAACGACGCATTGTACGGAGGTAAGGCGCAAGGTGGGCAGGCGGAGATGGACAAAAGATACGAGCAAGTGCTTGCTCGTTTCCGTCGTCACTTAAGAAGCGGTAGGGTCTTCGTGCACCGCGGTTCTTCCAACGGCGTGTGTGATAACTTTTCGGACGATTCGTTCGATTGGGTGTACATTGACGGGAACCATCTCTACGAGTTCGTTAAGAATGATCTAGAATTATACTATCTCAAGGTTAGAAGCGGTGGACATATAGCTGGCGACGACTATGAGATCGGAGGCTGGTGGAAGAGCGGCGTCAAATTGGCCGTCGACGAGTTTGTAAAGAATAGGGCGATTGAAGTAGTAGATATACGCGACCGTCAATTTATATTGAGGAAGCCAGGTAGCTAGCTCGAACTAACAAGGTAATCGAGAGCACAAGCGTAACGCAAGGAGATCAAAGCCCTCACTGCAAGTGTAAAAGAGCAAGCAACGCAAATCCGCAAAGTGAGCGATCAACTTGCGCTCAGCAAACCAGTACCACAGTTAGCCGCCAACCCTTAAATAGCTCGTCGCCTACAGAATCTGAAGTCGGCCAATCTTGGAAACGGTTGCGCCCACGCAGGAACAGTTGGTAGTATATATTTTATTTTTTCGAAATAGGCGCGATAAAGCTGGACACCGGTGAACGTTGGCGCACATGCTGCGGCCAAATAAATCTGAATCGACCGAGGTTAACCGTGAACCATGACACAAGTTAAACGATGAACACGCTGCCGAAATTGATTCTCCTGTTCTGTCTGATCGCAGCATCAGCCCACGCTGCGACGATGAAGGAAGCACCGAAAGGTATGTATATCTTCCCGAGTGGTTTTTTGTCAGCAACCAACCAAGCATTCAGCTCAGCAGGAACCGCTATAAGCAACGCGAACTGCGACGGCGTGCGCTGGCTGCTAAGGTGGTCGGACGTTGAAGCAACTCCAGATACCTACATTTGGCAGTACCTAGATGATGCAGTTGCATGGGCCGCTGCCAATAACAAGAAATGCGGAATATCTATTAATGCTGGTAAAGATTGCCCCGCATGGCTCTATGCGGCTCCTTACAACGCGCAGTCCTACACTATGCAGGACACGCCTGGAGCCATCGGCCGCGCGATTCCTGTTCCTGGCGACCCCGTGTTCATGACTCGGTGGCAGAAGTTCATCACCGACTTTGGTGCGCGCTACGACAGCAACCCCGCCGTGTCCTACGTCATAATAGCCGGTATAGGCAACCACGACGAGTGGGACATCGCGCCAGGGCCGCTCGACACGGCGGCTCTCGCCTCGACGCAGGCGGAGGTGGATGCCTGGAAATCATCGTCGAAGCAGATCATCGACTTCTATATGAGCGCATTCCCTAACACGACTGTGATGGGATACCCGGTTCCTCCCTTCAACCCATCGAATGCGGCTGAAGATCCGCTTACCTCCATGGGAGAGGTCAGCGACTATGCGACGAACACCTACAATTGCCACTTTGGCTACGCGGTTGCTCCGCTTCAGAGCAGTACGACGACGTCGAATTATCCTCCCGCCAACGAACTCTTCTTGCACTGGACGACCAACCCGACGCATGGCGAAACTTTATACCCCGCAAGCTCAGCTAACGACTTCGATGCAACTTTGCATGTTGCGCTTGATCTAAAGATACGTGGTATGGAGATATACAAGAAAGACTTCCAGAATGTTGCCCTGCAGAATTTTATAGTCAGCAGTGGTCCCTATGCGGGCCAAGCAGGCGGCATTACTCCACGGCGCGCCGACATGCTTGCGATACCGGCGCCGACACCGTGCCCCGCACCGGCCGATCTTCAGATAACTGTGAACGATTCGAAAACAGCCGTCGCGGCGGGTGCGCAAGACACTTATTCGATCAAAGTCGCCAACGTTGGGCCGAGCAATGTTAGCGAGGCGACCGTGACTGATATTTTCCCGGCAATTTTTACACAAGTGACCTTTACCGCGACACAGAGCGGCGGGGCCTCAGGATTTGAGGCCACTGGCACCGGCAACATCAATGACACCGTGACAATGCCCGCCGGTAGTGTGATTAGCTATAAGGCCAGTGGAAAAGTCAGTTCGAGCGCCACCGGCACTTTATCTAATACCGCGACAGTCACTGCTGCGTCCGACGTGCCTGATCCGAATACGGCCAATAACACGGCAACGGATTCTGACACGATCACATTTAGGGCTGATCTCAGGGTAACCGTGAACGACGGAAAGACCGCGACGGTTGCGGGGGCGAAGAATACCTACACGATTGTTGTGACCAACGGTGGACCAAGTAACGTTTCTGGCGCGGTCATCAACGACAGTTTCCCGAGCACTTTCACCGGCGTAATGTACACCGCCAGCCAGACCGGCGGTGCCTCAGGCTTCAGTGCGACCGGCGGCGCCGACATTCACGACACCGTCGCAATGCCCGCGGGCAGCAAGATCACCTACAAGGCCATCGTGACGATCAGCGCATCAGCCACTGGCTCTGTCGCTGATACCGCAACTCTTAGCGCACCCAGCGGAGTTACCGACCCAAAACTCGCGAATAACAACGCGACGGATACGGATACGCTTTGATTATTGCTGAACGCAGAGAGAGTGCGAAGGGGAACGCGATTAGCTACGCCAAAGGCGGGCCAAATTTGGACGCGGAGAGATTCGGGTGCTCAAACACGACGCGTTAGTGGAACGCGTCATCCGAGTTTAGCATCTCGCCGAGCGAACATGTGACTTGTAACCTTGGCGGTGGTACAATGCTCCATGCGCAGAATCTCGAAAGAAACATGGAAGCAAATTAAGACGGCCTATGCTTCAGGTTCTGGGCTGCGAGAGCTGGCGCGCCGCATGAATCTTTCTGAAGGTACGGTGTTGGCGCACGCAAAGAGGCACGGCTGGACACAGCAGATCGACGAAGCAAAAGCAATTGTTCTGCAGCCGCAATCAGATGCAATCGCACCGTCGCCAATGCAATCAGTGGCAGCGGTAATGGAGCAACGCGGAGAACGCTACCGCGAGCGCATGGCTGACATAAGCGAAAAGGTTGCTGGTCATTTGGACTCTCTGAAAGTGGATGAAATTCTTTTGCGAAGCGCACAGGTGGAAAAATCGATACCGTTGCACGTCGGATTTTTGGCTTGGACAGTCCAGCAGCAGGCAGCGGCACGCTCAACCTAAATGTGCTTACTGGTGGACGTGCGATTGTGCAGGTTAACCAAAAGAACGAGTAGTTCAGATAGGTGCCGAAAGGTAAAAACAAGATCGGTGCGTTCGCCATCAATTTCCCGGCGCTCCCCCCTTGCGCTATGGACGCCAGAACGCTCCAGAGGAAAAATAACAATCCTTTGTTTCGGCGCGACAGGTCGGGGGGACTACGGGTATGCCCCGGTTTCGGCTCGGCAGGCACTCCCGCCCGCCATAAGCACATCTTAGCCGTGCCGGGACTGACATTGATCGCCATTAGGGGAAAGCAATCATTGCATTTTACTAACCATTCATATTCATAAGTAATATTGTTTCTACTAGAAAATTTAGCAATCAATTCACCCTTTTGCGCTTGACCTAAAATAGGTGCCCGGAGAGCCTGTTCAGCGTAACGATGTTCGTTTCCTTCCGGACTGGCTTATTCAAACGCGCATGGCCGGTACATCTCGAGTGTGTGAGTCACAGGAAGCCCCACCTTGTTGAGTTATACCGCTGCCGGTGGTTCCTACAAAGCAAGCGTTTCAAAGCCCGTTTTCGCGGACTCATTGCCATAGTTACAGTGTATTTTAGTGCTCCCCCGTCCGCGTTGGCGCAGGATCCTGCCACGGTCGGCCAATGGTCTTCGGTAATGACCTGGCCTCGTGAGGCGATTCATGCTCATTTGCTCCCGACCGGGAAAGTGTTCTTCTGGACCCGGGGAGATCATTCCCAGCTCTGGGATCCAGCGAGTAATGTGGTGAGCGCCGCTCCGACTTCCGGTGCAAACATCTTCTGTTCCGGCCATGCCTTTCTAGCGGATGGACGTCTGCTTGTATCCGGCGGGCACATACAAAATTGGGTTGGTTTGCAGAGTAGCTACACCTATGACGCGTTCGGGAATGAATGGACGCAACTAGCTGATATGAATAATGGCCGCTGGTATCCAAGCGTTACTACCCTGCCAAATGGTGACATTCTCGTGACCAGCGGATGGATTGATACGACGCATGGCGATAACTCCATTCCTCAGGTATGGCAAGATGCGTCGAGTAGCTGGCGGGACCTCACGACAGCAGACCTGTCGCTGCCATTCTACCCGTTTATGTTTGTTGCACCCAACGGGAAAGTCTTCTGTGCCGGACCTGGCCAGGTTAGCCGCTACCTGGATGTTTCCAAAACCGGCGCGTGGAGTTTCGTAGCGAACAATCTGTACGGCACACGCAATTGGAGTTCGGCAGTGATGTACGATGACGGCAAAGTATTGGTGACCGGCGGGACACAATGTGGCCCGTACGCGACCAACTGTACGAAGCTCCCAACAAACACTGCGGAGACAATCGATTTGAATAGTCCCACTCCAGCCTGGAGCTATACCGGCTCAATGGCCGGAGCGCGCAAGCTTCACAATGCTACTTTACTTCCAGACGGAACGGTCCTGGTGACTGGAGGCAGCAGAGGTTTGGAGGACCCTAATAGCAATTCAAAAAACCCGGCATACTCTTCCGAAGTTTGGAATCCGTCTACTGGTTCCTGGTCCACGCAGGCCAGCCTCACTGTCTTTCGCGCGTATCACTCGATTGCTTTACTCCTGCCGGATGCCCGTGTGCTTTCCGCAGGCGGCGATTTCGGCGGAGCCTCAGCAGAGATTTACTCACCGCCATATCTCTTCAAAGGCGCGCGGCCGACCATCTCATCTGCGCCGGCCAGCATCAATTATGGCCGGACATTCTTTGTCGGCACGCCCAACGCCCAGAGTATCTCAGAGGTAACATTGCTTGCGCTCTCTTCTGTCACACATGGCTTTAACATGGGGCAGCGAATCGTCCGCCCATCCTTTTCCACCACCTCGGGTGGCCTGAACGTCACTGCATCAATGACTTCAAATTCTGCTCCGCCGGGCTGCTACATGCTTTTCATTTTGAATTCAACTGGCGTTCCTTCCGTGGCTAAGTTCGTCAAGCTAGCCGCTGCTGCACCTACACCTACACCTACACCTAGCCCGACAGCCACGCCTACGGCAACATCGACGCCTACTGTCACTCCAACACCAACAGCCACGCCTTCCCCGACCCCTACGCCCACCGTCACCCCGACTCCTACACTCACACCAACACCATCTGGCTCACAGTTATCAGGAATGACCGTGGTTACCGCTCCAAGTGGCGCGGTGGTGGGCGCGTTCACTAACGGCTATAACTATGATATTGGGAATAGTCTTAGTGTGCGAGCCGACCCGCTCTCTGGAGTAGCCAGCGTTGTCTTCAAGCTCGACGGCAAAGTAATACGAAAGGAAAACATGGTGCCATATTCTGTTGCCGGGGACAACAACGGGTCCTATACGACATGGAGGCCGGCGGTGGGCGACCACGCATTAATCGCAACGCCTTTTAGCGCAACAGGCGGCACGGGTACAGCGGGGACGCCGGTCACAATTACATTCACCGTTATCAATAGCGGCGCAACTCCAACCCCTACACCGAGTCCCACTGCGACAGTTAGTTCGAGACCAACACCACCAGAGACTCCCATTCCATCTCCGACGCCCTAATCAGTTCCCGTTATGTCACCACTCTTTTTGCTGCGCCCGCGAGCAGTTGCCGGTCGGCTGACTTTACTGCTCTTGATGCTGCCTGGTTTCTTACAGGTGAGCGGGCGCGCACACGCGCAATCAGCCGCCTACACTGTTTTCGAACTACCCGGCGCCGGCGATGGAATTCAAGTGCCCGCTTGTCTTAATAGCTTCGGTGACGTAGTAGGCAGAGGACCCGATAGCGTTGAATCCTCAACCCGAGCTACTATCTGGCGTCAATATAGCCGTACACCGAAATTACTACCCGCACCCTTTGCCGGTGAATTCACTTCAGCTTCGAGCATAAACGATCTCGGCGTGATCGTCGGCGCATCCAACACTGATCAAGCTCTTGTTCCATGTTTCTGGACAGCGGCCGCCAGCATGCAGCGCGTGCCGCTATTGCCAGGCCATAACGCTGGTCAGGCATTGGCAATTAATAACCATGGACAGGTGGTTGGATATTCTTCCGGTGCAGGCGGGACCAGGGCATTTGTGTGGTCGCGCCGAACAGGCGCCCGCGAGCTCGCGCTTCTTCCGGGCGGTAACCACAGTAGAGCGCGCGGCGTCAACGACGCTGGCGAGATCATCGGCACGGCGGGCACCGCGACGGGCGAGCATGCCGTTTTCTGGAGCAAGGACGGCAGCATTCACGATCTTGGTACACTCGCGGGTGATACCTCGAGCACCGCCATGGGAATTAACAGCGCCGGTGACGTGGTTGGCTATTCGAAAGGAGCAGCTGGCATGCGCGCGTTTCTGTGGACGAAGACCGGCGGAATGCAGGATTTGGGCGTGCTGGAGGGGGGGAACAGCAGCCGCGCTTTTAATGTTAACGCCTCTCGCGCTGTGGTTGGCACGTCCACAAGTGCCGCTGGCGATCGAGCCTTTGTATGGAAGCCACAGGTTGGGATGAAAGATTTGAATGAGGCAATTCCGGCCGACCAGCGCCTTGTATTGGTCGAGGCACATCTGATTAACAATCGGGGCCAGATCGTTGTGATGGGAACCCGGATGGAAGACTCCACCGATCATGTGCCCACTGTCGCCGACGCTGATGTATGCGCTCCAGCTCCGGCTACCGTTTACCTGCTGACGCCGAGCAAATGAGCGCTCGCTTTTGCTCACTAATCCGCTTGGAGTGGAAACGGGGACCATCGGCAATCAGTAAAGCTGCGGAGCCCAACCAGCAGTCGAACGCAATCCGGATTCCCGATAGCGTGCAGTCCTGATTCCCCAGTCGGTTCGGGCCTACAAGGTGCCAGCGGCGGCGGCAACGCGACCTCTTTGAGCATCGCCGCAGTGCGCGTCAACGATGTAACGCGATCCACTTTGCGGTGGCGACAGCGCAGTAGCCCCACGTCCAACCTGATACGGCGATCTTGTCCGCGATGGTCTCCCAGTATTTCGCTCGATGATGTACCCGTCCCTCACGGCTCTCTAAAGTTCCCGGCGTGTTCCTCTATATTGACAAATGAGCGGGATTTCTGACACGCTCTCCGCCGTCGAATAGATGATCTGGATCTGGCGTAGAACGCTCATCCTGGGGGCTTCTCCCCTCTTTCAGACCTCTACTCGCAAGGTTAAACGAACAGGGGAAGGAAAAGTTTATATGTATCAGCCGATTCAGCTAACAAATACAATTCCATCGCTAAGAAATTTAATTAACACCTCGCCGTTGCAGCGTGGTTTTCTTCTCATCCCACTCGGCCTTGCGCTTGCATGGTTTGCGCTTTCGCCGGCGGCTAGAGCGGTTAGCCCGCCACCGGACGGAGGGTATCCTAATGGCTGAGGGTGATGGGGCGCTCGCAAGCAATACCAGCGGCGCTGACAATACCGCCATTGGCAACATTGCACTCTCCAGTAACACGACAGGCGGCTTCAACACAGCCGCTGGCTGGCTGGCCCTTTCAGCTAACATCGATGGTATTGCCAATACTGCGACCGGTGCCAATTCGCTTCAGAATAACACGAGCGGTTTCGACAACACCGCGAGCGGAGTTGAAGCACTCTTCAGCAATACGACAGGACAGGAAAACACTGCGACCGGCAGGTTCGCTCTTTCTAACAACACGACGGGTAACGACAACACCGCCGCTGGCCGGGAGGCGCTCGCGTTCAATACAACCGGTGAGTTCAACGCGGCCACAGGTGTTGAAGCCCTCATTAGCAATACTACCGGGCATAATAACACCGCGAATGGCGCGGATGCACTAGCGAGCAACACGACCGGCGTTGCTAATACGGCGACTGGCTCTGGTGCGCTCCAAAGCAATACGACTGCCAGCGAGAACACAGCCGACGGTTCCCAAGCGCTCTTTAGCAATACAACCGGCGTCTGCAACGCAGCACTGGGTTTTCATGCGCTGCGTAAAAGCACAACCGGCCGCAACAATACAGCCACGGGTTGGGGTGCGATGGAATTCAACACCACTGGCAACAACAACACCGCCAGCGGTTTTGAAGCGCTCTATAATAATACAACGGGCAGAAACAACATCGCATTAGGCAATTTAGCCGGTTTCAACATTACAACCGACGGTAATAACATCGATATTGGTAACCACGGGCTCGCGGCGGAGGCCAAGACTATTCGCATCGGCACCCAAGGAACTCAGACCGGCACCTTCATCGCGGGTATCTCCGGCGTGGCGGTGAGTGGCAGCACTGTAGTCGTAAACTCAAGTGGCAAGCTCGGTGTCGCCACCTCCTCGGCCCGCTTCAAGCAAAACATCAAGCCCATGGACAAGGCGAGCGAAGCAATACTTGCGCTCAAACCAGTCACGTTCCGCTACAAAGAGGATATTGATCCAGACGGTATTCCACAGTTCGG
>Ga0066696_10001083_pt1 | contig 11434 bp, 8 predicted proteins | sample GraSoiAngelo_145_FD_71412 | JGI IMG/M metagenome (GOLD analysis project Ga0066696, IMG submission 71412) | Grasslands soil microbial communities from the Angelo Coastal Reserve, California, USA - 14_1009_05_20cm | ecosystem: Environmental > Terrestrial > Soil > Grasslands | place: USA...
TTCTGCTACGGCTGGACGCTCTGGCTGTATCTCACCTGGCTGCCGTCGTATTTCCTCCACGAGTACCAGTACGACCTGCGCAAATCGGCGCTCTTCACGTCCGCCGTCTTCTTCGCCGGCGTCGTCGGCGATTATCTGGGCGGGGTCGTGAGCGATCGGATCCTGCACCGCACCGGCGATCTCCTGCGCGCGCGCCGCAACGTCGTGATGGCCGGCTTCCTCGCGTCGTTCGTCTGCATGCTGCCGGTGTTCCTCACGCACGATCTCGTGCTGATCATCCTCTCGCTCGGCGCGGCGTTCTTCTTCGCCGAGATCGTGATCGGGCCGATGTGGTCGATTCCGATGGACATCGCCGGCAAGTTCTCGGGGACGGCGGCCGGGATGATGAACACCGGCTCGGCGCTCGCCGCGATTCTCTCGCCCATCGCGTTCGGCTTCATCATCGACGCGACCGGCAACTGGCAGCTGCCGTTCGCCGGCTCGCTCGGCTTCCTGCTCCTCGGCGCGCTGCTCGCGCCGACGATGCACCCGGAGCGGCCGTTCGAGGCAGTACGTGTCGAGAGCATCCGAAATTAAGAATTTCAGGAATTCTTAATTCCAAATTCTCAATTCTTAATTGCTACTGCCCCGCCGTCCCGCGCCCGCGCTGCGGCGCCGGCAGCGCCTTGCGCGGCAGCTTCTCGTCGCGCATCGCGGCGTCGTAGGCGAACACGGCGGCGACCGTCGCCTGCTGCACCATGTCCTCGCGCTGCACGCGATCGAAGGTGTCCATGTTCGAGTGGTGCGTGCGCGCGTTGTACTCGAGGCGATCCACGAGGAACTGGAACGCCGGCAGCCCCGCGTTGTCGAACGAGACGTGATCGGTCGCGGCCACCGACCGCGGACCGAGAATCGTGACGCCGAGGTCGCGTAGCGGCGCCATCCACTGCTCGAAGATCGGACGCGCCGCGAGATTGCCCTGCAGCCAGACGCCGCGCACGCGTCCGGTGCCGTTGTCCGAGTTGAAGTAGGCCGCGAGCTTCGCGTGCTCCGGCTTCAGCGCCATCGTGTCGACGTCGGCGAAGTGATCGCGGACGTACGCGCGCGAGCCGAGCAGCCCCTGTTCTTCGCCGCCCCACAGGCCGATCCGGATCGTGCGCCGCGGCTCGGCGCCGACGGCCTTCAGGATCCGCATCGCCTCCATCATCGCCGCGCTGCCCGTCGCGTTGTCGGTCGCGCCGGTCGCGTACGGATGCGAGTCGAAGTGCGCGCCGAGCATCACCACCTCGGACGCGAGATCGCCGCCCGGAATCTCCGCGATGGTGTTGAACCCGTTCGGCGTCGCCTCGTCGTAGAACTTCGTCTGGACGTCGAGCTCCACCTTGACCGGCACGCCTTTGTCGAGCACGCGCATCATGCGGTTGTAGTGCTCGACGGCGAGCGTGATTTCCGGCGGGTTGCGGCCGGCGTTGGCGTCCCGCGGGCCGCTGCCGCTCGGAAAGATCGTGCCGCCGTCGGGATGCTGCTGCTGCCAGGAGAGATCGCTGCCGCCCGCCGCCATGTCGCTGTCGGCGCCCCGATCGAACACCGCGACGACGCCTTCCGCGGCGTAGAAGTCGGCGAGCTTCTGCCGGAACGCGGCGGCATCGTTTCCACGTCCCCCTCGGCCGCCGCCGGCCGGCGGTTCGGGCACCGGCGTCGTCTCGGCTTCGGCCGTCGCCTTGTCGTCCATCCGCAGGATGATCGGCCCCTCGAGCATCCGGACGCGGCGCGCCGGCTGCGTGAGGACGATCTTCCCGGCGAGCTTGCCGTGGTAGGCCGCGAAGTCCGCTTCGCTCGCGATGCGCACGCGCACGACGTCCGCCGTCACGGGTCCCTTCGTCCCCGACGACCACTCGTGCGGGAAGGCGATGATCGGCTGAACCTGCGGCTCGACCAGATGCGCGCTGAAGCGCACGAGCGACCATCCCTTGCCGAACGACCACCGCTCCTGGTGCACGCGTGCGAGGCCCCACTCGCGGAACCGCTTCATCGCCCACTCGCTCGCCTGCTGGATCGCCGGCGATCCGGTGAGCCGCGGACCGTAGACGTCGCTCAGCCACGAGATGTGGTCCATCACCTGCGAGCGCGACAGCCCCTCGTCGCGGATGCGCCCGAGCATCTGAAGGTCGAGCTTTTCGCTCTGCGCGGCGATTGGGAGCGCGCTCGCAGCGAGCGCTGCGATGAGGATGAACCGCGTCATACGTTCTCCACTCTGTGACGGCCGACGGCCGACTGATTCGAGCGACTGCCTCATCGCCCCGTCCATCGCGGCTTGCGCTTGGCGAGGAACGCCGCGACGCCTTCGTGAAAGTCCTCGCTCGTATAGCACAGCTCCACGAGGTCGGCGTCGTCGCCGGGCCGAAGGCGGCGCGCCGCGAGGACGCGGCGGATCATTTCCTTTGTCGCGCGCACCGTCAACGGCGCGTTCGCCGCAATCTCGCTCGCGAGCCCGGCGACCGCATCGCCGATCGCATCCGCCGCGACGATGCGGTTGACGAGGCCGAGGGCGTACGCCTCGGCGGCATCGAGGAAGCGGCCGGTGAAGAGCAGATCCTTGACCGCCGCCGGTCCGACGAGATCGACGAGGCGGCTGTAGGTCGCGCCCGACAGACAGTTGCCGAGCGTGCGCGCGATCGGGATGCCGAAGGTCGATGCCGGCGTCGCCACACGCAGGTCGCACACGAGCGCGATCGCGCAGCCGCCGCCCGCCGCGACCCCTTCGACCTGCGCGATCGTCGGCTTCGCGACGCGCTCGATGCGGTCGAGCACGGCGTCGAGCCGCTCCTCGTATTTCAAGCCGTCCTGACGATCCGCGAACGTCTGGAACTGCGAGATGTCGGTGCCGGCGACGAACGCCTTGCCGCCGGCGCCGCGCAGCACCAGCACGCGCAGCGCCTCGTCGCGATCCACGCGCTCGCACGCGTCGACGAGCGCGTCGTACATCTCCCACGTCATCGCGTTGCGCGCGTCGGGGCGGTTGAAGGTGAGCGTCGCGATCGGGCCGGCGGCCTCGAAGATGGTGTGCATTAGAATTCGCGTCAATGGCTGCGCGCCGCGCGCTCGACCGTCTCCGCGTGCTCGACGTCACGCAGGTGATGGCCGGTCCGTACTGCGCGATGGTGCTCGCCGATCTCGGCGCCGACGTGATCAAGATCGAGCCGCCCGCCGGCGATTCGACGCGCGTGATGCCGGGCGCCGTCGGCCTCGACAGCCCGAGCTTCAACGCCGTCAACCGCGGCAAGCGCGGCCTCGTCCTGAACCTCAAGAACGCCGAGGGACGCGGCGTCTTCCTGCGGCTCGCGCGCTCGACAGACATCGTAATCGAGAACTATCGGCCCGGGGTGATGGCGGCGCTCGGCCTCGGCTACGAGACGCTCGCGGCGGAGAATCCGCGGCTGATTTACGCGTCGATCTCCGGCTACGGCCAGACGGGGCCCGAGCGCCGCAAGGGCGGATTCGATCTCGTGGCCCAGGGCGTGTCGGGCATCATGTCGGTGACGGGCGAGCCGGGCGGCGCGCCCGCGAAGGCCGGCGTCCCGCTCACCGATCTCGGCGCCGGGCTCTTCGCGCTCGTCGGCATCCTCGCGGCCGTCGAGCACCGGCATCAGACCGGTGCCGGCCAGCAGGTCGACACGTCGCTCGTCGACGCGGGCGTCGCGCTGTCGGTGTGGGAGGCGACGGAATACTTCTCCGGCGCCGGCGTGCCGACGGCGCTCGGATCGGCGCATCGCATGAACGCGCCGTATCAGGCGATCCGCTGCGCGGACGGCTTCATCACGCTCGGCGCGGCCAACGATCGCCTGTTCAACCGCCTGGCCGATCTCGTCGGCCATCCCGAATGGCTCGAGCGTCGCGAGTTCGCGACCAACGCGGCGCGCGTCGCGAACCGCGCGGAGCTGGCGGCGGAGATCGAGGCGATCACGCGCCGGCAGCCGTGCAGCCACTGGCTCGCGCTGCTCGACGCGCACGACATCCCGTGCGGCCCGATCAACGACTACGCGCACGTGTTCGCCGATCCGCAGGTGCGCGCGCGCGACATGGTCGTCGAGACGGAGCATCCGTCGCTCGGCCGCCTGCGCACGCTCGGCTCGCCGATCAAGCTGAGCGAGACGCCGCCCGACGTGGGCCGCCGCGCGCCGCGGCTCGGCGAACACACCGACCAGGTGCTGCGCGAGGCGGGATATGACGACGCGCAGATCGCCGAACTGCGCCGCGCTGGCGCTGTCGCGTGACCGCGCGGCCGTCATTAAGAATTTGGCATTTGGCATTTGGAATTCGTCGCCACGCTGCCAGGAGCGCGATCGCGAATTCTTAATGCCAAATTCTCTAATTCTTAATTCACCTCGCGCGCAGCGGTCCGCGCGCGATCTCGAAAGCGTGCGCGATCTGCAGCAGCCCCCAGTCGTCGCGGTGCCGCGCGACGATCTGCAGGCCGATCGGCAGCCCGTCCGCGGTGAAGCCGCACGGCACCGAGATCGCCGGGTTGCCGACGACGGAGATGAAGTAGCAGGACTGCATCCAGTCGATATAGGTCGCCATCGCGACGCCTTCGATCTCGGTCGGATACGGCTGCTCGACGCTGAACGGCGGCACCTGCACGGTCGGCAGCACGAAGAACTCGTACTGCTCCATGAAGCGCCGCATACGGTCGAAGAGCGCCGTGCGCGTCGTGAGCGCCCACGTGATCTCGGCCGGCGTCAGCCGCTCGCCGCGAGCGATCTCCCAGCGGATCGTCTCCTTCACGTCGCCGCGCCGCCCGGCGATGCGCGGCGCGACACCGGCGAGAAACGCCACCGCGCGCAGCGTCTTGAACACCGCATCGAATTCGGTGAAGTCGGGCTCCGCCTCGTCGACGCGGCAGCCGATCGACTCGAAGACCGGCCGCTCGGCGTCGACGGCCGCGCGCACGCGTCGGTCGACCGGCGCGCCGCCGAGCGTCGTCCACCACGCGACGCGCACGCCATCGAAGTCACGCCCGAGCGGCGCCGCGAAGCAGGCCCCCGGCTCGGCGAGCGCGATCGGCGACCGCGAATCCGGGCCCGCGATCGCGCTGAGCATCAGCGCGAGATCGGCGGCGGTGCGCGCCATCGGTCCGTCGACGCTCAGCGTGGACCAGCCGTCCGCGGCCGGCCACGCCGGCACGCGGCCCGGCGACGGCCGCAGGCCGACGACGCCGCAGAAGCTCGCGGGATTGCGCAGCGAGCCGCCCATGTCGCTGCCGTCGGCGATCGGCAGCATGCCGGCGGCGAGCGCTGCGGCGGCGCCGCCGCTGCTTCCGCCGCACGTCTTCGTCTCGTCGTACGGGTTCAGCGTCGCGCCGAACACGGTGTTGAACGTCTGCGAGCCGGCGCCGAACTCCGGCGTGTTGGTCTTGCCGACGGCGATGGCGCCGGCCGCGCGAAGCCGTTCGACAATGAGCGCGTCTTCATCGGGGACGAACGCGCTGAAAATCGGCGACCCGAAGGTCGTGCGCATGCCGCGCGTCGGCTGCAGATCCTTGTGCGCGACGGGCAGCCCGTGCAGCGGCCCCACGGCGGCGCCGCGCGCGAACGCTTCGTCCGCACGGGCGGCGCGGTCCATCGCGAGATCCGCGTCGAGCGTGACGATCGCGTTGAGCCGCGGATTGCGATCGGCGATGCGATCGAGGTGCGCCGCCACCACCTCGCGCGCGGAGACCTCTTTCAGGTGCAGCCGGCGCGCGAGCTCGAGCGCGCTGAGCTCGCAGAGGTTCATCGGCCCGAGGCGGCGTGCAGATCCTGCGTCGCGTGCGCGAGGAAGTCGAGCGCCGCCGTGATGCCGCCGCGCGCGAACGGGACGTCGGCCGCCGCGAGCGCCATCTCGACGCCGCCGAGCGTGCCGGCGAGCATCAGATCGTTGAAGTCGCCCAGATGGCCGATGCGAAACACCTGGCCTTTGAGCCGCCCGAGGCCGGTGCCGAGCGACATGTCGAAGCGCTCGAGCGCGATCTTGCGGAACGCGTCGGCGTCGTGGCCCGCGGGCATGACGACGGCGGTGAGAGAGCTGCTGTACTCGCGCGGCTCGGCGCAGAGGACCTCGAGTCTCCACGCGCGAACGGCGCGCCGCGTCGCTTCCGCGAATCGATCGTGCCGCGCGAACACGTTCGCAAGCCCCTGCTCGTCGAGCATGCGCAGCGCCTCGCGCAGGCCGTAGAGCAGATTCGTCGCGGGCGTGTACGGAAAGAAGCCGGCGGCGTTGTCGCGAAGCATCGGCTGCCAGTCCCAATAGGCGCGCGGCAGCCGCGCGCGCGGCGCCGCGGCGAGCGCCTTCGCGCTCACGGCGTTGAAGCCGAGGCCGGGCGGCAGCATCAGCCCTTTCTGCGATCCGGCGACGGTCACGTCCACGCGCCACTCGTCGTGCCGGTAATCGATCGATCCGAGCGACGAGATCGTGTCGACGAGCAGCAGCGCCGGATGCTTCGCTTCGTCCATCGCGTCGCGGATCGCGCGAATCCGGCTGGCGACGCCGGTGGACGTCTCGTTGTGCACGACGGCGACCGCCTTGACGGCGTGGCTGCGATCGTCCGCCAGCCTCTCGCCGACGATCGCCGGGTCGACGCCGCGGCGCCAGTCGCCGGCGACGAAGTCGACGTCCAGGCCGAGCCGAACGGCCATGTCGCGCCACAGCGTCGCGAAATGGCCCGTCTCGAACATCAGCACGCGGTCGCCCGGCGACAGCGTGTTGACGAGCGACGCCTCCCACGCGCCGGTGCCCGACGAGGGATAGATGACGACGTCCGCGTCCGTCTTGAAGACGCGCTTGAGGCCGTCGATCACGTCGCGGCCCAGCGCGGCGAACTCGGGGCCGCGGTGATCGATGGTCGGCTGCGCGATCGCGCGGAGCACGCGATCGGGCACGTTGGTCGGCCCGGGGATCTGCAGGAAGTGGCGGCCGCTCTTCACAGCCGAGAGTTAACCACACTCGCGCCAAAAAGAAGAACCACAGAGAGCGCGCGCGCGAAACATGTAGGATCGACGCATGGGTGTGATCGTCGGGCGATCGCGCGTCGCGACACGCTACGGCATCGTGGCGGCGAGTCAGCCGCTGGCGGCGCGGGCGGGCGTGCAGATGCTCGAGCGCGGCGGCAACGCCGTCGACGCCGCCATTGCCGCGAACGCCGTGCTCGGCGTCGTCGAGCCGCAGTCGAACGGCATCGGCGGCGATCTGTTCGCGATCGTCTACGACGCGAGCCACCGCGCGCTCCACGGGCTCAACGCGTCCGGCTGGACGCCGCGCGGCCTGTCGGCGGCCACGCTCACCTCCCGCGGCGCGGCGGCGATGCCGTCGAGCGGCATTCACACGGTGACCGTGCCGGGCGCGGTCGCGGGGTGGGATGCGCTGCGTACGCGCCTCGGCCGCCTGCCGCTCGCCGATCTGCTCGCGCCGGCCATCGCGTACGCCGCCGAAGGATTCCCGGTCTCGGACGTGATCGCGGCGCACTGGGGATCATTCGCCGACGCGCTCGCGGCGGAGCGTGACGCCGCGCGCACGTACTTGCCTGGCGGGCGGCCGCCGCGGGCCGGCGAGATCTTCCGGAACGGCGATCTTGCGGCGTCGCTGTCCGCGATTGCGCGCGACGGCGCGGGCGCGATGTACGAGGGCTCGATCGCCGACGCGATCCTCGCGGCGTCGCGGGCGCGCGGCGGCGCGATGACGAAAGACGACCTCCGCGAGTTCGCGCCGGAGTGGGTCGCGCCGATCTCGACGACCTATCACGGGTGGACCGTGCACGAGCTGCCGCCGAACACGCAGGGGCTCGCGGCGCTCCTGATGCTCGATCTGATGGAGCAGTTCCCGCTCGCCGACTACGGGTTTCACACCACGCGGGCGCTCCACGTGATGATCGAAGCGAAGAAGCTCGCGTACGCGGACATGCTGCGCCACGTCGGCGATCCTCGATTCGGCGCCGCTCCGATGGCGCCGCTGCTCAGCAAGAGCGCCGCGAAGGCGCGCGCGGCGCGGATCGATCCGCGGCGTGCCGCGGCCGACGTCCGGCCGTCATCGCTCGCAGGGCTGACGACGTCGGTCGGCGCGGACACGATTTATCTGTGCGCGATCGACAAGGACGGCAACATCGCGTCGCTGATTCAGAGCATCTACGAAGGGTTCGGCACGTCGATCGTGCCGCCGGGGACCGGCTTCGCGCTGCACAATCGCGGCGCGCTGTTCACGCTCGAGACGAACCACCCGAACGTCCTCGCGCCGCGCAAGCGGCCGCTCCACACGATCATCCCGGCGTTCATGCAGAAGGACGGCGTGCGGATCGGCTTCGGGATCATGGGGGGCTTCAACCAGGCGCAGGCGCACGCGCAGTTCGTGTCCAACGTCGCCGACTTCGGGATGGACATCCAGCAGGCGCTCGAGGCCGGACGCTTCACGAAGCCGACCTTCACCGGTGCCGACGTGTTCGTGGAGGCGCTCGTGCCGGAGCCGGTGCGCGCGGAGTTGGCGGCGCTCGGGCACGACGTCGTCACCGTGCCGCCGCGGACGGGCACATTCGGGCATGGACAGGCCGTGATGGACGACGACCGCGGCGTCCATTTTGGCGCGTCCGAACCGCGCCACGACGGCGCCGCGATCCCCGAAGCGCCGCCGCTCCGCTGATTTGCGCGCAAAAGAGGGAGTTCACCGATCCAGGATCAGATCCAGGATCGGATCCAGGATCGGATCCGTCAGACGGTTCGCAGCGTCACGGGCGCGAGATCGAGGCCGGCCACCTCCGCTCGCCAGGTCTCGCCGGCGCGAATCGGGACGGAGTTGGTCAGCGTGCCCGAGCTAATCAACTCGCCGCCGGCGAGCGGCTCGCCGCCGGGCTGCCGCGCGATCGCGGCGCCGAGCTCCGCCAGACAGAGCGCGGGGCTTCGCAGCGAATTCTTCCCCGATCCCTCCTCCACGAGCTCGCCGTTCTTCGACAGCTTCAGCTTGAACCCCGGGAGCTGCTCGACGAGCGACGGAATGGCGGCCGCGTCGATCCGCCTCGGCTCGCCGACCACGAGCGCGGCGTGCAGGCCGTAGGCCGCGACGAAGTCCGCCGGCTGAAACTTCCACTCGGGATACACGGCGTCGATGATCTCGAACCCGAGCGCCAGCCACTCGACGGCGGCCAGCGCGGCGGCCGCGTCGCCGCCGACGTCGCCGAGCGCGGCGCGCAGCTTGAACACGATCTCCGGCTCGATCTTCGGCGCCAACATGCGCGAGAGGTCGAGCGCCGCCTCGCCGTTCGCCGCGTAGCGCACCGTGTCGTCGTACATGTGCGCCCAGACGAGCGTATCGAGCTTCAGCACGCGCCACATCGCCTTGTTCGCGTAGCCGACCTTGCGCCCGACCGTCGCGCGTCCGCTCGCGCGGCGCATGCGCAGCAGCTCGCGCTCGACGACGTACGCGGCGGCCACGTCGAACGACGCGTCGCGCGACGAGGGCGCCGCGATCTCGCGCCGATCGCGGTACGCCGCGGCTATGTCTCTCGCAATCGATCCGGGATCTTGGGACGTCATTGCAATTAAGAATTCGGAATGCCGTAATCACGAATTCTTACGTCCAAATTCCTAATTCTTAATTCACTTCGCGGCAGCCGGCACGCCAATCGCCGACGGCTGCGGCGCGCGCGCCGCCGCGCGCATCGGCTTGACGATGAACAGCGCCGACACGCCGACCGCGATGTTCGTGATCGCGGCGACGACGAATACCGCGTGCCAGCCGCCGGTGTAGCTTTGCAGCCAGCTCGCCACCGGCACGAGGAACGACGCCGCGCCCTTCGCCGTATACAGCAGCCCCGCGTTCGTCGTCGCGTACTTCGGGCCGTAGGTGTCGGTGCACAATGCGGGGAACAGGCTGTAGATCTCGCCCCACGTGAAGTAGACCAGCCCGGCGGTGCCGATGAACGCCCACGGCGTGTTGCCGATCGTGCCGAGCGCCCAGTACGCCACGGCGCCGAACGAGAACACGATCGCCATCGTGTTCTCGCGCCCGATCTGATCGGACAGCCAGCCGAACGTCGGACGCGCGAGCCCGTTCAGGATGTTGTCCACGATGCCCGCCATCACGAGCACCGTCGACGAGATGAAGAGGAAGTTCACCGGCAGCCCGGCGATCTTGTAGTCGCGCGCGATCGGCGCGACCTGCGCGGTGACGACGAGCCCGCTCGCCGCGACGAGGACGAACATCACGTACAGGACCCAGAAGAGCGGCGTGCGCAGCATCTCCATCGGGCGGAAATCGTGCGCGCCCTGCCCCAGCTTGCGCGTCGGCGGCGGCGCCTCGCCGGGCCGCGGCGCCTTCAAAAACTGCGACAGCACCAGGATGACGAGCCCCTGCCCGAGGCCGAACCACAGGAACGCGCGATCGTAGCCGTAGGTCCTGATCACGGTGATGATCGGCACCACCGTCGCCGCCGCACCCGCGCCGAAGCCGGCCGCCGTCAGCCCCGCCGCCAAGCCGCGCCGATCGGCAAACCACTTGAGCGCGTTGCCGACGCACGTGCCGTAGACCGCGCCGGCGCCGACGCCCGAGAGCGTCGCCGCGAGATACAGCATCGGGAGCGTCGACGCGTACGAATTGAGCGTCCACGCGATCGCGACGACGATGCCGCCGAACATCACGACGATGCGCGGGCCGAACCGATCGACGAACCAGCCTTCGATCGGGACTAACCACGTCTCGGTCGCGACGAAGATCGTGAACGCGACCTGGATGCTCGTGCGCCCCCAGTGGAACTTCGCGTCGATCGGATCCACGAAATACGTCCAGCCGTACTGCAGGTTCGCGATCATCACCATGCAGATGACGCCCGCCACCAGCTGGACCCAACGGTTCACGCGCGCAGTCGCCGGCAGTGCCCCTTCCGTGCTCGCCATGTCAACGGCCCCCTTTTGCGCGAGTCGTGCAATTAGGAATTTGGAATTTGGAATGAAGAATTCGTCGCATGCTTCTTAATTCTCAATTGCGCCGCGCGAAGGTCGTCCAGCAGCTTCGCGCACGCGTAGACGGCGCGCGTCGCCGGCATCGCCACGCCGAGCCGCTCGCTCAGCTCCACCGTCGCTCCCACGATCGGCTCCAGCTCGAGCGGCCGCCCGGCTTCGAGATCCTGCAGCATCGAGGTCTTGTGCGCACCAACTTTTTCGGCGCCCGCCATCCGCTGCTCGATGGAAATCGGCAGCTCGATGCCCAGCTTCGCGGCGACGGCCTCGGTTTCCACCATGATCTGGCGGATCACGGCCGATGTCTCGGGATGGCGCACGAGCTCCTCGAGCGTGCCGCCGGTCAGCGCGCTGATCGGGTTGAAGGCGACATTTCCGAGCAGCTTCACCCAGATCTCGTGCCGGAACCGCGTCGTCACCGGCGCGCGCAGCCCGGCGCCGATCAGCGTGTCGGCGAGCGCCTTGACGCGCTCGGTCCG
>Ga0066696_10001089_pt1 | contig 11427 bp, 7 predicted proteins | sample GraSoiAngelo_145_FD_71412 | JGI IMG/M metagenome (GOLD analysis project Ga0066696, IMG submission 71412) | Grasslands soil microbial communities from the Angelo Coastal Reserve, California, USA - 14_1009_05_20cm | ecosystem: Environmental > Terrestrial > Soil > Grasslands | place: USA...
GCCGCCGGAGCTGCGTTTCAGAAGCAGGTGCGGCAGATTGAGTAAGCACTTCGGAGCTTACGATTGTGCGAAATTGGAAGTCCCGTTAGCGAGCGCCGCCGATTTTCGGACGAATTACTGGCGACCCGGAAGTTACACGAATTTGGCACGGGCATGGTCTTAAGCTCTTCAGCCCCTCCCTGTTATTTTGCGGAATCAATGCTTACCGAAGTGCATGAAGAAAAGGACTTTAGCTGCTTCTTGAATCAACGCATCTGAACTCCTGCGATAAATCGTGGGGAGCGGGCCTAGTTTATTCGCCGGCGACGCGGGCGGATTTCTCGTCGGAGGAGGGCTGGCCTTCGCGGATGCCGCCGTAACGACGCTCGCGCTTTTGAAATTCGACCAGTGCATCGAGCAAGCGGGCGCGATTGAAGTCCGGCCACAGCGTTTCCGTAACGAAAATCTCCGCATAGGCGATTTGCCAGAGCAGGAAATTGCTGACGCGCATCTCGCCGCTCGTGCGGATCAGCAGGTCCGGGTCCGGCAAGCCTTCGGTGTACAAGTGGCGCGCGAGATGCTCCTCGGTGATTAGTGAGGGCGCCGCGCTTCCATTTTGCTGCTGGAGAACGGCATTCATGGCGTCCACAATTTCCGCGCGCCCGCCATAATTCAGGGCTACGCAGAGAACCATGCCCTTATTCTCTGCCGTTTTCTCCATGGCTTCGCGGACATCTTTTTGCACCGCGGCGGGAAGCTCATGAATCCGGCCCAGAAAACGCATGCGGATTTCGTTTTTCTGGAGCAGAGGCATTTCTCTCTTCAGGTATTCGCGCAAGAGCTGCATCAGGAAGTCGATTTCGGTTTTTGGGCGGCGCCAGTTTTCCACGGAGAAGGCGTATAGGGTCAGCGCCTCAATCTTCAATCGCGCGCAGGTTTCAATGGTTGTGCGCGCCGATTGCGTGCCCTGACGGTGGCCGGCGATTCGGGGCAGGTGCCTCTTCTGCGCCCAGCGTCCGTTGCCGTCCATGATGACGGCCACGTGCCTCGGCAGGCGCGTCAAATCCAGTTTCTCAAGAAGGCAGGCTTCTTCGGCAGTTACAGGGCCGAGCGACTCCAGGGCCGGAGCATTTAGCGTTTGGTGGAATTTGGTTTGCGACACAAACTTATCTGGAAATGGTTTTTTTTGAAAATCCCTTTACGCCGCAAAGTTAACATAGGCCGTTGGTGCGGCGCAATGGCAGCGTGCCTTGCCAAACACCCTAGCGGCGTCAACCGACCGGAGCAGATCCGACCCCGAAGAGGGAGGTATAAATGAGAATCAGAGTTATTGCAATCATGGCGATGGCGGTCACCCACGCCACGATGTTGTACGTCATCGTGTTCACATACTCGCCCATCAAGTCGCGCCGGTTCACCAGCAACAGAATAAAAATCACGACGACCGGGAGCCACACTCCATTGCCGACCTGGGAGAAAATCAAAATCTTCCACAGCGGTGCATGAGGCAACAACACCACGCCTGCTCCGACCACGATCAGCACCGTGTACAGCCAATAGAAGATGGGAGCGTCCCTGAACTTGTGATCCAACCCCGCTTCAAATCCCAACCCTTCACAAATGACGTGAGCTGTGGATAGAGGCAAAATCGACGCCGCAAACAACGAAGCGTTCAGAAGCCCAAACGCAAACAGCGTGCCGGCCCACTTCCCGGCCAGGGGGATTAGCGCATGGGCCGCTTGCGCGGCGTCCGTGATATCCCGCTGGCCCGAAACAAACAGGGTGGCCGCCGTACAAACAATGATGAAGAACACGATCACCATACAACTGATGCTGCCAATAATGACGTCGGCACGCGCTTGCGGATACTGGCGCGGACCTACTTTTTTCTCGACGAAGCCGGCTTGAAGATAGAAAAACTGCCACGGAGCAATGGTCGTCCCGATCAACCCCGTCAGCATGAGCAGATATCCGGAATCCAGGCGCACATTCGGAATCACCGTGTGCCTGGCAGCAATCAGCCAGTCCGGCTTTGCCAAAACCGCAGAAAACACGTAGGACAAATACAGGATGCAGGCAAAGAGAAAGATGACTTCCACCTGCCTGTAAGTTCCCTGAATCACCAGAATCCACACGAGTATTGCAGCGATGGGAACCGCAACGTATTTGCTTATGTGAAAGATCTGCATCGCAGCGGCGACGCCTGCGAACTCCGCGACTACGTTCGCCAAATCCACAAAAAAGCCGGTAATCATTACGAAGAACGTCGGGCGAAATCCAAATTCTTCGCGAATGAGATCAGAAAGCCCCTTGCCGGTGACCACGCCCATGCGCGCGCACATTTCTTCGGTGACGTACAGCGCAATGGTCATGGGAATCAGTGACCACAACAGGGCGTAGCCGTATTGCGCGCCGGCCTGCGTATAAACGGAAATTCCGCCGGCATCGTTGTCCACATTGGAGGTGATCAAGCCGGGGCCAACCACAGCCAGCAACAAGACGAGGCGGCGCCGCAAGCCGCGCAGCCGCTTTTGAAGGCTTGAGCCGCGATTCTGCAGCGTCTCCACGCTCGATTTCAGGATTGGCCAGTTCACGCCTTCCTCGTCGTTTCGCTAATTAGCTTTTCACCAGGCGGTTTACCACGTCGTCCACGGCAATGGCCCCGATGGGCCGGTTCTCTTTGTCCACCACGGTCAACATCCGCAGGTTGTACTTGTCGAACAGCTGAAACACTTCTTTTTCATCCGCCTCCGGAGGCAGGCTGACCACCGGCTCCATCCTTAATGCCACAAGCCGCTCCTGCGGCCCCGCTAAGAGCATTCGCACCACAGGAACCGCGCCGGAATACTGCGCTTTGTCGTCGAGGAGGACGACGGTGTCCAGTTGATCAAAATTCTGGTCTTGCTTGCGAAGCCATTCGAGGACTTCGTCGCGCGTCGCGGACTCGCTGACAAACACAAATTCGGTATTCATCATTCCGCCGGCGGTAGCCGGGTCAAACTCGAGCAATTCCCGGACCTCGTTCGCTTCCGGGCCGGGCATCTCTTCCAGCAGCTCGTCGGAGGTTTCCTTGGGCAAATCCGCGAGCACGTCGGCCGCCGCGTCGGGAGCCATTTCTTCCAGAATGTCCGCAGCCTTTTCGGGATCGAGGTCTTCCACGATCTGGGTCGTGAGCCGGGCGTCCAACTCGCCCAGGACGCCTGCTGCCGTTTCTTCGTCGAGGGACGCAATGATGCTCTGGCGCTCCGAAGCGGAGAGGTCCTCGATAATGTCCGCCAGGTCGGCCGGGTGCAGGTCCTCCAGCTTTTCGTGCGTAATGCGGAGTTTCACGCGGCGCAACGGGTCCGGCTCAATCAAATTGACGAATTCCCACCGAATCGTACTCGGCGGAAACTGGCTCTGGAGCTTGCGAACAACTCCGGGAGGAACTACCCCTTGCAGCAGCCGGCGCACTGCTCCGGTAAGCCCCACGTCCACCTGTGTTAAGCGGAGTTCCACATTGCCGTTTGAGCGCTGCTCGGCCAGATCCAGGTCGTTCACACGCACCACTTTTCGACCGCGCGTATCGATGATTTGCTGATCCAGAAGGTCTTTCCGCACCGCCAGCCAGGACTCGTTGGGCTGGTAGATTTCCAGCGCCTTTTCCCCGACATTCAAATGGATCTTCTTGTCGGAAACCGAGGCAACTTGATTGTGCTTGGCTACCAGCGGCTGAAAACGGCCGCGGGACAGCAAAAAGTGGGAGATGCGGTTGGGCGCTTCGGCAGGCTCGATGAAAAACTCTCGGACGCGCCCAACATAATTTCCCTGGGCGTCGTAGGTTTTTACTCCCATCAGTTCCGTGGCGTAGAGTTCCATGTGTTAGCACCTCCTGCCTTCGCCTACCGGCCGTTGCAGAACCACTGTGGCTCAGGCCCATCCAGGGTCCTCAGGGCAACAAAAAACCCGCGCACCGAAGAACCTCGGCGGCGGGCAAGTGCCTGACAATAATGGACTTACCTTCAGCCGCCAGCGAACCCTCCCCAACCGACTGGTCGCGCTTTTGCATGAACCTTGAGCGACTCCGTCGGCATACTCAGTCCATGAACCAGGTCCCGAGCAAAATGCTCTCCGCTGCCTTTAGGGCCAGGCTCGAGTTCGTTGCTCGTGGTCATCGAGAGAATCCGTGCATCTTTGTGACCATTTTTTGGTCCCAAACGCATTGATAAGCTGCGAGTATCGTAATGTCAAGGGCAGAATGACGTTTTACGCAATTTTTTTTCACTGGAGTCAACGGGCAGGTGAAACCCCGGCTGGAAAAACCATGTGAACCGGCTGCTCGCCCTTGCGGCGGCATTCTTCGACATACAGGGTGAGGTAGTTCTTCAGAACATAGTCGCGCTTGGAAAAGCCCAGGTCCGCGGCGGCTCGGTCGATTGCGGGGGCGGGACCTTCGAGTTCAACAAACGTGCCGATGGGGGTCTCGTCCAGTTCAATCAGCAAGCCGCGCGCCCAGGCCTTGCTTGCGGGAAGTCGAAAAGTGGTACGGAATTTCTCATAACGGAACCATCCGCTCATTCCGAGCCCCTCAAAGATGGTCGTCAGGGTCGCGGCATCGGCGACTTCCATCTCGATTTCTTCGCGGACTTTGTGAAAGCCATCCGCTGGATGCTCCGCATCCGATCCCGCCGGTCGCGCGACGGGCCGCTTGAAAGTCAGAACGATTCGCGGTTTTGGCCTGGACTTCCTGGAGTTTCCACGGCCGTCTGGCGTTTGGGTGCGAATTCTAAGGAGTTGGCCGTGCTTCGCGAGCCTCCCTTGCGGCGTGTCGAATATGACGTTTTCCTCGCGAACTCGGCCTGAACCGTTGCCGACAGGCTGCGCGCCGAGCTTCGTCAGAAGGCGCTGAAACGCTTTCACGTCTGCGATCTTCAGTTTGATTTCGGTTTCGCGCGCCACGCCAATCCCTGTGGTTGGAGGGTAACTTTCGCCCGCCATCGACTTCCGTTAGTATAACCAAGGTATGCGGTTCATTCTGCCCGGGCGTCTTTCCCCGTCCGTGCAACATCCTGGATCGCCTTGCGGTCCTTCTTTGCAAAGAGACCTGTGAACCCAGAATCCGAGAAGCTGTCGCCGGCGGTTTCCGATGAAATAGCACCTAAATCAACGCCCGTTCCCCCTGTGGCTCGGCGGGAACCCGTGGACCACGTGCTTCATGGCGACCGTCGCGTAGACCATTACGACTGGCTTCGCCACAAAGAGTCCCCGGAAGTGCTTGCATACCTGGAGGCAGAGAATGCCTACACTGACGCCGTCCTGAAACCCACTGAGGCATTTCAGAAGAAGCTTTACCAGGAAATGCTGGGGCGAATCCAGCAAACTGATCTCACGGTTCCCTATCGGTTGCGCGGGTATCTTTATTTCACTCGGACGGAGGAGGGCAAGCAGTATCCCTATCATTACCGCAGGCAGGATGGGGAAGATGCAGCTGAAGAGCCGCTTCTGGACCTCAACCAGCTCGCCGAAGGACACAGTTTTCTCGGGCTTGGCTCCTTCGACGTGAGCGATGACAATGATTTGCTTGCATACTCCACGGACAATACCGGCTTCCGCCAATACACTCTTTGTGTGCGGGACTTGCGCACCGGTGAATTGCTCTCCGAGCGCGTCGAACGAGTCACCAGTGTTGCCTGGGCTGCCGACAATAAGACGCTCTTCTATACCATCGAAGACGAAACGACCAAGCGTTCGCACCGGCTTTACCGGCATGTTTTAGGGGTGACCGGTACTGACACTCTGCTTTATGAGGAAACCGACGAGCGTTTTCATATCGAAGTCGAACGCACACGGAGCGGCGGGTTTCTGCTGCTCACCTCGGCAAGCCACACGGCCAGCGAGGTCCGGTTTCTGCGCGCGGATGAGCCCTTTGACCAGTTCCGTTTGATGGCGCAGCGGGAGGACAATCACGAATACTACGCGGATCATCATCCTGGTCCCGTTCCCGGTGTAGGCGCGGAGATTTTTTTCATTCGAACGAATTCTGGCGGCCGTACCTTCCGGCTCGTTACAGCTCCTTCCGGGAATCCTAAGCAGGAATCCTGGCGTGAAATCGTTGCGAATCGCCCGGACGTCATGCTCGCCGGTTTCGCGGCCTTCAAAAACCATCTCGTGTTGTTCGAGCGGGAAGGGGGACTGCCTTACCTCCGCATCGTGGATTTGGCCTCTGCCCCGAGCGTTGAAAACGCATTAGCTGCTTCGCATCGGATCGAATTCACGGAACCTGCCTATAACGCGTCCCTGGGCGACAATCCTGAGTTCGACGCCTCTCACGTACGCTTTCAGTACGAATCTTTCATCACTCCGCGTTCCGTCTTTGATTACGACGTCGGCACACGCGAGCGGGTGCTTCGCAAGCAGCAGCCGGTTCTCGGCGGCTACGATGCATCCCAATACGTCAGTAAGCGTCTTCATGCTACGACGACCGACGGCACGCGGGTGCCGATCTCGATGGTCTATCGGCGCGACACACCGCGCGATGGAACTTCTCCGCTGCTGCTTTACGGCTACGGCAGCTACGGCATCTCCATGCCCATCAATTTCAATTCGAATCGTCTGAGCCTCCTGGATCGCGGGGTGGTCTTCGCGATCGCGCACATTCGCGGCGGCGGCGAATTGGGAAAGCCCTGGCATGACGCCGGCCGCATGAAGCAAAAGCAGAACACGTTTGCGGATTTTATCGCATGCGCCGAACACTTGATCGCGCAGCGGCACACCTCGCCGGACAAGCTCGCCATCCAAGGCGGCAGCGCCGGTGGGCTTCTAATGGGGGCGGCTACGAATCAGCGTCCGGATCTCTTTCATGCCGTCATCAGCCAAGTGCCGTTTGTCGACGTCTTGAACACCATGCTGGACGCTTCTCTTCCGCTCACCGTTGGCGAATACGAAGAATGGGGCAATCCGCAAATTGCCGAGGACTACTTCACCATGAAGAAATATTGTCCGTACACGAATCTTGCGCGAAAACCTTATCCTGCAATCCTTCTGAAAACTGCCTTGAACGACAGCCAGGTGATGTACTGGGAGGCCGCCAAATATGTGGCCAAGCTGCGTACGCTAAAAACCGATTCCAATCCCTTGCTGCTGAAAATCAACATGGGCGCGGGTCACGGCGGGGCCTCGGGACGGTACGATTATCTTCGCGAGATTGCTCTGGATTACGCTTTTTTGCTGACTCATGCCGGCATCCGATCTTGAGCAAGATAGGAATGAAGGGACGGTTGCGCTCCTCTATCCAAACAGGCAAAATGCAACGTCGCCGCCGCCCAATTCCCAGCCCCAGTTTCTGGATAGCGATTTACAATTGTTGCAAAAGCTTTTTATTTGCGTTTGTTGGGTTTAGTACCTAAAACTGAAAACTGATTACTTCCGAATGTCCGAACCCGGCACACCCTTGATGCAGCAGTATCACACGATCAAAGCGCGCTATCCGCACGCTTTGCTGCTCTTTCGCCTGGGCGATTTCTACGAACTTTTTTACGAAGATGCGATGATCGCTTCGCGCGAACTGCAAATCACGCTCACTTCGCGCAATCGCGAAAAGGGCCAGCCCATTCCCATGTGCGGCGTTCCTTACCATGCCGCAGAAGGCTATCTGGCAAGATTAATTCGCGCCGGCTTCAAAATCGCCATTTGCGATCAGATGGAACAGCCTGGCCCCGGCAAGAAGCTTGTTCGCCGCGAAGTTGTGCGCGTCATCACCCCCGGCACGGCTACCGATCTCAGCGTTCTCGACATTCGCGAAAACAATTTCCTCGCCGCGGTCGCGCCCCATTCCTCCGGCTCGCCCATTGGGCTCGCTTTCGTCGATCTTTCCACGGGTGAATTTCAGGCTACGGAATTTTCCGGCCCTCGCGCCGAGGAAGCCTTGCGCGATGAACTCCAGCTCCTTCGCGCGCGCGAGACTCTTCTGCCGCGGCCGCAGCAGCTTTTCGAAACCGCAAAGACTTCGCTGCTCGAAGGCACGGGCGGCATCGAATCACGCCTGGAAGACTGGACCTTTCAGCGCGACTACGGCGAGCGCATCTTGCGCGAACAATTCGGCGTGGCGGAACTTACGGGGTTCGGCCTCGACGATCATCCGCAAGCGCTTTCCGCTGCCGGCGCCATCATTCATTACCTGCGCGAAAATGCAGCGCGCGGCGACCGCTCCGGCGAAGCCCGGGAAAAACCCGACGCGCCCAGCGTCGAAGCTCTAGGGCATCTCGACCGTGTTCGCTACTACGAACATCACGATACGCTGGTCCTCGATCCCGTTTCCGTCCGCAATCTCGAGCTGCTCAATCCTATTTTTTCCGACGAACCGGGCCGCTCCTCGGGTCCCACAACTTTGGTCGCAGCGCTCGACGTCACCGTTACCGGAATGGGCGCGCGCCTGCTGCGCTCATGGCTCCTTCGCCCTTTGATTGACCGGGATGCCATCGAAGCCCGCCTCGCCGCCGTCACTCACATGGTGCAGCAGACGGTCGTGCGCGGTGAAATTCGAAAGGAGCTTCGCGGCATTCTTGATCTGGAGCGCCTCACCAGCCGCATCACGCTGGGTCTCGCGAATCCCCGCGAGCTCGTGGCCTTGCGCAAATCTCTCGGGCAGCTTCCTGTGCTGAAAAACTTTGTCACGCCGCCCCCCGTCGGCGGAAGCGAGCTTCTTCGCCGCCTTCACGAAGAAATCGATGAACTGGCTGACGTCCGCGACAGGCTTGAGCGCGCCATCGCCGACGAGCCTCCCGCCCTGGCCACCGATCCCGGCATCATTCGCAGCGGCTATCACGCCGAACTGGACGAACTGCGCAACCTCAGCCAGCACAGCAAACAAATCATTGCCGCGATGGAAGAGCGCGAGCGCAAGCGCACCGGGATCGGCTCACTGAAAATTCGCTTCAATCAGGTTTTTGGTTACTACATCGAAATTTCCAAGCCGAATCTTCATCTTGCGCCCGCCGACTACGAGCGCAAGCAAACGCTGGTCAACGCCGAGCGCTTCACTTCGCCAGAACTCAAAGAATACGAACGCAAGATCCTCGCCGCCGATGAGCGCATCCTCGAAATCGAGCGCCAGCTTTTCATTGACGTCCGCTCTTCGGTCGCCGCAAAAGCGGCGCGCCTGCGCCGCACCGCATCCGCCGTAGCTCAGCTTGACGTGCTCACCGCTTTTGCCAAACTCGCGGCCGACCGCGGCTACGCCTGCCCCGAATTCAATTCCACCGGCGAATTGCTCATCGTCGGCGGCCGACATCCGGTCATTGAAGAGCTTCTGCGCCAGCGTGGCGAGCGCTTCGTTCCCAACGATCTCTGCTTCGAGCCGGGCCGCCAGCAATTGCTTCTCATCACCGGTCCAAACATGGGTGGCAAGTCCACGTACCTTCGTCAAGCTGCGCTGATTATTCTTATGGCGCAGATGGGCTCGTTCGTTCCCGCGCGCCAGGCGAAACTTCCCATCACCGACCGCATCTTCACGCGCATCGGGGCCAGCGACAATCTCGCGCGAGGCCGTTCTACGTTCCTGGTCGAGATGAGCGAGGTCGCGGCCATCCTTAATTACGCGACCCCCTCCAGCCTCGTTCTTCTTGATGAAGTTGGCCGCGGCACCGCAACGTTTGACGGCCTGTCCATCGCCTGGGCTGTCGTCGAGCATCTTCAGAAACACACGCGCGCACGTACGCTTTTCGCTACGCACTATCACGAACTGACGGAACTGGCCGATCTTCTTTCCGGCGTGAAGAACGTTCACGTCTCGGTCAAAGAGACGCCCAGCGAAATCATTTTTCTCCGGCGCGTCGAGCCCGGCAGCGCGGACAAAAGCTACGGCATCGAAGTGGCACGGCTCGCCGGTCTGCCGCGCAGCGTGATCGAGCGCGCCCGCGAAGTCCTGAAGCGCCACGAACAGAGCGAGCACGAGTTAAGCGAAACGCTCTCCCCTGGCGCAGTCGGCGAAGGCCCCAGCAGCAACGGCCATCAGCAAATCCTTTTCACGCCGATCGACCGTGCGGTCCTCGATAGACTTCGTGACGCCGACCTCGATCAACTCAAGCCTCTCGATGCTCTCAACCTTCTTGCCGAATTAAAGAAACAGATTTCGTAATTTCTCCGTGTCCCCTGCGTCTCTATGTTAAAACTTTTCATGCGATGACTTCGAAGCCGCTCCTCGTCCTCGGCCTCATGTCCGGCACGTCTGCGGATGGTATTGACGTCGCGCTGGCGCGCTTTTCGGGCGCGTCGCCGCAACTTAATGCAAAACTCCTCAGGCACACTTCGTTCAACTTTCCACCTGCGCTGCGCAAAGAGATTCTCCGCGTGGCTGAGCAGCAGCCCATTTCCGCCGGCGAACTCAGCCAGATGAACTTCCGCCTCGGGCACATCTACGCCGACGCTGCGCTAGCTGCTTGCAAGAAGTTCAAGGTCGCGCCGAGTCGCATCAATCTCATCGGCAATCATGGCCAAACGATTTTCCATCAAGGCCAGCCAGTCAGCTACTTCGGACGCTCCACTTCTTCCACTCTCCAAATCGGCGAAGGCTCTGCGATCGCGGCGCGAACCGGCATTACAACTGTTTCTGATTTTCGCCCTGCGGACATGGCTCTCGGCGGCCAGGGCGCTCCGCTTGTTCCTTACGTCGACTATCTTCTCTATCGTCATCCCAAACTTGGTCGCGTCTCTCTTAATCTAGGCGGCATCGCCAACATCACCGTGATTCCGGCCAACGCGAAACCGTCGCAGGTTTTTGCCTTCGACACTGGCCCCGCCAACATGCTCATTGACGCGCTGGTCCAGCGCTTCACCCATGGGCGACAGCGCTTCGACAAAGACGCCGGCCTCGCGCAATCCGGCCGCGCAATCCCTGCGCTTCTCAATGAATTGATGAAAGACGCATATCTGAAACTCGCGCCGCCTAAATCCACCGGCCGCGAATACTATGGCCGCACTTATGTCCAAAAAGTTCTCGCCCTAGGCCGCCGCCATCACGCCAAGCCGGCCGATCTCATCCGCGCTGCCACGATTTTCACGGCTCTCTCCGTTGTCGATGCGCTCCACCGCTTTGTTCTCAGCAAAGACAAAATCCACCAACTCATCGTTTCCGGCGGCGGCGCGCGCAATCCTCTTATCCTTGCGCAACTCTCTGCCGCCCTTCCATACATCGAGGTGGCGCCGTCCTCCCATCTCGGCGTCCCCGAAGACGCCAAGGAAGCCTTCGCCTTCGCACTTCTCGCCTACGAAACGTTTCACCAGCGCCCGGCGAATCTCCCTTCCGCTACCGGCGCGCGCGGCCCCGCCATCCTCGGAAAAATCTCCTATGCCCCTCCGGGCTAAACTCTCTGGGTTTTTCACGGACCCACGCGACACGGGTTACTTCTCCCGCATCGCCTTCTCAATCTCCGCTACTGGAATCGCGCCCTCGCGACCAATCTTCCACGCGTC
>Ga0066696_10001090_pt1 | contig 11420 bp, 13 predicted proteins | sample GraSoiAngelo_145_FD_71412 | JGI IMG/M metagenome (GOLD analysis project Ga0066696, IMG submission 71412) | Grasslands soil microbial communities from the Angelo Coastal Reserve, California, USA - 14_1009_05_20cm | ecosystem: Environmental > Terrestrial > Soil > Grasslands | place: USA...
TCCGGCGGCCTGTCGGAAGCCGACATCCAGAAGATGGTCAAGGACGCCGAGGCCAATGCGGCCGAGGACAAGAAACGCCGCGAGGCGGTCGATGCCAAGAACCATGCCGACGCGCTGGTGCATTCCACCGAGAAGGCGCTGGCCGAGCACGGCTCGAAGATCGCCGATACCGAGCGTCGCGCGATCGAAGATGCCGTCAGCGATTTAAAGGAAGCGCTGAAGGGCGACGATGCCGAGGCGATCAAGGCCAAGACCAACACGCTGGCGCAAGTTTCGATGAAGCTTGGCGAGGCGATGTACAAGCAGCAGGCCGAGAGCGATGCCGCCAAGGATGCTGCAAAGGACGACGTCGTCGACGCGGAATTCACTGAAGTAGACGACGACAAGAACAACAAGAAGTCTGCTTAAAGCGGGCGGTTATCATGACCCTCATTCTGAAGAGCACGCCAGCCGCGTCTCGAGGAGTGGGGGTCATTTTTTGTTTAAGCCGCAGGCTGCATTCGCCACGCGCATTGTTCGGAAACAAGACGAATATCGGGCGGATTTGACGGATGTCCACCAAGCGCTGCTACTACGAAACCCTTGGAGTGGACCGCAACGCGGACGAATCCAAACTCAAGGCGGCGTTCCGCAAGCTTGCGATGAAATGGCACCCGGACAAGAATCCGGGCGACGCAACCAGCGAAATGCGCTTCAAGGAAATCAACGAGGCCTACGAAGTTCTCAAAGACGGCGACAAGCGCGCTGCCTATGACCGCTTCGGTCATGCGGCATTCGAACAAGGCATGGGCGGCGGTGGTCCCGGATTCGGCGCCGGGTTTGCTTCCTCGTTTTCAGATATCTTCGAAGACCTGTTCGGCATGGGCGGGCAGCGCGGGCGTGGCGGCGGGCGCGAGCGCGGCGCCGATCTGCGCTACAACATGGAAATCACGCTGGAGGAAGCCTTCCTCGGCAAGACCGCCCAAATCGAGATCCCGGTTTCGGTCACCTGCGAGTCCTGTTCCGGTACCGGCGCGAAGGCCGGCACCAAGCCGAAGACCTGCTCGATGTGCGGCGGCGCCGGCCGGGTGCGCCAGGCGCAGGGCTTCTTCACTCTGGAGCGAACCTGCCCGGGTTGTCAGGGTCGCGGGCAGATGATCGAGGATCCTTGCCCGGCATGCGCAGGTTCTGGCCGGGTGACGCGCGAGCGAACCTTGTCGGTCAATATTCCCCAAGGAGTGGAAGACGGCACCCGCATCCGCCTTGCCGGCGAGGGCGAGGCGGGGGTCCGCGGCGGGCCGCCCGGCGATCTCTACATCTTTCTGTCGTTGGCCCCGCATGAGTTCTTCCAGCGCGACGGCGCCGACCTGCATTGCCGCGTGCCGATCTCGATGGTGGCGGCGGCGCTGGGCGGCGAGTTCGAGGTGCCGACCATCGACAAGGGGAAGACCAAGGTCAGGATTCCTTCGGGAACCCAGTCCGGCCGCCGCTTTCGCATTGCGTCGAAGGGCATGCCGGTCCTCCGTTCGCGCCAGACTGGCGACATGTATGTTCAGGTCGTGGTCGAAACTCCGCAGAATCTCACAAAGAAGCAGCAGGAACTGCTGGCCGAGTTCGAAAAATTATCGTCCGGCGCGACCCAGCCGGAAGCGGCGGGCTTCTTCACCAAGGTTAAGGACTTTTTCGGCAGCCGTGGGAATCAATGAGCGTCCGGTCAGCATAACTACGTCCTGGTCGGCTCGGCCGCGCCCTTAAAACCTTAAGCAGCGCATAGTGTTAACTTCGCAACGCTCGCAGTTGACGAGTTCTGCGCGGGCCTGTCCGGCTTGACCGTATCGCCTGCGACCTATACGTCTTTATGACCATTTTTTGATCACTACCGCTCAAACTCGGTCCCGCCTGGTAGCGACATGCCAATGCAATCGTCCGCCCGTGCGTTGAAAAAACCCCTTCGTCTCGACGATGAGGTTCGTTTTCTCCGTTCATGGATCGAGAAGCCGTTGCACATGGGCGCGGTCATGCCTTCGGGACGCGTGCTGGCGCGCACCATGGCGCAATATGTCGACATCGGCTCCTTGGGACCCGTCGTTGAACTTGGGCCAGGCACTGGTGCAATCACGAGCGCTTTGATTGAGCATGGTGTGGATCAGAAGCGTCTCGTGCTCGTCGAATACAATCCCGGCTTTTGCGCATTGCTTCGCGACCGCTATCCGCACGCAAAGGTCGTGCAGGCCGATGCCTATACGCTTCGAGACTCGCTGCGCAATGTGCTGAGCGCTCCGGCCTCGGCGGTGGTTTCCGGGTTGCCGCTCGTTACCAAACCGATGCTCACCCGGCTAAAGCTGATCCGCGATGCCTTCGTTGCGCTCGCGCCCGGCGCGCCATTCGTGCAGTTCACCTACTCGGTTGCGCCGCCGATTCCGAAATCGTTGCCCGGCGTGTCCACAGAAGCTTCCGAACGCATTTGGATGAACCTTCCGCCGGCCCGTGTCTGGGTGTATCGCAAGGACTGACCACACCTGCGGCCGATTCCGGCGGGTTTTGTCCTGAACGCGACTTAACATGTCCTCACTCAAAATCCTGGTGATCCCCGGTTCGCTTCGCACCGGCTCGCTCAATGCGAGGCTTGCGGCCACGGCCGCCTATGAATTGGCGCAGGCTGGCGCGGAAGTCACCCGGATTTCTCTCGCTGATTTTCCGCTACCGATTTTCGATGGCGATCTCCAGAACAAGTCCGGCGTGCCGAAGAACGCGGTCAATCTCAAACGCATGATCGGGGTTCATCATGGCGTATTGATTGTCACGCCGGAATACAATTCCTCGGTGCCGCCGCTGGTCAAGAACACCATTGACTGGGTGAGCCGGGTGCAGGATGCGCACGAAACGCGCGGACAGGTTTTTCGCGAGCGCGCCTTTGCGATCGCAGCCGCCTCCGAAAGCCGCCTCGGCGGTACCCGATCACTGGCGGCGCTGCGGCTTATTCTGACCGCCTGCCACGCAACCGTTATTCCCAACCAACTCGCGCTCTCGTTCGCAGGCCAGGCTTATGACGATATTGATCGGTTGAAGCATCCCGCCGATGTCGAATCGCTTGGCGCGCTGGTTCAGCAACTGATCGACGTTTCCCAACGCATGATGTGAGGTGACATGCAGCGCTCTGTGATCGCTCCCCGCGACCGGTTGATCGTGGCGCTCGATTTGCCCGCGCTCGATGCGGCGGAAGCCATGGTCGCGCGGCTCGGCGACAGCGTCACGTTTTACAAGATTGGCTATCAGCTCGCCTACGCCGGAGGCCTGCCGCTGGTGCGCCAACTGGCGAACGCCGGCAAGAAGGTGTTCGTCGATCTCAAGCTGCATGACATCGGCAATACGGTGGCGCGAGGTGTCGAGAGCGTAGCCAAACTAGGCGCGATGTTTCTGACTGTGCACGCCTACCCGCAAACCATGCAGGCTGCGGTCGAGGCTGCCAGCGGATCAGGCCTGAGGATTCTCGCGGTCACAGTATTGACCTCCTATGACGACGGCGACCTGCACGCGGCTGGTTATCGCTTCGGCGTCTCCGATCTGGTCGAGGCCCGCGCCCAGCAGGCGCAGGTGCTGGGCGTCGATGGCCTCGTCTGCTCAGCCGAAGAGGCGGCAAGCCTGCACAGGATTGTCGGCCATCGGATGGTACTGGTGACGCCGGGCATTCGTCCGGCGGGCGCGGCCGTGGGCGACCAGAAGCGCATCATGACTCCAGGGCGCGCCATCGCGGCCGGCGCGGATTACCTGGTGGTGGGACGGCCGGTACTGGAAGCCGCCGACCCCAAGGCCGCGGCGGACGCCATGCGGGCGGAGATACTGCAGGCGCTTGGCAAATAGCAGACAGGAGAAAACACCAATGGCAAAGGGCTACTGGATCGCGCGTGTCGATGTTCACAACATGGACGGATACAAGGAATACGTCGAGCAGAACGGTGCGGTATTCGCAAAATACGGTGCAAAATTTCTGGTGCGTGGTGGCAAGCATGTCCCCAAGGAAGGATCGTCGCGCTCGCGCAATGTGGTGCTGGAATTCAAGGATTATGAAACCGCGCTCGCCTGTTACAATTCACCGGAATATGTGCGCCTGCTAGCGATCCGATCAGCTCATGCCGAGAGCGACCTTCTGATTATCGAAGGCTACGACGGTCCGCAGCCTTAAATCGAGGAGTTGCTCGTTGCCGTAAACCGCTCCCCCGGCTATACGGCAAGGGCGAGGTTTGAAAAATGTCCGAGATGCGGTTGATCGTTGCGGGCGCCGGCGGCCGGATGGGGCGCGCGCTGACGCGCGTCATCTCTGATACCGAAGGCGCGGTCTTGACCGGCGCGCTGGAAGCGCCAGGGTCCCAATTGCTGGGAAAAGATGCCGGCATGCTTGCAGGGCTGCCCGCAAATGGCGTCAAGCTATCGGCTGACCTGTGGTCGCTGTCTGCAAACGCCGACGGCATCCTCGATTTCACGGTGCCCGGCGCAACCATCGCCAATGTCGCGATCGCCGCCGAGCGCCGTATCGTTCACGTGATCGGCACCACCGGGCTTTCGGCTTCCGATGACGCCGTGATCAAGAGCGTCACCTCCCGCGCGATTGTCGTCAAGTCAGGCAATATGAGCCTTGGCGTCAACCTGCTGGCGGCGCTGGTCAAGCGCGTGGCGCAATCGTTGGACGAAAGCTTCGACATCGAAATTCTTGAGATGCACCATCGCGCCAAGATCGACGCTCCGTCCGGCACGGCTTTAATGCTGGGAGAGGCCGCTGCCGCCGGCCGCAAGATCGCGCTCGATGAGTACTCGGCGCGTGGCCGCGACGGGGAAACCGGAGCGCGGCGCTCCGGCGATATTGGCTTTGCCTCGTTGCGCGGCGGCACCGTCACCGGCGATCACAGCGTGATTTTCGCGGGGCCCATGGAACGCATCGAGCTGACGCACCGGGCCGAAGACCGCACCATGTTCGCGCAGGGCGCCATCAAAGCCGCGCTGTGGGCGCGCAGCCAGAAGCCCGGGCTGTATTCGATGACCGATGTGCTCGGGTTAACTGACTTCTGATTGGGCGATATCCAGCGATCTGAACGGATTGACAAAATGAGCGACCGTCTCCTCGTGCTGGTGCGTCATGGCCAGAGCGAATGGAACCTGAAGAACCTTTTCACCGGTTGGAAGGATCCTGATCTCACTGCACAGGGGATCGCCGAGGCGAGGGAAGCAGGGCGCAAGTTGAAGGCGCACGGGCTGTCGTTCGACATCGCCTTTACCTCGATACTCAAGCGCGCGCAGCACACCCTCGATCTGACGCTGGCCGAACTCGGTCAGACCGGCCTTCCCGTAAGGAAGCACCTGGCGCTGAACGAGCGCGACTACGGCGATTTGTCAGGTCTCAACAAGGATGATGCCCGGAAGAAATGGGGCGAGGAGCAGGTGCATGTCTGGCGGCGCTCATACGACGTGGCGCCGCCTGGAGGAGAAAGCCTGAAGGATACCTTGGCGCGCACGCTGCCCTATTACGTTCAGGAGATCCTGCCTTGCGTGTTGCGCGGCGAGCGCACGCTGGTCGCCGCTCATGGCAATTCACTGCGCGCGCTGATCATGGTGCTGGAAAAACTTTCGCCGGAAGGCATTCTGGCCCGGGAGCTCGCCACTGGCGTGCCGATCATCTATCGGCTCAACGCCGATGCCACGGTGGCCTCAAAGGTCGATCTGGCGGCATGAGCATCAAGCCGAGCAGCAAGGCCGAGATCGTCTGTCTCAGCGCGCCGCTTCCGGACGGCGCGCTCGCGCAACTGGCTGAGGTCCTGGTCGACTGCGTCGAGGGCGGCGCCAGCGTCAGCTTCATGTCGCCGTTCTCTCAAGATCAGGCCTTGGCGTTCTTTCGCAACGTCGCAAGCTCGGTCGAATCGGGCGACACGATATTGCTGGCCGCAACGCTCGATGGCCGGATTGTTGGCTCGGTGCAGCTCGGACTGGATACGCCGCCCAATCAGCCGCACCGCGCCGACATCAAAAAGTTGCTGGTGCATCGATCCGCGCGAGGTTGTGGCGTCGGACTAGCCTTGATGGCGCGGGTCGAGGAGGAAGCTCGGCGGCATAGCCGCTGGTTGCTTGTGCTGGACACGGTGCCGGGCGAAAACGGGCATCGGCTGTATTTGCGCGCGGGCTGGACGCAAACCGGAGTGGTGCCGGACTATGCGCTGTTTCCCGATGGCCGGCTTTGCGACACCGCCATCATGTGGAAACGGCTCGAGCGTTAGAGCATGACAAACGCGAAGCGTTTGCGCCTTGGATCGTGCTCAATTTCGAGACGGGAGGATCAGTGCATTCCCACTTGCCCGGCTTCCCAGCCGATCATCGCTTGCTTGCGCGTGACGCCCCAGTGATAGCCGGTCAGCGCGCCTCCCTTGCCGAGCGCGCGGTGACACGGCACCACGAACGAGATCGGGTTCTTTCCGACCGCCGCTCCGACCGCGCGTGACGCCTTGGGGCTTTTGATCCTGGTTGCGATATCCGAGTAACAGACCGCGCGCCCCATCGGAATTTTCAACAGCGTCTCCCAGACGCGCACCTCGAAATCGGTGCCGATCAGCACCACTCGCAGCGGCTGATCCGGGCGCCACAATTTGGTATCGAAGATACGCCGCGCCAGCTCCGAGGTGCCGCCGAGGTCTTCCAGATAGTTCGCGCGCGGCCAGCGCCGCTGCATGTCGGCGAGCGCGGCCGGTTCCTCACCAGGATCGGCGAAAGCAAGGCCGGCCAAGCCCCGGCCAGTGGCGATCACGATCGCGGTCCCGAACGGCGAGGGATGAAAACCGTAGCGCAGCGTCATGCCTGCGCCGCCGTTCTTCCATTCGCCTGGCGACATCGCTTCATGCGTCACAAACAGATCATGCAGCCGTCCCGGGCCGGAGAGGCCGGAATCCAGGGCTGCGTCGAGGATGCTCGCGGAATCGCGCAACAGACCCTTGGCATGATCGAGCGTCAGCGCCTGCATGAAAGCCTTGGGCGTCAGTCCCGCCCAGCGGCGAAACAGATGGTGCAGCTCATCGGGCGTCACGGCTGCGGCATCTGCAACCGCTTCGATGGTCGGCTGCGTGCGCCAGTGCTCCGAGATAAACGCGATCGCGCGCCGCACCGAGTCATAATCGCGGACGGCGGCGTTGTGCGTGCCCGGTCTGGTCAGGTTTTGGTCGTGTATGGCGCGATTCATCATGGCTACTGATGTAGGCCGGTTGGGGTGTCAAAACCACCCGATTTCCGATGAGCTTTTCCGTCGGGTTCCCGGGCCAGTTGGGGCTCGGGAAAGTTATCCTAAATCAGGGGATTATAGGTCGGGCCGCGCTTGGCGGCCTGCAGCGCGGCAATTAATCCTTTGGCAAAACTAGCCTTTTCGTCGGGACCAAGGAAGCTCGCGATCGACACGCGGCGACCTTTCGAAAGCAGATAGAGCTTCTCGATGCCATACTCTGCATGGATTTTTTGATCGAGCTGCACCCACAGCGGATTGAGCACGAATTCGATCACATGGCCGCGGTGGCTGACCCGGCGCACCCGCAATTCGCAAGCCGTGACGTGGATTTCCTCGCTCGCCCGGCCGCGCTGGAAATTGATTTTGAAGGCCCAATAGATCGCCAACACATCAAGACCGAAAAACCCAAGAACTGGCCAGGCGCCCATCAGCAAAAATGCGAGACCCGCGGCGAAACTGACGAAGCTGACAAACATCATCAATGCCAAAAATCCGGCGCGGTTCAAAGACCGATGCGGCGTCAGCAGCGCCGAAAACAATTCCGGCTGGGGCTGCGGATCAAAATCATTGCTTGATGTCATTGCGTCAGTATACCCACACCATGGCGAAAATCACCCGCAAGCCCCTGCTAAAATCCAGATCGACGGTTTCCAAACGCGGCAGGAACCTTCCAGGTCCCTCCGCCGCCGCCCCAAAGCGCAATAAACCAGCCAGAAAACCGGTGGTCAAAACGGGGCCGGCGCTGAGAGCGAAAAAATCGGTCGGGGCGTTGCGGCGCTGGACATCCGCTGAAGTACGCGAGGCGTTCAGCCGATTTCAAAAGGCCAATCCAGATCCCAAGGGCGAGCTGGAACATCTCAACCCCTACACGCTGCTGGTCGCGGTGGTGCTGTCTGCCCAGGCTACCGACGCCGGCGTCAACAAGGCGACCCGCGCGCTGTTTGCGGTCGCCGATACGCCGCAAAAAACGCTTGCACTCGGCGAGGAGAAGCTGCGCGATTACATCAAAACCATCGGGCTCTACCGCACCAAGGCCCGCAACGTGATTGCGATCTCGGAAAAACTGATCAGGGAATTTGGCGGCGAGGTGCCGCGCACGCGCGCGGAGATCGAGTCATTGCCAGGAGCGGGCCGCAAGACCGCCAATGTCGTGCTCAACATGGCTTTCGGCGAGCGCACCATTGCAGTGGATACGCATGTATTTCGCGTCGGCAATCGAACCGGGCTGGCGCCGGGCAACACGCCGCTCGAAGTGGAGCTGGAACTTGAGCGGGTGGTCCCGCCCGAATTCATGCTTCACGCCCATCATTGGCTCATCCTGCACGGCCGCTACACCTGTCTCGCGCGCAAACCGCGCTGCGAGGTGTGCCTGATCAACGATCTCTGCCGATGGCCGGAGAAGACGGTCTAGACCACGCTGGTCGTGCGGCGTGGCTCGATCAATTCCGGACGCGACCCTGAGAGGCGTTTGTGCATGTGAACCATGAACGCCATGCCGAACAGCGGCGTTGCCAGATTGACGATCGGAATCGATACGAATGCAGCGATGATCAGCCCCGCGATAAAGATGACGGCCGCGTTGTCCTTGCGCATTGCCTTGGCTTCCGCCGGCGGGCGAAACCGCATTGCCGCCAGCTCGAAATACTCCCGCCCCAAGAGCCACGCGGTCGCGAGAAAGAAGGCGAGAAAGCCTGCTCCGGCAAACAATACGAACGGCAGCGCCACTAGATAAACCAGGATCGTAAGCAGCGCGGTCTTGATGCCCTCCGGCAGGGCGACACGGAGCGGTAACGCCATGCCTGGATGTTCCGCCGGATAATGTTCGAGCTCGACGTGCTCGGCGACTTCGTCAACGAACACGCTCGCCACCATCGCGGTGATCGCGGGCATCAGCAGCAAGGCGCCGAACACGACGCCTAGACCAGCGGCGATCGACACCATCCAGGCCAACACATTAAGAGGCGTCTCAAAACCCGGACCCAACATCGCCTCGGCCCAGCGTTCGCCCGAAGTCGCAAACCAGCTCAGCAATCGTTGCAGTCCGATCGCCAGCACCACGATCAACACCAGCGCCAGCCCGATCGATCGCCACAGGATGGAACGCATCTGCGGCGACAATATCTGTGAAAGCGCCTTGACGGCGGCATCTAACATTCAGGTTTACTCCGAAAACGCGACTCCGCTTCAGCTAGCCATGCGCACCGGCTTCGGCAAGACCGGCGGACTGTTCAGGCGTCGAGTGGTTTGCCGCGCACATTCGGCCCGAATGCCGCCATGGCCACAATCACGACCAGCATCGCGGCCGTGATCAGGCCAAACACGCCGACGACGCCTGCTTCGCGCAGCATATAGGCGACGATAAAGCCCGAAAACATCGCGCTGATACGGCTCATCGAATAGACCAGGCCGGATGCGCGGGCGCGGATCGAGGTTGGAAACACCTCGGTCTGATAGGCGTGGTAGGCGTATGACATCGTCATGTTCGAGGCCGTGAGCAACACCCCGCACAGGATCAACAGCCCGGGCACGACCAGTTGTGAAAACGCCATTCCGAACGCGACGATCGCTATCGATGCACCGCAGATGATCCATTTGCGCTCGAACCGGTCGGCAAAGCTCGCCGCCAGCAGCGGCGCAATCGGATAGGCGAACGCCACGATGAAGGAATATTGCAGGCTCTTGGTGACGGTGATGCCCTTTTCGACCAGCAGCGTCGGCACCCAATTGGCGAAACCATAGAACCCGAACGCCTGGCAGAAGTTGAACACCATGAACAGCGCCACAAGCGACAGGTATGGCGGCTTGAACAGATCCGCATAGCCTACGTTCGCCGCTGCGCGGGCGGTGGGCTGGTTCGCGGGTCTTTGCTGACGCGCAGGCGCGGTCGATCCCGCGCCTTCAAGTGTCACCAGGATTTTGACTGCCTCCTCACTCCTGCCATGGCGCGCCAGCCAGAGCGGGCTTTCCGGCACATAAAGTCGCAGGATCCAGATCACCATGCTGGCGGCAGCGCCGATCAGCACCACCCAGCGCCAACCGTCGATCCCGTAGGGCGACAGCGGCACCAGCCACCATGCCAGAGCCGCTACCACAGGCACGGCGACGAACATCACGGCCTGATTGAGCGCAAAGGCGCGGCCCCGCATCCAACTCGGCACGAGTTCGGTGATATAGGCGTCGATGGTGATGATCTCGATGCCGATGCCGACGCCCGCAACGAACCGCCATAGCAGCACACCATCGGATGTGCTCTGGCAGGCCATCACCACCGAGGCCGCGCTGTAGCCCAGCAGCGCATAGGTGAAGATCGCCTTGCGTCCAAATCGGTCGGCCAAAAAGCCGAGAAAGAAGGTGCCGACGAACAATCCGGCAAACGTCGCGGCGACGAATGCGCCGATCCCTGAGAAGCCGAAAAACGCTTGCGTCGTGGTGGTCAGGAGCCCGCTGCGGTTCAGCCCTGGGGCGATATAGCCGGTGAGAAACAAATCGTAGATTTCGAAACAGCCGCCGAGCGACAGCAGGATCACCAGACGCCAAAGATACGGCGACCCAGGCAAGTTTTCGAGCCGCCGGGATATTTCGTCCGCTCCGCCGAGCGGGCCTGCGAGTTCAATCCCGCTTTCGATGCCGCTCATCCTGCTTCCTTCTCCTGATTTGCTGCGACGTCCGCTCAATGTTTGAAACCGCGCGGATGTCCTTTAGTGCGATGCGAGTTTCGTGTTGGTGTCGAATGTATCGGCCGCCTTCGTGCGGGACAACTTTGAATCCAAGGCATTCTCATCGTCATGGCCGGGGAAAGCGCGAAGCGCGTCTTCGCGCTAGATGTCCCGGCTTGTCGCGGGCATCCACTTGTCGTCATCACCGGGCTTGTCCCGGTGATCCACGTTGTTGGCGCCACAGAAGTAGGACGTGGATGCCCGGGACATCGGCGCGAAGCTACGCTTCGTCGCCTCGCCCGGGCATGACGAGCTGTGAAGGAAGCACGCCCATGACGTATGCGCTTCGCTACGCGCGTTGGCGCGCCCCGCCTGACGGGCAAATCAGGTCACTTGCTTGTTTCCTCCAGTCCAGCCCTTTGCGCAAAAATATTCCTCTTCCCGCTTTGCCCAAATCAAATCTATAACCCGCGCCGTCTCGTCCCACTGAGGGGCGTATCGCGATCGTCACGAACGCGGGACGGGATGCG
>Ga0066696_10001095_pt1 | contig 11409 bp, 8 predicted proteins | sample GraSoiAngelo_145_FD_71412 | JGI IMG/M metagenome (GOLD analysis project Ga0066696, IMG submission 71412) | Grasslands soil microbial communities from the Angelo Coastal Reserve, California, USA - 14_1009_05_20cm | ecosystem: Environmental > Terrestrial > Soil > Grasslands | place: USA...
TTCGTCCAGGGCGCCGAGGGCGAGGCCTTCTTCCAGAAACGCGCGCCCGCGGCCCGGCCGCCGTGGATTGAAACCGCCGTGCTCAGCTTCCCTTCGGGGAGGACCGCGGAGGAGCTAGTGGTCGCGGACGCTGCTCAGCTGGCCTGGGTGGTCAACCTCGGGTGCATCGACCTCAACCCTCATCCCGTCCGGGCCGACGATCTCGACCACCCGGACGAGCTTCGCATCGACCTCGATCCCATGCCCGGGATTCCCTGGTCGCAGGTACGCGAGGTGGCGCTGGTGGCGAAGGACGTTCTCGACGACATGGGCCTGGCCGGCTGGCCGAAGACATCGGGCTCGCGCGGCTTCCACATCTACTGCCGGATCGAGCGTCGCTGGACGCACCCCGAAGTGAGGCGCGCAGCGGTCGCGTTCGCTCGGGAGGTGGAGCGACGCGCGCCCGCCATCGCCACTTCGAAGTGGTGGAAGGAGGAACGGCACGGCGTCTTCCTCGACTACAACCAGAACGCCAAGGACCGCACGATCGCCTCCGCCTACTCGGTGCGGCCGACCCCGGATGCCCGCGTCTCCACGCCGCTCCTCTGGGACGAAGTGCCTGGGTGCGAGCCCGAGGCTTTCACGCTGGCCACGGTGCCGGCCCGATTCGCGGCCATCGGTGACCCGGCCGCCGGCATGGACGCCGCAGTGGGCTCGATCGAGCCGCTGCTGGAGCTGGCGGCGCGCCAGGAAGCCGCCGGAGCGCCGGACGCACCCTGGCCGCCCCATTACGTTCGGCAGCCGGGCGAGGCGCCGCGGGTCCAGCCCTCACGGGCCCGGCGCGCCGGCAGCGTGCCGCCACCGGCTCCGGGCAAGGACGCCGGCCCGACCGGCCGCCGGCGCACGACCGCTCCGCTGGTCGAGGTCGCCCGCGCGCGGAGCGAGAAGGAGGCCCGCGCCGGTCTCGAGCGCTGGCAGGCGCGGCATGCCGAGGTCGTGCCTCATCTGGAGCCCGCGGACGTCCTGGTCGACGCGATGCGCGGCCGGAGCTCCGCGTGGTACCGGATCCGGGTCAACCTGAGGCACGTGCCACCCGACTTGCGCCCCGTGCAGGAGCCGCTGGAGGTGGATTACGACCCCTGGGCCGCCTATCGGGCGCGGGGCTGAGGCCAACTGCCGGCGGTTGGGCGTGCGGTGCTGTTGGCCCGGCGGGAGTCGAGGCGACACCTACGTAAGCGAGATCGTCTTCAGCTGAGGTTTCATCCGCCCGGCCGCTCGACCCACCCGTGTCGTGCCAAGCGTTGGAGGAGGCCCTCGTCCATCGTGATCAACACCGTTCGCGCCGCCTCAGCTGTCGCCGCATACAACATGTCGTAGACCGGATGGTTGTCGTACCGACGAGACAACTCCCAAGCCCGATCCAGGTGACGCCGGTCGCTGACAAGGCGCACCGGCAACCTCACCAGCCGCGTATACGCGGCATCCGCTTCAGCGCCCGTCGACCGATTCCGACGAACGCCCGTCGCGAGCGCGCTGGCGCACTCCACGTAGAGAAGCTCTGGTGCGAGAACGACCGCGTTCTGCCGACTCAGCCGGAGCAGGGTCCGCATCGAAGGTGAGTTTGGATCCGCGCGGGGCGCTATCCAGTCAATGACCACGCTGGCATCAACGACCGGAATGCGCGTCCACCTCGCCCAGCCTCCGCCGCCGCTCATCCAACACCAGGTCTGCGGCAGATCGGTAGGGCCCCGTGTGATGGCTAAGAGCGGCTTCGGCGAGCTTCACCCACTCGCGGAGCGAGATGGCCGGTTCTGCGGACTCGCCCGCCAGCGCTTGGACGTCGGCGCGCGCAACCATGAGTCGATTGCCACGCTTCCGCGCGCTAAGGCGTCCGGACCACACCCAGCGTCGAATCGTCTCGGCCGTACGGCCGGCCAACCGGGCCGCGGCTTTCACGTCTAGCTCGTCCGCTGCCGGTGCCGCCACTCCGACATTCGCTATCCATCCGCTGCGCGGTCGGCTGACCTGATCAGCCGTCCGCAGACCCCGCGAACATACGTTTGCGATGCATCCACGCAGTTAGCGGACGCGCCTTTGTGTCGGAGTCACAACGAACTTCCGACGTCTTCAGCGCGCGATGCGAGTCCATCTCCCTCGCAAGAGAAGGTGGTGCAGGCTCTGCTCGAGCTACATAGCGCTTAGTGTTTTCACTGGAACTGCGCGGCTGGATTTACACCGCCTCGCGCGACGCGATCCTCCGGCATTCCGCGCGTGAATATATGAACAGCTTCACGAGGTCAGGGAGCGGCGCCCGCACCGATCCACCTCGGCGGCGTCGGGCAATCAACCGAAAGTGTCCCCAGCCGGCGGAAAGCCGAGCGTGCTGGGTCGCAAGGACTTTGGCGGCCCGTCTGGTCAGGCCGGGACAGTAGCCGGATGCGGGAGACGGGGGGCATTCTGCCCTATCGCCGCAATGCACTTCTGATTTCGCTGGCGCTTGGCATCGCGACCCTGGTGATCGTGCCGGCTTACAACACGTTCATCGCCGACACGTCGGTACTGTCGTTGCCCGGATATGTCGGACCGGCCTGCCGCTATCCGGTTCAATTCTTTCCGCAGCCCATTTGCCCCTATCTCGTTGCCGGGGAATCGCCGGCCACCATCTGCCTTGCCTTGGTTGTTATCCCTGCCACGCTGATTGCGCCCTCGCGAAAGCCTCACTACGCGGCGGCATTGATCGCGGCCTTGTGGGCTGTCGTGCAGGTTCTGGCGCCATTTTGGGCCGCCTTTCCGTCAGCGCTAGGTGGCCGCTCGATACCGTCGCCGTTTCTGCGCAATCCGGGCTGTGGATTGGTGCTTTGCGGCCTTGACCACACTCTCTTCCATCTGGTGCAGTTCGTCGTTCTGCTGGCGATCGCGCTGGTGATCTTTCGAGGTGCTCGGACCCGGCACCAGCACACGAATTGACCGCGCTGCCAGCATCGGCCCCCTGTCTAGATGGCTGCGCCGGAGCCCGTGCGCCCTCCATCCGATGGTGGGATGCTGGGGGTCAGCGGTAGCCTTGACTCGTCATTTAGATGCAACGTAGGGAGGTGGCCGCCGAAGCACCCCGGGTCCCGGAGCCTCGACTGTCCGGCAACCGGCTCGCGCTCGCCGGGGCGGTCCTCTATTTCCTCGAGTGGGTGGCGATACTCGGCTTCGGGGCCGGCACCGTCCCGACCGATCCGGGAACGAGCCCCAAGGACATCGTGGCCGAATACTCGGGCCATGCGACCGCTATCGCGCTCGCGGCCGGCTGGTACAGCCTGGTACTGCCCGGACGGATCCTTTTCGTGGCGGGCGTGCGCGCCGCCTTGGGGCGCGGCTCCGTCTCTGCGCTCACCACCTTCGCGGTCGCCACGATGGCCGTCAGCGTGGTGCTGGAGATCGGGGCCTTCATGCTCGCCGGAGGCGCCGGATATGCGGCAACGCATGGAGCCGATCAATCGACGATCGTGGGACTCGACGCCGTGAGCAACTGGCTTGACCTCGCGATCTGGGCACCGATTGGCCTCTCGGTGCTCGGCCTCTCGCTTGCGATGCTGCAGGCGCGCGCTTTTTGGAGATGGTTGTGCTGGCTCGGAGTCGTCGCCGGCCTCATCAGTTGCGTGCACGGGGTTGTCGCCGGCCCAGTTTTTGGTATCGCCTCGCTTCAAGACGTGACGCAGGCCGTCTCCACGGTCGGTGTGTTGGGATTCTGGGCCTGGATGCTGGTCACCGCGGTCGTCGTCTTGCGAGCGCCTGGCGTCTCAGCGCTGGCGGCCGATGTAACGCAAGCAATTCGGAAGACGTAGGTCCCTGGCGTCTGGCGAAGGCAGCTGCGGTGAGCCCGTAGGCATTCCCGGGTGACCATTGCACCAACTCAATCCGGTAGCCGTCGGGTCTGTGAGCCGTGCGGTTTGGGGTCCGTCTGGACCGCCAGGTCGTTCCAGTGAGCCGGGCCTCAAGCCCATCTCACCCGCGAGCGCCAGCAGAGAGGCTTGATCGAGTTTCCTCCCCTCGGCGACAAGCTCGGCGAAACGCTCGTGGCCAAACGGATAGTCGGCTATCGGCCGCGGCCCGAGGTGGCCCCCGAGGTCATTCGCTATCTGGAGGGCTGGACCCCTCCCGGCTGGAAAGCCGCTGGGGCAGGCTCAGCGGTTCCTCGGAATCGAGAAAACGGTATAGCGAACGTAGCCCCGGCGGGATTCGAGACTACACCTACGAAACCGCGGCTGATGTTCTCGTGATCTGCCCAGTCTCGACTCAGCTTGCGAGGCGGTCAAGCCGAGCTCGGTTGCACCAGACCCGACTCATAGGCGACGACGACCGCCTGTACACGGGAGCGCGCGTCGAGTTTGGATAGGACGTGGCCAACGTGCGTCCGCACAGTCGCCCCACTGACGAACAATTCTGCTGCGATCTGGCCATTGTCGAGGCCGCGCGCCATGAGCACGAGCACGTCGCGCTCGCGCTCAGTGAGCCTGCCGACGAGGCTGTTGTCGAAGCTCGCCTTGGGTCGCACCTGGGTTTCGATCAGTCGGCGTGTGCGGGCCGGCGCGAGAAGCGCATCCCCGGCGGCGATCAGCCGGACGGCGGCCACCAGCTGTTCGGGCGACGAATCCTTGAGGATGAATCCGCTGGCTCCTGCGCGTAGCGCTTCGAAGACGTACTGATCAGCGTCGAACGTGGTCACAACCAGGATTCGCAGCGCGGGATCGTGCTCAATCAGCTTGCGGGTTGCAGCGATGCCGTCCAGGCGTGGCATTCGGATGTCCATCAGCACAAGGTCAGGACGGTCGCGCCGCACCGCGACCAGAGCGTCCTCACCGTCGGCCGCCTCCCCCACGACCTCGATGTCGGCCTGCCCTTCGAGGATCAGCCGGAGACCCGCACGCACCATGGCCTGGTCGTCGGCCACCAAGACCCGGATCACGTTGGCTCGTAGGGAAGGCGTGCGAAGACACGAAAGCCTCCACCCGAGCGGGCACCGGCTTCGAAGTGGCCGCCGAAAAGGCTGACTCGCTCCCGCATCCCGATCAACCCGTGGCCTCCCAGGAGGGACCCATCAGCGGAGGGCCCCCGCCCATCGTCCTCCACGGTCACTTCCACGGCTGCACCGTCGCATCGCACAGTGAGCCCGACATGCGCTGCGCCCGCGTGCTTGAGAACGTTGGTCAGCGCTTCCTGGGCGATGCGGTAGGCGGACAGGTCAACTCCAGGCGGAATTCCATCCTGTGTGCAGCTTTCGTCGACGTCGATGGCGAGGCCTGCTTCTCGCATCTGGGCAACCAACAGGTTGAGGTGGCAGAGACTGGGCTGCGGGGACAGCTCGTCTTCCTGGCCAGGCTGGCGCAGCATCGACACCAGGCGGCGCAGCTCGGACATCGCGCTGCGTCCCGCCGCCTCGACCGAGAGTAGTGGCGTCCGGGCTTTCTCCGGCTCCCGGTCCAGTGCTTGGCGGGCGGCGCCGGCCTGTAACACCATCAGGCTCACGCTGTGGGCCACGATGTCGTGAAGCTCGCGCGCGATTCGGGCTCGCTCATCGGTGACCGCGGCCTGAATCTGCTCCTCCCGCTGTGCCTCCAGCTCGGCGGTGCGAGCCTCGAGGCGGTCGCCGCGCAGCTCGCGGTAGCGAAGCGTCTTGCCGAGCGCCCATGAGATCGCGTAGAAGACCCACTCCCCGAAAGCCTGGTTGAGGGCGCCCGGGAGGAGCGGACCGTACCCGATCAGCTGAAAGGCAACGATCATCGCGGCGCCCGCGTAGGCCCTGCGGCCGGTGGTGTGGGCAGCGGTCGAATAGACGATGAAGACCTGCGAGAGGAACGCCTCGAACAGGTTCAAATCCGGGCCCTTCCCGAAGAAGTGGTTGAGGATGGGTTTCAATCCGAACAAGCCCATTGCCAGGAGCAGCGCGAGGAGCGGATAGCGAAGCCTGATCGCAAGCCCCACGCTGATCGCGGCCGCAACGGCCGACATCACAAGCTTCGGATCGCTGACCGTCCCTGCCAGGAGCGGTAGCGGCCCGACCCAGATCTCGTACTGCGAGGTCAGGGTGAAGACCAGCACCGGACCGGCCACCGCCGCGATCCGCCACCACCGACGCATTAGCAGGCACTTTAGGTCACGCACTCGGGAGTGCCATCAGCGCCCGGGCTGATCCCAGCTACGTCAAAGCGATGAGTCAGGCGCAACGTACGCCGGCGGGCTGAGAAGTAAATCGGCCCGCTGTCCGACGACTCGGCCAGTACCTCCACCGCACGATCTGTTCATCCCAAATCCTTAGGAGGTGTCCGTCAGACATGAGCAGCAAGTGGATCGGCCGTTCGCCAGCGTTGATAGGGGCCATCTTCCCCGTCTTCGGGTTCATACGCGGAGGTGGCGATGACTCTGCCCCGACCGCGTCCTCTAGCGGTGCGCAGATCGCGACCTACGCGTACCACCATGGACTACCCAACTCCCTCTATTACGTCGAGCTCGGGGCTTTCCTGGCGCTGATGGTCTTCAGCATCGTCCTCTATTCACGTTTGCGCTCCGCAGAGCCTCGGGGCGCGATCGGCGCCATTGTCATGGTGGCCGCTTCCGTGGTATCGGTCGCCATCAAGCTCGGCAGCTTCCCCGCGGTCTACGCGCTCTACTCGAGCTCGGTGCAGCTGGATCCCGGCGTCGCCCGCGCGCTCTGGGTGCTCGGTGAGTTCGCATTCACTGTCTCCATGCTCGTGCAAGCGCTCTCGTTGGGCGCTGTCGCGGCGTCCGGCCTCCTCTACGCCGGAATTCCGCGCTGGCTGGCGGGAACCGCGGGTGTGATCGCTGTGGCAATGGTCCCGGCCTTTATCCTGGGGGGCAACTTCCCGGTGGCCCCAACGCTCGCATGGTTCCTATGGTTGGCGGTGGCGAGCGTGACCCTCTTCGCGCAAAGGCCACGCACTGATAGCGAAAGTCAGCCTTCGGCGAGAGCGATGGCGGCCGGCGCGGTCTGAGACTCGCCGTGCAGTGGGCGCAACAAACGCGCGACTTCACGATCCGGCCCGGAGACCCCCTGCGGGACGAGTTCATCGAACGGCTTAAAGGCGACGACGGCTGCGCGTTCACGGATAAGCAATGGACATGCTTCGGGGACCACAGACTCGCCGCAGCCGTCCTCGAGAACATGGGTTCACCGAAATGGCCGTCATCGTCTTCAACGTCCCGCGGCGCGACTTCAATAGTCGCTTCGCGAGTAGCTGAGCCGCGGCGAGGCCCGTCGGCGTGCCAATGCAGGCGGGGCAAGCCTCGCCCCTACGGATTGGGCCGCTTGGTAGCCCCGGCGAGTCTGGTAGTCCCGGCGGGATTCGAGGCCACACATAAGAAACCGCGAGTGACCTTCCTGTGAACCTTCGGCGCGTCAGCTGCCGAGCACCTCGAGGCCAGCGTGAAAACAGCCAAAGCCAACAGGACCGGCGAAGCCTTCAAGGAACACCAGCGGCGCCTGAGGTGTGATTTAGGCCCTTTCGCTGATGCGGGCCGGCAGACCTCCTCATACGGTCTGAGGCAAATCAACCGAGGAGGTCGGCCATGTCCCGTTCGATCGGTCGCCTATGGCTATTCCTGTTCGTACCGTTTGTGATCCTGGTCCTCTCGTTTATGGCCGGACTCGTCGTCCCGCATCAAGATCGGTGGGGCCACGCCGCCTTCCATCTGATCTATCTGCCAGTCCTTGCCGTCAGCTGTTGGGCGCTTTGGCGTTTCATCGGCGCAGCTCCGACCCGCACTCAGCGGGTGATCGCCGGCCTAATGCTGTTCCTCCAGTCCATCGCGATCTTCGGCCATGCCGGCGAGTTGGTGACGGTGATTCAGAACGGGTTCTTCAACGCCCCCGAGTCGATCTTCAAGGAAAACCCACACATGTTCTTCGCAAAGTTCGCGATCTTGGGGATCATGCTGAGCTTGGTCCTGCTGATCGCCCTCACCATCACGGCTTTCATCCAGCGCCGGTGGGGCCGCAAGGCCTGGCTGCCCGCATCCTGATTTCGAGCGGGACGCTTTGATCGGGACCCTCCGCTCATACGATACCCAGGCGCGATTCGCGCAGGACTGGGACAATCCGCGCATGATCGGAAAGACCCACGCGGTGTGGGCGGTGGGGCCGGTCGTCGTCATCGTCCTGCTCGCTGCGGTGGCCGCTTTGGTGGCCGGGGTCGCGGGCGGCGCGTACTTCGGGACTTCGCCTGCGGTTGTGGCGTCACTGGGCGTGGGGGCAATCGCCACGGCGACCATCGGATATGCGACCACCAGTAGCAATCGTGTTGTCGGGCTGGCCATCGTCGCGGCTGGGTGGTCCGTTGGTCTGTATCTGCTGGTCTTTGGACTGGCGAGGATTGCCTATGGCGAGTGGGGACCGAGCCCGCTTGCCAGCACCCTCGCACACCTCGCGTTCGCTGGGCACGTGCCGCCGCTGACGCTCTTCGTCGTCGCCGGCCTGTTGACGAGGCGCGCCCTCATCGGCGAGCGCCATTCGGGCTGGCCGCTGATCGCGTCGGTGGGGCTCGCGGCCATCCTATTCGTGGCCATCTTCACACTCGCGAATCCAGGGGCTCCGTTCGCGGGCGTGAGGCCGGTGTTCCAGGTGCCGTATCCGATCCTGGTCGGGGGCTTGGTCGTGAACAACATGTGGCTCGCCACGCTACTTCTGCCGCCGGTGCTCTTGATCTGGGCGCGACGTGAGGCCCGCGGACATGGGGACCGGCGGCGACTTGCCACAGCCGCGATCGCATCTCTGGTACCGGTCTGCCAGTTGCTGCTTTGCACGCTGCTGGGCTTGGCCGTCGACGCCAGCGGAATCACTCACCAAGGTGGGGCGACGCTCTTGATCGCGGGTCTGGGCGCCGCCTGGCCGCTGACCGGAGTGGGCTTCGGCCTGGCGGTCCGCGGACCGAGCTTGCAGTACACCGTCAGCTCAGGAGTGCTGGCGCGGGCCGCATCGCTCGTGCTCGGGGTGATGACCGCGATGATCGCGATCTGCGCCGGGCTGCTCATCAGCCTCGGTCGCGGCTTTGGGACCACATTCGTCATTGCGGTGGCGGTTGTGGTGGTCGCGCTGGCACTTCGGCCGCTTGCGGTGCGCGTCCTGGCGGCCCTCGTCGGCGAGCCCGCGGCACCGATCCGGTCCAACGGACATAGCTTCAGTCCGCGGGCCAACGCCCACAATGGGTCGCGACTCTCGCCCCTGACGCAGCGCGAACGTGAGGTGCTTCGCCTCCTCGCCGCCGGCCTGAGCAACGCGGGGATCGCCGCCCAACTCGTCCTGTCGGAGCGAACCATCGACGCTCACCTCAGGTCGGTCTTTGACAAGCTCGACCTGCCTGGCTCGCGGCACGACAACCGGCGAATCCAAGCTGCGGCAGTGTGGGCTCACGAGTCAGGCGAAAGGCATGTCCCGGAGCCCGAATTGACATCCACGCTCGGCTGACTACCGCCCAGCGTCATCAGCCTCGGTAGCGCGGCCCACGGCTCGCGAGGCGCAACTACGTCTGCGCGCTCGTAAGGCAACGATCGCCGATCCCGAGCGCGCTTCTGAAGGCTTAGGTCTCGCTAATGTGGTAGCACCGGCGGGATTCGAGCCCGCGATCTCAGCCTGGCCCGGGCGCGCGCAGGGCGCTTTAGACAGGTCGCCCTCTCAAGGCTGAGTGGTAGCCCCGGCGGGATTCGAACCCGCGATCTCAGCCTCGCCGGGCGCGCGCAGGGCGCCTAGAAGAGTTCCCTCTCAAGGCTGAGGGTGGTAGCCCCGGCGGGATTCGAACCCGCGATCTCAGCCTTGAGAGGGCTGCGTCCTGGTCCACTAGACGACGGGGCCACGCTCCAAAAGTGGGCGGCGCTGGTTTCGAACCAGCGACCTCTTGCGTGTGAAGCAAGCGCTCTCCCGCTGAGCTAGCCGCCCGCGACCGCGGACCATTCTACCCAGGGCAGTCCGCTCCCCCGAACCCACCAAGCGCTCCCAGGCTTGATACCGACTAACCCCCAAAACCCCTCCACGGCGCGCACGCGACTTGACATCGCCTCACCCCCCGGCAATAGTTCTTCCCGGAGTAGTGGGTCGGCCACCGAACGTGTGGCCGCGTCTCTCGCCGGCGCACTCTCGCCCCGGAGCAACCCGGGAAGAGGGCGAGGGAAGGAGCCACAGACGCTTAACGAATCCGGCGCTGTGGCCCCGAACAAACCTAAGAAGGGGGTTCAAATGACCGGGATTCGGTTTAAGTCCCTCGTCGTCACCGTTGCCGCGGCCTTCGTGGCCATGGCCTGCGGGACGAACGGCGGGCCCGGCACCGGGGGCGAAGAGCTCGCGCCCGACCAGACGCTCACTTTCCCGATTCAGGACGACGTCCAGACCCTGGATCCGGGCCACGTGCAGTCGGGCGAGGACATCGCGTTCACGACCGAGATGTTCGCCGGGCTCTATGGCCTGGACAACAGCAACAAGATCATCAATTTGATCGCGACCGGCCCGCCCGACGTTTCGTCGGACGGCAAAACCTACACGTTCCACATGCGGAAGGACGCCAAGTTCTGGAACGGCGACCCCATCAAGTCGGCGGACGTCCTCTACTCGTGGAACCGGGCCGCCGCCCTCAACGACGCCTACGCCACCGTCTTCCAGCCGGTCGTCGGCTTCGACGACACCTCCAACGGCAAGACCAAGGCGATGTCGGGGCTCAGCGCGCCCGATGATTACACAATCAAGGCGCAGCTCACCGACGCGGCCGGTTACTGGCTGAGCGAGCTCGCCATCTGGACCGCAGCCATCGTCAGCCAGAAGGCCATCACCGCCGGCGGTGAGGACTCCTGGTGGACCAAGCCCGACACCGCCGTGGGTGCCGGACCCTTCAAGATGACCGAGCGCACCGCCAAGGCGTCGATGGCCTTCCAGCCCGTCGCCAACTGGTGGGGCGGTTCGACAGGGGCCCTCAAGAACATAAAGGTGGAGGTGGGTGTCGATCAGGCCTCGCAGGTCAAGAAGTACGAGGCCAGCGGCTACGACCTGGTCGGTATGGCCAACCAGCCGCCCAGCCCGGACGATATCCTCCGCTACAAGAGCGACCCGACCAAGCAGAAGGATGAGAACATCTACCCCTCCGCTCGGTCGACCTGGGTCAACTTCAACTTCACGGGCAACAGCCCCTTCGCCCCCAAGGCCGGCATCACCCCGGGCAACCCGACCGCGGGCCTGGGCCAGGATGACGGCAAGAAGGGCCGCAACGCTTTCAGCCTCTCGATCGACCGCGACGCCATGGTTGACGTGGCGTGCTCCAAGGGCGCGACCTGCACCAAGGCCACGGGCGGCCTGATTGCGAAGGGTCTGAAGGGCTATGTGGGGGATGGCAAAGACCCCAACGCAGTGTTCAACGCTTCGACCGCTAAGTCCGACTACACGGCCTG
>Ga0066696_10001112_pt1 | contig 11350 bp, 6 predicted proteins | sample GraSoiAngelo_145_FD_71412 | JGI IMG/M metagenome (GOLD analysis project Ga0066696, IMG submission 71412) | Grasslands soil microbial communities from the Angelo Coastal Reserve, California, USA - 14_1009_05_20cm | ecosystem: Environmental > Terrestrial > Soil > Grasslands | place: USA...
GCCGCGCGTCTGCAGCGGCTCGCTCACGGGCGTGCCCGGCGGCGCCGGGCCGCGCGCCGCGCAGACGGCGTCGCGATTCTCGCTCGCGTAGAGGCGCGCGTCGGTTGCCGTCACGACCGGCCGGTAGAACGCATCGTCGGATTCGATCGCGCGATAGAACGCGTCGAGATACTGCCGCGCGATCTTGCGGCCGGCGGCGTCGAGCGACGCGGCCTCGAGCAGGCGGTACGCGTCGGCCTTCCGCTTCACGAACCCGGCGCGCGCGGCGTCGAGCTCCGGCCGTCCGAACAGGGTCCGCGTGCGCTGGACCTGCGCGATCACTTCGGTCTCGTCCGCCGACTTCGACGGCGCGAACGCCGCGTTGAAGACGTCCGTGAACCACGGGTGGCGGCCGGTGATGATGCCGGCGACGTCGAAGTCGTGCATGATCGGGCGCGCGCCCGACGAGGACGCGGCGGCCGCAACGTTCCACAGCGGATGGCGCGCGTCGCAGCGGTACGTATCGTCCGGCGTCATCTTCACGCACCAGTCGAAGTTGCCGATGAGCGCCTCGGCGAACACGAGGCGTGCGGTGTCGGCGACGGTGAACTTCGCGCGCGCGTTGCTGAACGCCTTCTCGTCAATCCCGTGCTCGCCGCCGAAGCGCTTGATCGCCGCGTCCGTCTCCTCGACGATCATCGCCCGGCGGACGAGCGGCCGATCCTGAGGCGGCGTCTGGCCGGGCTTCGGGTCGCTGTAGACGTAGGTGATCGCCGCCTGCCGCGCCTTCAGCGACGGCACACCGAGCGTCTCGAGCAGCCGGTAGACGAAGACTTCGCGCACGGGCGAGTGCTCGTTCGGCAGCCGCCCGAACTTGACCGTCACGCCATCGTCGGGCGCCTCGCCGCAGTGCGTGCCGATCCTCAACGACGAGAGGCCGCCGAAGATCTCCGGCCGGGTGCGTTCGGGAAACTGCACCTTCAGCTTCGGGAACGCGCACTCGGTATCGCGCCGGCTCGTGTTGCCGCGGAGGGTAATGCGAACGCCGTCGACGGTCGCGCGCTGCCCACCGGCGTCGTAGCTCAACGTGCCAGTGACGGCGTAGGTGGCGTCCGTGCGCGCGTGATCGAACAATTCGTTGAACGGCGCCTTCAGTTGCAGCGAGATAGCGTCATAGCTCGAGAAGAACGACGACGCGGCGAGGGCGGCGGCCGCGAGGCGCGCGATCACATCGCGAATGGATTCAAGAGTCCGGCCAGCTCGAATACAAGAGCTCGTGCCGCAGACGCTATCGCTTCGGGATGCTCAGCGGCGGCGGCGCGCCGCCGAGGTCCGCGTGGAGCGCGCGATTCAACGCGCCGATTGTCTCCTGCGCGTCGTCGAACGCCCATTCGATCTGCCGCCGCTGATCGGCAGTGGGGAGGCCCGAGTAGCCTTCGATCGATCGCGACAGCGTCGCGGCGGCGTTGACCTGCGACGCGAGATCGGTTTGCAGCGCGCGAAGCCGACGCTCGGCGTCCGCGGCGTCCTCTCTCCCATTTCTCGTCGCCGCATCGGCGCGCGCGAGCGCGCTCGCGACCGCCGCGCGTCCGGCCGCCAGCGACTTCACGAGATCGTACAGCCCGAGGAGCGCCGTCTGCCGCACGCGCCGGTCGCCGTCCGGGAAGACGACGCGCGGATCCGCGTCGACTATGAGCTCGCCCTTGAACCCCTTCGGCTGCGCGCCGACGGTGATGGTGTAGACGCCCGGCAGCACCAGCGGACCCGCAGGCGCGGCGGCGAGCGGCGCGACAAACGTCGATCCCTCGCGCGCGGGGCCGGGAACCGGCGGCTCGATGCGGAGGTCCCACGACACGCGGTTCAGCCCGGCGCGCGCCGTGCCGGCCAGCGTGCGCACCAGCGCGCCGCGCGCGTCGGTGATGCGAATCGGAATCTCGTCGCGGCCGCCGGCGTGCAGGTAGTACTCGATCGTCGCGCTGAAGTCGGGGTTGGGCGCGAAGTACTGGCCGGCGCCGAACCACGCCTGCGGCGTGTAGACGCTGAGCAGGCGCGCGCGCGACGGCGCGACGAGAAAGCCGTCGCCGCGCAGCGTCTCGGGCGTGGCCGCCTCGATCGCGGCGATGTTGTCCAGGACCCAGATGCCGCGGCCGTGCGTGCCGACGACGAGATCGTTGTCGCGCGGGTGAATCAGGATGTCGTCCACCGGCACGGTCGGCATGTTCAGATTCAGCGGCGCCCAGGTCGCGCCGCCGTCGATCGAGACGTGGATGCCGCGCTCGTGGCCGACGAAGAGCAGCCGAGGATTGCGCGGGTGCTCGCGGATCCGGTGGACGCCGGCGGCGGGAAGTCCGGCCGCGATCGATCGCCAGCTCTGGCCGTAGTCGTCGCTCACGACGACGTAGGGCTGATAGTCGTCGTCGAAGTGGCCGTCGAACGTGGCGTAGACGCGCGCGGCATGGTGGCGCGACGGCAGAACGCTGCTCACGTACGCGCCGGAGGGGACGCCGGCGAGCCGCGCGGTGAGGTTCGTCCACTTCTGCCCGCCGTCGCGCGTCACGAACAGCTGGCCGTCGTCGCTGCCGGTGTAGAGGAGCTTCGCGTCGAGCGGCGACTCGCCGATCGTCGTCAGCGTCGAGAAGGAGGTCTGGCCGTCGTGGCGTGACAGCGCGCCCTCCGGCACCGGCGCGCCCATCATCTGCAGCGCGTCGCGGTCGACGTGCGCCGTGAGATCGGAGCTGATCGCCTTCCACGTCGCGCCGCGATCGGCCGATCGAAAGACGACGTTCGATCCGATGTAGATCACTTTCGGATCGAAGGCGGACATCGCGATCGGTGTGTTCCAGTTCCAGCGCTCGCGATCGCCGGCTGGGTCGCCGCGCGTCGCGCGGACGCCGCTTGTCGGACGCCGCACGAGCGGCGCCACCGACTGCCGCTCGAATGTCGTCAGGTTCACGCGATTCGCGCGCCCTTCCTGCGATTCGATGAACGCCGTCCGCGGATCGGTCGGATCGATGCGCGTGTAGAAGCCGTCGCCGCTGCCGATGTTGAACGCGTCGCGGTTCGAGATGCCCGTCCGCGTGCGCGTCGCGCTCGGGACGCACCAGTGGCCGTTGTCCTGCAGCCCGCCGCAGATCACGTACGGGTCCTGCATGTCGGCGCTGATCTCGTAGAACTGGCCGATCGGCAGGTTGTCGCGGAAGAGCCAGCTCTGGCCGCGGTCCCACGAGATCGACACGCCGCCGTCGCCGCCGACGATCAGATGATTCGAATCGTCGGGATCGATCCACAGCGCGTGATCCTCGGAGTGGACGGCGCTCGTCACGTCGCGGAACGTGCGGCCGCCGTCGTCGGAGACGTAGAAGCCGCGGTTCGATCCCAGAAGGTAGACGCGGTTGCGGTCGGTCGGATCCGCGCGGATCTGGCTGTAGTACATCGGCCGCGGGTTGAGCGAGGACCACGCCTCCCAGGTGTCGCCGCCGTCGCGGCTGCGGTACACGCCGCTGTCGCGCCCCGCCGCTTCCACGACTGCGAGGACGATTCGCGGATCGCCGCGGAAGATGTCGACGCCGATGCGTCCCTTGTCGCCCGCCGGCAGACCTGTCGTGAGCCTGGTCCACGTGGCGCCGCCGTCGCGCGTGCGATAGATGCCGCTTCCGGGTCCGCCGCCGTTGAAGCCCCACGCCTTGCGCTCCCGCTGGTACATCGCGGCGAACAGCGTCTGCGGATCGCGCGGATCGATCGCGAGATCGGTGGCGCCGGTCTGGTCGTCGACGTACAACACGCGCTGCCACGTTCGGCCGCCGTCGGTCGTTCTGAAGACGCCGCGCTCCGCGTTCGATCCCCACAAGTGTCCGACAGCGGCGACGTATGCGACGTCGGCGTTGGTCGGGTGGACGACGATCCGTCCGATGTGGCGCGTGTCGCGCAGGCCGACCGGCTGCCACGTCTGCCCGGCGTCCATCGACTTGTAGACGCCGTCGCCCCACGACGAGCTCTGGCGGTTGTTGGCTTCGCCGGTGCCGGCCCAGACGACGGCGGGGTTGGACGGCGACACGGCGATCGCGCCGATCGACATCATCGCGTCGACGCGGTCGAAGACCGGCGACCACGACGTGCCCTGATTGCTGCTCTTGAAGACGCCGCCACTCGCCGTCGCCACGTAGATCGTGTCCGGCCGCCCCGCGACGCGCGCGACGGCGAAGTCGTCGACCCGCCCGCCGGTGTTCGCGGGGCCGATGCTGCGCCAGCGCAGGGCACTGAAGAGCGCGGGATCGAAGCCGCCCGCGGCCGGCTCGATCCGCGCGCGCGCGGCGGCTGCCGAAGCGAGCAGAAGAACGAGAGAGACGACGAGTCCGCGGCCCCTGCGCATGCGCGAAGTATAGGCCGACGGCCGCCGTGTTCCGCGCTACCGGACGCCGCCGTGGCCGATGCAGGCAGTCGTCCGCGTGCGGCCGACGTGCACGCGGCCGTCGTTGCACAACGCGCGCACCGACCGGTGCGCCGTGTGGCGCACCGAGCGCCTCGTACGATGGGTGTCGCGGCGAATCTTGCGATCGACGGCGCCCGCCACGTGCTTCACGCCGCGATCGACCTTGTGCACGATTTCGGGCGGGCTCGGCGGTTGCGCGAACACGCCCGGCGGGGCGACCGCGAGCGCTGCCGTCGCCGCCGCCGCCGCGATCAGTCTGCGAAACATGGCGCCTCCTTCGTCCTCGGAGATCCCATCAAGTTCCGTTCCGCCGATCGAGTCGCGGCGGCCTCTTTCTTGCTCGGACGCCATCCCATGCGCTGGACACCTGGCGATCGCGGCGACATCGAGGACATGCGCGGCCGTTCCGGCTTCCGCGGCGGCGCAGTTCCGCTCGGGCTCGGCGGTTTCGTTCTGCTGCTTCTGCTCAGTTGGGTGAGCGGCACGAATCTCTTCACGCTGCTCGGCACCGATACCGAATCGCCGCCCGGCAGCGTCGGCACGACGGGCCAGGTCAATACGTCGCCGGCCGAGGAGCGGCTCGTGGACTTCGTCAACGCGGTGATGAAGGACGCGCAGGACATGTGGGCGGAGAAGCTCGGGGGCCGCTACGAGCGCACGCGCGTCGTGCTCTTCCGCGACGCGATCGAGTCGGCGTGCGGCCTCGCGCGGTCGGCAACGGGTCCGTTCTATTGCCCGCCGGATCGAAAGGTCTATCTCGACCTCGGGTTCTTCGACGAGCTCTCGCGGCGCTTCGGCGCGCCCGGCGATTTCGCGCAGGCGTACGTGATCGCACACGAGCTCGGGCACCACGTGCAGCACCTGCTCGGCTCGAGCGATCGCGCCGCGCAGGATCGCCGCGCCGGACCGAACAGCGCGTCGGTCGCGCTGGAGCTGCAGGCCGACTGCTTCGCCGGCATCTGGGGCCACGCCGCGTCGGAGCGCGGTCGATTTCAGGCGGGGCGCGTCGAGCTCGATCCAGGCGACGCGGAAGAAGCGGTGCGCGCGGCCGGTGCGATCGGGGACGACCGGCTGCAGCAGATGACGGCGGGGCGTGTGATGCCCGACCGCTTCACCCACGGCACGTCGGCGCAGCGCGTCGCCGCCTTCACGCGCGGGATGGAATCGGGCGACCCGCGCGCATGCACGTCGTCACCGACGACGACGCGCTGAGAGCGCGGCGCGCACCTGCGCGGAAGCCCTGCGCTGCCGCTCGATGTTGACGCGCGCGCGCTCGCGCGTCGCGTCCACGTGCCGCTGCAGCTCGCGCACGCGATCGACGGGGCTTCGGTTGTGGCGGTTCCACGGCAGATCGGGGAACAGCTCGAACAGATCGTTGGTGTGCGGGCGCCTCGCCACGCGTTCAGTGTAGCGCGGGTTCAGCGGCGTCCGCCGGCGGCGGCGCGCGGCGCGGCCGCGCGGATCGCCGTCCGGGAGGCGGCGTCCATCGCGGCCTCGAAGCGCTCGAGCACGGCGCGGCGATGGCTCTGCGTGTGGAGCTTCAGGTAGTCCGACTTGAGCCGCACCTGATCCGGCGAGCGCCACGATCCCGCGCGGCGGCGCAGATGCCACGCGTAGAGCGCGCGGCAGACGCATTCGATCACGGGCGACGGAAGATTCAACGCCATCTCGAGCGCGGTCTTGATCGCCGCGACGCCGCGGCCCCCGACGTCGATCCGCACCGGCGCCGCGGTTTCGGCCGACGCGTTCGGGTAGATGCGCGCGACGAAGGGGTTCGCCGCGAGGAACCGCTCGAGCATCGTCGCGCCGATGAGCGGCCGCAGGTGAATCGCCTGGTTCGCCGCGAAGAGATCCTGCTGCTCGAGCGCCAGATGCGAATCGGCGAGCACGAAGTTCGCGCAGACGATGCGGCGGCGCTGCAGGAGCTTGGCGACGAGCAGCAGCGCGACGGTCACCGTCCACACGCGCGCGCCTTTGGTGATCACGAAGAGATCGAGATCGCCGTCGGGCTCGAGATTCATGTGCGCGACGCTGCCCGAGAGCGCCACGAGCCGCGTGTAGGGCAGCGCGCAGACGAGACGCAGCAGAGGCTGGTGGCGGCGCAGGAACTCGCGGCTGCGCGCCTCGCGCCGCGCGCGCTCGGCGACGAGATCGCAGCGTCCCGCCGGAAAGAAGAAGCCGTCGCGATACTCGATCATGCGCTGCAGCGTCTCGCTGCCGTCGTACACGGCGAGGATCTCCGCGGGCGTCTGATCGGACTCGATGAGCGTGCGGTGCAGCTGATCGAGCGTCAGCGGATAGTCGAAGAGCGAGGCGTACACGACGCTGCGGGCGATCGCGTGCTCCCGAGTGGTCATGGTCATCCCGTGGTGGCCGATTCGGCGATCGCGCTGCCGGTATGGAGGCCGCGGCGCACGCGGCCGCGCGCGGTCCACAGCGCGACCGCGCAGCCGGTCGTCAGAAAGACTTCCGTCGCCAGCGTCGCCCACGCCGCGCCGTCGATCGACAGCTCGGGCACGAGCCGCGCGTTCACCGCCAGGTTGACGACGAGCGCCGCCGCGCAGAGCGCCGCGAACGCGCGCTGGCCGTCCCATCCCACGAGCTGGTGCGTGAGCGCCATATTGAGCGACATCAACGGAAACGACAACAGCAGAATCCTGAACGCCGGCACCGCCGCGGCGTACCGCGGCTGATAAATCGCCGGCACGAGCGCGCCGGCCGCGAGCCACAGGACGGCGGCCATCGCGGCCGCGACGCACGTCAGCGGCGCCGCCACGCGCGCGAGCGGACCGAGCGTCGTCGCGCGGCACAACGACGGCAGCATCACCGCCATCGCCGCCGCGGGCACCAGGCGCAGCGCCTCGACGAGGCGATAGACGGCGTTGTAGAGGCCGACCGCGTCGGTGCCCACCCAGATCTGCACGAGCAGCACGTCGACGCGGAAGTAGATCGCCGAGAGCACGATGCCTGCGCCGATCGGCCACACATCGCGCCGGAACGCCCGCGGCAATGGCTCGCTCGCGAGCGGCGCCGGCCGCGCGCCGGCGGCGCGCGCCTGCGACCGCGCGATCCGCAGGCTGACGGCGAACGTCGCGGCCACCGGCACGAGCATCGCGATCGCGAGCGTCGTCACGTCCGGCCGCCACACGAGCGCCGCCGCGCCGAAGACGAGCGTGCCGGCGCGCTGCGCGAGCGTCAGCGTCGATTCGACGTCGCTGCGCGAGAGGCCGCGATAGAAGTAGTGCAGGAACTCGACGAGCCCGCTGCACACGTAGACGAGCGCGAACAGGATCACCGGCACGGCGTAGGGCCGCAGCGGCGCGGCCGCAAACGCCGCGATCGCCACGACGGCGAGCGCGCCCGCGGCCGTCGCCCACCGCACGCGCAGCCACGACCGCAGGACGCTCGCCGCCGTCTCCGGCCGACGCGCGACGACCCGCGCGACGTGCAGCTGAATCCCGAAATCGGTCGCGACGGCGGCCATCCAGCCCAGCGTCGATCCGAGCGAGAAGATCCCGAACGCTTCCACCGTCAGCCGGCGCGCCGCGAGGACCGTGACCACGAGCAGCGAGCCCTTCGCCGCAAGATCCGCAAAGGTCTTGTAAGCGATCAGCAGCGCGCTCGGTAGTTTCGGGTTTCGAAACGATCTTTCGTCCACCGTAAGCGCCGCCGCTCCTTCTCCGGCGTTGACGCGAGGCGTTCGACGCATATGCAGCAGGCGTGCCTTGCGTTGGCCGGAATGGCGCACCGTGGCAAGGATCTTGGAACACGCGATCCGCGCTCCGCACTCGCAATCTGCATGGTATGGGTGGCCTCACGCTCTTTGCCGGCGTCGCGCTGCTGACGCTTGCAGCGCCGTTCGAGCTGACCGAGCCGCTCGTGCGCCTGCCGCGCCAGTCGATCACCAGTCTCGAAACGGCGGTGCTCGCCGCCTTTGCCGCATGGGCCGTTGTCGTTCTGCGCACCCGCGTCGTCCCCGAGTGGCGCACGCCGCTCACCGTTCCTTGGGTGGCGCTCGTTGCCGCTCTGCTCGTCGCCTCGCTCGCGTCGCCCGTCTCGCGGACGAACGCCCTTCATATGACCGGGCGCCTGGCGGCCGCGTTGGGCATCTACCTCCTCACCGTCAACGCGGTGACGACGCGCGCGCGGCTGCGCGCCGTGCTCGCGCTCGGGGTTGCCGTCGGCCTCGTCGTCAGCGTGCTCGCGCTGCTCGAGTATCTCGGCGTCGCGCCCGTCGTCGCATGGCTGAAGGCGTTTCGTCCAGACGTCGCGACGATCGGCGCGCACGTCCGCGCGGGCGGACCGCTGCAGTACCCGACGATCGCGTCGATGTACCTCGAGGTCGTCTTCGCGTTCGGCCTCGGCGTCCTCCTCGCGCAGATCGACGCGCGGCGCTGGATCGCGGTCGCCGCGATCTTCGCCGCGCTCGCGATCGTCGCCGAAGCGATCACGGTCACCTTCACGCGCGCCGGCCTGTTGACGATGGCCGCGAGCCTCGCGCTCGCGATTGTCATCCGCGCCGCCGCGCGCGGCGCCGACGCCGGGGCGCGCGTTGTCGCCGCGCTCGCGCTCGTCGTCGCGGCGCTGGCGCTGTCGTCGCGCTCGGCGCAGTCGCTGTGGCTGCGGCTCACGACCGAAGGCCAGTCGTCGTGGTATCGCGCGGCGATCGCCGCGCCGCCCGACGTCGATCTCACCGCCGGGCAGCTCGAGCTCGTGCCGCTCGCCGTCACCAACACCGGGCGCCTGGCGTGGGATTCGACTGCCGATCCGCCGATCGTGCTCTCGTACCACTGGCTGCCCGCCGATGGCGACGAGTTCGTCACCTTCGAAGGCGGGCGCACCGACTTCGCCGATCGCGTCGAGCCCGGCACGACGGTGGTCGTGAACGCGCGCGTCATCGCGCCGCGGGAGCCGGGGCGCTACCGGCTCGAGTGGGATCTCGTCCAGGAAGGGCGCCTGTGGTTCAGCACCGAGGCGGGCGCCGTGCGCCGCATGTCGCGCGCGGCGGTCGCGGGCCAGGCCGGCGACGGCGGGGCGGTCGAAACGTTCGCGCCGCCGAAGCCGACGGTCCGTCCCGGCCGCTTCGAGCTGTGGCGCGCCGCGGTGCGCATCATCGCGGCCCATCCGCTGCTCGGCATCGGCCCGGACAACTACCGGCTCGCGTACGGCCGCTATGCGGGCATCGCGTCGGCCGACGCCCGGACGCACAGCAACAACATGTATCTCGAGGTGCTGACGGGCGGCGGCCTCCTGGCCGGCGCGGCGTTCGCGTGGCTGCTGTGGCGCACCGCCGCGTGCGTCGGCGCCGCGCTGCGCGCGGCGAGCGAGCGCGGCGCGACCGCGGCGATCGGCGTCGCGGCGGCGGTGCTCGCGATTGCGCTGCACGCGACGGTCGACTCGTTTCTCAGCTTTGCGCCCACCTACGTGCTGTTCTCGCTGACCCTTGGCTGCGCCGTGGCGTGCGCGCGCGGCGTGGAGACGGGGCTCGATGCGCATCGCGTTTGACGGCACCGCGCTCCGGCCCGGCCGCACCGGCGTCGGCTACTACAGCGAGCACCTGTTGCACCACCTCGCGCGCGCGGCGTCGGACGACGAGCTGATCGTCGTGTCGAACCGCGCGATCGACACGACGTCGCCGCTGCCCGCGCGCGTCCGCGTCGCGACGCCGCGCGGTCACGTGCCGCGGCTCGTCTGGATGCAGACGCTCGCGGCGACGATGCTGCGGCAGGTGGATGCCGACGTCGTGCACTTCACCAACGGCATGCTGCCGCTCCTGTCGCCGACGCCGACGGTCGTGACGATTCACGACATGAGCCTGCGGCTGTATCCGCGCTATCACCCGGTGCGCCGCGTGCTGTTGAACCGGCCGCTCGTGGACGTGGCCGCGCGCCGCGCCGACGCGATCATCACGCCGTCGGAGAGCGCCAAGCGCGACATCGTCGCCGTCTACGACGTCGACCCGTCGCGCGTGCACGTCGTCTACGAGGCGGCGGCGCCGTCGTTCCGCCGCGTCGTCGATCCCGCCGAGCTCGAACGCGTGCGGCGGCGCTATCGCCTCGATGAGCGGATCATCCTCTACGTCGGCACCATCGAGCCGCGGAAGAACCTGCCGAAGCTGATCGCCGCGTTCGCGGCGGAGCGGCGGGCGGGCCGGCTGCGTCATCAGCTCGTGTGCGTCGGCCCGTACGGCTGGCTGTCGCGCGGCATCGAGGATCAGATCGCGCGCGCGAACGTCGCGCACGCGATCAACTTCACCGGCTACGTCCCGTTCGAAGATCTCCCGGCGATCTACAGCCTCGCTGAGGTCTTCGTCTACCCGTCGATGTACGAGGGCTTCGGGCTGCCGGTGATCGAAGCGATGGCGTGCGGCGTCCCGGTCGTCACCGGCGGCACGGGCGCGCTCGCGGAGATCGGCGGCGGCGCGGTCGAGGGGCTCGATCGAATCGAGCCGGACGCGCTCGGCCGCGCGCTGGTCGCCCTCGCGCGGAGCCGCGACCGCCGCGAGGCGCTCGCCGCGGCCGGGCTCGAGCGGGCGGCGCGCTTCTCGTGGGACAGCGCGGCGCGCGAGAGCCTGGAGATCTATAGAGCGACGGCGGCCGCGCGCACCGTTCGCGTCGCCCGCCGGCCGGCCGCGGCGCTCGCGCGCGTCGCGCGCGCGGCCGACGCCGCCGCGGCGTCGATCGCGTCGGGCGCGCGCGTCGTTCGAGGCGACACGGCGACGCCCGCGCCGTCCGCGGTGGACGTCCTCTTCGGCCAGGCGTATTTCCTCCGCTTCGATCCCAAGCTCTGGGAAGCGCAGCAGCCGTACGCGCCGCTTGGCGCCTTGTACGCCGCGGCGTGCGCGCGCGAGGCCGGCTACCAGGTCGCGCTGTTCGATGCGATGCTCGCCTCGTCGGAGCAGGAATGGACCGCCGCGCTCGATCGGCGCCGGCCGCGCTTCGC
>Ga0066696_10001115_pt1 | contig 11344 bp, 9 predicted proteins | sample GraSoiAngelo_145_FD_71412 | JGI IMG/M metagenome (GOLD analysis project Ga0066696, IMG submission 71412) | Grasslands soil microbial communities from the Angelo Coastal Reserve, California, USA - 14_1009_05_20cm | ecosystem: Environmental > Terrestrial > Soil > Grasslands | place: USA...
GACGGCCGGAAGGACTGGCGCGACTTGATGAATGAAAAGATCGGCGAGATCAAAGCACAAATCGTCGAGCGGGATGGACAGGTCTGGATGGTCAAGGATTGTCCGCAACACGGCCATTACGAAGACATGATGGCCGTTGATGCGAGCTTCCTGAAGTGGATCGAATCGCAGTTTCCGGGCCGCGACATTCCCGCGCACAACGATGAGGAACTCCACAAACACGGATCGAGCTCCGTGCGTTACGGCCGCGGGTCCGTGCTTACCGTGGACCTGACCAACCGCTGCAACATGATGTGCGATCCGTGCTTCATGGACGCCAACCAGGTGGGTTACGTCCACGAATTGTCGTGGAACGACATCAAGGAGATTCTCGACAACGCGCTGAAGGTCAAGCCACGGCGCCAGATGTCTATCCAATTCTCTGGCGGGGAACCTACGTTGAGCCCGCACTTTATTGACGCCATCGCTTATGCCAAGAAACTTGGATACAACAGCGTACAGGCTGCAACGAATGGCGTTGAATTCGCCAAGAACAAGGAATTCTGCGGAAAGGCGTTCGAGGCTGGCCTGCGCTATGCGTATCTGCAGTTTGACGGCATCGGCAATGACGCGAACAGCCATCGGCAGGTAGGCAACCTATTTGACGTGAAGCTGCGGGCGATTGAGAACATGCACGAAGCAGGAATCGAGATCGTGCCCGTGGTGACCATCGTCAACGGCGTGAACAACGATCAGGTGGGAGCGGTCGTAAAGTTCGCGATGGAGAATCCCAAGAAGATCTCCTTCGTCAGCTTTCAGCCGGTTTCTTTCACCGGACGCGATGAAGACGTCACTCCCGAACGACGCCTGAAACAGAGGTACACGCTTTCACACCTGGCGAAGGACGTGAGCCAACAGTTGGGCAACGTCGAGCCAGTGCACGACTGGTTCCCCATTTCGGCGGTCAGTACCTTCTCCGACTTTGCAGACCTGATTCACGGCCCGCAGGCGCAATGGGGCACACTCTCTTGCGGTTGCCATCCGAACTGCGGCGTGGGGACGGCGCTGGTGATCAACAGGGAGACCAAGGAATGGGCGCCGGTTCCGCGCTTCATCAACGTTCCGGGACTTATGGCCGATTTGCGAAAAGTCACGGACGCGGCTCGGAACAGGCATGTCTCCGTTTTCAGCATGGTTCTCGCGATTTTGAAGAACTACAACCCTTTGAAGGCTCCGCCTTCTCTTACGCTCAGGGACATCTACAAAGAGTTCGACATGACCATGGGCATTTCCGTAGCCAGCCGCGCCAGGAAACTCTATGGGAGTGTCGGCGCCGACCGAACCTACGAGGATGTGGCGAAGCGGCGAAGTAATCGGTGGAACGTTCTTTTCGTGGCGGGAATGTGGTTTCAGGATTTGTTCAATTACGACTTCCGCCGCACGGAAATGTGCATTATCCCGTACGCGACGCAGCAGGGGGAAATCAGCTTCTGCGCCTACAACACAGGAGTTGGCTGGCGCAAAATCATCGAGAACATCCACAAGAATGCGACTGTGGCGCAGTGGTACAAAGAACACGGGCGGCACCAGATCTATGCCAAAGGGAAGAACGTGGATCTGGAAAGCTACGAGCACTCACTGAAGGTTGACCCTGTGGATGCGGCGCGCGTGCGGCAGAAGGTGGACGACGGCGTTCCGAAAACGGCGTCGGAAGAAGACCGCATGCGCCGGCGCAGAGCTTTGGAGGAAGCCGCAAAGGTCCGCGAGATCTACGAGGAGCTTGTACTCAAGCGGCCTCCGGAGCAACTCGTGCAAATCAGCGCTTCGCCCTTACTGGGGAGCGAGAAAGCGACTAAGACGGTCCAGGCGGAAAGTGTGGGTTCGGAGCAATCTGAACCTGCGACCGCTGGAGTTTCGGGCGACTGAGGCTCTGAACCGGCACAGGCTCGTCCAACAAGCAACGGCCCAGAAGAATGCAGGCCTAGCCGCATCCAGCCTTCCTTCCTCAATCCCCTATCGCCAAGTTCACACACGGGCAAGGGACTGCCCGCTTTTCAGGAGTTGGCCTATGAATACCGCGGAAACGAGAGCTTCGGCTCTGACTGCTGCAAAGATGCGAAAACTGCAGAATGCGCTGACGGCAATGCTGTGCGGAGCCATACCAGCGACGGTCCTTGGAACACTGTTTCACACGTCACTCATACATTGGCTGGCCGGTTTTGTCGTCGGGCTCGTTTGGGCGAACGCGTTTGAATATTTTTATCATCGCTACTTGCTGCACCTTCCACACAATTACTTGGGCAAGCTTCATCAACTTCATCACGCTTCGATTGGGACGCCGCAGGAACTTGAACACTTGAACCTTGGCGGCACGCCGCCACTGGTTCTCGCGGCTTTTGTGCTCAATGGCATGGTCATCACGTTCCTGGCGGAAGTGCTGCTCAAGCTGAGAATCAGCCCTGGAATTTTCATTGCTTTCACGGTGTACGTCATCGCTATCGAAGAGGTGCACTGGCGCATTCACGTCGGCGGCTGGCTTCCTTCGTGGCTGCATTTTGGCCGTGAACATCATTTGATTCATCACGATCGGCCAGACGGACGATACAACGTGTTTCTCCCGCTGTTCGACTGGTTGCTGGGTACTTCGAAAAATTGATGGATACCGATCGAGACGGCCAGTACTGGAGCGGTTCCATTTGATGCGTACTTGTGACTTCTGGAAGAGGTTCGGCGAGCGCAGGCGCAGAGACAGGTCGAGAGGACCGGCCAATTCGAAACGCTGGGCGTGGTTTCGAGCCAAGCTCAATTGGTTAGACATACTGGGAAGAAAAAGAAATAGGCGCGTGCGGGCTTGTTGCCGGCTGCGCCGAGGCTAGTCGACGGTTCCGTGCGGTTCAGCTCCGCATGTTATTCTCACCCGATATGGATTTCGACATCGGCTTCATGCAAGAAGCTCTCGAGGAAGCGCGTTCCGCTGCGACGGCCAAGGAAGTGCCCATCGGGGCCGTGCTGACGCTTGATGACAGAGTCATCGCGCGCGCCGGCAACCGTACGATTCGCGATTGCGACCCTACGGCCCACGCGGAAATCATCGTTCTTCGGAAGGCCGCGCGAGTTGTGGACAATTACCGGCTGGCGGGCGCAACCCTGTACGTCACTGTCGAACCCTGCAGCATGTGCGCGGGAGCGATGATTCAGGCGCGGATACCACGCCTTGTTTATGGAGCGGACGATCCCAAAGGCGGCGCGGCACGCTCCTGCTTCCAGATCCTTTCCAACCCGCGCCTCAACCATCAAGTCGAAATTACGGCCGGGATTCTCGCCGCCGAATGTGCCTCCGTGATCCAGTCGTTCTTCGGGGAACGGCGGTAATGGAGCAGCTAAAAAGCAACTTGCCAGGCCATGCGGTTCCGAAAAAGCGAAGCCTCTGCTACGATGGAAGTTACAAACAATGCGGAGAGGTGACTGAGCGGTTTAAAGTACTCGCCTCGAAAGCGAGCGTGCGGGAAACCGTACCGTGGGTTCGAATCCCACCCTCTCCGCCAGAAAGCTCTCCTGAACCCGCATGATTCTTCGCACCGTTAAGCAAGTCCGCCGCATCTTTTTGATCGCAGGTGGGTTCACTCTTTTGCTCCTGGGCATTCTCATGATTTTTACGCCGGGTCCCGGGACGCCCGTAATCCTGCTGGGCTTGGGTTTGCTGGCAGTCGAATTCGTCTGGGCACGGCGCCTGATGGAGCGCATCAAGCGCGAAACCGCGCGGCTGAAGGATGCACTGTTGGGTCCGGAGAAGTAAAATTCACTTAGTTCTTTCTAAAGTAGCCCGGGAGGCCAGTTTGTCACATTCAAACAGGTCTGGCGCAGAAGCATGGTTTGGCAAATGGGCGCTGGTGACGGGGGCCAGCGCGGGGATTGGCGTGGCACTTGCTGAGGAGCTCGCCACAGAGGGAACCAACCTTGTGCTCACGGCTCGGCGCAAAGATCGCCTCGACTCCCTAGCCCAACGCCTGGCCACGACTTACAAAATACAAACGGAAGTGTTCCCTGCCAACCTTGCTGATCCCGCAGCCCCAGAACACATTTTCGCCTTCACGCACGACAAAGGAATCGCAATCGATCTGCTCATCAACAACGCCGGCTTCGGCAAATACGGTGAGTTCCATTCCATTGAGAAAGGGCGCCTGCTCGACATGGTTCAAGTGAACTGCTCTGCGGTCGTGCACCTGACGCACGTTTTTGCGCAAGGCATGGTTGCGCGGCGTCGCGGCGATATCCTCATTCTTGCCTCCACGGCCTCTTTCCAAGCGGTTCCCTACATATCCACGTATGCGGCGACCAAGGCGTTCGATCTGCTGTTTGCGGAAGGACTCGCGGAAGAATTGAAGCCTTACGGAATCCGTGTTTGTGCATTGTGCCCGGGCTCCACGGAATCCGAATTCCATGTCGTCGCAGGTCAGGACAAATTCATCCACCGGGCGGAGACGGCACAAAAAGTGGCGCGGACCGGCCTTAGGGCTCTTGCCGCAGGAAAAAGCTATGTCATTTCCGGGCTTGGGAATTATCTCGGTGCACACGGCGAGCGCCTGGTTCCGCGGCGCTTTGTCACGCGCACTGCCGCTCGAATGTTCCAACCGAAGGAAGAATAGACCTGCGGCGCTCCTGGCCATGCGACTCGAAATCAGCACAGATGTCGCATGGATAGTTTTAGTTTGCCGAGCCTAGTCGCTTGCCGCGGCGCGGCGTGCGAGGAAATGCGGCCTGTAGAATTCGAAGAAACGGCTGGTGAAACGATTCTCCGGGTCGAACCGGTGTTTCTGCTGAAAGAATGCGTCCATATTCGGATAAGCGCGCCGAAGATCGCCGGGTTCCACTTCGCGGGCGTAGGTGAGGTAAAAGGTGCCGCCGTTTTGTGTGGCGAGGCGTATTAATCTCTGAGTCAGCGCGTTGCTCTTGTCCCATCCTTCCCGCGAGAGTTCCTCATTGATATAAAGCACGATGGCGAAGGCTTCTTCGCGAGGGGCGTAGGAAAGAAAAGATTCCGAGTCCTGAACTACGTAGCGAATCGTCAATCCAAGAAGGTTCGTCCCGGATTCGCGCAAGACGGAACGCGCCGATTCCATGAAAGAGAGAAAGCGCGGAATGGGAATGAAAAACTCCTGGATGACGTCCGTGTCCGCGGGCGACTGATAATCAAACATTTTGATCGCTGAGACCGGGGGGCGCATGGCATTGTTGCGCGAAACGCATCCACCGCCTGGCGGATGCAAGGAGATGAATTTCTCAGCGTGCCAGCGAAAGGTTTTGCCCCAGGAATATTTTCGCGACAGCGCAAAGAGGAACCGGTCGCGGCGAACATTCCGTTCGTGGTCGAGCCGGAAAATATCCTTAGGACGCGCAGCGGTTACCCTCCACTTGGTCACGATGGTGTCATCGAGGAAACCTTGGGACGCAATCGACGGGCGCGCGATGAAAAGCTTTGCAAGCGGATCGCCTTTGACCTTGCGTGCAAAGTAATCGGGGAGAAAGGCAAGAGGCAAAATCTCCGAACTTTGCTCGTACACAGAATTCTCCACGAGCTCCAAATCCACATCGAGAATAATGCCAAACATCCCATAGCCGCCAATGGCCAGGCGAAACAATTCCGTGTTTTCTGACCGGCTGGTGTGGACGACGGAGCCATCGGCGAGCATGATGCGAAAGCTCAGCACACTTTGAATGACCGTCGAAAACTGCAGGTCGCGGCCGTGGGCATTCGCGGAAATGGAACCTCCCACGGTGAAATTATTGTCGGACTGCATGGCCTTCACGGCCAGGCCTGAAGAATTCACGGCGTTTTGAATTGTTTCCCAAGTGATGCCGCTTTGCACCGTGATTCGTTTGCCCGGCACATCGAGCGAAACAACGCGGTCGAAACGCTTCAGGTCGAGAGCGGCTGCGCCATCCAGGAAAGCATGACCGCCGAGATTGTGAGTGGTTCCCATCAAGGAGAGAGGCAGATTTCGTTTGCGCGCTCGCTCGAGAATTTCGTGAATCCCAGAGATAGTGCGCGGCGAATCAATCGTTCCAACGCGCGCGGAGTACACGCGCCGTGCATCAATTAATTGGAGGTGGGGGGCTTCCTTTTGGATTTCGTGGAGCGCGCCTTGAAGGCGTGCGCGCGCTCGCAAAGGCACTTCCGGATACACCGGAAGATAGAGCAGCTTGCGATGGGCGGCGCGCAGATTCTCGGTCGCGGGGAACCTCCCTTCTGGTGGAGGCGCGATCACAGATAGAGCGGAACCTGCCGTCGTGGCGTCGAATCCGTACTTGCGCAACGCAGTGGCGAACCGCTCGGGAGCTTCCACAAGAACTGGAAAAACCCAGTAGCTATGGAATGGCGCTTCGCTCCCGAGGCAGGTGATTCCGGGCGGGAGCCCCCGCGCGAATTGCCTTCCTACTTCTCTGCGTTCACGTAATCGCTGAGAGCTGAATGTCCGTAGCCGCCTCAGCAAAAGCGAGAGGAGCGGAGCCGATGGCTGTTTTCGAATCAGCGCCAGGTCTTCTTCTTCATCTTCCGGCGGAAGATTCCGCACCGCGTTAATCACCTGGTCGAAATCTTTTTCCAGCCAGACACATGCGCTGTAAAAAAGCCCATAGAGCAACGGAATCGTAAACAGCTTGACGAGAACATGAGTGAACGCCAAATGGAAATACTCTGCAAGCAACTGCTCAGGATAGCCGCGTTGCAGCGAACGCATTTTTTCTAAAAGTTGCGCTTCCTTCAGCACGATTACAGCTCCCACGAGCGCGGTTGCAGTTTTGATCGAGCCGAAGCTGAACATCGCGGCGTCTGTTTCCGGATGCCCGATGTAATCCATCCCAGTGAAGGCTTGCGCGCAGTCCTCAAGAACCAAAAGTCCATGGCGTTTTGCGAACGCGACGAACGGGTCCATGTCCACGCGGCTGCCGAAAAGATGTGCGATCACGATGGCGCGCGTTCTTGGCGTAATCGCGGCTTCCATGGCGGAAACTTCGGGAGCGAGCTTTGCCAGATTCAGATCCAGCGGGACCGGAACCAAGCCGTGTTTCCGGGCGATATCCGCCATTTCGCGAATCGTGAGGGCGGACATCAGGATTTCGCTGCCAGCAGGCCACGCCTGTGCTTTCAGGAAAAGATCGAAGCCGGCGCGCACGGCGAAGGTAACCAGCACAGGGCGGGCTGGAGCAAACGTGCGGCAGATTTGCGCTTCCGATTTCGCCGCGTCGGCTGGAAAAAGACACCGCAGCATCGCAACGGCAAGATCGCGCCAGCGAATGTCCAACAGCTTTCGTGGATACAGCAACAGCTTGCTACGCGCCATAGACGTAAAGTGGCCGCATTCTATACCAGCACGACCGAGGGTGCCACACAACACTGAACGGTCGGCGGGCTCGACTCTTGCAGTTCAGCTGATACATTTGTCCCCGTCATGGAGCTAACCCAGTGTAATCTCAATGACTTCCAGACGTGTGCCCGACGTGTCGACACGGGAACCTATTCTTCACATCGTGGGAATGTATATTTAGAGCCGGGCAAAACGTCTTATCAGGAGAGATGAGCATCGCGGACCAGGAAAGAGACGACGTGCTGCTCCGGCGCGCCGGTAAGGGCGACGAGGAGGCGTTTACGCTCCTCTATCGGCGCCATCAGGCGGCGCTGTATCGCTTTGCGCTGCGTATGAGCGGAAACGCTTGGACGGCAGAGGAAATTGTGCAGGACGTTTTTATGACCTTGATGAGAGATCCGAAAAAGTTTGACCCCGAACGCGGGACGCTCGGAGCATTCCTGTATGGCATAACGCGCAATCGCGTCCTGAAGCATCTCGAGCGCTCGCCGAGAGAAATCTCCCTGGACGAGCGGAAAGAAGACGGCGCGAGCTTGGAGGCTACTCTTCAAGATTTCGTCACACCGGCTACAGTGGCGGAGAAGCGCGAGCTAATTGAACTGGTTTGGGCTGCGGTCTTGGGCCTGCCAGCGGAGTTCCGGGAAACCGTGGTTTTGTGCGAACTGGAGGAGCTAAGTTACGAGGAAGCTGCAGCAATGATTGGCTGCCCCATCGGCACTATTCGTTCGAGGCTGTACCGCGGGCGCGCCCTGCTGATGGCCAGGCTTGAAATCCTGCGCAACGCGACGAAGCGCGCGAGCCTGCCACGGCAGGCGGGAGTGGGCAAGTGATTGGCTTTTCAGAAGATGAGGGAAGTGGGAAATGACGTGCAACGAATTTGAAGAAACGGGATGGAATGCGGAGCGCGACGCTTCGTTGACCGAAGCGCAACGTGCTGCCGCTGCGTCCCATGCGACTTCCTGTTCACGCTGCGCGGCGCTCCGGGATTCCTGGGAGGCCACGCGACTCGAGTTGCGCTCGCTAGCGGAGGTCACCGCCACACTGGATGCTCCCGCGCGCGTCGAGATGCGCCTTCGCCGGCAGTTTCGCACGCAGTATCACGCGCCCAAGGTGCGGCGGCGCACCGCCGTCGTGGCCGCCTGGGGGTTGGCCGCGGCGGCGGTGCTTGTGGGCGCGATGAGCTGGGTGAAATGGCACAGCAATCACGAAAACAATGTCGCTCTAAAAGCAAATGAGCCCGCTTCGAATCAGGGTTCGCCCGGTCAGAATGCCGCCGACGATTCACAAATCCTTGTGGCCGACAATGAATTGAACGATTTCACTCTATTGCCGGGAGTGCTGCCGGCAGAGACAGACGGTTCCGCCATTCTGAGCGTTCGCCTGCAGCGTGGCGCGCTGGGCGCTCTCGGCCTGCCGGTAAACGAAGACCGCGCCAGCGAATGGATTCAAGTGGACTTGCTCGTCGGGAACGACGGATTGCCGCAGGCTGTCCGCCTGCCCGAATGAAGACGCACAAATATTTTGCAGGCCGGAGAGAAGAGGAGAAGAAAAGAATGAGTAGCTACTTAGTCCGGAACTTGATCTTCGGGTGTTTACTGGCGCTCTACGCGGGAACCACGGGAGCGCAACAGGCGCCCCCTCCCCCGCCTCATGCGGCAGGCATGATGCAGGCTGGTCCCGAAGGCGACTTTCCGCCGCCTCCCTTCGGCGATCGCATGGAGCTGCTTGGCTTTGGCGGCGTGCACGGCGGAAAAGTGGTAACCGGCGCGCCTTTTAGCGCCGTCGCTGTTTCCGAAACCACACAAACTCTCGCGGACGGCAATCACATCACGCGGAAGACGCAGACCAACGTTTTCCGTGACAGCCAAGGACGCATCCGCAAGGAAATCACGCTTACGGGGTTTGGTCCTCTTGCAACTTCGGAACAGCCGAAATCGTTTGTGGTCATCAACGATCCGGTGGCCCGCGTAACCTTCATGTTGCATCCCGACCACAAAACCGCTGAGAAAATAGAAAAGTCTTTCGCCAGAATGAACGGCCCCATGAACCAAGCGATGAGAGACAAGAAAGAATTCCAGCAGGGTGAAAAGGCCGGCGCCAACTTAAAGAGAGAGGACCTGGGCACACAAACCATTGGGGGAGTGACCGCGCAAGGGACTCGAGTGACGAAAACGATTCCGGCCGGGCAAATCGGAAACGAAAAGCCGATTACCATCGTTGACGAGGTTTGGTATTCCAACGACCTGCAAACGACGGTGATGAGCAAGCGCAGCGACCCCTGGTCCGGAGAGACGACCTATTCTCTGACAAACATCCAGCGCGCAGAGCCGGATGCAACGCTTTTTGCGGTGCCATCCGATTACAGCGTGACGCAGAGACACCCGGGAGCAGGCAGAAGGGTGAGCCGGCGTCAGGGGGGGCCGCCTCCAGGGGAAAATTGATTGCTTTTGGATGCAATCCTTCGCAACGGTTTTGAGTAGGCACGATCTTCTCTCCTGAAGACGGCACGCCCTTTTCGCGGCAACCCCCATCGCCGCGGAAAGGGCGCAGCCGTTTTTGGAGCCAAAGATGTAACGAAGTAATGAGGTTAGGAAAGGCCGTCGCCGGGTAGAATCCAAGCATGGACGAAGAGAGACTCGCGACGCAATTGGAGCGAGAAGGATTTTCCACATGCCTGCGTTTGGCAGGACAGCCCAAGCGCGGTTGGAGGCGGCCGCGAGGCGAATCCGGTTCGAGATTCCAGAGGCGATGGGTGGGACAAGCGTTTAGACAAAGGCCGCAGTGGATGCAGCGCGTGTAGTCCTCGTAGTCCGGCGAAGGGCCGTTGATGGATTGATGCGCCAATGCTTTACCTTGCCGGGGAGGATGACTCTACGGAAGTTCCGCGGAGGTGACGAGGGGCGATTCAAGAGCAGCCGCCGAGAACGTCCAGGTGTTATTGCTGTTGTGGGTTTTGAGGCAGCTGCGGATTTTGGGGGTTCTGCGGCGGATTCGCCGGATTCTGGCCGGGCTGCTGACCAAACGGATTCTGTCCCGGTTGCCCCATAGGTTGACCGATGGGCTGTCCAATCGGCTGTCCCCCGAGACCGGTTCCCGTCTGCATGCCCGGCTGACCCATTCCAAACGTATCTTTTGACGGATCCCAGATAAACTCGAACAGACGATAATTCTTGGCCTTATCGTAGACCATAACGGACTTCTTGTTGATCTTGCTGCCCACTCCAATAATGTTTCCTCCCATGATCGTGGGCGTGTCGCCAGCGGGGATTGGGGCGTCGCCACTTGCGCCCGTTGACTGATCGGCAGAAACCGCGGGTCCGGTCGTTGCCGCAGGATTCGAAGAATTCGAAGGACTGGAACCGGAACTTGGGGAGCTTGCCGGCTGCGTGCCCGCTTGGCTTTGCGGATTGAGGCTGCCTACTTGCCCAATTGCCTGCCCCAGGACAGACCCGAACCCACTGTTTGGAGCGCCGGGCCCGGCCATGGCAGCAACAGGTGTGCCCATCCCCTGAACCTGGCCAAATTGCAGATTCTGCGGCTGGGGCTTCAGGCTGCCGATGAGCTGACCTGCCGGGCCAACATAAATGAGCCTCCAGGAACCATCCTGCGCGTTCACCGGGTCCTTGTAAGCCTGGCGCATGAAACGCAGAGAGCCGATTTTGGGTTTGGTCAGGTCGTCGATGCTAGTAGGGAAACGTCCCAGTTTCCTGTAATACAGTTTTATGCCGCGCGCATATTGGCGGCCGCGCCAAATCATCTCTTTTTCTTTTTCGCGTTGCCCCTCGGTCTTGATGTTCGGGGCCGCCATTGCGGCCAGGATTAGCAGTATGGTGGTCATGAAGATCACCATCAACAGGGCGTATCCCTGTTCGCGAGGTCTTCGAGATTTTGCGCGGCTGCGTGCGGTCATTGCGGTGCACCTGGACCTGCTGCTTGCTCCTCAAGCGGAGCGGTGCCGATGCGTCCGGTAGAAATCTCTTCAAATTCGAGATTCGCGTTCC
>Ga0066696_10001119_pt1 | contig 11338 bp, 13 predicted proteins | sample GraSoiAngelo_145_FD_71412 | JGI IMG/M metagenome (GOLD analysis project Ga0066696, IMG submission 71412) | Grasslands soil microbial communities from the Angelo Coastal Reserve, California, USA - 14_1009_05_20cm | ecosystem: Environmental > Terrestrial > Soil > Grasslands | place: USA...
TAGTTAAGGAGACCGAGGCTGGGATTGAAGAGCAAAAGCCACATGAGCGCCCCGACCGCCGCCGAGATCGCGATCGTGCTGGACATCATGGTCCGAAAGACGTTGATCCCGCGCAGGCGCTGATTCAGCAGGACGGCGAGCACGAGTCCGAGCGCGATCCCGACCGGAACGGTGTAGAGAGCGAAGAGTGCGGTCGCGACCAATCCGTTGCGGAACGTCGCCGACGTGATGAGGTCGAGGTAGTGATCGATCCCGTTGAAGGTGCTGATCTGTCCCGTGACCCGAGTGTTGAAAAGAGAAAGGTAGAACGTCCGCCCGAGCGGGATGAAGACGAACACGGCGAATAGGACCAGCGAAGGCGCGAGATACGCGAGACCGATAGCGAACGATCGGAGGTCGCGCGCGGTCCATCGCATCACGTCGCGGCATCGTACAGTGACGTTCGTGCAGACGCGGTCGGTCACGTGCACCCACGAGCCGAAGATCCTCGCGGCGCCGCGCGCGAAGATCTGCGAGGGCTGCGGCAGCACGTATAACCTGCGCCTCTGCGCCGATTGCGGGTACGTTGGCTGCTGCGAATCGCAGAAGGGCCATGACCGAACGCACGCGCTCGAGACCGATCACCACGTGATCAAGTCCCTGCCCCTCGGTGAGGGCTCGTTCACGTGGTGCTACGCCTGCGAGCGCTACATCTAGTCCGCCTGCGTGCCGATCAGTCGTGCGGCGAAGCATCCACCGGCGACTCGGCTCGCGGCGCTCGCGCGGCGCCTGCTCGAAGCATCGACGCTGTGCGCGATCGCGACCGTCTCGCCGGGTCGGCGGGCGCACATCAACACCGCGTACTTCGCGTGCGGTCCGAAGTTCGAGATCGTGTGGTGGTCCGCACCGCAGGCGCAGCACTCGCGCAACGTGCGCGCGAACGCGTCGGTCGCGATCGCCGTGTTCCGCTCGACCCAGACCTGGGGCGGTCTCGACCGCGGCATTCAGCTCTTCGGCCGTGCGCGCGAGCTGCGTGGCCGCGCTTCGCTTGATGCCGAGCGGTTGTACGCGGCGCGGTTCAAGTCATACGAAGGCGGGGACGACGCCTACCGGTTCTACCGACTGCGGACGACGCGGATGAAGCTTTTCGATGAACGCATGCTCGGCGGGGCGACGTTCGTGACCGTCGCGGTCGGACCTGCTGGGCGGGTGAGGTGGGAGAAGACCGAGAGCTACGTCGGCGAGGACTGATCAACCTCGCCCGACGCGCGGTGCGATTATTTGGGATGTGATCACCGCGTCCGCGATCGCGCCGCTGTTCCGTGGCTGGCAGCTCCAGAACGAGCGACTCGTCGCGCGGCTCCGCGACCTGACGCGCGAACAGCTGCAGCTTCCGATCGGATCGCCGGACTGGCCCGTATGGGCGAGCGCGTCGCACGTCGCCGGCGCGCGAGTCCACTGGCTCTGCGGCGTTTTCAAGGAGCCCGGTCTGGAGACAACACCGTTCGGCGATCTCAACATCATGGAGAGTGGCTGGGAGGACGACCTTGGGCATCCGCGCGACGCGGACGAGCTCGTGCACGCGCTCGAGTCGTCGTGGAGCATCGTCGCGCACTGCCTCGAGACGTGGACCGTCGACTCGCTCGAACAGGAGGCGCGCCGAGTCCGCGGCGACGAGGTTCAGATGCACACGCGGCAGTCCGTGCTCTTACGGCTCCTCACGCACGACGCGTATCACACCGGCGAGATGTCGCTCGTCCTCGGGTCGCATGGTCTTGGAGAAATCGACCTTTGGCGAGGGCTCGCCCGGATCGTCCGGTAGGCCGAGTCCCTTCACATGACCTGAGCGGGCGGCGGGAGTCGAACCCGCACTTCAACCTTGGAGGGGTCGCTTGCGGCCGCTACAACACGCCCGCGCGTGAGCTAAGTCTAGACGAGTACGTGCGCAACCGGTGGCAATTCGCACAGACAACATCGCACTTCGATATCTCCTGGAGCAGTCGGTCTGTCGTGACCCGGCCTAGGAGACGCGGTACCTCTGTGCTCTTTTCACTCGGGATGCGGTGATCGAAGTCCATCGAATAGAACGGAAACCGCTGACCGCAATCGGCACACGGCACGTCGCGCAGCTTTTGGATCAGTTCGGCTGTAGACGTCGTAGCCGGCTCTCTGTCGTTGGCGGATTTCCGCTGAGGATTCGCAGCCTCCGATTCTCAATGGCGCGCCGATAGCTCCGAGCGCGGTGGCAGTTTGCGCAAACGATGTCGCATTTCGCAAGTTCAGCATCGAGCCGCTCGCGCGACACGGTGCCCGCGCGCTGCAGAATCCAGAACGATTTGGTCGTCGGATCCCGGTGCTCGAAGTCCATCACATACGGCGGGAACGCTCGACCGCAATCCAGGCACAGCACGGAGCGAAGCTGACGCAGGAACTCAACGGCGTCGCGCTGACGTTTCTGGACCCTGCCAAGCTCTGCTTGGCGATGGGTTTGGTAGTAGAGGAGGTTGTACGGACGTTGGTCCCGTTTGCGCATCAGGACCAGTTAGAACAACTGTTCGCTCCGTGTCAATAGGACCTACGCCCTCACTGCCCAGCGCACAGGCCGCGCATCGATCTCTCTGACCTTTCTGCGCCGCTCCAAATACCGCAGGTGCGCAAGCGTCTCCGCGAGCGCGAAACGCTCCTCGTGCGCCGAGCGCAGGACGGGGAAGAGCGTGCGGCACACCGAATACGCGTCAGGCTCCGCGTCGCCGAGCGCGTCGAGGGTCGCGTCAAGCCGCGCATCGTGGTGGGCAAGGATCTGATCCACGCGGCCCGCGAGGTCGTCGAATGGATCGCCATGCGCGGGAAGCACCCGTGTCACCGGCAGCGAGCGCACCGCTCGCAGGGCATCAAGGAAATCGCCGAGCGGATCGTCCCGCGAAAAGGGATAGAGCCCAACGTTCGACGTGATCCGCGGCAGGACATGGTCGCCGGCGAACAGCACGCGCTCGCCTTCGTCCACGAGCACCGCGTGATAGTCGGTGTGGCCCGGCGTCCAATGCACTCGCGCGCGACGACCGTCGAACTCGAAGAGCTCGCCGTGCTCCGTTCCGACGATCCGCTCGAGGGCGTCGACGCGGCGGCCCATCGCAAGCCAGGCCTCGCGCATCCCCTGATCCACGTCCGCCGGCATCCCGTGCCGCTCGAACCAGCGGTAGGTCTCATCGACCATAGAGTGGTCGGAAGACCACATCCGCCGCGCGTTCGCGATCTCGGGCTCGTGCATGACGATTTCGGCGCCGGCGCGCTGGAGCGTTCCCGCCATCCCGATGTGGTCCGGGTGTAGGTGGGTCACGAAGACGCGCCGCACATCGGCGACGGAGATCCCGGCCTCGGACAGCGCGCCACGCAGCACGGCCTCGGCCTCGTCGGTGTGCAGCCCCGCGTCGATCAACGTGTACGACGACGTGCCCTCGACGAGGTAGGCATTGACGCTTCGCAGGGCGAGCGGGAGAGGAAGCTCTATGCGCCGGACGCCCGGCGCGACGATCGGCGCGCTCAGATCACGCCGTAGGCGCGGGTCATCGAAGATAGAATGGTTATCTCCCGGCCCGTTCGTCTAGTGGCCTAGGATGCAGCCCTCTCAAGGCTGAGATCAGCGGTTCGAATCCGCTACGGGCTACCGATGCCGTTCAAAAGCAAGGCGCAGCGCAGAAAGTTCGCGCATCTCCTCGTGGAAGGCCAGATCACCGACAAGCAGTACGAGGAGTGGAACCGGTCCACCGGGCGGAAGGACTTGCCCGAGCGGCTGCATCGGAAGAAGACGACATCGCGAAAGAAGAGCACCGGGTCGCGAAAGAAGAGCACCGGGTCGCGAAAGAAGACCGCGCCTCGCAGGAAGGCCGCGCCGCGCAAGAAGGCCGCGCCGCGGAAGACGAGAGCGAAAGCCAAGCGCAAAAGCGCGCGCTGATCGGCGCCACGCTGGCGCGATGGATGCAGCAACACGGCCGTGGCCAAACGAAAATGGAGCGCCGCCGTGACGACCGACTCCACGCACCCACCCGAGGGCCTTTTCACCAAGGACGCCGCGACCATCGCACGCTCCCTCGCATCTCGCCGCGTCTCGCCAAAGGGGCCGGCGTCAGGGATGCGGATGCTCAACTTCTTCATCAACCGCGCGGGACGCGGCCTCTCCGCGACGCGCCGTCACGAGCTCGAGCGCGCGAAAGCCTTGCTTTCAGAGCGGATCCGCCGTCAACGTGAACGGAAGCGGACCGCTAAAGGCCCCAAGAGGTCGCGCTCTCGACGTGCAACGCGATGACCGACTCGATCTCGGTGTCACGGTATTGCTCGAACTTTGCCTTGAGCAGCCGGCGGGCGCGGGCGAGCTCTGCGCCTCCTCTGATGAACTTTGCGCGTGCGTGCGCGACGAGGCCCCGAAGCCGGTCCCAGTCCTCGTAGTAGTCATCGCATTCGATCGCCGCGCGACGGCGTGCGCGAAGGTTCTTCGCAGTGAGTCCATCGGTCGCAACGTATGCCGTGCGCCGCGTTGGATCGAACGCGTGACACAGCGGCGCAACGTGCGTCGCACCGCGGCGATCGACCGATGCGATCCGCGAGACGCGAGCACGCTGGAGGAAGCGCTTCTCCTTGGTCGAAAGCCGGCGATGCATGGCAAACCTCCGATGTTCGGCCGACCGTCGTGCAGCGCTCGTGCCGCGAGGAATAGGGCGATCGCTAAGAGTGTTTGTTCAGCGTGACCGACACGACATCAACGCCGCCGGCGCAGCGCATGCCTGCGGTATATCTGGGCCACGGCGCTCCGCCGCTCGTAGACGACGCGAAGTGGGTGGGGGAGCTGGAGCGTTGGTCGAAGGATCTCCCTCGGCCGAAGGCGATCCTCGTGATCTCAGCGCATTGGGAGAACGCACCGCTCACGATCGGCGCGACAAAGCCGGTGCCGCTGGTCTACGACTTCTACGGCTTCCCGGAGAAGTACTACCAGGTGACGTATCCCTCGCCGGGCGCCCCCGATCTCGCGAGGCGCGTGCGCGAGCTGGTCGGCAAGGGGACGCCCGTTGCCAATGACCCCACTCGCGGCCTCGATCACGGCGCGTACGTCCCCTTACTGGTCATGTATCCGAAGGCCGACGTTCCTGTTCTTCAGATCTCGATGCCGAGCCTGGACTCGCGGGAGCTGCTCGATCTCGGCCGCAAGCTCGCGCCGCTCCGCGACGAAGGCGTCCTCATCATGGGCAGCGGCTTCCTGACGCACGGCCTGCCGTTCCTTCGTGACTTCCGTACCGATGCGCCGCCGCCGGCGTGGTCCTCGGAGTTCGATGCCTGGAGCGCCGAGACGCTCTCGAAGGGCGACGTCGACAGCCTCCTCGACTACCGAGGCCGAGCTCCCGGCGTGCGGTACGCGCACCCGACCGTCGATCACTTCGTGCCGCTCTTCGTTTCGCTCGGCGCGAGCTTGGACAAAGAGATCCCCGACACGGTTATCGAGGGATATTTCCTCGGACTCTCCAAGCGCTCAGTTCAGTTCGACTAGGACGACTTCTCCTTCAGATATACGAACCGACGGATCCCGAGCGCGCGGAAGAGTGCGCGCTGCCACCCCGGGAATGCGAACGCCGCCGAGTCCGGGTCGATCGCCGCCGGCTCGATCACGGTGTGCCAGGCTCCACCCCAACGGATCGCGGCCTCGCCGCTGGCCATGACGTTCCGGTACCAGTCGGCGCCTTCTCCGAACGCCACCGGGATCGCGAAACCCCCGCGCACGGGCCGCGCCGTGACCGGGGTCCAATACTCGCGGCCCGACCGCCGTCCGCGGTGCCGGATGAGCGCCCACATCGGAGTGAGCTTGCTGCCGGCGATGCGCACGATGTAACGGTTGAGGAAGGGCGTGAACGTTCCGAAGACCGACGCAATGCGCGGGCGCTGCGGCGCTCCAACTGACCTTGTCGCGACTAGTGTCTTTGCCACGTTGACCTCCCGGACCTTGACTGGTCTCTCCAGTTATTCAATCATCTGATTGATGGAAAGGCAAGAGGAGCTCGTCCGCGCGGCGTACGACCTGCTCGCGGACCGCGGCTTCGAAGGTTTGCGCACGCGCGACGTCGCGGCGAAGGTCGGCGTGAACATCGCGACGCTTCACTACTACTTTCCGACGAAGGAAAAGCTGATCCGCGGAGTCGTCGGTTACGCGATGGGGCAATTCCGATCGACCCTGACCCCTGCCGGCGCACCGGGCGAGCAGCTGCGGGCGCACTTCGCCGGTCTTCGCAGGCTGGCGCGCGAGGAGCCCGCGCTCTTCACCGTGATGGGCGAGCTGGCGATGCGTGCCCATCGCGATCGAGCTATCGGAGCGATCGTGCGTGAAGTGGACAAGACCTGGCAGGCGATGCTCGCGGCCTTGCTGCGCCACGCCGCGAAGGAGGGGGCGATCGCGACCGAAGCGAACCCGGACGAGCTGGCCGCCCTGATCGTCGCCACGCTCAAGGGAGCGTTCATTCTGCCGCCAGATGGCCGCGACCCCAGAGCGGTCGACCGTCAGCTTCGGACGCTCGAGCGCCTTATCGCTTAGCGATCAACAGGGCGCGAAGCGCGCCGTGAAGTGCCGAAGCTGGGGCGGCTCGTCGACGATGCGGTAGCCCCGAAGCTCGCGCGCGTTCGCCGCAACTGCGGTCACGACCTCGATCACATAGTCGATGTGGCTCTGCGTGTACGTGCGCCGCGGGATCGCGAGGCGCACGAGGTCCATCGGGGCGGGCATTTCGCTGCCGTCGGGATAGCGCCCGAACATGACCGTCCCGATCTCGACGCCGCGGATCCCGCCGGCCTCGTAGAGCGCGATCGCGAGCGATTGGCCCGGATACTGGAGCGGCGGAATGTGCGGCAGGAGCGCGCGGGCGTCGAGATAGACCGCATGGCCGCCGGCTGGCTTCACGATCGGGACGCCCGCGCGGTCGAGCGCGTCCGCGAGGTATTCGGTCGAGCGGATGCGATACCGCAGGTAGTCGTGCTCGACTGCCTCGTGCAGGCCCTGCGCGATGGCTTCGAGATCGCGGCCTGCGAGGCCGCCGTACGTCGGAAAGCCCTCCGTGAGAATGAGCATGTTGCGGCAGCGCTCGGCGAGCGCGTCGTCGTTCATCGCCAGCCAGCCGCCGATGTTCGCGAGTGGGTCCTTCTTGGCGCTCATGGTCATGCCGTCGGCGTACGAGACCATCTCGCGCACGATGTCGGCGACGCTCTTGTCGGCATAGCCAGGCTCGCGCATGCGGATGAACCAAGCGTTCTCGGCGAAGCGGCAGGCGTCCAGGAAGAAGGGCACGTGGAAGCGGTCACAGATTGCGCGCACCGCGCGAACGTTCGCAATGGAGACCGGCTGCCCACCGCCGGAGTTGTTCGTGACGGTCACGAAGACCACCGGCACGTCGCCGGCGCGTTCCGCGAGGAGCTGCTCGAGCGCGCCGACGTCCATGTTCCCTTTGAACGGGTGCATCGTTCGCGGCTCGCGCCCCTCCGCAATGAGGAGATCCATCGCTTCCGCCCCTGTTGCTTCGATGTTCGCGCGCGTCGTGTCGAAGTGCGTGTTGTTGGGAATGACCTTGCCGGGGCCCGCGATGACCGAGAAGAGAATGCGCTCCGCCGCGCGGCCCTGGTGCGTCGGGATGACGTGGCGGAAAGGAAAGAGCTCTTGCACCGCCTCGAGGAAACGGAACCACGACGGCGACCCCGCGTAGCTCTCGTCCCCGTGCTGGATCGCGGCCCACTGGTCGCGCGACATGGCGCCGGTCCCCGAATCGGTCAAGAGATCGATGAGCACGTCCTCGGCGCGGAGCGCGAAGAGGTTGTATCCAGCGTCGCGGATCTTGCCGCCGCGCTCGTCCTCGGTCGTCATGCGCAGCGGCTCGACCGAGTGGATGCGGAAGGGCTCGATGATCGTTTTGAAACGCTGCGTCACCGCGTCGGCCCCTCCGTCATCGCGCCCGGATGCTAGTGCGGCGCGCTCTCCCTCACGCGGCGGACCGCTTCGCCGACGCCACCCGTCCAGGGCTCGCCATGGCCCGGCAGAACGAGACCCGCTTCGACATGCTCGAGGCGCGCGAGCGACGCGACCGCTTGAGGAAAGTCGGAGCCGAATGGCGTGAGCTGCGGACCCCTCTTCCCAGTCAGCACGTTCATCGTGCACAAGGCGTCCCCGACGAACAAGGCGTCCCGCGAGGAAATGTGTAGCACGGCGCTGCCGGGGCTATGACCAGGGACGTGGATCACGCGCGGCGCGCCGGGAATGTCGAGGGTGGCACCGTCGCCGAACGTGGCGACTTCGGAGATCGGCGTCGATCGGAGCATCCCGTGGGCGAGCGCGTACACGATGAAACGGAGAAGCCCGAACGGGCTCACACCGAGCATCCGCTGATTGCGCGGCCGCTCTTCGCCGCGCGCCATCTTCGCGTCCGCCTCGTGCACCTTGACGGGCACCGAGCGCTCGCGGCGAATCCGCTCGGCAAAACCGACGTGGTCGACGTGCGCGTGGGTCAACGCAACGGCGCGCACGTTCGCGAGGGAGCGGCCCATCGCGGCGAGCTCTTGCTGCAGCTCTCTCCAGTGGCCGGGAGCGCCCGTGTCGACGATCGTGATCTCGCCGCGCTCCTCGACCAGATACGAATTGACGACGCCTCCGCCGATGCGATGGATGCCCTCGGCGATCTTCACCGGCGCCCCGCCGTGGTTTTTCGCGGCAAAAGCTCGACCGGCACAAGCTGGCCCGCGGCGAACCGCGCGATCACCCAGCCGGATTTGTCCATGCCCTAGCCCATCTTCCTCACGAACTCCTGGGCGCGCGCGAAAAGCAGCGATCGGGGAAAGATCTTGTTGCCGACCTTCACCGTCGCCATCGGAATAAGCCTAGGCGGCCTAGAGTTGAGTGGCCGTGGTCTCTCCCGAGAAGTTCCCAGATCCCGCGCTCGACCTGCCCGTGCCCTCGCGCGAAGGCGAAGCGCGCGCGGTGCTCGCCGGCGGCTGCTTCTGGTGTGTCGAGGCGGTCTACAAGCAGCTCGATGGCGTGACCGCCGTGACCTCCGGCTACGCCGGCGGCACGGCCGAGTCCGCCGACTATCGGACCGTCTCCTCAGGACGGACCGAACATGCCGAGGCGGTGGAAGTCCGGTTCGATCCGGAGCGCGTCAGCTACGGTCAGCTGCTCAAGGTCTTCTTCTCGATCGCGCACGATCCGACGACGGAAGATCGCCAGGGCCCCGACGTTGGCAAGCAATACCGCTCCGCGATCTTCTACGCGAACGAGGAGCAGCGGCGCGTCGCCGATGCGTATATCGCGCAGCTGAACGCGGCGAAGGTGTTCGACGCACCGATCGTCACGGAGGTCGTGCCGCTCGATCGGTTCTACGAGGCCGAGGAGTATCACCAGGACTACGCCGAGCGCAATCCGCTGCAGCCGTACATCCTTTTCAACGCGCGGCCGAAGGTCGAGAAGGTCCGGAAGTATTTGGCCGACCGCGTGAAGGTGCGCTAGCGACGACAACGCTCGCGAAGGCCGCCCGTTGAAGCTCGGCTTGCAGATCAACGCCTTCACCTGGCCGGGCGGGCCGAAACGTATCGCGCACGACCTCGCCGCGATCGCGCGCGTTGCGGACGGCGGCGGCTTCGATCCGATCGGCGTCATGGACCATTTCTTCCAGATCGGCAGCCTCGGTCCGCCCGAGCACGAGATGCTCGAGGCATACACGACGCTCGGCTATCTCGCGGCCCACACCCAACGTGCTCGGCTCCTCACGATCGTCACCGGCGTCGTGTACCGCTATCCGGGCGTGCTCGCAAAGACCGTGACCACCCTCGACGTCCTTTCCGGCGGCCGCGCGATGCTCGGGATCGGCGCCGCGTGGAACGAGGCGGAAGCGAGAGCGCTCGGCATCCCGTTCCCACCCCTTGCGGAACGGTTCGATTGGCTCGAGGACACGCTCGAGCTCTGCATACGCATGTGGAAGGGCGACGAGACCCGCTTCGCAGGAAAGCGTTTCGTCTTCGAGCGTCCGCTCAACTCCCCGCAGAGCCTCACACGGCCGCATCCGCCGATCATGATCGGCGGCTCGGGCGAGAAGAAGACGCTCCGCCTTGTGGCCAAATACGCGGACGCATGCAACCTGTTCCCTACGCCGGAGGCGCCGCGCAAGCTCGACATCCTCAAGGCGCACTGCGATAAGCAGAAGCGCGACTACGACTCGATCGAGAAGACCAGCATGTTCCACATCGACGTCGGTCCGAAAGGACAAAACGTAGGGCGGGTCATCGAGCAGCTCACGTGGCTCCGAAAGCTCGGGTTCACGACGGCGATCGGCGGCGTCGCGAACGTCTCGACAATCGAGCCGCTCGAGATCATCGCCCGCGAGGTCATCCCCGCGATCCGCGACCTCTAGACGCAGCCGCACGCTGGACAGGCGTGCGAGAGTGCCGCCGTGGCGATCGTCGCGCTGGCGTTCGTCGTCGCGTTCATCCCCGCCTTCGCGTGGCTCGTCTTCGTGTACCGCCTGGATCGCTTCGAGCCCGAGCCCAAGTCGCTGATCGCGCGTCTCTTCCTCTGGGGTCTTGCGGCCGGGCCGTGGGCGTCAGGCATGAACATCCTCATCGCGCACGTCTTCTCGCCAGGCGTCGAGACCGCGCAGCGCGACGGCAACTTCTTGCTCGCGGCATTCTTGCTGCTCGCCCTCGTCGCTTTCTCGGCGCTCAACGAAGAGGTCATGAAGTACACGGTCGTCTCGAGCCGGGTGCGGGGCGACCCCGCGTTCAACGAGCCGGTCGACGGGATGATCTACATGAGCGCCGCGGCCATCGGCTTCTCATTCGGCGAGAATGTGGTGTACATCGCCAACGCGTACTTCGGCCTCGTGGGCGACGCGACGAGGCCCGGCGTCACCCTCGCGGTGATCAACGCCTTCCTCGTGACCGCGCCGCTGCGCGCCTTCGGCAGCACCATCGGACACATCACCTGGTCGGGCATCACCGGGTGGTTCCTCTCGCGCCACCACCTGGGCAAGGGATCGGGCCGGATGCTCGTCGGCGGCATCCTCCTGGCGGCGAGCCTGCACACCGCGTTCAACTTCCCGCTCTTCCTGCAGGAGCTCGGTCTCGCCGTCGGTTGGATCACCTGGCTCGTTTGGATCGCGAGCATCGAGCGCTATCTGACACTCCTTGGCCGGGCGCTGCTCGCCTCACCGTTCCGCGCGAAGAAGCTGCGCGAGATGGGGGAACGGGCGGTGCGCCGCGATGTCCTTCGCCGGTACCGCGCCCTCAAAGCCCGAGAGCTGCCGGTGATGCTCGGTCTCGTCGCCGTCGGCGTCGTCGCCGCGATCGCAGC
>Ga0066696_10001133_pt1 | contig 11285 bp, 11 predicted proteins | sample GraSoiAngelo_145_FD_71412 | JGI IMG/M metagenome (GOLD analysis project Ga0066696, IMG submission 71412) | Grasslands soil microbial communities from the Angelo Coastal Reserve, California, USA - 14_1009_05_20cm | ecosystem: Environmental > Terrestrial > Soil > Grasslands | place: USA...
TAGACGCAGCCGCGGACGCCGCGCGTCTTGAGCGTCTGGTTCATAGCGGCCCGCAGGCGGTCGCCGAGACGGTTGAGCTCGCGCTGGACCTCGCCGGTCTTGAGGATCTCGAGCTGCGCGATGGCGGCGGCGGCCACGAGCGGCGTGCCGCTGTAGGTGCCCTGGTCGGCCACGCGCTTCGTGCGATCGCGCTTGGCGTCGCCGGTGAACGCGATCGAGTCCATCAGGTCCGCGCGCCCGACCAAGGCGGCGCCGGGCAGGCCGCCGGCGACCGCCTTGGCCAGGCAGGTGAGGTCGGCCGTCACCCCGAAGTATTCCTGGGCGCCGCCGGCCGCCATGCGGAAGCCGGTCACGACCTCGTCGAAGATCAGCACGACGCCGCGCTTCGTCGTCTCCTCGCGCAGCGCCTTGAGGAAGGCCGGATTGCTCGGCACCGTCATCGAGCGCCCGCCGGCCGGCTCCAGGATGATCGCGGCCACCGGATGCTCGTCGAGCAGCTCGCGCACGTGGGCGATGTCGTTGCAGCGCGCCACCAGCGTCGTCTTCAGCGTGCTGGCCGGCACGCCGGCCGAGGCGGGGATCTCGAACGGATCCTTGACGGCCGCCACGAAGGCGTCGTGCACGCCGTGGAAGTGACTCTCGAACTTCACGATGTCGTCGCGGCCGGTGAAGGCCCGCGCCACCCGCACCGCCAGCGAGGTCGTCTCGGTGCCGGTCAGCGTGAAGCGCACGCGCTCGGCGCCCGGGACACAGCCGCGGATCAGCTCCGCCCAGCGCAGCTCCAGCTCCGAGCAGGCGCTGTAGTGCAGCCCCTTCCGGGCCTGCTCGGTGATCGCCCGCACGACCGCCGGGTGGTTGTGGCCCAGCATCAGCGCCCCGTGGCCGCTCCAGCAGTCGATGTAGGCGTGGCCGTCCACGTCCCACTTGCGGGCGCCGTCGGCGCGCTCCACGTAGAACGGAAACGGCGCGAAGACACGGCCGTCGTGGGCGGCGCCGCTCGGCATGCTCTGGCGCGCGCGCTCGTAGAGGGCTCGGGACCGGGGACGGGCGTCGGCGTACTCCTGCTCGATGGTCGGGCGTGGCGTCGTCATGGGCGGTAGTATAGCGCCCATGAAGATCACCGGCATCGACAGCGCGGTCTTGCGAATCCCGTGCCCCCGGCCGATGTCGCTGGAGTTCGCCGATCACCGGATGGTCGCCGCCTTCGTCTCCACCGACGAAGGGCTCGAGGGCTTCGGCTACACGCTGGCGTTCGGCGGCGGCGGGGCCGAGGCCATGCAGGTCTATCTCGAGACGCGCCTCAAGCCGCTGCTGCTCGGCGAGGACCCGCGCCTGGTCGAGCGGCTGTGGGAGAAGATGTTCCGCGCCGACCGCGGCATCCGCCGCGTCGGCCTCGCCGCCTACGCGGTCTCGGCGCTCGACATCGCGCTGTGGGACGTGGCCGGCAAGGCGGCCGGTCAGCCGCTCTATCGCATGTGGGGCGGCGCCGCCGAGCGCGTGGAGGCCTACGGCAGCGGCGGCTGGGCGAAGTACGCGGTGGAGGACATCGTCGACGAGGCGCGGTTCTACGTCGGCCAGGGCTGTCGCTACTACAAGATGAAGATCCACGACCCCGACCCGCGGGTGAACCGCCGGCGCGTCGAGGCGGTGAAGAAGGCGCTCGGTGACGGCGTGCGGCTCATGGTCGACGTCAACCAGAAGCTGGACGTGCTGAGCAGCATCCGGCAGGCGCAGATGCTGGAAGACCTCGACCTCGTGTGGTACGAGGAGCCGGTGCTGGCCGACGATTACGCGGGCTGCGCGGAGGTCGCGCGAGCGATCAAGATCCCGGTGGCCACCGGCGAGAACCACTACACGCGGTTCGAGTTCCGCGAGCTGTGCGAGCGGCGGGCAGCGCGCTATCTCATGCCGGACGTCGGCCGCGCCAACGGCTTCAGCGAGACGCTGCGCATCGGACATCTGGCCGCCGCCCACGGCCTGCTCGTCTCGCCCCACGTCGTGCACGAGATCTCGCTGCAGGTGGCGGGGGCGCTGTCGAACGCGTTTCTCGTCGAGTACATGAACTGGGCGCCGGTGGACCTCTTCGCCGAGCTGCCGAAGTGCGAGAACGGCGCGTTCCGCGTTCCAGCCCGGCCGGGCCACGGCCTTGCGCTGGCGCCGGACGCCCTCAAGAAGTACCGCGCGACAACCGCCGGCTGAGCGAGGAGGGCCCCGGTGAGCCACGAGCACGAACATCACCATCATCGTCACGACGACGACGACGTCCAGGAGCACCGCGCGCACGACGCGCCGCTGAGCGACGTCGAGCTGCGCGTGCGCGCGCTCGAGTCGCTGCTGGTCGACAAGGGCCTCGTCGATCCCAAGGCGCTCGACGCCCTGATCGACACCTACGAGACGAAGGTCGGGCCCCGCAACGGCGCCCGGGTCGTGGCGCGTGCCTGGGTCGATCCGGATTACAAGCGTCGCCTGCTCGAGGACGGCACCGCCGCGGTGGCCGAGTTCGGCTTCGTCGGCCGCCAGTCCGAGAAGCTGGTGGTCGTGGAGAACACGCCGGCGGTCCACAACGTGGTCGTGTGCACGCTGTGCTCCTGCTATCCGTGGGCGGTGCTGGGGCTGCCGCCGGTGTGGTACAAGTCGGCGCCCTACCGCGCCCGCGCGGTCATCGATCCGCGCGGCGTCCTGAAGGAGCTCGGCGTCGAGGTGCCGCCGAGCGCCGAGGTGCGGGTGTGGGACAGCACCGCGGAGATCCGCTACATGGTGCTGCCGCAGCGGCCGCCCGGCACCGAGAAGCTCGGCGAGGAGGAGCTGGCCGCCCTGATCACGCGCGACGCCATGATCGGCGTCGCCACGGTCGCGGCGGCGCCCGCCGGCGGGGCGCGCCGATGAACGGAGCCCACGACCTGGGCGGCATGCACGGCTTCGGGCCGGTCGAGATCGAGAAGGACGAGCCCGTGTTCCACCACGACTGGGAGGCGCGCACGTTCGCGCTGACCATGGCGGCCGGCTTCCTCGGCAAGTGGAACATCGACATGGGCCGCCACGCGCGCGAGCTGATGCCTCCGGCCGAGTACCTGGCGACCTCGTACTACGAGCACTGGCTGTTCGGCATCGAGAAGCTGCTGGCCGACTTCGGCATGGTGCGGCCCGGCGAGGTCGAGCGGCGGCAGCGCGATCCCGGCGCGAGCGCGGCGCCGCCGCCGGCCGGCCTGCGCGTGCTGCAGGCCAAGGACGTCGAGACGGCCCTGCGCCGGAGCCGGACCTCGAAGGCCGACGAGGAGATGCCGCCGCGGTTCGCGGTCGGCGATCGGGTGCTCACGAAGAACATTCACCCCCTCGGTCATACGCGGCTCCCCCGCTACGCGCGCGGCCGGCGCGGCGTCGTCGCCCTCGACCACGGCGTGTGGGTGTTTCCCGACACGGCCGGCAACGGCCTCGGCCGAAAGCCGCAGCACTGCTACAGCGTGCGCTTCACGGCCCGCGAGCTGTGGGGCGAGACGGCCCCGGCGCGCGACGCCGTCCACGTCGATCTCTGGGACGATCACCTGGAGAAGGCATGAGAGCGCCCGACCTCGACGCCCTGCCGGCCATCCCGCGCGACCCCGAGGGCCCCGTGTTCCGCGCGCCGTGGGAGGCGCAGGCCTTCGCCATGGCCGTGATGCTCAATGAGCGGGGCCACTTCGCGTGGACGGAGTGGGCGGGCCGGCTGGCCGAGGAGATCGCCGCGGCGCGCGCGCGCGGCGAGCGCGACGACGGCCGCCGCTACTACCACTACTGGCTGGTGGCGCTCGAGAAGCTGGTGGCCGACAAGCGCATCGTGCTGGCCGACGAGCTGCGCGCGCGCCGCGACGCCTGGGACGCTGCCGCCCGGGCGACGCCGCACGGCCAGGCCATTGTGTTAGGGGGCCCCGAGCGGGCCCCCTAAGACCCCCAGATGTTCGGCGCACCCCGGCGGAGCCGTGGCGCGCCTCTGGATCCCGCGTGTTCGGGGGCGCCCCGAGCGGGCCCCCGAAGACCCCAGTTCAACGAGCCGAAGTAGGCCGCCGCCGCTCCTCCCACTCGTCGAGCGTCTTCGGCCAGTCGGAATGGAGCAGCCGCGAGAGCGAGCGGTCGGCGAGCATCCGGCCGCCGGTCTGGCAGCGCGCGCAGTAGTTGGTCTCGTTCTCGGCGTAGACGATCCGTTGCACCGGCGCCCCGCACGCCGGGCACGCCTTGCCGTAGCGCCCGTGCACTGCCATGTCGGGCCGGAACGCCGTCACGCCTTCCGGAAAGCCCTCGCCCGCCTCCTGCCGCAGCCGCGCGATCCACTCGGTCAGCACGGCGCGCGTGGCCTCCCACAGGCGCCGGGTCTCGGCCGCGTCGAGGGCCTGCGTCTGCTTCACCGGCGACAGTCGCGCGCGGTGGAGGATCTCGTCGGAGTAGGCGTTGCCGATGCCGCTGAAGACGCGCGGGTCGGTCAGCGTGCGCTTGAGGGTGTGGTTCTCGGCGACCAGCGCCCGGCGAAACGTCGCGAGGTCGGCCTCCAGCACTTCGAGGCCGCCGGGATCGAGCGCCCGCAGCGCCGCCTCGCCGCGCACGGCCTCCAGCGACGCGCGCCGCTTCGTCCCCGCCTCGGTCAGCAGCAGCGTGCCGGTCGAGAAGTCGAACGCGGCCAGGCCGATCTTGCCGGGCGGCTTGGCGCCGGCCGCGCGCCACTGCAGGCGTCCGGCGATCATGAGGTGGATCACCAGGAACAGCTCGGCCTCGAGCGCGATGACGATTCGCTTGCCGAGCCGGCGCAGGCCGACCACGCGCCGGCCGGTCAGCGCGCTCAGCGGCGGATCGACGGAGCGCAGGAGGAACGGCGTGAGCAGGCGCACGCGCTGCAGGGTGGCGCCGGCGAGGCGGCGCTCCAGCGCCTCGATGTACACGGTGACGTCGGGAAGCTCGGGCACGGCTACGGTCGGGTCAGCGCGTACTCCAGGCGATCGATCGTCCGGCCGTCCTTGGTCACCGCCAGCCGCGCCCGGCTCTCGAGCGTGTAGCCGGCCTTCTCGAGCACGCGCGCGGACGCCAGGTTCCCCTCGAAGACGTGGGCCTGCAGCCGGCAGAGATCGAACGTCGCGAACGCGTACTCGGTCACGGCGTGGACGGCCTCGGTGACGATGCCCCGTCCCCAGAACGGCTCGCCGAGCCAGTAGCCGACCTCGGCCGAGCGGCGGAAGACGTCCTCGCCCAGCTCGAGCCCGATGCCGCCGACCGCGGCGCCGTCGACGACGATCGCGAAGTTGCACGGCGGCGTCTCGGCGCTCGCGCGGCCGATCCACACGTCGGCGTCGCCGGCCGTGTACGGATAGGGAAAGCGGTCGCGCAGGTTGCGCGAGATGTTCCGGTTGTTCGCGTGGCGGACGAGCGAGGCCTCGTCGCCCGCCCGCCACGGCCGCAGCGTGCAGCGCTCCAGCTTCAGCTCCACGGCTCCCGCTGTCCCGGCACGTTGACCCACTGCAGCACGGTCTCGATCCGTCGGGCGCGCACGCTCAGGTCGCCGCCTCCACCTGCACGCGCGCCTCGAACTGCGCCTGGCCGCCGGAAAAGCCGAAGACGTCGACCGCGGCGTCGGGGATCACCGCCTCGCCCGCGGTGAGGTCGTTGAGGCCGGACCAGCCGTCGCGCATCCACACGGTGCCGGCCGGGATGCGCGCGGTCACGTGGGCGCGCGCCGCCATGGCGCCGCGCTCGTTCACGATACGGATCGGGCCGCCGTCGGCGATGCCGCGATGGGCGGCGTCGGCCGGTGAGATCCACAGCGCCGGCTCCGGATCCACCTTGGCCAGCGTCGGCAGCGCGCGGCCGTGATCGTAGAAGCCGTGGAAGTGCGTCAGCGTGCGTCCCTGGCGCAGCGAGAGCGGGTAGGGCGAGTCGGCCGGCGGCTCGTGCACGGGCAGCGGCGGCAGGCCGAGCTCCTTCGCGCGCTCGGAGTAGAACTCGATCCGGCCGGAGGGCGTCGGGAACGTCAGGTCGGGATGGGCGACGTGCGACACGCGCAGCGCGCGCAGGCCGCCCTCGGCGGCGAGCGCGGCGACGGTGGCGTGGCCGGTCGCCGGATGATCGAGGATCGCGTCGAGCGCGTCGGTGTCGTGCGCCCACGGAAAGAAGTCGGCGACGTCGAGCCGCCGCGCCAGCTCGCGCAGCACCCAGGCGATCGGGCGCGTCTGGCCGGGCGCCTCCAGCGCCTGCGGCATCAGGTAGAGGTGCGTGTTCGTGCTCTTGCAGCCGATCTCCTCGAGCCAGGCGGTGGCCGGCAGAACGACGTCGGCGAACCGCCGCGCGGTGTCGTTGAGGAAGAGATCGTAGGCGACGACCAGATCCTGACGGGCCAGGCCTTCCGCCACGCGGCCGGCGTCGGCGAACGACGACAGCATGTCGGTGCCGAACAGGAGCATGGCCCGCAGCCGGCCGTCGCGCATCGCCTCGGTGATCCGCGGCATCTGGTTCGGGATCCACGGGCCGGGCCCGCGGCGCTCCTCGGCCGCGATGCCGGCTAGGCCCTGGCCGTGGACGGCCGCGCCGTGGCGCGGGCCGAGGCCGCCGCCGGGGATGCCGACGTTGCCGGTCAGCGCGGGCAGGCAGCCGACGGCGCGGCCCGCCGTCCAGCCGTTGGCGCCCTTGTGCATGCTGCTGCCGCCCAGCACGATCATCGCCGGCCGCGTCGTCGCATACTGCCGGGCGAGCGCGACGATCCGCTCGGCCGGAACGCCGGTGATCGGCGCCGCCCAGGCGGGCGGGTGCGAGGCGACGTGCGCGCGCAGGGCGTCGAAGCCCAGCGTGTGGCCGGCCACGAACTCGCGATCCCACAGGCGCTCGGCGACGATCACGTGCATCAGCGCCAGCGCCAGCGCGGCGTCGCTCCCCGGCCGCACGAGGACGACCTCGTCCGCCTGCGCGGCCGCCTCCGTCTCGCGTACGTCGAGCGTGACGACGCGGGCGCCGCGGCGCCGGGCCGCCGCCAGGTGGCGCGCGGTGTTCGGCTGCGAGGCGAGGTTGGCGCCCCACAGGAGGATCAGCGCGGCGTGGGCGCCCAGGTCCTCCTTCGTGTTGACCTCCAGCACGCCGGTGAGGCCGAGGCCGAAGCCGCCCAGACCCCAGCAGATCATCGTGGGATTCCACCACTGGCAGCCCCACAGGTTGGCGAACCGGCGCAGCAGCTGCGAGGCGACCCGCGTGCCGTAGTTGTTGGCGAAGACGCCGTGGCCCGCCCACACGCCGACCGTCTCGGCGCCCGCCGACCGCAGCCGGGCGGCGATCAGGTCGAGCGCGTCGTCCCACGTCGCCGGCTGCCAGGCGCCGTCGCGCCGCGCGCGCACCAGCGGATGGAGCAGGCGGGCGGCGTTGCCGACGATCTCGCGCGAGGCCTGGCCGCGCACGCAGAGGAAGCCCCGGCTGTCGGGGTTGTCGGGGTCGCCGGCCACGCCGACGAGCCGGCCGTCCTCGACGTCCACCAGCATGCCGCACAGGGTGGGATGGCAGTTCATCGGACACATCGTGCGGATGCGGGTCATGGCGCGGTACAGTCTCCCGCATGGACTTTACCGCGATCAAGGCGCTGACGTTCGACGTGTTCGGAACGGTGGTGGACTGGCGCAGCAGCCTCGTCCGCGAGGGCCAGGCGCTGGGCCGCGCGCGCGGCCTCCCAGTGGACTGGGCGCAGTTCGCCGACGCCTGGCGCGGCCAGTACCAGCCGATGCTGGAGCGCGTGCGCAGCGGGAGCCTGCCGTGGACGAAGCTGGACAACCTGCATCGCATGGCGCTCGATCGCCTGCTCACGGAGTTCCGGATCACCAGCCTCGCCGAGGGCGAGATCGACCACCTGAACCGCGCGTGGCACCGGCTCGATCCATGGCCGGACACGGTCGCCGGCCTCACCCGGCTCAAGCGCAGGTTCGTGCTGGCGACGCTCTCGAACGGCAACGTCGCCCTGCTCGTCGACATGGCCCGTCGCGCCGGGCTGCCGTGGGACGCGGTGCTCGGCGCCGAGGTCGCGCGTCACTACAAGCCGCAGTCGCAGGCCTACCTGACGACGGCCGCGCTGCTGGGGCTCGAGCCCGCGCAGTGCATGATGGTCGCCGCCCACAACGGCGACCTCGCGGCGGCGAGCGGTCTCGGCTTCCGCACGGCGTTCGTGGCCCGGCCGACCGAGCACGGCCCCGGCCAGAAGACCGACCTGGCGGCCGAGCGCGCCTGGGACGTGGTCGCCGATAGCTTCATCGACCTCGCGGCCCGGCTCGGCTGCTGACGCTTGGCGCCGATCGTCGGCGGTCTGCTGGCCGTCGCCCTCGCGGTGATCGTGCTGGCGCGGCGTCGGTGGGGGCGCGCGAGCCGCGCGTTCGTCGCGTTCGCGGCGGCGTTCGCGCTGTGGAACTTCGCCGTCTACCAGTTTCGCGCGGCGCCCGCCGCCGACCTCGCGCAGCGCTGGCAGGTCGCCGTGTACCTCGCGCTGTTCGCGGCCCCCGCCGTCTACTACCATCTCGTGCACGTGGTGGCCGGCGTGCCCGAGGGCCGCGCGTCGATGGTCGTGTACGCCGGCTCGATCGCCGCCGCGCTGGCGGCGGCGATGCGCTTCGATCTCTTCGTCCGCGAGGTCAGGCGGGCGCCGGAGGGCTGGGTGCCGCTGGGCGGGCCGCTGGCCATCGCCTGGTTCGTCTTCACGCTCGGCGTGACCGTCGCGACGTTCCGCCCCCTCGTGCTGGCCCGCCGGCGCCGCCCGCCGGATCGGGCGTCGCGGGCCATCACGCTGCTCCTGCTGGCCACCGCGATCCGCCTGGCGAGCCCGCTCGTGAGCTTCGCCGGCGTCCTGCTGGTCCGCTCGGGCGTGCTCGACGCCGCGCTGCCGCCGATCGTCGTCGGCGCCACGCTCGTGGTCGTCTGCCTGGCCGCCGTCGCGACGCTGGACGCCGAGTCGTAGAATCGTGGCGATGGACGCCTACCGGGCCGCGATCGACAAGCGCGACCAGCGCGCCTTTCTGCCCACCCCGATTCCCGAGGCATCGTTGCGGCGCATCCTGCAGGCCGGGCGCATGACCGGCAGCTCCAAGAACCGCGAGCCCAACCGCTTCGTGGTCGTGCGGGACCGCGGACGGGTGGCGGCGGTGGCCGCGCTCGGGCCCCAGGCCCGCTGGGTGGCCGGCGCCGCCGTCGTCATCGTGCTCGTCCAGACCGAGCGGCACGAGTTCGACGCCGGGCGCTGCGCGCAGAACATGATGGTCGCCGCCTGGGGCGAAGGCATCGGCTCCTGCCCGGCGCACGTCGCCGAAGCCGAGCTCGGCGCGCTGCTCGGCGTGCCGGCCGACCTCCACGTCAACCGCCTGATCGCGTTCGGCTACATCGACCCCGCGCGGACGGCGGCGCCCCGGAGCGTGGCGCGGCCCCGGCGGCCGCTCGACGAGCTCACCCATCACGAAGGCTGGTGATCGAGCGATGACGACCAAGCTCATCCGCGACCTGCGCTGGGACCACGTCGACCGGGTCATCGCCGGCCCACGCGCGGTCACGGTGTGGCGGGTCACCGGTCGCGGCGCCGACGGCGAGGTCCTCGATTACCGAGGCTGCGACATTAACGAGTTCCGTGGCGACAAGATTCTCGACAAGGACACGTACTGGAAGCTCGTCGAGCAGGCGGACCGTCTCTAGGTGCCCAGGCCCGTTCCGCCCGTCGCGAAGAAAGTCCCCAAGGTCACCGTCATCCACGGCGACACGCTCCAGGACGACTACGCCTGGCTGCGCGAGAAGGACTCGCCCGACGTCATCGCGTATCTCGAAGCCGAGAACGCCTACGCCGAGGCGCTGACCAAGCCGGGCGCCGCCTTCCAGGAGGCGCTCTATCGCGAGATGCTGGCGCGCATCAAGGAGGACGACCAGAGCGTGCCGTACCCCTTCGGCGGCTGGCTCTACTACTCGCGCACGGAGACCGGTAAGCAGTACCCGATCTACTGCCGCAAGCGGACGCCCGACGAGCCGGAGACCGTCACGCTCGACCTCAACGCGCTGGCCGAGGGCCATGCATTCCTCTCGCTCGGCGCCTACGCGGTGAGCGACGACGGCCGCTGGCTCGCGTACTCGGTGGACTTCACCGGCGCCCGCGACTACACGGGCTACGTCAAGGACCTGACGACCGGCGCGCTGGCGCCGGAGCGGATCGAGAAGGTTTCCTCGGTGGCGTGGGCGGCCGACTCCGCCACGCTCTTCTACGTCGTCGAGGACGACGCCAAGCGCCCGTACCGCCTGTGGCGCCATCGGCTGGGGGCGCCGATCGCCACCGACGCGTTCCTCTACGAGGAGACCGACGCGCTGTTCCGCCTCGGCGTGTGGCGCTCGCGGAGCAAGGCGCTGCTGTTCGCCGGCTCCGGCAGCTTCACGACGACCGAGCTCCGCTGGCTGCCGGCCGCCGAGCCCACCGCGGCCTGGCACCTCATCCTGGGCCGCCAGCACGATCACGAGTACGCGGTCGATCATGGCATCGGCGCCGGCGGCGACGTCTTCTACATCCGGACCAACGCCGGCGGCCGCCGCAACTTCCGCCTGGTGACGGCGCCCCTGGACGATCCGCGGCCGGAGCGCTGGCAGGAGCTGATCGCCCATCGCGACGACGTCATGCTGGAGGACGTCGACGTGTTCGCCGACCACTACGTCGTCCACGAGCGGGCCGAGGGGCTGATCCGCCTGCGCGTGACCGATCTCGTCACCGGTGAGGCGCATCACATGGCGTTCCCGGAACCGGCCTACGAGGTCTCGGCCGACGTCAACGCGGAGTTCGAGGCGCGCGCCTACCGGCTGCGGTACCAGTCATTCGTCACTCCGGCCTCGGTGTTCGACTACGAGGTGGCCGGGCGGCGGCTCGCCCTGCTCAAGCAGACGCCGGTGCTGGGCGGCTTCGACCCGGCCCACTACCGCTCCGAGCGGATCCACGCCGCCGCCGCCGACGGCACCCGCGTGCCGGTCTCGCTCGTGTACCGCGCCGGCACGCCGCGCGACGCCGGGAGCCCGCTGCTGCTAACCGGCTATGGCGCCTACGGCATGCCGTACCCGGTGACGTTCTCGTCGAGCCGGCTCAGCCTGCTCGACCGCGGCGTCGCGTTCGCCATCGCCCACGTCCGCGGCGGCGGCGAGCTCGGCAAGCGCTGGCACGACGACGGACGGATGCTGAACAAGCGCAACACGTTCACCGATTTCATCGCCGCCGCCGACGCGCTGGTCGACGAGCGCTACACCGCGCGCGACCGGCTGGTCGTCGAGGGCGGCAGCGCCGGCGGGCT
>Ga0066696_10001147_pt1 | contig 11227 bp, 9 predicted proteins | sample GraSoiAngelo_145_FD_71412 | JGI IMG/M metagenome (GOLD analysis project Ga0066696, IMG submission 71412) | Grasslands soil microbial communities from the Angelo Coastal Reserve, California, USA - 14_1009_05_20cm | ecosystem: Environmental > Terrestrial > Soil > Grasslands | place: USA...
GCGCTCGGGATCGACGTGATGCTCACCGGAGCGCAAAAAGCGCTCGCACTGCCGCCGGGTTTCTCGCTGTTTTCCGTTTCGGAAGAAGCTTTCGCACGTGCCGAACAAATTCCGAATCGCGGATTCTATTTCGATTTCCTGCAATTCAGAAAAGAGCAGGCGCAATGGATGACGCCAAGCACGCCCAGCATCGGACACATCCATGCGCTGCAATTCAAGCTCGATGAGATTTTCGAAGAAGGTTTGAAGGAGCGTTTCGCTCGACACGCGCGCACGAACGCGCTGGTACACGATTGGGTGCGCAGTGCCGGATTCGACTTTTTCGCCGAGGAAGGGTTCCGCTCGAAAACGCTCACTTGCGTCAAGAACAACAAAGGCATCGACGTGCTGGAGTTCGCAAGGAAACTTCGGGAGAAGCATCATCTGGTGATTGATCCGGGGTACGGGAAGATTCGGGGCAAGACTTTTCGCCTTTCAAATATGGGAGATGAAACGGAGGAAACCGTCTCGCATTTGCTGGCGTGTCTCGACGACGTTTTGTAGGAGAAGCTGTCAGTTTCCCCTACAAAGCATTCCGCGCCATACCATGCACGTCATTTATGCCAGCAATTGAAGCTTCCAAATTGACCAAGGTCTATCGCACCTATCGCAAAGAGCGCGGGCTCTGGGGTTCGGTCAAAGGCCTGTTAAAGCGGCGCTACGATGAGACGCGAGCGGCGGATGAAGTCTCGTTTCAGATTGAGGAAGGCGAGTTTGTCGGATTCCTTGGCCCCAACGGCGCCGGGAAAACTACCGTACTCAAAATGCTTTCGGGGTTGCTGAATCCAACGTCGGGGGACGCGCGCGTCCTCGGTTTTGTTCCCTGGGAAAGACGCAACGAGATGAAGCGCCAGTTCAGTTTGCTCATGGGACAAAAGAATGCGCTTTGGTGGGACCTGCCCGCGCAAGAATCGCTGGAGCTCAACCGCGCGATCTACGGGATCGACCGCAACCGGTTCGAAAAAGTCGTCGATGGATTATCAGATCTTTTGGAAGTGCGAGACAAAATGAACGTGATGGTGCGCGAACTTTCCCTGGGCGAGCGAATGAAAATGGAACTGATCGCTGCGCTCATTCACCAGCCGCGTGTGCTTTTTCTCGATGAGCCGACAATCGGACTGGATGTGGTGAGTCAAAAACGGGTGCGGGAGTTTCTGCGCATCTACAATGAGGAACATCACATCGTCACACTGCTGACCAGCCATTACATGCAGGACATCGAGGAGCTGTGCCATAGGGTTCTGGTGATCGATCACGGCAAAATCTTTTTCGACGGGCCGCTGGCAGAAATCGTCGATCGCTTTTCAGGATATAAAATCCTGAGTCTTACCTTTGAAAAAGAGGCAACGCGCGATCTTTCTCGCTTCGGCGAGGTGACTGAACAAACGCCGGTTTCGGTGCAGCTAAAAGTCCCGCGCGCAAAAGTCACGGAAACCTGCCGGGAACTACTCGAAGCATGTGACGTTAGCGACATCAACGTGCAGGAAGTGCCTGTGGAAGAAGTGATCCGCCAGCTCTTCGGCGAACGACACGAGATCCATCGCGGAGCCGAGATCGGCGCCGCAGCAGCCGCGCCCGTCGCTTAGCGCCGGCTCCGCATCTTTGTCATTCTGAGCCCTTCGGCTTCGTTCAGGGCAGGCTTCGCGAAGAATCTTAGATCATTTCCTGCGATGCGCTTACTAGACGAAAGTCAGAGATGTTTCGCTTCGCTCAACATGACAGGGCAAAACTCGGCAGGATGCTTTTTTCCATGGCATCTGCAAAAGTTGGATACCGGGGCGTCCAACCCAACTCACGCAGCTTTGCATTGCTGACACGCTTATTACTGTCCCCGCGCTTACTTTGTTGCTTTGCTTTTCCAATTGGCGGCAACGGGCGATTCAGTTTGTGCGCGAGCCAGCGGTAGCATTCGCTTTGCAGAATCGGCTGATCATCAACAACGTTGTAAATTTGAGCGCCCGTCGCTTCTTGATTCACTAAAAGGAAGAGCGCAGCCGCGATATCGTCTCGATGCACCTGGTTGACGAACCGATCGTTCTCCGGATCAATGATTGCCGCGCCTGACAGGAATTTGTTCAACAAAGCAGATCGTCCCTGTCCATAGATTCCAGCGAGCCGCGCGACGATGCCGCCCCGATGGAGCACCAGCCTTTCGGCCTCAAGAAGTATCCGGCTCGTCTCGCGCATCGGTTTTGTCTCGCTCTCTTCTGTGAGCCACGAGCCATCGCGTTGCGCGTACACACTCGTGCTGCTCGTAAAGAGAAGTTTTGATCCGGGAAACGTTTCAAGGAGATTGCGTGCGCCGTCCAAGTAAACTTGACGATAAATTTCGGCATCGCCGCCGCGCGAGCTCGCGCAGTGTATCACTGCGTCGAATAATCCTGTGCATTCAGCTACCTGAGCGCGTTGCGAGAGATCGACCCCGCGCACTGGATATGGCTTTGCTGCAAGACCTGCTGCGGATGTTGCAGAACGCGTCCAGCCTTCCACCGCCCAGCCTGTGGCATGGAATAGATCGGCTGCCGCTTGCCCAACATAACCACACCCAGCGATCAAAATCCGCGGCATCGCTTAAGATGCTCAGGTTGCCGCACCGGCGATTTCAATTTCTTCGAAGATATTTTTTTGGAAGACGCGCACTTGTTTTAGACGAATGAGCTCCAGGAGCGCGAGAAACGTCACCACTACTTCCACGCGCGACACGACAGCCCCAAACAAATCAGAAAAACGGATCCGAGTGCCGCTCGCAACGCGCTGCAGAATCGCGTCGATCTTCTCGGAAACACTAAACCGCTCACCGAAAATCTCCTGCACCTCATGTTGGGTCTCGATCCTTTTGATTACCGTTTGGAACGCGTTGATCAGTTGAAAAATTCCAACTTCACCCAGGCGCAGCGGCTCCTGAATGGCTAACGACGATGCAGCTTCTCGCGGGAAAATCCTCTCTTGCTCCAGCTCGCGCAAATGGAGTTCGGCTGCTGCTTCTTTGAATTTTTTATACTCAATCAATTGCCGGATTAACTCCCAGCGGGGATCCTCTTCTCCGGCGTCTTCTTCGGGCGGCTGCTGGTCGAGCGGCAACAAGCTGCGGCTTTTCAGGTAAATGAGGTTTGCGGCCATCACGATAAATTCACCGGCCAGTTCGATATTTAGCTCTTTAAACGCTTGAAGATACTCGAGGTACTGGCTGGTGATGCGTTCAAGAGAAATGTCGTAGATCTCGATCTCATCCTGTTTGATCAGGTAAAGGAGCAGATCCAGGGGCCCTTCGAAAACCTCCAGCTTAACTTTGTAATCGGTCTCCATGTGTCGCGCCCGATTTTAGACGGCCGCAGATTAAAGTAAATCGTGCGGTCAAAACGAGCGCGTTGCAAAGCACGCACTCGGGTCGCGCGAGAGAGCGCCCCGTTAGGCGGGAATTTTTCGATGGATCCAAACGCTGTTCACGAGCCCGAGGCCAAACATGATCATTAGCACAAAAGAACCGCTGTAACTGATCAAGGGCAGCGGCACACCAGTAATGGGCAGCAACGCGATTGTCATTCCCATGTTTTGGAAAATGTGCGTGAAGATAAGAGCGGTGATCCCCACAACCAGAAGCAGGCCCAATTGATCACCGGCAAGAAATGCAACAAAAAGACACGTCATCAAAAGCAGGGCGAATCCACCAATCAGAAGTATTCCGCCGACAAATCCCCATTGTTCGCCAATGGCGGAGAAGATGTAGTCGTTGTGCACAGCAGTAGCGGGCAGGAAGCCGAGCTCAATCTGCGTGTTTGCCGCTTTAAATCCCTTGCCCGACCAGCCGCCTGAGCCGATCGCGATGAGAGATTGATTAATCGCCCATGCAGAACCTTGTTTGTCAATGTCAGGGTGCGTGAAGGCGGTGATCCGCTGTTGCTGATACGGCTTGAGTCCGAAATTGATCGCGATCGGAATAAAAGCGATTGCGATTAGAATGACGCAAATCAGATAGCGCAACGGCAGACCGCCGACGAACCACAGGGCGAGGAGCACCGGAATCCAAATGATGACCTCGCCCAGATCGGGTTGCATCAGGATGAGCAGGCATGGCGCGCCCGCAATCGCTCCGGAGAGCAGCAACCGCAGCATCGGATGCATCTCGCGAAATTGAGTCAAGAATATCGCCAAAACCATTATCCCGGCGACAACCGCAAGCTGCGCGGGTTGAAAATTGATCGGCCCCAAATGCAGCCAGCTACGTGCCCCATATACCTTCGTGCCGATGAACTTCGTCAGGATGAGAAACACGATACCCGCCAGGTACATCGGCAACGCGCCCCAGCGGATCCAGCGGTAGTGAATCAAACTGGTCGCCATGAACGCAAAGACACCGACAGCCACCCAATTCGCCTGCTTTCGCCAGAAATCCGCTGCGTACGGATCAGTGCGCGAGGAAGTCGCGCTGTAAATTGCTACAACCCCAAAGATGGCGAGCGCGAGCATCGTCACCAAAAGCAGCCAGTTTTGACCGAGCAATTTTCGCAGAAAGGGCGTCATGCTGTGTGATCCGTTGAAGCTTCCGGCGCTTTCACCAGTAAATTAGGACGATTATACACGAGTTGCGATCCTGGCAAAATGTCCGAGGTCCTACGATGAAGGACCGCCAGCCAGCCAAGCTGCATTTTGGCGTTGAAAGTTTGGGTCTTTAGTTTCTCGGCAACACCACAATTATTTGTCGATGAGTGCCTTACAAACAATTTTGCCCAAAGATTGGCGCTTTGCTTGTCACGAGATTTCGCGACCGTTAAATTAGTCTCTGACTTTCTCGTTTTTGGAAAAGGGTTAGAATGGCCAAGAAGAAGAAAAAGACCAAACGGAAGCTCGCTTACCCAAAGCTGCCGATGCAGCGGCACTTGAATTTGTGTCATGAAGGAACGCATTTTGATCTGCGCCCAATGTTCAACGACTTGAATAAACGATATTTTCGCGGGCGTCTTCGCGGCTACAACGTGATGTGGGGTCGCAGGCGCAAGCATCGACCAAGAGAAAATTTTATCTTTGGCACAATTCAGGAGGAAGACCGGGTTATTCGGATCAATCCTGCGCTAGACCAGCCATTCGTGCCGCCTTGGTTTTTGCGCTATGTGCTCTATCACGAGATGCTGCATTCGGTAGTGCCGGATGAAACGTTATCGCCTAACCGCCGGCGAGTTCACACTGAAGAATTCAACCGCCGCGAGCGCGAATTTCGACATTATCGCAGGGCGCGCCGCTGGGAAGAAGAGAATCTGTCGCGTTTTCTACGCTGAAGCGCGCCTTTAGTGCGTTTGAGTAACCGGCGCTGGGAAGGATCTCTCAGACGGCGACGGCGTCGTCGCTACGTTCTTTTTGATGAGGTACCAAAGCGTTGTCGCGAGTAGGAGAGAGATCAACTTCGCGCGCCAGTTTTTCAGAATCAGGCTCTTCATATTTGCTGTGCAATAAAATTTCCGCGATCCGTTGGCGGAATGTTTCCGGTGTGAAATTGCGCTCGATTCGCCGCCGGTGGCAAATGGAAATACCGCCCGTCTCTTCGGAAACGACCACGGCCACCGCATCCGATTCCTCGGTTATGCCCAGCCCTGCGCGATGACGTAATCCCAGACTGCGATCCAGTGTTTCGCGCTGACTCACAGGAAAAATGCAGGCCGCAGCTGCAATTCGTCCGTTGCGAATTATCACTCCGCCATCGTGCAGCGCAGCCTTTGGATGAAAGATGGTGAGGATCAACTCGACAGAAAACTCGCCGTCAATTATCACGCCTGTTTCTTCGTAAACGCGGATCGATGTGTCGCGCTCGATAGCTATAAGCGCGCCGAATTGTTTGTTTGCCAGTTGAGTCACCGCCTCCGCCAGATCATGGACGGTTTCTCGTTTCTCGCTCGTCAGCGAGAAAATCGGGTGCCCGCCCAGCGCAGCCAGGCCACGGCGGAGCTCCGGCTGAAAAATGACGAGTAATGCAACTGCGAGGAAAACCGAGAAGCTTCGCACGATCCAGCCGATCACAACTAAATTCAGTAGCGTCGAAATTAACGTCAGCGTCAAAAAGACGATCGCCAGACCAGTGAGCACTTTCGCACCCCGCGTCCCGCGAAAGTAGAGGTAGCCGTAATAGATGGCGACGCTGAGCAAAAGAATTTCGACCAGACTGCGCCAGCCCCTGAACCAGAGATCAATGAGTTGATGAATCATTCTGTCCTCCCAAGGATCGCCTCCGTGACGCGCAATGCGCTCACACTTTCTTTGACATCGTGAACCCGGAACACGTCTGCGCCGCCAGCGCGCAAGAGCGAAGTCAACGCGACCGAAGGCGCGAGCCGATCCTTCATTTCTGCCGAGTTAGCTAGCTTTCCCAGAAACGATTTGCGGGAAACACCGATCACGAGTGGTCGCTCATGCGCGCGCAGCCGTTCAAGCTGCGCGAGCAATTCCAGATTGTGATCGAGCGTTTTGCCGAAACCAATGCCCGGATCAAACGCAATCGCCATAGGATCAATATTACAACCTATGGCGCGTGCATATTGTTGTCGAAAAAAATCCGAAACTTCTGAAACAACATCTTCATATTGCGGCTGGTTCTGCATCGTCCGAGGAGTTCCTTGCATATGCATGATGATGAAAGCGGATTTCGTTTCTGCAATCAGCGGCAGCATATCTTCGTTCCCGCGCCCGCCGGTGATGTCGTTCACAATCGAAGCGCCCGCCCGAATCCCCGCCCGCGCCACCTTAGCTTTCGATGTGTCGATGGAAAGCGGAACATCGATCTTCGCTCGTAATTTTTCGATCACTGGAATGACGCGGCGTAATTCCTCCCCGGCGGCAACAGGTTCAGCCCCGGGTCGTGTCGATTCCCCACCGATATCGATGATGTCTGCTCCTTCTGCGGCCATTCTCACGCCGTGTTCTATTGCTTTTTCCAGCGAAAAAAAATTTCCGCCGTCGGAAAACGAATCGGGGGTCACATTCAACACGCCCATGATTAAGCCCTGCCGGGAGACGTTGAAAACGCGCTCGCTGATTTTCCAGATTCTTTCGCGCATCACGATTGAGACTACCGCAACTGCGCGATTATTCGAACTGTAGCAGGCATTCGGCGGTCATAGACCGCCGCTACAGTTTATTTCTTGCGTGAATAGCGCCCCATCAATTCGCCCTGCGCAATTACATGGCCTTTCATCGCCGCATCGAGCTGGCCTCGCTTAGCGCCGAAGGGTAAATCCAGCTCGCGATCGAGCGCGAAAATCTTGAAGTAATATCGATGCGTGCCAGAGGGCGGACACGGTCCGCCATAGCCGGATTTGCCGAAGTCGTTTGTGCCCTGCACTCCTTTTGGCGTGCTTCCCTCCGCGATGGTACTGGTTTGCGTGGAGATGTTCCAAACCGGCCAATGCGTGAACAGTCCGCTCGGAGCATCAGGATCATCGACGATCAAGACAAGGCTTTTCGCCTCAGAAGGAACATCTGAAATCTGCAAAGGCGGACTGGTATTGGCGCCGTCGCATGAAAATTTTGACTGAATGTTCCCACCTTCCTGAAAAGCCGGACTTGTGATCTTCATCTTAGCTTCTCCTGCAGCGAATGAGGCGACGATCGCTATCGCTGCCACAAAAATCGCCGATGCACCGGCAATAATTGCTTTTCGCATCGTTAGACCTCCGATTGAAATCGCGTTAAGTCAGTGAACCTAACCATAATATTTCGCCCAAATGACTGCAAACGGATGTAAAATTCGCGAACAAGTTCTGGCACTCCTCGCTCGGAAAGATTACCGGCCACTCAACAAGGCTGACATAGCTCGAGAACTCAGCCTGACCGGCGCCCAGCGAAATGTCGTGCGTAACACGCTGCGTGAGCTCGAGCGAGCGGGCATGATCGCGCGCATCCGCAAAAACCGATACGTTTTGCCGGCCGAGGCAGATCTCGTAACTGGCAAATTATCGATTCACCAAGTCGGTTATGGTTTTCTCGTCCCGGAAACACCTGGCGAACCGGACGTTTTCATCGCAGCGGAGAACATCGGAACTGCCATGCATGGCGATCGCGTGGTTGTGCGTATATCGCGCGATGCGCCTTATGGCCGCATCAAGGGACGGCGCGAAGGTCGTGTGATTCGAATCCTCGAGCGAGCTCACGATACGATCGTCGGCACACTCCAACGGTCGCGGAACTTTTACTATGTCGTGCCGGATGATCCACGCTTTGTGCACGACATCTACGTGCGTCCTGCCTCGCAGAATCTAAAAGAAGATCGGCGGTCGCAGACCGCCGCTAGAGTTGGCGACAAAGTCGTGGTTCGCCTCGACGCCTGGGAGTCGCGCCACGTCAATCCCGAAGGCGAAATCATCGAAGTCCTCGGGCCGGCAACCGCGCCGGGCATCGACATGCTCTCGATCATCCGGAAATTTCATCTGCCAGCAGAATTTCCGAAAGAGGTTTTGGACCAGGCAGAGCGGATTCCCGATAAAATCAATCCACGACAGCTCGAGGGACGTGAAGATTTGCGCAAAGAATTCATCGTCACGATCGATCCCGACGATGCGCGAGATTTCGATGACGCAATTCAAGTCGAGAAAAACAAAAATGGTTGGCGGCTCGGTGTGCACATCGCCGATGTCGCAGCCTACGTAGAACCTGGCAGCGCGCTGGATCGCGAAGCGCGCCGGCGCGGCAACAGTGCTTACCTACCCGACCGCGTGATCCCAATGTTGCCGGAGCGATTGAGCAACGGCGTTTGCAGTCTCAATCCAGGAGTCGATCGGCTCACACATTCAGCGTTTATTCATTTCGACAAAAACGGCGTGGCGAAAAGCGCGCGTTTTTCGCGGAGCGTGATTCGCAGCGCGCACCGGCTTACCTACAAACAAGCCTACGCGATTTTGAGCTCCCCACCTCGTGATCAGTTGGGCGAGCGACTGCATCTTGCGTGGGAACTCGCTTCGTTGCTGCGGCGGAAACGGTTCGAGCATGGCGCGCTCGATCTCGATTTCCCAGAAGTAAAAGTCTGGGTCGATAAACAGGGTCATCCAATAAGATTAGAGCGCGTGGAGAACGACGAGTCGCACCAGTTGATCGAAGAATTCATGCTGGCAGCGAACGAAGCGGTCGCCCGCGAGCACAAGAAACGCACAATTCCCACCATCTATCGCGTCCACGAAAACCCAGACCCCGGGAAACTCGCTGAGTATCGTGAGTTCGTGCTTAGCTTTGACTACAGGGTCGGCGATCTGACTCATCGTGGTGAGCTGCAGCGTTTGCTGGCCGCAATTCGTGGAAAACCCGAAGAGCAAGCGCTCAAGGTCGCTCTCCTCAAAAGCTTGAAGCGCGCGCGTTACGACCCCCAGCCACTTGGGCATTATGGCTTGGCAAAAACAAATTATCTGCATTTCACCAGTCCAATTCGGCGTTATGCCGATCTAGTGGTGCATCGTTCGCTGGGTAGGGACGCGGCAGCGCGGCGTCCCTACCGAATGGACATGGGCGAAATCGCTTCCATCGCCCAGCACATTTCAGCCACCGAACGGAATGCCGCCGATGCGGAAATCGACGGTGCTCAAATGAAGAAGCTCGAGTTTTTTCAGCGGCAACTCGATCAACGCAATCCAGAGATTTTTCGAGCCGCTATCGTCGACGTCCGCAATTACGGGTTACTGGTGGAGTTGCCGGATGCTTTGATCACCGGGCTTATCCATGTCTCCTCACTGACGGACGACTTTTACTTGTTTGAGCCCGCTCGACGGCAGCTCATTGGCAGACGCTCGCGAAGACGATTCAAGATCGGCGACGAGGTATCTGTGTTCGTCGCTCGGGTTGACACCTTCAAACGGCAGGTCGATTTCACGATTGCCCTGCCCTCGCAAGCGCCGAGGAAAGATTCGCGAGCCGGACGTCGAAAGCAGGTTTCTTCGCGCTGACCCTGAATCCATTCTCAGTTATGGCAGATAGACTGAGCAAACAGCCTTAGAACGGCCCCGGACAATGGTACATGGATACCAGCTGCGCGGTGTGCCGGATGTGTCTTCAGGAAGCGCCAAATCTCATCTCCTACAACCGGGACGAACATTTGCAGCGATCACAATTCGCCGGTACATGCTGCTATGACTGAAGCTACCGCTACTGTAACTGCTCCTGCCCCTACTGCTGGCCCACGATACACTCGGGCAAACCCCTTTCCCGCTCGGCTCGTCGTTAATCGTCGTCTTAGCGGTCTGGAATCTGCGAAGGACACGCGGCATTTTGAGCTCGATTTGACGGGATGGGGTTTGACCTTTGAAGTGGGCGATTCTTTAGCTGTTTACGCAACGAACGATCCAGAATTGGTCGATGAAATCATCCGTACGCTCGGCGCGACCGGCGATGAACAAGTCCCGCGGCCGAAAGGAGAACCGACGACATTGCGCGAAGCGCTGCTGCGCGATTACAGCATCACGCAGCCAACGCCGAAGTTTTTGAGGGCCATGGCCGAGCGAGCTTCCGCAGCGCCTACGTTGACGTACCTTCTCGCTCCAAACCGCAAACAGGACCTTGAGACTTACCTTTGGGGCATGGAAATAGTCGATTTCCTCTCGGAACATCCCTCCGCCCGGTTTGCGCCGGAAGAGTTTGTCGGCTTACTGACGAAATTACAGCCGCGACTTTATTCGGTCGCCTCCAGCTTAAGAGCATATCCCGACCAGGTGCACTTCATCGTGGATGTCGTCCAGTACGAAAGTCATGGCCGCCTCCGGAAAGGAGTTTGCTCATCTTTCCTTGCGGAACGCGCTGATGACGTGCCAGTGCCCGTTTTCCCCACCGTAGCAAAACACTTTCACCTGCCGGAGGACCCTGACACTCCAATCATCATGATCGGTCCCGGAACCGGAGTGGCGCCGTTCCGCGCGTATCTGCAGGAGCGAAAAGTCACCGGGGCAAAGGGTAAAAACTGGCTCTTCTTTGGCGCGCAGCACGAGAGATGCGATTTTGCGTACGGAGACGAGTTCAATGCGTATTTGAAGGAGGGACTTCTCACACGGCTCGATTGCGGGTGGTCACGCGACCAGCCCCAGAAGATCTACGTGCAGCACAAGATGACGGAAAACGCCGCCGAAATTTGGAAATGGATCGACGCCGAACGCGCGTACTTTTTCGTGTGTGGCGATGCGCGTCGGATGGCCAAAGACGTTGATGCTACGCTGCGAAAAATCGTCCA
>Ga0066696_10001155_pt1 | contig 11195 bp, 9 predicted proteins | sample GraSoiAngelo_145_FD_71412 | JGI IMG/M metagenome (GOLD analysis project Ga0066696, IMG submission 71412) | Grasslands soil microbial communities from the Angelo Coastal Reserve, California, USA - 14_1009_05_20cm | ecosystem: Environmental > Terrestrial > Soil > Grasslands | place: USA...
CGCCAGCGCGGCTGCGACGGCGTAAACAAGAGGAGCAGCAGCACGACGGAGCCGAAGAACAACCACATCGCCGTCGGATGGTGCGTCCGCAGCGCGACGGTCCCCGTGCCGCACAGCCAGCACAGCAGCGCAATGCCGACGCGCCACCGCCACGCGGGAGACATCGCCATGGCGATCCGGACGCCGAGTGGCACGACGCTGCCGTAATTGGTCATGCCCGTCATCCAGAAGAGCTTGTTCTGCTCGCGCTCCAGCACTTCCTGCGCGAGCATCTCTCCCATCGCGTAGCGCGGATCCCTTTCGCGCAGCTGCTGGCGCGCCTGCTCCGGATCCGGCGGTCTCCCGGTGGCGCCCGCCTCGTGCATGCGCTGCAGCGCCTCGCGCTCGGCCTCCGCCTCGCGGCGCCGCTTCTGCCAGAGCTGCCGGTTGTAGAGGTCCTGCTCCGGCGTGTGCAGAGGCGCGCCGCAGTTTGCGCAGCGCTGCGCGAACCGCGTGTTGTCCATCTCGCACTGGGCGCAGCGTAGGAACGGCTGCGCGTCGGGCGGCTCTTCGTCCGTCTCGATCCCGCTCATCGGCGCACGGCAGTCGTCGGGATTGAACCGCTCCGGATTCGCCACGGGCGTGCGCTGCTCGCCGGGCTGATGCGGCCGCTCGAGTCGCAGGAAGCGCGTGAAACCCCCCGCCATCACGCCACCTTCGGCGCAGCAAGGCGCCCGGAAGCGGGCCGCGCGCGCGTCTTCGCCCATTCGCGCTGCCGCGAGATGTCGTCGCCCATCGTGGTCGACAGCGGAATCGTCTCCTTCACCGCGCGCACCAGATGCTTCTGCGAAAGCTCGACGCCCTCGGCGAAGGCGAAGTGAAGCCCGGAGATCACCGCCTGCTCGATCTCGCTGCCGCTGTACGCTTCCGTGATCTGCGCCAGCTCGGCGAGATCGAAGCTGGCCGGGTCGCGCTTGCGGCGCGACAGGTGGATCGTCCAGATCTCGCGCCGTTCCGCGCTCGCCGGCAGATCGATGAAGAAGATCTCGTCGAAGCGGCCCTTGCGCAGGAGCTCCGGCGGAAGCGCCTCGATCTTGTTTGCGGTCGCGACGACGAACACGGGCGCCGTCTTCTCCTGCAGCCAGGTGAGCATCGCGCCGAAGACGCGCGCGGTGACGCCCCCGTCCACCTGGCCCGACGAGGCGGTCCCGGACAGCCCCTTCTCGATCTCGTCCACCCACAGCACCGCGGGCGCGACGCTCTCGGCAACGCGGATCGCCTTGCGCAGGTTCTCCTCCGAGCTGCCGATGAACGTGGAGAAGATGCGGCCCATGTCGAGGCGCAAGAGCGGCAGTCCCCACTGATTCGCGATGCACTTGGCGGTGAGGCTCTTTCCGCATCCCTGCACGCCAAGCAGCAACAGCCCTTTCGGCGCCGGGATGCCGAACTTGCGCGCCGGCTCGCCGAACGCGGCAGCGCGGTTCTTCAGCCACAGCTTCAATGTGTCGACACCGCCGACGTTCCCCAGGTCCTCGTCGACCGACACGAACTCCAGAAGGCCGCTCTTGCGGATGACTTGCCGTTTCTCCTCCAGGACGAGCTTGATGTCCTGGCCATTGAGCATCCCGTCCGCCGCGATCGCCTTCGCGAACGCGTTCTCCGCCTCGCCGAGCGTCAGCCCCTGCGCCGCCTTGATGAGCTGCTCGGCCTGCTCGCGCGACAGATCGACCGTCGCCTTGTTCCCCTGCCGCACGACGGTCACGATCTCGCGCAGCAGCTGGTAGAGGTCGCGAAACCCCGGCAGCGGCACGTCGAGGACGGAGATCTCCTTCTCCAATTCGACGGGGATCTGCAGCACCGGCGAGAGGAGGATCACGGTCGTGTAGCTGGACTTGAGGTCCTGCGCGAGCTCGCGCAGCGCCCGCACGACCGCGGCGTCGCTCAGATAAGGATGGAAGTCCTTCAGCACGACGAGCGACGGCTCACCCATCTTGCCGATGGTGGCGAGCATCTCGGCCGGACTTTTCTGCGGCTCGATCTGCGGCAACGCGCGCACTCCGCCGATGCGACGCAACCCGCGCGTCACGGACCAGGCGAACAGGACCTTTCCATGTTGCGCCGCCAGGTCCTGCAGGATCGCGTCGAGGCGTTGCTCCTCCCAGCTCACCAGGTAGATGAGCGGGTAACGGGCGCGGATGAGCGTGTCGAGGTCCGCGACGAAGCGCGGCTGCGGCGGAGGCAAGTGCTCGGCGAGCGCTTCGGACATCCTCGCCGCCAGTGTAGCGGATCAGCGCGCGGCGGCTCGTTTCAGGCGCGCGATCACGTCGCCCGCCCGCGCGTGAGGTACGTCGAGGTGCGTGACGAGCCGCACCCGATTCTTCCCACCCTCGGCGTTGCAGAGCACGCCTTCGGCCTTGCACGCGGCGGCGAACCCCACCGCGCTCATCGGCAGCTCGACGTCGACGAAGATCAGGTTCGTCTCGGGCATCGTGCAACGCAGGCCGCGGATGCCTTGCACGCCCTCCGCGATCGCTTTCGCGCAGCGGTGGTCCTCCTCCAGTCGCTCCAGGTGATGGTCGAGCGCGTACAGCCCCGCGGCGGCGAGAATTCCGACCTGGCGCATGCCGCCGCCGAGCCGCTTCCGCAAGCGTTGCAACGTCGGCAGCCGTGCGCGGTTCGTCGCGACGAGCGATCCGGCCGGCGCACCCAACCCTTTGCTGAGCGCCACGCTCACGGTGTCCGCGCATGCCGCGTACTCCGATAGCTTCACGCCCGAGGCGGCGCTGGCATTCCACAAGCGCGCGCCGTCGAGGTGTACCGCGAGCCCCGCTTCGCGCGCGACCTCCGCGACCGCGCGCATCGTGGCTATAGGCCACACGGACCCGCCGCCGCGGTTGTGCGTGTTCTCGATCGCGACCGCCTTCTGCAGCGGGGCGTGCACGTCGGTCGACCGCCGCAGAACGGCGCGCAGGGCGTCCGCGTCGAAGATGCCGCGCACTCCATCGATGACCAGCGTCTGCGCTCCCCACAAGGCGGGCACGGCGGCGCCTTCGTAGTTCACGACGTGGCTGCCGCGATCGCACACGATCTCGTCGCCGTGCGACACGAGTGAGCCGACGGCGATCTGGTTCGCCATCGTGCCGGTCGGAACCCACAGCGAGCATTCCTTGCCGAGCATCTCCGCGACGCGATCCTGGAGGCGATTGATCGTCGGATCCTCGCCATACACGTCGTCGCCGACTTCGGCGTCCGCCATCGCCTTGCGCATGCCCGGCGTCGGGCGCGTCACCGTATCGGACCGAAGATCGAGCACGTCCATGCGGTAGGTTGAAACCATGCCTCGCGAATCGAGGGAAGCGAAAAGCGCGCGGGCTCGCCGCATCGTCCAGAAGCTCGACGAAGCGATGCCCGAGGCGCGCATCGCGCTCGAGTACGAAAACGAGCTGCAGCTCCTCGTCGCGGTGATGCTCTCCGCGCAGGCGACCGACGTGGTGGTGAACACGGTGACGCCCGTGGTGTTCGCGAAGTACCGCACCGCCCAGGACTACGCCCGCGCGAGAATCCCCGAGTTGGAGCGCATGATCCGACGCATCGGCCTGTACCGCGGGAAAGCGCGCAACCTGCGCGCCGCGATGCAACGGATCGCGCGGGAGTACGGAGGCAAGCTGCCCAGGACGCGCGAGGAGCTCTACCGTCTGCCGGGCGTCGGCTGGAAGACGGCCGGCGTGGTCGTAAACCACGCGTTCGGAACGCCGGCGCTTCCCGTCGACACGCACGTCGGGCGCGTTGCGCGCAGGCTCGGACTGACCCGGCAAGAAGATCCCGACAAGGTCGAAGCCGAGCTGACCGCGCTGCTGCCCGCCGACACCTGGGGAAGGGCGCACCAGCTCCTCATCTGGCACGGCCGGCGAACATGCATCGCGCGCAAGCCGCACTGCTCGCGCTGCGTGGTCGCACCCGATTGTCCGCGCATTGGCGTGGTCTCGTCGGATTAGGGTAACGCTCGGAACAGGCTGCTCGGATCAGGATGGCGCGGCGCGCACACGGCAGCGCCGCGTTCCTCACCTCGTGCACCTTCTTTCCCACGTCGCCGCGCGGGCGTCCGGTCCGGTCGAGGTCACGGCCGCTCCTTTGGAAGTGCGCGGCGTCTCGGGAACGCGCGCGACTGCGCTGGCGAACGTACAGGGGACGAGAGTCGCCTATGAGAAGTGGCTCATCGAACGGAACGGGTTCTCGTACCAGCTCGTCGCTTGGGGCAGCGCCACGGACCGGGCGAAGATCTCCGACGAGGCACGCCGCCTGTTCGCCGGATTCGAGGTGATCGATCCTGCGGCGCGCATTCCACCGCCGCGCAGGCCTGCGACGCCGTATACGTCGCCGGATCTGGGATGGACGATCGATCCGGGAGCGCCGTGGATCGAGTGGCGCTCCGTCCGCGATCGCATTCCCGCTGCCGAGTACGGCGCGACCTGTGGCGATGCTTCCATCGCCGTGGCGTCCGTGCCGCTGCTCGGGTTCCGCGCGCCGCTCGATGCGACCCTGGCCGGATTGCTCGAGCTGCTCGAGATCCGCAGCCCGCAGGAGCTTCCCCGTCACGCGATCCGCGCCGGGAACTGGACCGGGTACGAGCTGCCCTATGAAAAGCAGGTGAACGGACGGTGGATGCGGTACCGCATCCACGCTTTCGTCGGCGAGGATTCCGCGCTCATCGCGGCCGAGTGGCGGCCGCCCGAGCAGCCGGACAGCGAATGCGCCGAGCCCTTGGATCGAATCGATACGCGCCGGTCGCATCCCGCGCGCCTCGACAAGCTGGAGCGCAAGGCTGTTGCCGCGCGGTTCTTCGCGGATCTGGGCCGGCGGCTGCACGCGTCCGGGCGCGTTCGCGAGAGCGCCTCGTGTTTCGCGCAGGCGGGCGCGCTCGCTCCGGAGAACGCGGCTTACCTGTTCGACGAGGTGCGCGCTCTCCAGCAACTGGGACATCGCGACGAGGCGTTCCGCCGGGTGGCCGCGCGGCTGCACGGCGCGCCGTGCGCGTCGTCGTTGCGCATCGAGGCGGCGCAGTTGCTCGCCGAGCTGGGCCATCCGGCCGAGGCGATCGCGACCTGGACCAGCGCGTTCGGCTGTGGATATCGGGACTCGGCTGCGCTGTCGCGCTACCTGCGGTTCCTCGAGCGCGAAGGGCGCATGACCCTCGCCTTCCACGAAGCCCAGGCGTTCGCCGACCGATCGGACCTGCCCCGGTTGCGCGGCCAGCTCGCCGCCGCGAACGATCCCCGGTAGGCGCTGCCGCGCTGCCGCGCGGCTTTGCGCCTATTCACGCGGAGCGTGACTCTGGGCGTCTCCGTGAAAACGGAGACGACGTCTTCCGCTTCAGCGCAGGGCGCGAGCCCAGGCGGCGATGTCGCTGCCATCCTGAATCAGCGCCTCGAAGCGTTGCCAGCCGCCCGGCGTGCGCGCTGCGTACCAGGACCACGCAGCGGACGCGAGTGGCCGGTCGGATTCGGCGAGGCTCATGACGTACGCCTCGAACGGGAGATTCGCTGCCGAGCAGGCATTCGACGGCGCCCTGCCGTTGGCGAGAATCGACCCCGCGCGAATCCAGTCGCACACCGCACGCCCGTTCGCATCCAGAGCGCCGGGGTGCGCGCCGGCGATCGTCAGCACGATTCCTTCGGGGAGGTGTCGCAGCATCGCCGTCGCCACTCCAAACACGTGATGCGCTCCGGCTCCCGCGATTTGCTGCTCGGGCCCGCAGCTCGCGTCGTCGCGCCACGGCAGCGTGGTCGCCTCGAGCGCGTCGTGCCATAGGGACGCGGCGACGAGCCAGTCGTCGCGCAGCTTGGCGCCGTGGACACGCTGGTACGAATCGCCGATGCCACGGGCGCGAACGAGCTCCGCCCACGCGTGGACGGCCATTCCTCCAGGGTATGGCTGGTCGATTCCGCCGCATGCCGCCTGGAACGATCCGCGCTGCGGTGGCAGCTGAAGCTTTCCTTCCAGGAGGCCGGCCTCTCGCAGCATCCGCTCCGCCTCCGCCGGGTGAGCGACGGCGTACGCCTCCGGAGGCAGCCACGGCGCCATCACGATCGCCTCGACCGCGGCGCGCAAAGGCGGCTCGGAGATTGCGGCAGCCGCGAGACGGATCTCGCGCATCGCCGACCGAGCTACGACGAGCCGCGACGCGACGTCCTTTGCGCGGTCCGCGGGCGAAATGGCGACGAGCAGCAAGAGCGCGAGCATCGATCCTCCACAGTTCGTACTCACGGGGTCGTCGTGACGTACGCGGCCGGCCTGCATCCCGCAACCGGTGTAGGCTGGTCGTATGGCTCTCTACGCTTTCGTCGCGTTGAAGTACCGCTATCCGCTGGAGCGCATGTTGCAGACGATCGACCGGCACCGCGGGTACCTGCGCGAGCTGCTCGCGCAAGGGAAGATGATCGCATCCGGTCCGTTCGTCCCGCGCGAGGGCGGCGCGCTGCTGTTGCGCGTGGAAGACGAAAGCGAGATCCAGCCGATCCTCGACAAGGACCCCTTCCAGATCGAGCGCCTCGTCGACACGACGATCTACAAGTGGGCGCCGAACATCGGCGTCGAGGGGCTCGATTCGCTTCCGCGGAAAGGCTGACGGTCGACGCGCTGGGCGGGAAGCGTTGCGGCGCGCCCGCAGCGCTACTGCAGCTTCGCGAGGGCGTCCTTCGCGGCGTGCCGGAACCCGTCCTCGGTCGCGTACAGCTTGAGGAAATCGGTCAGGTGGGCGCGTGCGCGGTCGCGGTTTCCGAGGACGTAGTCGCTCATTCCCGCGTGGTAGAGCGCCATGTAGTGATTCGGCCACGACTCGATCACCAGGTTCATGATCGCCGCGGCCGCGACGTCGTCGCCTGCGTCCGCAACGGGATGCGCCAGATCGAACACGATACCCGCGGCGCGCGAGCGGTCCGCCTGCGGCACCCGCTGCAGCAGTGAACGTGCTTCGTCGATCCTGCCCGCCAGCGCCCAGCACCCCGCCGCGTAACCCGTTCCCTGCCAACCCGCGACGGGAGGGTTGCGCGAGATGAACTGCGCGACGTAGACCGCGTTGCAGTACGGCTTCGCTCGCGCGAACCACTGCTCGGCCGCTGTACCGCCAGACACCGTTCCGCGTGGGCCGGCGACCACTGCGGCGGCGGCGGGCGTGCGCGGCAGAAGCGACGCGATGAGCGCGCCACAAGCGAGCACTCCCGCCGCGGCCAATGCGAATCGCGGGCGGACAGCGGGTGGCCGCGATGGATGCTCCAGCTCGTGAAGCGCTGCTTCGGCGCTGGGAAGGCGACGCTCGCGGCGCGTTTGCACGAGCCGTGCGATCAGGTCGCCGAGCGGGATTCCAGCGGGGACGCCAAGCGAAAAGTCGCTCTTCAACAGGTCGGACGGTGGTTTCCCGGTTCCGGCGTGCAGAAGCGTCGCGCCGAGCGCGTACAGATCGCTCGTCGCGTCCACCGTTCCGCCGAGCTGCTCGGTGGGCATGTATCCGAACGTGCCGACCAGCGTCGAGCCGTACGTCCGCGAGCCCTCGAGCCGGCGCGCGCTGCCGAAATCGACGAGGACGATTTCGCGGTTCGGGCGCACGATCAGATTGTCCGGCTTGATGTCGCGGTGCAGCACGCCGAGCTTGTGCAGGTACGAGAGGACGGTCAGAACCTGCTTCGCGACGTCGCGAAGCTCCGCTTCGAGCAGCGGGCCGCGCGCGATGCGAGCCGAGAACGGCTCGCCCTCGATGAACTCGGCCGCCAGGTACAGCCGAAGCTGCACGCCCAGTCCTTCGGAGAAGCTCTCGATGAACCGCGGGATGCGCGGGTGGTGCAGAGTCTTGAGCGTCGCTGCTTCCCGCTCGAATGCGTCGATCTGTTGCGCCCCCGGGACGCTCGCGAATTGCAGCTCCTTGAGCGCGACGATGGATCCGTCGCGCGCGTGCGCCCGGTACACGCGGCCGTGCGGCCCCTGCGCCAGGACGCGCTCCACCGTGTAGCCACCCGCCTCGCGCGCGACGCCGCAGAACGCGCAGCGCGTCTCCGCGCCGGCACGCCCACAGCCTGGACAAGCGATGTCCAACGATCCCCCCGCGCGTGCCGACTTCCGGATCGACGATCCACGGCCACAGACGATCTGTGATTCTACCGGCGCGCTTCGCGCGCTCTGAAGGAAGCAGCTGTGGGGGAGGCGATTACAGCCGTCGCTGATCGGACCACCCGCGCGGAACGACGAGCTCCACCGCGGCGGCGGGCACCCACCCGGTGAGGCCGTTCGCAAGGCGCACCCGGCGGAAGCCCTGTTCCTCGTCCTCGACGCGCAGCGCCGTGCCTTCGTGCACCTCGAAGTGGCTCGCTGCCCGCTCGCTGGGTCCCTCGCGCGCGGGCGCCGCTTGCGCAACGACCACCGCACGCTTCAGCGTCAACCGATGAGAGGCAGCCGCCCCGAACGTCGCGAGCGCCGAGACGGCGGAGAAGACGAAACAGAGCGTGGCGGCGTTCGCGACGGCGCTCCGGGGCCGGAGGCCGTTCACACCCAGCAGAGCCCAGGCGGCGCACCACAACGCCACGAACGCGACGGACGCGGCGCGCCCGGGCAACGGCGCGAGGATGCGCGCGATCGCCTCCGTGCCGCCCTCGTCCTGATCGCCTTCGAGCTTGTCGACGTTCCCGCGGCGCACCTCCTGGAGGTCGGCGCGCGCATCGTCATCGGATGGATCGAGGAACAGCGCGCGCTCGAGGTGCAGCGCCGCTAGGCCGCGTTTCCCCTGCCTGAAGTACGCCGCGCCGAGGTTCGTCTCCAGCTCGGGGCTGACGGTTCTTTCCTGGAGGAGCGCCTCGTACGCCGCGACCGCTCGCGACGTCTCCCCGGACAGATACGCGGCGTTTCCCTGATCGAAGAGCGCGCTCCCGCGAGCCTCCGGTGCGACCGACACCCCTGCGCGCGCGCCGGATGCGATGACGAGAACCGCCAGGAAAAGCCGCATCACGTGCCCGTCCTCCGCACCTTCTCCAGCTCGCCCAGCAGCCGCTCCGCGCGATCGAGCCGCGCTTGTTGCGACTGGAGGTCGGCGGTCCCAGGCGCGAATCGTGCTCGATCGCATTCATCGAGCACGGCCAGGACGGCGCGCATCGTGCCCGGCGGGTGACCTCGTTCTGCCAGCGCGCGGCCGAGCTCCTCTCGCGTCAGCGCCGCGACGGCAATGCCCTGCTTGTCAGCGAGGTATCCAGTCAAGGCTCGCGCGATTTCTGCATGGAAATCCGAAGACGACGACGCGCCGCGCTTCTGCTCGTCGAGCAGCGCCTCCGCTCCCCGCAGCCGGGCGCGCGCCGCCTGCCGCGCCTTCTTCATCCGCTCCTCTGCGGGATCGCGCGCGAGGAGCCGGCGCATGCTTCCGCTGGCGAGCACGAGCGCCACCGCCGCGGGACCGATACCGAGCGCCGGCCAGAACCACGGCAGCGTCCATGGCGGCGGCTCCGCCGAAGCGCGCGTCATCTTCAGACGGATGGGGCGGATGCCGCCCGCGGCAAGCAGGTTCTGCGATAGCATTTGCGAGCTCGCGACCGCGCCGGCTGGAGCCGCGTGCACGTCCAGCTTGATCGCGTCAGTGCGGACGGTTCGATACACCTTCTCTCCGGGGTCGAAGACATCCATCGACAGTGAGGGAATCTCCATCGCGCCGGTCCGCTCCGGGACGAGCAGCTGCTCCATCGTGCGCGTTCCCGTCACTTGCCCCTGCTCGAGGGACTCCTTGTCGCTCGTCGTCGCATCGTACGAGCGGAGCCCCGGGATCTGCCCCAGTTTCGGCAACGCGAGATTGCGCACGTTGCCGCGGCCCTGCGCCACGAGCTTGAACGTCACCGGCTGCCCGGCCGCGACGGCAATGGGGTCGACAGACGCCGTCAGCGTCCAGGTCCCGACGTTACCGGCGTCGAAGCCCGCGGGTTTTCCGACGGCCGGCAGCGGCTGCACGTCGATCGTGACGGGCTGCGACGATCGGCGGCTCGAGCTGCGCGAGAACAGCATCCCGAAGCCCGTCATCACCTCGACTTCCGCCGGCTCCACCTGAATCTTGCCGGCGTGGAGCGGGAACAGCGCTCGCTTGCGCAGCAGGAAGGCGCGGTACGGAACCCCGTCGATGATGCGCGCCTCGCCGACGAGCTGCTGCGGCGCCTCGATCTCCTCGCTCCAGAATCCGTCGAGGCGGGGAAGCTGCAGCTTGTCGATGCCGCTGACGTTGATGCGCGCGAGCAGGTAGAGCGAGTACGTCACCTGCTGCCCGACGAACGGACGCTCACGATCGACGCTGGCGCGCAGCACCAGATCGCGGCTCTGCGGATGCGCGTCCTGGAACGGGTCGAGCGCCAGCTCGTCGTCGAGTCGCTGCGTGGGAGGAGGCTGCGCGGGCGCGCGCGCTCTCGCGGACGGGCTCTGCCCCGCGGGAAGCACGCGAATGGCGATTGGCTGCGTCTTGAAGGTCCGGCCCTTGTACTCGAGGCGCGCCGGCTCGATGCTGAGCTGTCCTTCGCGCCGCGGCGCGAGCCGCACGGTCGTCACCGTGGTGCGGCGGAACGTGGGAGCGCCGTTCACGAACGTGAACGAGACCTGCTCGGATTGCGAGCGGTTCACCACGTCGAAGTCCTTGAAGTCAGGCAGCGCAAGCTCGGGCTGCTCTCCCTTCGAGGACACGGTGGCGGTCACGATCAGGTTGATCGTTCCGTCGAGCGCCACCTCGTCCGCGTCCGTGCGTGCCGACACCTGCACCTCGTCGGCGGCATGCGCCGCCGCGGCGACGAGAAGCAGGGCTACGGCGCTACCAGTCCTTCTCCACATCGTGCCGAGGCTCCTTGGCCTTTTCCTTTCCGAACCGCCAGACCTGCAAGTTCTTCTCCCCGGCGCCCAGCGCATCGAGGAGGCGCTGCGCCTCGCTCCGATCCATCGGACGGGCGCCCGCTGACTGCAACTCTTTCTTCTCGCCCGTCTGGTCCGGCCGCGGCTCCTGCGATGCCTGCCCCGCCTGCTGCTGGTCGCCGTCCTTCGGCGTGCCTCGTTGCTGCTTTTGCTGCTCGTCGTTGCCCGACTGCTTCTGCTGATTCTGTTGTTGCTGCTGCTGCGCGCCGGATTGTTGCTTCTGCGCGGCCTCCTTGTTCGCTTGCTGCTTCTTGTCCTTCTCCTGTTGCCCCGCGGGCTGGGGTTGCTTCTGCTTGCGCTGC